>JAABUN010001089.1_pt1 | contig 64161 bp, 43 predicted proteins | sample 5559311 | NCBI WGS metagenome assembly JAABUN01 (sample SAMN10711877, study PRJNA513370) | rock metagenome | isolation source: Antarctica rocks | place: Antarctica: Victoria Land, Siegfried Peak sud
TCGGCAATAGTTTGCTCGCCGCCTTCATAAGCGGCAACGACTCGCTCTCGTAAATCTAAGGAATAAGCTCGCATTACTTCAGCCTACACCTTCTAAAATAGTCGCTCAATTCTGAAAACCGCTATAGGTTCTGTTGATATTTTAATTTTTCAAACGTTCTATTTAAGCCCGTTAAAACGGGCTGAATGATTATCCCGAACTGTTACCACGCCATAAATGACGTGGCTCAATAAAGCAAATGTCAACACAACCTAGCTGAAGCTAGTGGCAATTGAAAAAACAAAACGTCAACCGCAACCAATTAAGAAAATAAAAAAATATGCGATTAGTAAGAATTTCCGCGCCGCGCGGGAAAGGTTCGGACGTGGCGCAAATAGCTTTCGAGACGGGAATCAATCAAGCCGCCATTACGCAGGCTGAATCGCGCGACAGCAAAGGCGACGTAAAACCAAAAGAAATGGTTGACATCGAAACTTCGACGCCGACAGCGAGCGTCTTTTTAGAAAAACTTCTTGCAAGCGATTTTTACAACGCCAAAGATTACACAATCAATGTCCGCCAGCCGCGCGCGATTATTTCAAAACAAAGCGTCCGCGAATTGACCGTTCCTTTCGTCGAACCGGCGACTGACATTCTCGAAGATTTGTGGCAATTTAACCACATCACGTCGAGCTTTCTCGTGCGAAATTTCATCGCCGCCTGTTTCGTCGCCTACGGAATGATACAGCAGAACACGCTTCTGATAATCGCCGGACTTTTATTTTTACCGCTTCTTCCTATTTTACTTTCCGTCAGCTTCGGCGCGTGGACGCGGCAATGGAAACTCGTCGGACAAGCCGCGCTCGCTTTTCTGGTTACAATCGTTTTGCTTTTCATCGGCGGCGCGCTCATCGCTTCCGTTTCTTCGCCGCCGCTGCGCTACAACGAATTCAATTCTCTGGCTGTCGGATTTCTAATTTCTCTCGCCGTCGGCATCGGCGCGGGCTTCGCAACCGCCGACGACATCGGACGCCGCGAACTTCTCGGTCTAGCCGCTACCGCGCAAATCGTCCTCATTCCCGTCTGGTTCGGCATCAACGTCGTCTTCGGTTTCTCGCAAACGAGCGGCGAATCGCAAATCACGGAACGCGCGCTCGCCTTTGCGATAAACGCTTCGACGATTATCGTCGTCGCGCTTGTAACTTATATTTTGCTTCGATTTAAGAGAAACTCTTTCGGGCTTTGGGACGGCGGGAAAAGCGAATGAAAAGATTTACTATTTTTCTACTCGGTGATATGGCGCATAATAATAAACGTAATTTACCGGCTCATTGGAGGTAAATTCATCTTCCCAAGCATAGAAAAATTGAATTTTAATTCTGGTTTCTTTTACTAATTGACTTTTAGGAATGCCAAAGAGAAAACTTTTTCCGCTTTTTAATTTATACCTGTTGCAAAAATCGTAACGCGGAAAACCGCTCGAAATTTCTTCATTATTTTCAGAAGATGAATTCGCATAATTTGGATTTTTTTCTATTTCATAATGTAATCCTATTTTTCCTGTCGGAGACACTGAAAGGTCATAAACACAAAAAGAAATATCGCCTTTGAAATTGTTATATAGCCGAAACCAAGTTATATCGTAAGTTTCTTTTGCCCTGTCGGAAGTGTATTTGCCGTCGCCTTCGACTTTTATAAAAATACTCGCCTGTTCTGAATTTATCTTTGCGCTTTTCCCAACAGCAGAAGTTTTAATGCTGTTAGCTGCGACTTTCTTTTTTTGAGCCAAACAAGGAATAAAAAATATATTAAAGGCGATTACTAAAATAATTGTTTGTTTCATAAGTCTTATGATGCACAGTTATAAAAATAATTTTGCACGATTGAAAAGTTTCAATGTCTGCAAGCGAAATCAATAAAACCTTTTTCCGCGTCGGTATCAATCAATTTAACGCGCACTTTTTCGCCGACTTGTAAATCTTCTTCGCCAGCGACGATGCGACCGTCAACGGGCGGCGAAATGGTTCGGGCGAACGTGCCGCTTTTTGTTACGCCGGTTACGATTGCGGCGAACGTTTCGCCGATGCGCGAGGACATAACAGAGGCGGCGACGGTTTTGCGGATGCGGCGTTCGACTTTGCGCGCTGCGCTTTCGCGTTCGTTGCAGTGCGCGGCGATGCTCGTTAATTCGTCGAAAGTGTAAGGCGACGGTTGGTTTTTGAGAGTTGCTTTGACCAATCTCTGCACAATCAAATCGGCGTAGCGGCGGTTCGGCGCGGTCGAGTGCGCGTAATCCTGAACGGCGAGACCGAAATGTCCGCCGCTGTCAGCCGCGTTCGGCTCTTCGACGACGTATTCGCCCGCGCCGAGCAGTTTTATAATCGAAAGCGACAAATCGGGAAAATGAACGGGGTCAGCGATTTGACGATTTTTGAGAAACTCGGCAAGAGCAGTCGAGTCGGGAATTTCCGGCAAATTTACATCGAAAGATTTTGCGATTTCGACAATCCTGTTCCAGCGCGCCGGAGTTTTGACGACGCGGCGCAGGGAAATTGAACGACGACTTTCGAGAAATTCCGCTATTTCGACGTTCGCCGCAATCATAAAATTTTCGATGATTTCGCGCGCGCCGTTGTTTCGCCGCTCGCCTTTAATTCCGGTAATCGCGCCATTTTCGACGACGGGCGCGGACTCAATCGTTTCAAATTCGAGCGCGCCTTTTTTCTTTCGCAATTGGTAAAGCCGTTCGGCGGTTTCTTTTTGCAGTAAAATCTGCGATTTCATTTTCGGGAGCGTTTCAAATTCTTCGGGCGGCGACGCATCTTTGTCGAGCCACGCGCCCGTTTCTTCATAAGACAATTTCGCGTGATTGCGAACAAGAGCGCGATAAACATTGGTCGTCAAAACGTCGCCATCGGCGCGCACAATCATTTCCATAACGACGGCGAGTCGGTCAACACTTTCGCGCAGGGAAGTTAAATCGGTCGAAAATTCTTTGGGCAACATCGGAAAAACCTGATGCGCGGCGTAAATCGAAACCGTGTTTTTGTAAGCGAAACGGTCAATCGCCGAATTTTTCGGCACGACCGCATCAACGTCCGCGATGCCGATGAGCAGTTTTATATCGTCGTTCGGCAGCCGTTCGGCGTATTCGATTTGGTCGAGGTCGAGCGAAGATTTATTGTCAATCGAAGACCACAAAAGCGCGCGCAAATCGCGGACGTTTTCCGGTGGTTCGAGCGGTTTTGTTTCGAGCGATGTCGCCGCTTCGCGCGCGGCGGGCGGCGCATCGGGCGCAAAACCGTTTTCAATCAAAAGGCGGCGCGCTGTGCGGGCGAGTTCGGCGTTTGTCAGTCGGTTCATATTTTTCAGGTTTTTCGGCGGCTTTGTAATGGTATTATGTTAAGCCTGTAACTTACAATTTCGGACGGCGAACGCGAGCGGTTTTGAGCGGCGCGGCAATAAAAAATTAAGCGGTCGAAAACTCGAATCTTCTTTTCGCGCGCCGACGAAAATTTGCGTCGGCGAAATAAAAACTTTGCTAAAATGTTTGCCAATCAATCGGTTGACGGCGATAAATTTTTATAAAGAAATTGAGAAAAACTTATGAATTTAACAAAACAAGTCGGCGTATTTTTATTCGTTGTTGCCTGCGCGTTCGGCGTTTGTAAAAAAGCCGACGCGCAACAGGCACAAGGCTTCGACCAAAATTTCAAACAAGCGATGCACTGGCGCAGCGTCGGACCGTTTCGCGGCGGGCGAACGCGCGCGGTTGCGGGCGTGCCGTCGCAGCCGAACGTTTTTTATATGGCGCAGAATAACGGCGGCGTTTGGAAAACGACGGACGCCGGACGAGTTTGGACGCCGATTTTTGATGACCAGCCGACGGGTTCTGTTGGCGCGATTGCCGTTGCGGTTTCAAATCCGAACATTATTTACGTCGGCAGCGGCGAAGGCTTGCATCGTCCTGATTTGTCTGTCGGCGACGGAATTTATAAATCGACGGACGCGGGAAAAACTTGGACGCATTTAAAGGATTTACGCGACGGTCAGCAGATTTCCGAGATAAAAATCGATAATAAAAACGCCGATAAAATTTTTGTCGCCGTCGCCGGTCATCCTTTCGCGGCGAACGAGGAGCGCGGCGTTTATCGCTCCGTTGACGGCGGGAAAACTTTCGAGCGAGTTTTGTATAAAGACGAAAACACGGGCGCGGCGGATGTGGAAATTGACCCGACGAATTCAAACATCGTTTATGCGTGTCTTTGGGAATCGCGCGAAGGCGCTTGGGAAAACGCGCGTTTCGACGGCACGAACGGCGGCATTTTTAAATCAACTGACGGCGGCACGACTTGGAAGAAATTAACGAAAGGTTTGCCCGAAGGGATTTCTCAAGCCGCGATTGCCATTGCGCCGAGTAACACGAAAAGGCTTTTCGCGGCAGTTAGAACGCCGACCGAAACGAAACTTTATCGCTCGGACGACGCGGGCGAAACGTGGGCGATTGCGACGACCGACACGCGCCCGACGAACCGCATTGCGTCGGGCGATTTGGGCGATTTGCAGTTTGACCCGAAAAACGCCGACATCGTTTATGCGGCGAGCATCGTTACTTGGAAATCGGTTGACGGCGGCAAAACGTGGAACGCCTTTCGCGGCGCGCCCGGCGGCGACGATTATCAAAACATCTGGATAAATCCGAACGATACGAAAATTATTTTGATGGGCAGCGACCAGGGCGCGATAATTTCGGTCAACGGCGGCGCGACCTGGAGCAGTTGGTATAACCAGCCGACGGCGCAGCTTTATCACGTTTCCGCCGACAACGCTTTTCCGTATCGTTTGTGCAGCGGACAGCAGGAAAGCGGCTCGGTCTGCATCAACAGTCGCGGCGATTACGGCGAGATAACTTTTCGAGATTGGACGCCCGTCGCAGCTGAAGAATACGGCTATGTCGTCGCCGACCCGCTCGACCCCGATATTGTCTACGGCGGAAAATTGTCGCGCTTTGACCGCCGAACCGGACAGGCGCAGAGCATTTTGCCGAAACCGTTTCGCTCCACCGATTTTCGGATGATTAGAACGCAGCCGATAATTTTTTCGCCGATAGATAAACGCGCCTTATTTTTTGCGGCAAATACTTTGTGGGTTACGCGCAGCGGCGGGCAGAATTGGGAACAAATCAGTCCCGATTTAACGCGCAAAACTTGGGAAATTCCCGCGTCAACCGGCAAATTTAAAACTCTGCCTTCCGCGCAGCCGACGCAGCGCGGCGTGATTTATACCGTCGCGCCTTCATTTCAAGACCTAAATGTAATCTGGGCAGGAACGGACGACGGTTTGATTCATCGAACGATTGACGGCGGCAAAAATTGGACGGACATTACGCCGCCGCAAATCACGGCTTGGCAGAAAATTTCAATCATCGAAGCGAGCCATTCTGACAAAGACACGGCTTACGCGGCAGTCAATACGTTGCGTCTCGACGACAATCGCCCGCACATTTACCGCACGCGCGACGGCGGCAAAAGCTGGACGGAAATTATAAAAGGAATTCCCGACGGTCAAACCGTCAACGTCGTGCGCGAAGACACTGAGCGCAAAGGTTTGCTGTTTGCCGGAACGGAACGCGCCGTTTATGCGTCGTTCGACGACGGCGACAATTGGCAGTCCTTAAGAATGAATATGCCCGCGACTTCGATTCGTGATTTGATTATAAAAGACGACGACATCGCCGTCGGCACGCACGGGCGCGGCTTTTGGATTTTGGATAATATCACGCCCATTCGCCAATACGAAAACAAACAAAAAACAAAAATTTTCAAACCGCAGACGGCGTGGCGCGTGCGCTGGAATCAAAACACCGACACGCCGCTTCCGCCGGACGAACCCGCCGGAGAAAATCCGCCGGACGGCGCGATGATTGATTATTTTCTGGACAAAAACGCAGGCGGCGAAGTTAAATTGGAAATCAAAGACGACAAAGGAAACGTCGTCCGCCGTTATTCGAGCGCGGACAAAATGCCCGCGATAAAAGATACAAACAATGTTCCTGCTTACTGGATTCGCCCGCCGCAAATTTTATCGACTGAAGCGGGAACGCATCGATTTATGTGGGATTTGCATTACGAGCCTGTGCGAGGCGTCGAAGCGTCGTATCCGATTGCCGCCGTTTATCGAAACACCGCGCCGAATGCGACAGCGCCCTGGGCGATGCCTGACAATTACACGGTTGCTTTAACCGTCAACGGAAAAACTTACACGCAGCCTTTGACGGTGAAAATCGACCCGCGCGTGAAAACTTCCGCGTCCGATTTGCAAAGACAATTTGATTTGTCGAAACGGCTTTACGACAATTGGTTACAGCTTCAGCCGATAAACGAAAACATCGAATCGCTCGGCGCGCAACTCATTCGCGCAAGACAGAGCGCCGGACAAAACGCCGCGCTCGCCGCAAGCGTCGATGCGCTCGGCAAACGGTTAAATGAACTCGCGGGCGCGCCCGAAAATACGCCGCTCGGCGCGCCGCTTTCGCTCGTCGTTTTAGGAAAACTGCAAACGCTTTTCGGCGACATACAGGAAATCGACGATGCGCCGACGCCCGTTGTCGAAGCGGCGACGGGTGAAGTTTTGCGCGACGCCGAAACGGTTATAAAAAATTGGCGCGCCGTTCAAACAAGGGATGTTCCGGCTTTAAATAAACAATTGAAAGCCGCCAAAATCGCCGAAATAAAAGTGCGTTAATTTGATGAAATGAAAAAAGTTTTAATCGCCGTCGCCGCAGTTTTCGCCCTTGTTTTAACCGGCGCGGCAATTGCGATTTTTATCAGCGAACGGGACGAAGCCGTGATTGTAAAATACGCCCGAAACGAAAATCTGCCGACGATTAAATCCGATTGGAAAGGAACGCCGGTTGACGCGCAAAATCGTTTCGTCAATTACGAATTCGCTTTTCTGCCGAAAATTTCCGATATGCTGAAATGGCAGTTCAGCGCGAATCCGCAAAAAGAAGAAAAGGAAACGGATGCGGAAAGATTGAAAATTTTAAACCCGACGGAGTTTTTGCAGGGGGAGCGAGACGGAATTTTGTGGCTCGGACAAGCCGGATTTTTTATACGTTTGGGCGGCAAAAACATTTTAATCGACGCGGTTTTCGGCAAGCCGCCGTTTGTCAAAACTTTTGTCGACGTGCCGTCGCCGATTGAGGAAATCGAGCGAGTTGATTTGGTTTTAATCTCGCACGACCACCGCGACCACGCCGACGAAGAAACCGTCAGACAAATCACGCGCAAATTTCCCGAAGCGCAAATTCTCGCCGGTCTCGGAACGGAAGATTTATTGAATGATTGGAAGACACCGACGAATAAACTGCAAACGGCGGGCTGGTTTCAGCAGTTTTTATTGCCGGACGAAAATATAAAAATCTATTTTCTGCCGACGCGCCATTGGTCTCGCCGCGCGCTTTTCGACACGAACAAAAGATTGTGGGGCGCGTTTGTAATTCAAAGCGGCGAGCAGACGATTTATTTCGGCGGCGATTCGGGTTACGGCTCGCATTACAAAGAACTCGCCGCGCTTTTTCCGAAAATCGACTTTGCGATTTTAGGCGTCGGCGCATACAAACCGCGCTGGTTTATGCAGCCGAATCACAACTCGCCCGACGACGCGATGCAGAGTTTTATTGATTCAAACGCGAGAAATTTTATCCCGATGCACTTCGGGCGCTTCGATTTGTCGGACGAGCCGCCGGGCGAACCGCTGCGATTGCTCGACGAAAAAGCGAAGCAATTGAATTTGACCAACAAAATAAAAGTTTTGCAGATAAACGAAAGTTTAGAATTTTAGCTGTCGGATGTTGGTTAAAACTTAAAAATTAAAATAATAATGAAATTATGCAGAATACTTTAAAGCTAAGTTTGTTAATCGTGTTTTCGGCTTCGTGTTTTTTCGCGTTTTCTCCGCGCGCGTCGGCTGATTTGTCGCCGCTTGCGGATCAAGCAACTGCAACCGCACCGGCGCGAAAGCTGTATCTGAAAAACTGCGCGCGCTGTCACGGCGCGGACGGCAAAGGCGAAACTGAAATCGGAAAACTCAACGACACGCCCGATTTGACCGAAACGTATGTCAAAAATAAAAGCCGCAAACACGCGGCAAATGTCATCGCAAACGGCGCGGACGGAATGCCCGCGTTCGGAAAAAAACTGACGAAAGCCGAAATCGCAAGCATCGTCAATTACATTCGCGTCCTTTAGAAAAAGTTTTAGATTTAACGCGCGGCTCGTTTTTCAAGCCGAAATTTAAGAGTAAATCATCACGACCGCTTCGCCCGAAAGGGTTGTTTCTCCGTCTTGATTTGTGCAGACGGTTCGGAGCGTAACAACGGGTTTGTCTTCGCGGATCTTTACGACTGTTGCCGTCGCCGTTATAGTATCGTCAATAAATGTCGGCGCGACGAACTGCATCGTTTGCGAGAGATACACGATTTTTCGTTCCTTGAATTCGTAACCGAGAACGGCAGATAGAAGCGCGCCTGAAATCATTCCGTGCGCGATGCGTTTGCCGAAACGAGTTTGCGAGGCAAATTCTTCATCCACGTGAATCGGATTAAAATCGCCGGAAAGCCCGGCAAACGCTTGAACAACAGCATCGGTAATTTGTTTGGAAGTCGAAAATTTGTCGCCTATTTTTATATCCATTATTTTTCCCCGCGTTTTTAATTTTGTAGGGGCGACGGCTCGTCCTCGCCCGCCGCTTTGATTGAAATAACATTGAATTTAACCGAAACGTTTTCGGGCGAGGACGAGCCGTCGCCCCTACATTTATTTGATTTCGCTCAAAAGCTCGCGCACCGCCGCGTCTAACTGGCTGTCTTTTTTCTGCAAACTTTCGCCGATTGGGCGCGTAACCGCGAAGTCGACGGCGCGCGGGTTCATTTCCATATTTTTGCCGTCGCTGCCCGTAACTCGCTGGCGCGGCAGGCGAAAGGTCGTGCCGTCGAAAAGGTTTGTGTTCCACGTGAAAATAATCCAGCCGGCGGTCGGCTCGCCGACGACTTTGCCGAGTTTCAGTGAACGATAACCTTCGGTTAAATCTTCGGCGTCGGAGAGCGAATGCTGGTTTGTAATCAAAATCGTCGGGCGTTCGAGCGCGCGCTGACCGAGCGCGGTGCGCGCCGGAACTTGCCACGCGCCGCGTTCTGTTAAAGACAAATAACCGCGCCGCGAGAGAATGTCAATCACATACGGATTGATAAAACCGCCGTTGTTGTTGCGAACATCCACAACCACGCCGCCTCTGCCTTCGTTTTCCACGTCTAAATCGATGTAAAGCTGCGCCAGAGAATTTTGCGACATATCGGGCAGATGAACGTAACCGAGACGATTATTGCTCGCGCGCGCGACATACGCGCGGTTTTCTTCCACCCATTGTCGATAAAGCAGATTTTTTTCCGCGTTCGTGCTGACGGGTTTGACGACGATTTCACGCCGGTTTGCGCCGTCCGCGTTCGGCGAAACCGCGATGACGACGCGCTTTCCGGCTTTGTTTTCCATAACCGAATCGAGATTTGTCTTGCCGTCGATTTTCACGTTGTCAACGCTCAAAAGGTAATCGCCGATTTTTATATTTTGGACAACCGCCGCCGGACTCAAAGTGATGATTTCCGTTATTCTAAGACGCCCGCTCGTTTCGTATTCATTACGGTCAAATCTCAAACCTAATTTTCCAATCGGCGCGGGCTGCGTCGCCGGATTTGCAGGCGCGGAAACGCCCAAATGCGAAGCGTTCAGCTCGCCGACCATCAAGCTCATCAAACGCCGCACTTCGTCGGCGTTGCGCGCGCGTTCGACCATCGGCTCGTAAATTCGGCGAACCGCTTCCCAATCGACGCCGTGAAATTTGTCGTCGTAAAAATTATCGCGCATAAAACGCCAGCCCTGATTGAAAATCTCGAGTTTTTCCTGCGCGAAATTAACATTCATCTCGGCATTGGCGGCAAGCGGGCGAATTTCGCGGCGCTCGAGATTGACCGAATTGATGCGCCCGTTTTCGATGTAATAAACGTCTTTGCCGTCGGGGGAAAACTGCGCGTCGGACTTTAAATTCGGCGTCGAGGTCAATTGTTTCGCCGAACTATCGGTCGCAAGCTCGTCAATCGGCAAAACGTATAAGTTGAATTGTCCTTCGCTCGAAGCCGAAACAAGCACGCTTTTTCCGTCGGGCGAAATCGTCTGACTGCCAACGTCAACGCCGGTCGGCAAAAGGCTCAAGCGTTTGCGAATGTCTTCAAAAACGATGTTCGGCGATTTTACGTCGTCGTTATTTTCGATTGCATTTGTCGTCGCGGGCGAAGGCGAAACGGACGGCGACGGATTTGTCGGCGCGGTCGGCGTCGGCGAAACATTCGGCTGCGGACTCGATGCGGGTGACGGCGCGACGTTCGGCTGCGTCTGCGGTTTCTGGCGCGGATTTTCTTCTTTGAAAAGGTCTCTGAATTGGTCTTCGCGGAATTTCGGAGTGCGCAATTTTAAATCGACGCGAGCGAGTGAGCCTTGCTCTGTTCGTTGGCTGCTGTCGAATAAAATAAACGAGCCGTCGGGACTCCACGAAACCGAGCCGCTGTTTGAATTTGCCAGAAAGCTGACGGGGCGCGCCTTCGTATCGCCCGCAATCGAAGCGACGCTGACGTTCACATACGAGCGATTTTCCGGCGCGTTCGTCAAAAACGCGACGTATTTACCGTCGGGCGACCAGACGTAGTTTCGCTTGCTCAGAAGCGGCGGCGAATCGGTATAAAGCTTGCAGATTTCGCGCTCCTGTTTGGCGTTTGCGTCCATAACAACGAGCGCGCGACCATTTCGCAGAAACGCGATGTTTTTTCCGTCGGGCGAATAAATCGGCAGCGCGTCGTTGCCGTTTTTCGTCAGGCGCGTTTCCTTTTCGCTTGCGAAATCATATTGATAAATTGACATAACGCCGTCGCGCTCCGAGTCGTAAATCAATTTTCGGCTGTCGGGCGACCACGCGACGAACGATTCGGGCGCGGCAGTATTGGTGATGCGAACGGCGTCGCCCGCTTCTTTGGATGAACCCGCAAAAACTTCGCCGCGCGCGATGAAAGCGACTTTTTTGCCGTCGGGCGCAAGCGAAAATTCGCGGATTTGCGCCGAAAGATTTATGCGTTCCGAAAGCGGATTTGCCGCCGTTCCGCGCAATGAAATCGGCACTTCGCTTTCCTTTCCGTTGTCGGCGTTCATTTGCCAGATGCGGAAATTTCGCTCGAAAACAATTTGTTTGCCGTCGTAAGAAATATTCGCCCAGAGAACGCGCCCATCCGTGAAATTCGTCAGTTGTTTCGCCTGTCCTTTTAACGGCAACGTCCAGATATTTTGCGTGCCGCTTCTGTCCGAAACAAAATAAATTCTTGAACCGTCCGCGCTCCACATCGTCCATAATTGTTTCGCGCCGCGGTCGGCGAGTTTTTCATAATTCGCCGTTCCATTGTTTTCACGACGAAGCCAGATTTCGCTTTCGTCGATGTGGCTGCGACCTTTTCGCCACCATTGCGAATTTGAAATGCCGCGCGCCGTAAAAGCCATTGAGCCGTCGGGCGCGATTGACGCGCCGAACTCGTTCGCGTAGCGGTCTTCGCTGACAGGCAAAGGCGTTCCGCCCGATGCGCGAACGCGGAAAATATCGTTCATTCCGGCGATGTCGTCGGCACTTGACGAAAAATAAACCCATTCGCCGTCCCGCGACCAAGCGTCAAGCTGTTCGGGCGCGCTGTCGAAAGTAAGGCGCTGCAAATCGTTCGTCGCAAAATCCAAAATATAAATATCGCCCGCGCCCGTGCGGTTTGAAACAAACGCTAGTTTTCGTCCGTCCGGCGAATACATCGGGCGCGACTCGCTCGCCGGATGCGAAACCAAAAGCTGCGCCGCGCCGCCGTTTGACGACACAGACCAGATGTCGCCGCCCGAAACAAACGCGATTTCGCGTCGGTCAGGCGAGATTGCCGGCTCGGTCATATATGGAACAGCGGCGCTTTGCGCTTGAATTTGTAAGACGGATAAAACACACAAAACGAGCGAAGAAAAAACGTGATTTTTGAACGGCATAAGTATTTTTTCGATTTTTTGACTGACTGAAATTTTGAAAACAAGTCTTTTACGCGCGAGCCGTTTGTTTTGTTGCAAGCGAAACTTTTCTAATATCGCGTGCAAACGGTTCGGCACAAACATACAAGATTATAAATTCTAAACTTTTAATTATAAATTTATCGGCAAGTAAATGAGCGATTAAAAATTTAGGATTCAGCATTGCGCGGCGTCTTGAAAAGGCTTTTAGATTTCGCGTTTTAAACAAATACTTTTTTTCGTTAAAGTTGAAGAAGCAATTTTAATAAAATATTTTTTTTAACAAAGAGAACAAGGGTGGAAGAATTTTCAGAAACAGAGATTGACGATAAAGACAAGCCGCGTCTTGAGATGTCAGCAAAGCGGCGCTGGGCGGTAACGATTGGCGTGATGACCGGAATGTTTATCGCCGCGCTCGAAGCGACCGTTGTCGGAACGGCGATGCCGACCGTGATTGCCAGTCTCGGCGGGCTTAATCACTACAGTTGGGTTTTTTCAGCTTATTTAATTACGTCAACCGTCAGCGTTCCGGTTTGGGGAAAACTCTCCGACCTTTACGGGCGCAGGCTTTTTTACCAAATCGGCATCGGCATTTTTCTGCTCGGCTCGATTTTATCGGGTTTGAGCGGCACGATGACGCAGTTGATTATCTTTCGCGCGATTCAAGGCTTAGGCGCCGGCGCGCTCGTTCCCTTGGGAATGACGATTATCGGCGATATTTTCACGCTCAAAGAGCGCGCGAAAATGCAGGCGTATTTCAGCGGCGTCTGGGGGTTTTCCAGCGTCATCGGTCCGATTGTCGGCGGTTTTATCACAGACCAATTGTCGTGGCACTGGGTTTTTTATATTAACGTGCCAATCGGTTTGGCGGCGGCATTCATTATCGGCATCTCGTTAAAAGAGCCGCGACACGATGAAAAACCGACGATTGATTACGCGGGCGCGGCTCTTCTGATGGCGTCGATAACTTTGCTGATGCTCGCGCTGGTCGAAGGCGGCGCGACTCTTGCAACGCTTTTCGCGCCGCAGAATTTGATATTTTTCGGCAGTGCGGTCGTGCTTGCGCTGCTTTTCGCGCTGGTTGAAAATCGCGCCAAAGACCCGATTATTCCGTTTCATCTTTTCCGCAACCGCACGGTTTCGGTCGCCGTCGGCGCGGGCTTTCTCGCCGGGGTCGCAATGTTCGGCGCGATTTCGTTCGTGCCGCTTTTCGCGCAGGGCGCTCTTGGCTCAACCGCAACCGAAGCCGGTTCGCTTCTGACGCCGCTGATGCTCAGTTGGGTTACGATGTCGATTGTCGGCGGGCGACTTTTATTAAAGCTCGGTTATCGCACTATTTCGATTATCGGCTTTATTCTCTTAACGCTCGGCTTCGTTCTTCTTTCGCTGTTTGAGAGCGAAACGGCGCGCGTTTGGCTTTATGTCGATTTGATTTTAATCGGTTCGGGTTTGGGTTTGACGATGTTGACTTTGTTGATTGCCGTCCAACAGGCGGTCAGCAAAGCGCAGCTCGGCGTCGCAACGTCTTTGAATCAATTCTCGCGCTCAATCGGCGGCGCGGTCGGCGTGGCGATTATGGGCGCGGTTCTCTCCGCCGGTCTCGCGGAGAATTTAAAGAGCGTCGCGCAAAACCCGAACGCCGTCATATCAATCGAACAAGCCGCCGCTTTTGCCGCAAACCCGAACGCGCTGGTTGACCCGCAGGCGCAAGCCGCGCTACCTGCGGGCGCGCTCGACGCTCTGCGCGGCGCGATGGGCGCGGCGATTCACAAAGTTTTCTGGGTCGGCGCGGTTCTCTCGTTTCTCTCCTTGCTCGTCATTTTGCTGCTGCCGCAAACGGCGGTTGAAGAAGAAAGCCCCGGAAACTTGTCGGCGCGAAAACAGGAAACGCTCGAAAGCGGCGAAGAAATGGCGCTGGCGGAATAAGAAAACAAGTGAAAAACTAAAAACTAAAAACCAAAAGCGGCGGAAGGAAATAAATAAAACTCTTTCCGCTTTTTAGTTTTTATCTGAATTACCAATAGAAAACAGACGCGCAAAAGCTGTTCGCTATTAGCTGTTAGCTGTTCATTATTCGGTCGAAAGGATTTTTGACAAACAGCAGATAGCTGACAGCGAACAACGAATAACGACCGCGCCGTTTATTTATAGTCTTCGCCGTCTTGCCGAAATTTCGATTTGTGTTAAATTACTTTCAGATTGGCGAAAGTTTCCACCGAACTTACGCTTTTCAAAATAACATTTTTCAAAAATTCAGATTAACGAATTCCCACTTAAAATTCAGCGGTCAAATTTTTTATGAGCGAAAAAAAACTGCCGCCGCGCGTCTTGATTGTCGATGACGAGATGCTTCAGCGAAAAATCGTCGCGCAACAATTATTAAAGCTGGAGTTCGCGTCCGAAGGCGTGGCGACTGCCGCCGAAGCTCTGCAAATTTTGCAGACGAAGGATTTCGACGTTGTTCTGCTCGACGTGCAGATGTCGGATTTGTCCGGCTTGGAAGCTCTGCCGCTGATAAAACAGCTAGAAGACGCGCCCGAAGTCATAATGCTCACCCTCGATAAAACTCTGGAATCGGGCGTCATCGCTCTGCGTGCCGGTGCGTATGACTATTTGACAAAGCCCGCGCCGCTCGACGCGCTCGAAGTCGCCATTGCCAAAGCGACGGAAAAGCGGCGTCTCGTGCGACAAAACTCAACCTTGCGCGATTTTGTCGAAAGCAAAACCAAGTCCGCCGACGCCGGTTCGCAGCCGATTCAGGCAAGCGCGGCGATGCGCGCGATTGTCGAGCAAGCCGACGCGGTAGCGTCTTTGAATTCCGCCGTTTTAATAACGGGCGAATCGGGAACGGGCAAGGACGTGCTTGCGCGCTACATACACAGCCGCAGCGCGCGCAGCCGCTCGGCGATGGTTTCGGTCAACTGCGGCGCGATGCCCGAAACGCTTTTTGAATCCGAGTTTTTCGGCTATGAAAAAGGCGCGTTTTCCGGCGCGAACCAGACAAAGCGCGGCTTAATCGAAGTCGCCGACGGTTCGACGCTTTTTCTTGACGAAATCTGCGAAATGCCGCTCGCGCTGCAAGTGAAACTGCTCAGATTTCTCGAAAACGGCGAATTCCGGCGCGTCGGCGCGACCCGCGATTTGTTTTCCGATTGTCGCCTCGTCGCCGCGACGAATCAGGATTTAACCGAAGCCATCCGCGAAAATCGTTTTCGCTCCGATTTGTTTTACCGCATCAACGTCATTCAGCTGCACATTCCGCCGCTACGCGAGCGCCCCGAAGATTTATTGGTTTTAATCGATTATTTTCTCGATTTTTACCGCAAGCAGTTTCGCAAACCGAAACTCGATTTTTCAAAAGACGCGCGCGTCAAGTTGGAAAAATACGCTTTTCCGGGAAACGTCCGCGAGCTGAAAAATATCGTCGAGCGCGCCGCCGCGCTTTGTTTGAACGACAGAATCGAAAGCGAGCAAATCTTTTTTCAAAAAAGCGCGGCTGAAGATGAAAACATTCACGGCTCGATTGCGCCGGACAAGCGCGCCGCCGAAATTCTGCCGCTCGATTTGACTTTCGCCTCCGACAAATCCGTCGTTGAGCTTGCCGAACTCGAACGCCGCTACATTCTCGCCATTCTCGCCTACACAAACGGCAACCGCGAGCGCGCCGCTGCCCTGCTCGGCTTAAGCGAGCGCACGCTTTATCGCCGCCTGCGCGAATTCAACGGCGAAGTTTTGAGCGGTGCGCCGACGCCTTAAAACCGCGAGCCGAACGGCTTAAAACTTTTTGTTCACATAACCTTATAACCGCTCGTAAAACAACGCTGATTTCCGTCTGCCGCTTTGTCGTTCCGAAAGTTTTGACTGCCAATTTGTCAGGTTTCGGATGACAGAACGGCAGATTCTGCATTTAAAGACAGCCTCTGAAGGCGCGATTGCGCGCCGCGTCGCATTCACCCAAGTCTAGTCATATCAACAATTTGATCGCTTAATTTGCGCGCTTCTTTGAGCAGGCACGGTGCTTGCCAATGGTGTATGCGGGAAATTGTAAGAAGTCTTACGTGAAATTTTAGAAATTCGAGCCGAGAGAGAAAACTTCGGACGAAAATTATCAGGAGTTTAGATATGAAGAAAATTAGCAGCAAACAAATGATGCCGAAAATTTTGCTCGCGCTCATAGTTTTGAGCGGCGCGGCGGTTTTCGCGGCGACGAACGAAACGGTGAGCCGCGCTTTGAATCTGGCGCGCCCCGAAGTGAAAGTCGAAATTTCGGGAAGCGTCAAGCGCGACGACAAAAACGTTTCGCTTGAAAAAGCCGAAGCCGTTAAATCCGGCGAGATTTTAGATTGGACAATCAATTCGGCGAACGAAGGCGCGGGCGACGCGAAGAATTACCGCGTCGTCGGACAGATTCCGGCGGGAACGACCTTTGTTGCCGGAAGCGCGAAAGGCGACGGCGCGCCGCAGATTTCTTACAGCATCGACGGCGGAAAAACATTTTCCGCGCAGCCGTTGATTGAAGAAAAACAGGCGGACGGAACAATGAAAAAAGTCGCCGCGCCCGCTTCGATGTTCACGCAACTGCGCTTTGAATGGGAACAATCCCTTGCGCCGCAAACGAAATTAACCGCCGCATATCGCGTCCGTGTCAAATAAAAAAACACGGAGAAAACAGGAGAAAAAATGAACAGCAATAAAATATCTAATCGCACGGCGGTTGTAAAAATCTATCTCGCGCGCACGCTTTCAATGCTCGTCGTCTGCGCTTTGTTTGCTTCGGCGAGTTTCGCACAGCAAACCGCCGCCGACACCGACATTCTAAACCAAGCGTCCGCCACTTATTCTGACGGCACGACGACTTACACGACCGTCTCGAACACCGTAACCGTCAAGGTTGCGAAAGTTTCCGGTCTTGTGATTACGCCCGACGGCGGCTCAAATCCGACCGTCGTTCCGGGTCAAAGCGCCGTCAATTATTATTTCAGCGTCCAGAACACCGGAAACTTCGCCGACCAGGTGCGCTTTCTCGCAAACGGCGCGAGCGTTTCGGTCAGCGCGAATGCGCAAAACGTCGCCGCCGTTATCGACGTGAACGGAAACAATTTGATTGACGCGGGCGACATCGACATCTACCGCAACACGGCTGATGTCATCTCGCCGTCAATCGCGCAGAACGGCACGCTTAAAGTTATCGTCTCGCTCGGCGTCAGACCCGAAGCCACACCTTCGAGTTCCGTCAGCGTTTCGCTCGGCGACACGACCGCCGGTTCGCCCAATTTCGACAACCAGCCCGCCGACAGTTCGGCAGGCGAAGTCCGCACGGTTTCGACTCTTTCGGTCAACGGTCTGCGCGAAGCAAAAGGCAGTCAGTCATCGGTAGTCGAAGCGGACGCGGCATTAAAATTAACTTTAACCGCTCCGTCGGGTCCGCTTTCGGCGGCGACCGACACGACGCCCGGCTCGAACATCAACTACTTGCTCGAAGTCTGCAACACCGGCAACCGCGCGGCAAGCACCGTTACTTTGACGAACGCGCCGTCGGGTTCGCAAACCGGCGTTTTCATTATCGCCCCGATTCCGGTTGGAACGGCTTTGGCTTCCGGTCAGACATTTCCGACCGGAACGCTCTTTTCGACCGACGCTTTAACCGTCTCGCCGCTGCAAGCCGTATATACGACAACCGCTCCGGCTAATTTAACGACGGTTCGCCGCGTGGCTTTCAACGCCGGTTCTTCGCTTGCGGCTGGCGGCTGTTCGACGGCTTTCCCGCTCGCGGTAACGATTACGACCAAAGACGCGACGCTCGACATATTTGAAATCGGCGACGTTTTCGGCAGCAACACCAAAGGTCAATTGACAGACCAATCGGGCGACACGGTTTCCAACAAAGGCGACGGAAACGCCGACTTTAACGAGCCGGTTACGGGCGGCACGGTCAGCAGCACGCAGGGTTTCCAGCAGGTAACGACCTTGACGCGCACCGGCGCGAGCTTAATCGGACCGCTCGGCGCTCCTGATGCCGTCGGACCGACTTCAAACAACGACGATTACACGAATCGCTCGGTTACTACGGGCATCGCCGGTCTCGGCTTCGGCAGCACTTCGACGGCTGCGGGCGTCGTCGTTTATCAAAACACGATTCGCAACACCGGAAACGCCAAAGACACGTTCGTCATAACAGTGCCGAGCGCGCCCGCAGGTTTCACGGTCGAAATCAGCACCGACGGCGGCGCGACATACACGACGATGACCGGCAGCAATTCGGTCAGCGTATCGAATGTCGCTTCAAAATCCGACGCGACGATTTTCGTCCGCGTAACCGCTCCGGCTGGAACGCCCGTTCTCGCCGAAAACGGTTTCCCGACGACGATTCGCGCGACTTCAACCTTGACGCCGACCGCCTATAACGAAACGATTGACCGTTTATACACCGGATTTTTACGGATGGAAAAATCGTTTGTCATAACTAACGGCACGGGCGTCGGCTCAGCAACGGACGCCGTTCCGGGCGCGGTTATCGAATACTCGATTCTTTACCGCAACATCGCAACGACCGGCGGAACGGGCAACAGCACGCTTGCGGTTTCCAATCTGGTCATCACCGAAAACGGCGCAGTCGCACCGAACAACTGGGCGGCGACGACGACGCAGGTTGTCGGCTCTGCCAGCGACACGCGCGGCGGAACAATCACGGGCGACGCCGCCGGCTCGACCGTCTTGACCGACACTGTTGCGACGCTTCCGGCGCAACAGTCGGGAACGTTCAAGTTCAGTCGCACCATTCGCTAAAGGGCGAATAACAAACGAGGCGGACGGCTGTATTAAATAAAAAAAATACAGTCGTCCGCTTTTCAAAATCTTTAATAAATTTAGTCAAAAAGTATGAGCTTCAAAAACACGGAAAATTTCATCGAGCGATTAAAACAGAGGTTTATAAAAACGGCGTCTGTTTTAACGCTTCTCTGTGTTTTTGCCGCTTCCTTTTCGGCGATGGACGGAACACCGGCAACCGACGCCGGAACGACGATTACCAATCGCGCCGAAGCCCAATATCAAGACGAAACCGGCACAACTTACACGACCGTTTCGCAGACTGTTCAAGTAACCGTCATCGCCGTTCCCGCCGTAACCGTTACGCCGGACGAAACCGCGCCGTCCGAAACCGTCGCGCCGAACGAACAAATCACGAGACAATTTCGCATCTGCAACACGGGCAACGCCGTAGACGCATTTTTGCCGACGGCGGCGAGCATTTCCGCGCCCGCGACAATCGCAAAAATTTATTTCGACACGGACAATTCCGGCACGGTAACAGACGGCGACGCGCCCGTGCAAATCGGTCAAACATCGACTCCGCGTCTCGCATCTGGCGCGTGCGCGAGCGTCTTATTCGTCGTCGATACAAACAACGCCGCCGCGCAGTCGCAAATCGTCATAAAATTATCGGCGCGCTCGACGTTGACTTTACCGAACGGCGAATTTGCAGCCGACGAAGGCACGATTATAAATTCGGTGGGAAACGGCGTCCGTTTCACGTCGCCCGACGACGCGAGTTTGCCGCCCGTCAAAACGGTTGAAAATCTCACGCGCGCCACAGTCGCCGCCGGACAAACGCTCAATTACGCGATTTCCTTTCGCAATACCGGCGCAATCGTTGCGCGACAAGCCCGCGTGCTTGATAATCTGCCCGCCGAACTCGAATACGTGCCGAACACTCTGCGCCTCAATAATCGTTCTTTGACAGACGCGGCAGATGCGGACGAAGGCACGGCGACGGCGCGGCGCATCGAAATTTCAATCAACGAAATCGCGCCGGACGCCGTAACGCAAATTCAATTTCAAGCGCGCTTGACCGGCGCGAATTTAACCGGAAACGGCGTCGTCAACACGGCGCAGATTTCCGCCGCAAACGCTCCGTCCGTAGATTCTTCCGAAGCAATCGCCGTCGTCAATCCAATCGGCACGGTTTATGCCGGAAATTCCGGCGGCGCAACTCGCATCGCGGGCGCGCTAGTGAAAATTGCGACGGACGAAAACGGAACGCTGCTTGATTTAGCCGCGAAAACCGGCTTTGTGCCGAACGCCGAAAACGTCAATCCTTTTACGACGGACGCAAACGGCAATTTCAGCTTCGCGCTCGCGGCAAATCAAATCGGAACAACGGCAACTCCGGCGCGCTATTTTATCAGCGTCGAAGCGCCGAATTGTCGCTCGCGCCTTCTTGAAATTCTCGTTCAGCCGAACGGCACGAACGGATTTTTCCGCGCGACCGTTCGCGCGCTCGATGGTCAGGCGATTGCGATTGCCAACGGTTTTTCATTGACAAGCGAAACCGTCGAACTCGAAAACCTCGCCGCGCTCGTCTTTAACATTCCGATGTTTGAACTCTCAAACCTCGAAATCAGCAAAAGCGCCGATAAGCAAAGAGCGGAAATCGGCGACATCATCTCTTATCGCGTGCAGGTGAAAAACGCGACGGCTTCGGTTATGCGCGACGCTGTTGTGCGCGACACTTTGCCCGAATCTTTCGCTTACGCGCAAGGCACGGCGGAAATCCAAAACGGCAAATTTGCCGAAAAAACCGAGCCGGAAATAAATGGTAACGAACTTGTTTTCCGCATCGGCGATTTGGCGGCGGGCGCGAGCGCGACGATTTCCTATCGCGTCCGCGTCGGCGCAAACGCTTCGGAAGGCGAGCATTTCAACTCCGCCTTCGTCGCCGGAACGATGCCGAACGGCGAAACGGTTACGACGCAGCCGGCGCGCGCTCCGGTTCGCGTTCGCGCGGGCGTTTTCTCTTTGCGCCAAATCGTCATCGGGCGCGTTTTTGAAGACCGCAACGGCAACGGCAATTTCGATAAAGGCGAGCGACCCGTTTCCGGCGCGCGCGTTTATATGAACAACGGTCAATCGGTCGTAACCGATTCTGCAGGACAATACAATCTTCCGGCGGTCAGCGGCGGTTCGATTGTTTTGTCCCTCGACCCGACGAGCGTGCCGAAGGGTTATCACCTGCAAAACGAAAACGGCAGAAATTCGACGAAAAGCTGGACGCGCCTGCTTAGAACTCCGCTCGGCGGCGGTTCTTTGCTGCGTCAGAATTTCGGAATCGCGCCCGACAACAAATCGGTTGCGATTGCCGACGACGCGAAAATTATCACGGCAAACGGCGCGCTGACCGCGACACCCGAAAATCAAAAAACTAATGCTCTCGTTGCCGGCGCGAAAAAACGCCCGCTCGAAATCGCCAGCCTCGAAAATAAAATTCCGCTCGGCGCGCCCGACAATTCTAAAAATAAATCTTCGGAAACTTTCACCGTCGAAGCTACAGAAGCTGTCGCCGCGGTCGCGCCCGGAAACGTCGTAATTTTGACGCCGAAAATGTCGGAAGTCGTTATGTCGCCCGCGCTTTCGGTTACGGCGCGGACGGCGGAAAACTGGACGGTTGAAGCGGAAATCAACGGCGAAAAAATTGACGCCGCCAACATCGGCGAAAGCCGTATCGACCATCGCAATCAGGTTGCGACGTTTTCGTTCGTCGGCATAAACTTGCGCGCGGGCGCGAATGATTTGAAATTGACCGCCGTCAACAGTGAAAACGGCGAGCGCGGCAAAACCCAGCAGATAAAAGTTTTCGGACGCGGCGCGGTCGAGCGCATCGAGATTGTGCCGACGAAATCGCAAATTTCGGCGAGCGCAAACGGTCAAGTCGTGCCAATTGAAATCCGCGCTTTCGACCAATGGGGAAATCCCGCGGCTGACGGTCAAATCGCCGTGCAGACTTCGGCGGGAAGATTTCTTACAAACAAAATCGCATCGGAAACCGGCGACGGCAATGATGTCGCAAACACGAATAAAAACGGCGCGGAAAACGCTTCAGCTGACCTCGAACGCCAGCAAATCGTCTCGCTCGAAAACGGACGCGCCGTCGTGCAAATCGTCGGCGATGGCGCAATTGACACGGCGCATTTGAAAGTCGTCGCCGGACGCCGCGAAGCTGTCGCCGACGTTCGCTTCACGCCGGAAATGCGCCCGACTTTGCTTGTCGGTCTCGCGGAATTTTCCGCCGGACGCGCCGCGCCGGAAATCGCTTCGAGCGGCGACAACGCGAATACACGCGGGCGTCTGGCATTTTATTTTCGCGGCAAATTCTTCGGCTCGAACAATCTTTTAACGCTCGCATACGATTCGCAGAAAGCGTTAAATCGCGTTGCCGGGCGCGACCGTTTCGGCGATTTCGACCCGCTCGACCGCGCTTATCCGATTTTCGGCGATTCTTCGCAAAGATTTGAAGACGCTCAATCGAATTCAAAAATCTATGCGCGCCTCGACCATAAACGCTCGTTTGCGATGTTCGGCGATATGCAGACGGATTTGGATAATTTGAGTTTGAGCGGCTACGCGAGAAAATTGACGGGCGCGAAAATCCATCTCGAAAACAACGCGGGCGATTTTGTAACGGTTACGGGCGCGCGACCCGATACGGCTTTCGCGCGCGACATAATCGCGGGCGGCGGCTTGAGTGTTTCGCGTCTGGCGCACGCCGACATTTTGCCCGGCTCGGAAGTCATCGCGCTCGAAGTGCGCGACCGCCGCAACCCGGAAATAATCTTGAAGCGCGAACAGTTTATTCGTTCAGTTGATTACAATCTCGACGCACAGACCGGAGAAATTTTCTTTTTGCGCCCGATTTCGACGTTCGATTATCAATTAAACTTGATTCAAATCGTCGCCACTTATGAATATCGCGGCGGTTTGAACGCATCGAATTACGTTTATACGGGACGCGCCTCGAAAAATTTCAAACGCTTCGGTTTCCGCTTGGGCGGTTCATACGTGAATCAGCAGCAAACGGAAATCGGCGCGTTCCAACTCGGCGGACTCGACCTCGAAAAATCTTTGCCGAACGGCGGGAAATTGACGTTTGAAACGGCTTTCAGTCGCGGGCGTTTTGCTTCGGGCGTCAATGTTTTCGATTTTTACAATCCCGAAACCAGCGTTCTTCAAAACTCCGACGCGAGCCGCGAGCGCAACGGTTTTGCGTTTCACGCGACGCTCGACCAGCCTTTGCCGTTTTTCCATTCGCGCCTTAAAGGAGATTTTCAGCGCGCGGCGGGAAACTTCTTTAATCCGTTCGGCGCAACCGTCGCCGCCGGAACGCAGCGCGCGCAAATCGCCATCGAATTAGCGCCGAACGCGCATCGCAATATAACTTTGGGCTTGACGGACGAGCGCAACATAGCCGAAAATGTATCGAACTCGCGGACGACGTTTTCCGCGCTCTGGTCTGAACAATGGTTCGATAATCTGCGAACCTCCTTCGGTTTCGACCACAGAAGTTTCCGCGATAATTTGACGGATAGAAAAATCGAATCGAATCTTTTGACGGCGGGCGTCGAATATCGCCCGTTTGATAAATTGGAATTGTCGGTCAAACACGAGCAGAATTTGGGCGACGCCGACCCGACTTATCCGAACCAGACGACGCTGGCGGCAAATTATCAAATCAACAAATTCGCCAAAGTGTTTTTCACGCAAAGACTGTCGAGCGCGCCCGTAACGCCGATTGGCGATTACACGGGCAGCGGTTTCGCGTCCGTCGGCTCGCGTCGTGAAACGGCGTTCGGCATCGAAACGAAAATCAGACGCCTTGGCGCGCTCAACGGGCGTTACCAGTTGGAAAACGGCGTCAACGGCACGGACAGCTTCGCCGTTATCGGCTTGCAAAATCGCTGGGCGCTGACGAAAACCGTCGCCGTCGAAGCCGGTTTCGAGCGCGGATTTCTTCTTAAAGGCGACGGCAAAAGTTTTAACAGCGCGACGTTCGGCGCTTCGTGGACGCCGGTTGACGGCTTCCGCACGATGGCGCGTTACGAATTGCGCGACCGTAACGGAATCGGACAGCTTTTCGCCGTCGGCGCGGCGGGCAAAATCGGCGACAACTGGACGACGATGGCGCGCGGGCAGTTTTCAACGAGTAATTTTAACGGGCGCGGCGGCTCGTCTTCAAACATTACGGCGGCGACCGCTTATCGCCCGCTTAACACGGACAAATATGCGCTTCTGTTCAGCTACAACAACCGTTTGACGACGCAGAAAAGTTTTACGGTCAACGGTTTGACGCAGGCGGCGACGCGAGACCGCGCCGACACTTTGTCGAGCGACGGCATTTATCAACTGTCGAAAAACACGGAAATTTACGGGCGTTTCGCGCTTCGTTTTAACGGCAACGGAAACGGCACGACGGCTTACGCGTCGAATTTAACTTATCTCGGACAAATCCGTGCGCAGCAACGCTTGAGCAACAGTTTTGACATCGCTGCCGAAGCCAGAATGATGAACCAGCCGTCGTCAAACACTTTTCGCCGCTCGTTCGGAACGGAACTCGGTTTCTGGGCGCTGCCGGACGTGCGTTTCGGCGTCGGCTACAATTTCACGCAGGCGAGCCATTTTAACAATCCGGTTTTCGATAACGGCAACAAACAATTTCGCGGCGGTTTTTACTTTACAATCAGCTCGAAACTCTCGAATCTGTTCGATTTGTTCGGCACTTCGCGCCGAGGCTTAGAAGCGTCGCAGTCCGCAGCGAGCGAGCCGGATAAAAAATAAGCGAATAAATCAGCCCGTCATCAATGAAACATTTTTTTAATAAATTTTTTTCCGCCCGCGTCGCCGTTCGAATTTTGATGACGACAGTAATTTTCGGTGTCTTCGGCGTTTATTCAGCCTTTGCCCAACTGCAGATAAAACCGCCCGTTACCTGGAACGTCATCGGACTTGACAGCAACAACGTCAGCGTCGGACCGAACGTTTTCCCCGTCGGCGCGCGCGTCTGCAACACGAGCGGCGCGGCGGTCAACAACGTCGTTTCAAAATTCGTCTGGGACAGCACAAACATTTACCTCAACATCGACGCGGGGGCGACCGACACGCAGACGCTTCCCGTGCTGGCGGCGGGCGCGTGCGCCGATTTTTATTACGACATTGCCGTAACGCGCACGCCGTCGGCATATAACACCACGCGCGGTTTTCATATCACGGTAGCCGGAGACGGCGCGGCGCTTGTCAGCACACCGACGCCGCGCGAGCTTTACGTCGAAAAATTAATTTCGCAAAACCGCAATACGGTTCAATCGATTTCCGGTCCAAGCACCGTTTATGTCGGAGGAACTTACACTTATACGGTCAACGCCAGCACCGCGACCGGCGGTTACGAGCAGCTCGAAGCCTTTCTGAATTTGTCGAACGTCATCTTCCGCGTAACTAACGTAGCGACTACTTACACCGCGCCGAGCGGCGCGACGAACGATAAAATTTACGCCGACGCCTGCGGCTGGGACAATAATCCGTTGAGCGCAACTTACCGGAGCTGCATCGGACCTCTCAATTATTCGGGCGGAAAAGCGGGCAACAACATTCGCACCGTTTATACCGTGCAGGTTCTCTCGACCGGAACGACGACGGCGACCACTTTGATTTACGATTTTTCCGGCAGCAGCTACCACTACAATTCCGATTACGGCGCGCAGGTAATTTCCATCACGGCGCTGCCCGCGCTCGTTCCCGATTTGACGATTGCCAAAACGCACGCGGGAAATTTCACCGCCGGTTCGACCGGAACATACAATTTAACCGTAACGAACGGCGGAACTGCCCCGACGAGCGGCGCAATCACGGTAACCGACACGCTGCCCGCCGGTTTAACCGTCAACGGCGGCGCGGCGGGAACGGTTGCGGCTGGCGGAACGAACGCCGCAAACTGGTCTTGCAGTTCAAACGCCGCGTCGCCGCAAGTCGTAACCTGCACGAGTTCAATCCCAATATCCAATGTAAGCGGAAGCAACACGAGCGCATTTTCTTTGACGGTCAACGTCGCCGCGAGCGCGTCCGGTTCTGTAACAAACAACGCGAGCGTGTCCGGCGGCGGCGAACCCGTCGCTAATAACGGAAACAACACGGCTTCGGACGCGACGACAATAATTCCGGTTTATAACCTTTCGGGCGTCGTCTTTGAAGACGCGAATTACGCGGGCGGCAGCGGGCGAAATCTGCTCTCGGCAAGCGGCGTCGGACGCGGCGGCGCGCGTATCGAGTTATACAATTCGGCGGGAAATTTCGTCGCGGCGACGACGACGGCGACGGCGAGCGGCACAATTGGACAATATCAATTTACCAATCTCGTCGCGGGAAATTATACGGTGCGTGTCGTCAATTCGACCGTTTCGTCGTCGCGCGCGGGCGCGGTTTCCTCTTTAATCGGCGTGCAGACTTTTCGCACAAACGGCGGCGCGGGCGACACGAATCGCGTCGGCGGCGAAAATCCGGCGAAAGTCGATGCCGCCGCAAACACGACGAACGCGACGCTTGCGAGTTTAACGACGACGACAACCGACGCCGAATCAATCGGCGCGGCGACGATTTCAAACGCCAATTTAACGGGCGTCGATTTCGGCTTTAATTTCGACACAATCGTTAATGTCAACGATGCGGGACAGGGAAGTCTGCGCCAATTTATCACGAACGCCAACGCGCTTTCCGGCGCGGACACGACGATTTTTATGATTTCCGACGGCGCGGCGCACAACGGTTTGCAGGCGGGTTTGCCCAATCAATTAACCAACGGCGTGGCAAACATCGTTCTCGCAACCGTGCTTCCTGCCGTTACTGACGCGAACACGACGACTGACGGCGCGACGCAGACGGCGAATGTGGGCAATACGAATTCGGGAACTCTGGGCGCGGGCGGAACTGTCGGCGTTGACCGTTTGGCGCTTTCCAATGTTCAACGCCCCGAAGTGCAGATTACCGACGGCGCGACGAATCTAGCGATTGGTCTTGATTTACAGGGCGCGAGCGAAACCGTTCGCGGCGTCTCGATTTACGGTTTCGGCGCGGCGGCAAACAGCGATACGAGCGCGAACGTTCGCCTCGGCGCAAGCGCGGCGAACGCTCTTATTGAACAAAATATCATCGGCACGACGGCGACGAATTTTGCCGACGCTGGAAGCGGCGCGCGCTCCGGCGGCGACAACATTCGCTCCGTCGGCGCGGACAACGGCGTTTTGCGAAACAACTTAATCGGCTTCGGCGCGGGCAAAGGCTTCGGCGCGGAAAACGGCTCGACCGGCTGGACGATTGAAAATAACGAAATTCGCGGCAACGGCATCGGCAATTCAAATCTCGGCGGCATCGATTTTGAAACCGCAGGCACGACAAACAACACGGCGCGCGGCAACTTAATCGCCGACAACGAAGGCGTCGGCGTCGATTCCAATTTGTCGGGCGGCTCGAACACGATTGTCAACAACACGATTACGAACAACGGCATCGGCGCGGGCGCAGCGGTCAAAACAGCAGGCGTGCGGCTTTTCGGCGCGAGTAATACGATTGACCGCAACATCGTCAACGCCAATTACGGCGCGGGCGTGATGGTAAATTCAGGCGGAACGGCAAACACGATTACGCGCAATTCGATTTACGCTAACGGCACGATTTTAAACAAAAGCGGCGCGGCGGCGTCCGGTCAAATCGGCATCGATTTGCAGAGTTCAGCCGACAACATTTCGACCGGAACAGCGCCGTTCGTAACCGTCAACGACAGCGGCGACGCTGACGCGGGCGCGAACGGTTTATTAAATTTTCCCGTGCTGGAAAATGCCAGAATTTTAAGCGGCAATTTAGTTTTAACCGGCTTTGCGCGTCCGGGCGCGACCATCGAATTTTTCGTCGCCGCGCCCGACGCTTCCGGCTTCGGCGAAGGTCAAACGTATCTTTTCACTTTCAGCGAGGGCGCGCCCGAAGATACCGATGCGACGACCGGAACTTATACTTCGCCTTTCAATGGAAAAACCGTCGGCGCGGATACGACGAATCGTTTTCAATTTTCGCTTGCGCTTCCCGCAAACGTCGCCGTCGGAACATCTTTAACGGCGACGGCAACCGCAAGCGCGGCGACTTCGGAATTCAGCAACACGATTACCGTCGGCAACGCGCCGCCCGCCGTCGGTCTGGTCAAATCGGTTTCGCCGACCGGAACGCAGATGCCGGGCGCGGAATTGACTTACACAATCGCCTTTACAAACACGGGCGGACAGGCGGCGGCGAATTTTTCCCTTATCGACCCGAATCCGGCGAATACGACTTTAAGACTTAACACGAACACCGATTTCAAAATCGGCTCAATTGTCAACGCGCTCGGAACGACCGGCTTGACGGCGACGATTTCCTATTCAAACGACGGCGGCGCGAGTTATACTTATACACCTGTTTCACAAGGCGGCGGCGCGCCCGCCGGTTTTGACCGAAACGTAACGCACGTTCGCTGGACGTTTGCCGGAAGTTTAAGCCCGACCGCGCCGAACAACGCGGGCAGCATTTCCTTCGTCGTGCGGATTCGCTAAAGCGGCAAATTGCAAATTTAATTTTTATAAAAGCTCGCGGGCAAAGAACGGGCGAACAAATTTTCCGACAATACGGTTTGAAAATTCTCGAAAACTATAAAACAATTTTACATTCTGAATTTTTAATTTTAGATTTTATTTCAAAAAAACAAATGCTTTTTATTTGTCGATAAAATTCAGATTGAAGAATGTAAAATTTAGAATGTTTGCTGTTTCGGAATTTTTCAAATACGATTTCGCGCGAAAATTTATCGAGCGAAAATCATTTAAAGATTGTAAAAGTTATGCCGCACAATCTGCCAAAAAACGAAGCCGAACGCCTTGGCGCGCTGCGCGCTTACGAAATTCTCGACACGCCGCCCGAAAGCCGTTTCGACGATTTGGCGCGTCTGGCGGCGACTGTCTGCGACACGCCGACGGCGCTCGTCAGCTTTACGGACGAAAATCGGCAGTGGTTTAAGTCGCGCGTCAATTTTGAAGCGTTCGAGCTGCCGCGCGAAATCGCTTTTTGCGCTCACGTAGTTCTCGACGCCGAAGATGTTTTAATTGTTGAAGACGCGAGCGCCGACACGCGTTTCGCCGCAAATCCGCTTGTCGCAGGCAATCCGCACATCAGGTTTTACGCGGGCGTGCCGCTTGTCTCGCCCGACGGCTTCACGCTCGGCGCGCTCTGCGTCATCGACTATAAACCGCGCCGCTTGTCCGCCGAACAAATCGCGTCGTTAAAATTGCTCGCCAAACAGGTCGTCTCGCAAATGGAGCAACGCCGTGAGATTGCCGAACGCGAGAAAACAGAGAAAAAGCTCGTTGCTTCCGAACAGCGTTTCCGCGATTATCTCGACAACAGCCTCGCCCTTTTCTGCACGCACGACCTCGACGGCGTTATCTTGTCGGTCAATCCGGCGGCGGCAAAATCGCTCGGCTATTCGCAGGAAGAAATAATCGGCAAACACCTGAACGAATTTATAGTGCCGGAAGCAAGAACTTACACCGCCGCTTATTTAATGAAAATCGAGCGTGAAGGCAGCTCGCACGGCTTGATGTGGGTTTTGACCAAAAGCGGTGAACGGCGCATCTGGTCGCACAGCAATATTCTGCGAACCGACGCCGACGGCGGGCGCGGCGGCAAATACGTTCTCGGCTCGGCGCAGGACGTAACCGATTTGAAAAACAACGAGCAGGAATTAGACAAAAGCCGCCGGATGTTCCAATCGTTTATGAACAATTCACCGGCGGTCATTTTTTTGAAGGACGAAGCCGGAAAATTCGCCTACATCAACGAACCGTTCGAGAGTTTATTCAACGTGTCTTCCGAAGATTTGCTCGGCAAGACCGAAACTTTTTTTACTACAAAAGAAATTGCCGACGCCGTTCAAGCCAACGACGCGCAGGTTTTAAAGACGGAAAAACCTCTGCAAACGGTCGAACTCGTGCCGACGCCCGACGGCGAAACTCATCACTGGCTCAGTCATAAATTTTTAATCAAGGACGAAGCGGGCAAGAAATTCGTCGGCGGAATTGCGGTTGATATTACAGAACGCCGCCGGATGGAAATCGAGCTGCGCGAGGCGCACGACGCGGCTTTAGAATCGGCGCGCTTAAAATCGGCTTTTCTGACAAACGTCAGCCACGAAATCCGCACGCCGATGAACGGCGTTATCGGAATGACCGAACTGCTGCTCGACACGCCGCTCGACCGCGCGCAGCGCGACTGCGCCGAAACGATTCGGCAGAGCGCCGACGCGCTTCTGACCGTTATCAACGACATTCTCGATTTGGCGAAAATCGAATCGGGCAAGCTGCGTTTTGAAACCGTCGATTTCGACCCGCGCGAAGTCGTCGAATCGACCGTCGAGATGCTCGCCGAGCGCACGTTTCGCAAAAACATCGAAATCGCTTCGCTTGTTGCGGCGGACATTCCGCAAGTTTTGCGCGGCGACCCGGGACGCCTCCGTCAGGTTCTGACAAATCTGGTCGGCAACGCCGTCAAATTTACCGAGCGCGGCGAAATCGGCGTTCTCGTCAAAACCGAACGCGAAACGGCGCGCGACCTTGTTTTGCGCTTCACAATTACGGATACGGGCATCGGCATCGGCGAAAAAGATATAAAAAACCTTTTCCAGCCGTTCGTTCAGGTCGATAATTCGACGACCAGACAATACGGCGGCACGGGTTTGGGGCTTGTCATTTCCAAGCAAATCGTCGAGATGATGGACGGCGAAATTACGGTCGAAAGCCAGCCCGGACGCGGCTCGCAATTTTCATTTACGGCGTGTTTCAACAAAAGCGTAAACAGCGTAAGTTCAACGGAAGGCGCGAATAATACGTCTTCTTCCGGCGCGTATCAAAGTTTCGCGCAGACGGAAAGCGGCACGGGCGCGCGCCTTTTGGAGCTGCTCGCCGGAAAGCGCGTTTTAATCGCCGACGCCAGCCCGATTATTCGCCGCACGCTGAAAGAATACGGAGCAGTCTGGCAACTCGAAACGGCGGAAGCGGCGAGCGGCGAGGAAGCGCTCTCGAAACTGCGCGAAGCGGCGCGCGCGGACGGCGAAAAACCGTTTGACGTGGTTTTAATCGATATAAATTTGCCGGATTGGGAAGGCTTTGCATTAACAAAACGCATCAAAAGCGATTCGACGCTTAAAGACGCGCGGGTGATTTTGACGACCGCTTACGGACAGCGCGGCGACGCGGCGCGCGCGCAGGAAATCGGCGTCGCGGCGTATTTAACAAAACCGATTCGCGGCACACAGTTTTTCGATTGTCTTGTTGCCGTTCTTTCTGCAGGCGGCAGTAAATTGTCGGACGAAGAAAAAAATTCCGCGCCGTCGTCGCCGCCACTTGTAACGCGCCACAGTTTGCGCGAAGCGAAATCGCAGATTGAAATCGCGCCCGTTCGATTCGACGAAAAATCGTTTCCGATTCTTGTCGCCGAAGACAACGAAATAAACCGCCGGCTCGTTCTCAAACAGCTTGAGCAAATCGGCGTCTTTCACGTCGACACTGCAATCGACGGTCAGGACGCGCTCGAAAAAATCGGGGCGAAAGATTATCGCCTTATTTTTATGGATTGTCAGATGCCGCGTCTGGACGGTTACGAAGCGACGCGCGAAATCCGCCGACGCGAGCGCGCGGAAAGCGATAAAAATGATGATGAAACTTTTGCGCCCGCCGTTGTTATCGCTCTGACGGCGCACACGCTTGCCGGCGAGCGCGAAAAATGTCTGGCGGCGGGAATGAACGACTACATCGCCAAGCCGATAAAAATCAAGGAACTCGCCGCGATGCTTAATTATTGGAGTCAAGCGTCGGGCGCGAATAAAACAAACGAGACGAAAAATGTCGAACCGGCGCGGCAGAAAACTTACGGGCAAAGCGTCCCGTCGCAAGCGAATTTCGACCCGCAGCCATTGCGTCAATTGGCGGATAATTCCGACGACGCGGATTTTGCCGACGAGATTTTCCGGCTTTATCTGGAAGAAACGGCGAAACGAATCGAAGAATTAAAACGGTCGGCGGACGGCGGAGACGTGATTTCGGTCGCGCGCGCGGCGCACACGATACGCGGAAATTCGCTGGCTGTCGGCGCAAATTCGGTCGCGCGCTTGACCGAGCAAATCGAACGCTTGAGCAGGGAAAACAAACTCGACCAAATTCATCGCCTGCTGCCCGAACTCGCGCGCGCCTTCGACGAAATAAACACTGAACTGTTTGCAATCAGCGAGCGCAGTTAAATCCACGTTTTTTGAACCTTTTCGATACACGAATTTGTCCGCCCGCGCCCCGCAAAAAAGATTAAAAACATAAAAATCCTTGTTCTTAAAGGCTTAAACCGTTATGGCACAAGACTTGTAACAAGCGGCTTTTATAACCAAAAAGTATCGAGGCTTTAACGAAAAATACAGCAAGGTTTAAATTCTAGGAGGATTTTTATTTTTATGGCAAACGATGACGTAATTTCAACATTGAACAATTTAATCGAAACGTGCAAAGACGGACAAAACGGCTTTCAGACGGCGGCGGAAGGCGTCGAACGCTCCGATTTGAAATCGCTTTTTTATGAATTGGGACAGCAGCGCTCGCAATTTGCGGGCGAGCTGCAAACTCTCGTGCGCGAACTCGGCGGCGACCCGGAAAGCACGGGCAGCACGTCGGCGGCTGTGCATCGCGGCTGGATAAACATCAAATCGCTTATCACCGGAAAAGACGAAACGGCGATTTTGAACGAAGCCGAGCGCGGCGAAGACGTAGCAAAAGCCGCTTATGAGAAAGCGACCAAAGAGCAGTTGCCGTCGAACGTCGCAAGCGTCGTGCAGCAGCAGGCAACGCAGGTTAAAGCAGCGCACGACCGCGTTAGAGACTTGCGCGACGCAATGAGCAACGCGGCAAAAAGTTAAGCGAAAGCGGATTTTTTATTCTAAATTTAAGGGAGCGAATGCGCTCCCTTTTTCTATATTTAAATACGGAAGCCCGCACGAAGTAAGGGCGTAAATCTGAATAGTTGTGCGCCCTTACTTCGTGCGGGCTTCCGCAGTGTCCGCATATTTTAATCGTTCCTTAAAGGTTTAATTCCCCGTAGCTCTGCTACGGAAATAAGAAAAAATAAAAATTCCGATCCAATACCTCGCGGCTCTGCCGCGCGGAAAATTTATTAATCAAATTTTATCGGCTTGCGTGATTCGTTCATTGCCCGTTTGATTGCCGACCGAATTCAAATAATGAAGACCGGGCGCGTCGTCCGGCGCAACCGTTTCGATGTGCGGCTCGTCGGGCGAAATGCGAATGCACGCCGCAAAATGTTTTGGTTTTATTTCGATTAAAGGCGGCTCGACCGTTTTGCACGCTTCAATCATATACGGGCAGCGCGTGTGAAAATTGCAGCCGACTGGCGGATTTATCGGGCTTGGAACGTCGCCTTTTAAGATTATCCGTTTGCGGTTCGCTTCAATCTGCGGGTCGGGAACGGGAACGGCGGAAATCAAAGCCTTCGTGTATGGCATCAGCGGTTCACGATAAACTTCTTTGGCGTCGGCAAGCTCGACGATTTTTCCGAGATACATCACGGCAACGCGGTCGGAAACGTGGCGAATGGCGCGAAGGTCGTGCGAGATGAAAAGATAAGTTAAATTCTTTTCCCGTTGCAGACGCTCCATCAAATTCATAATCTGCGCCTGAATGGAAACATCGAGCGCCGAAATCGGCTCGTCGGCGACGATAAATTCCGGGTCAACCGCAAGCGCCCGCGCGATGCCGATGCGCTGTCGCTGTCCGCCGGAAAACTCGTGCGGGTAACGCTTGACGAAACGCGGACTCATTCCGACAGTTTCCATCAATTCCTGCACTCTCGCTTCGCTCGATTTTCCGTTTGATAAACCGAACGTGCGGAGCGGCTCGCCGATAATCTGCCCGACCGTCATTCGCGGATTAAGCGACGCATATGGGTCTTGAAAAATCATCTGCAAATTCTTCCGCTGGTCGCGCATTTCGGTCTGCGACATATGCGCCAAATCTTTGCCGTTATAAAAAACCTGCCCGCCGGTCGGTTCGGTCAATCGCAAAATCGCTTTTCCCAAAGTAGATTTTCCGCAGCCCGATTCGCCGACAAGCCCGAGCGTCTCGCCTTTTTCAATGTCCAAATTTACGCCGTCAACCGCTTTGACGTGCTTTGTTTCTTTGAAAAGTCCGCCGCCGATTTTGAAGTGAACTTTCAAATCTTGAATTGAGATTAAATTGTTTTCGTTTGTTTCAGGCATTGACGGGTTGTTTCTCCTTCAAAGATTCGGCGTAGACTTCTTCGGCGAAATGACAGAGCGAGCGATGATTTTCGTTTATCTCGACGAACGGCGGATACTGCTCGCGGCATATTTCTTCGGCTCGGTAACAGCGCGGCGCGAACGGGCAGCCCGGCGGTAAGTGCGCGACATCGGGCGGTAAGCCGGGAATTTGATAAAGCTCGGTTCCGGCTTCGTGCGCCGGGTCGGGAACGCTTTTTAATAAACCTTTCGTGTATGGATTTGCCGGAGTTGCGAAAAGCTCGGCGGTCGGCGCCTGCTCGAAAACTTTTCCGGCATACATTACGATGATTTTTTCGGTCATTCCGGCGACGACGCCCAAATCGTGCGTGATTAAAATTACGCTCGTTCCCAAGCGCGCTTTCAAATCTTTGATAAGTTCGAGAATTTGCGCCTGAATCGTAACGTCTAAAGCCGTCGTTGGCTCGTCGGCAATCAGCAATTCCGGCTCGCACGACAGTGCCATCGCAATCATCACGCGCTGGCGCATACCGCCGGAAAATTCGTGCGGATAACTTTTAACGCGGTTTGGAGCGTCGGGAATGCCGACCAGCTCGAGCATTTTTATCGCGTGTTTGTATGCTTGCTCTTTTGTGTGATTAAGGTGAAGCTGCGTAACTTCCATCAACTGCGTCGAGATTTTCAAGAACGGATTTAAAGATGTCATCGGGTCTTGAAAAATCATCGCAATCCGCTTGCCGCGAATTTTCCGCACATCGTCAATCGAAAGCGAGCGCACGTCGATGCCGTCGAAAATCACTTCGCCGTTGACGATTTTTCCCGGCGGTTCTGGAATTAAGCGCATAATCGAAAGATTTGTAACAGATTTGCCGCTGCCCGATTCGCCGACGATTCCCAAAGTTTCGCCCTTTGCCAAATCGAATGTGATGCCGTCAACCGCTTTGACAACGCCGTCTTCGGTCTGAAAATATGTTTTGAGGTCGTTGACGGTTAAGATGTGTCCGTTTTGATTTATCATTTTTATTTTTACGGAACGAAATTATAAACAATTATTCCGGTAACTTTCACAGGCTTTCCGTTCAAAAGCGTCGGAGAGAATTTCGCGCCGCGCGCCGATTCCTCGGCGGCTTTTCCTAAAACGTCGTTGCGGCAAATCGATTTTACTTTGACGACATTTCCCAGTTCGTCAATCGTTACTTTGACCAGCGCCGTGCCGCCGAGTCTTCTTTCTCTCGCCTCATCCGGATAAGGCGGTCTCGGCAGCGACAAAGCCTTGCCGTTTATTACACCGCCGCTTTTAACGGCGGTCGGATCGATGCCGAATAGCTTGTTTTTGGCGTCGAAGTAGGATTTTTCCTTTTCTTCGGCGCGCTTTTGCCCGTTGAACAGACAGGTTCTCGAATCTTCGATTTGTTCTATTTCCTTGCCTTCCTTGCCGAAATTTTTTATCGCTGCGGCATAAGCCTTTAGATAAAACTCGTCGGCTTTATCAAACTTTCCGTCGCGCGCGTAAAAGATTGCCGAGCTTAAAATCGGCGAGAAACTTTCCTTGCTCTGCGCTCCGAAACTGCTTTCGGCAATATCGACAGCCTTTAAATAATTGGCTTCGGCTTCGGTTTTCCTGCCGTCAAGAAACTGCGAATAAGCAAGAGTTTCAAAGGCGGCGATTTTCTGCGCGCCTTTGAAGTTCGGGATTTTCTGGTAAATGTCAGCCGCTTTCTGCAAATTTTCAATCGATTCGTCAAACTTTCTTTTTTCGCGGTAAATCGCGCCGAGATTTGTGTAGGCGATTGCCGTTTGGATGCGCTCAGCGCCGTAGACTTTGACGCTTTTATCGACCGCCTGCCGCGCGGCTTTCAACGCTTCGTCAAACTTTTGACCGCGATACAAAGAAACGACGGTTTCGTTGAGTTTTACGAGCGTTTCTCTTTCGGCGTCAATAGTTTGCGCGCGGGCGGAAAAGACCGTCGCTAAAATAATCAGAAAAACGAGTTTTTTCATACGTTCTTGCGCTTAAAATTTACGAGTCTGCGGGTCGAGCGCGTCTCTTAAACCGTCGCCTAAAAAGTTCAGTGAAAAAAGCGTCAGCGCCATCGTTACGCCGGGAAAAATCAATTGCCAAGGGAAAACCGAAATGTTTTTGATGCCGTCGCTGGCGAGGCTTCCCCAAGAAGCGAACGGTGCTTGCACGCCGATTCCCAAAAACGAGAGGAACGCTTCGGAGAGCATTACGCTCGGAATGGTCAGCGTCGCGTAAATAATCACGGGACCTAAAGCATTCGGAACAAGATGTCGGAAAATAATCGAAGGCGTCGAAACGCCGGTCGCGCGCGCCGCCATTACGAAATCCTGATTTTTAAGGGAAAGAATTTGCCCGCGCACGACGCGCGCCATTGTCAGCCACGAAACCAGACCGAGCGCGAAAAATAATAAAAATATCTGGCTTAAACCCGAATTACCCGCGCCGCCGAAACGCTCCGCCAGCCACTGAATCCAAGCCGGCGTATTCGAGCCGCCGAAAACCGATAAAAGAACGATAACAATCAAAATATACGGAACGGCGTAGATAATATCGACGACGCGCATCATAAAATTGTCGATTCTGCCGCCCAAATATCCCGCCGTCGCGCCCCAACTGACGCCGACAATCAGCGACACGATTGTCGAGATAATGCCGACCATCAGGGAAATTCTGCCGCCCTGCAGCACGCGCGCGAGAATGTCGCGTCCGGCGTCGTCCGTTCCCATCGGATGCAGCATCGACGGCGGAAAGGATTTGACCAGATTGCCGTCCGACGGAATCGAATCGTATGTAAAGCCGGTCGTCCAGCGGATAATCGCCGGTCCGATGATAACGGCAATCGCCATCAGCACAACGACGACAAGACCGAAAACGGCGAGCTTGTTTTTCAAAAGACGTTTCCAAGCGTCTTTCCAAAGCGATGCGCCTTTTACAATTTCTGGATTTTCTGTCATAAGTTCAAATTTCCGAATTCAATGTCAAAACACAATTTTTAAAGTTTATTCGTAGCGAATTCGCGGGTCTAAAAACGCGTAGGAAATATCGACGATTAAGTTAAAAATCATAATTAGAATCGAAAGAAAAGCGACGATTCCCAACGTCAAAGGCTCGTCGCGGTTAAGCACCGATTGGATAAAAATATTGCCCAAGCCGGGAATGGCGAAAACTCTCTCGACGACGACCGTTCCAGCCAATAAAGCGGCGAGCGCGGGACCTGTGAATGAAACAACCGGAATCAAACCGCCGCGCAGGGCGTGTTTAAGAAGAACTTTCCATTCGCTCAAACCTTTGGCGCGCGCCGTTCGGATATAATCGGAACGCATCACTTCGAGCATTCCCGCGCGCGTTAGTCTGGCAATATAAGCGGCGTAAATCGCGCCCAAAGTTATCACAGGCAGCACATAGCTTATCGCGCCGCCGACGCGCGCGGGCGGGAAAATGTAGAGCCAGAGCGAAAAGATTAAAACCAGAATCGGACCGATAACGAAGTTCGGAACTGACAGACCGAGCATCGCCAGCGACATCGAGCCGTAATCGAACGCCGAATTCTGCTTGAGCGCGGCGACGATTCCGGCGGCGAGTCCTAAAATTAAAGCGAGAATGTAAGCGAGAATTCCGATTGTCGCCGAATATGGAAAATGGCGCGCGATGATTTCGTTGACCGATTGACCTTCGTATTTTAAGGAATCGCCGAAATCGCCGCGCACGATGTTGCCCATCAAAATTCCGTATTGCGACAAAATTGGTTTATCAAGCCCGTATTTCTTCTTGATATTGGCTTCGACGGCGGGCGGCAGTTTCTTTTCGGCGGTATAAAAGCTGCCGGGCGCGAGTCGAATTAAAATCCACGTCAACGTGATGACGAGCAGCGCCATCGGGATGATTATCAAAAGGCGGCGAATGATGAAACTTAGCATTTGTTTGATTGTCGGCGGTCAGTTGATTGAAAATCTCTGGCTATTTCTTTTTCTTATTGTTGCCGTTCTCACCGCTGAAGTATTTTTCAGCCATTAAAATCACGGCGTTTAATCGCTCGTCAATTTCTTTTTGATTGGTGCGCATCTCGCTCCTTTCCGCTTGGTGAATTTCGTGCGCCTTTCGGGTTTCTTCGCTAAATTGAGCGATGACTTTTCCTTGCTCAACCGACGCATTGTAAAGATTAAGCGAAACGCGCTCAAAAGTGCCGACCCATTTTTCGGCTTCCTTGTGCGATTTCTGTATCTTTTGAATATCAACCGTGAACTGCGCTTGATTATTCAAAATAAACTCGATTGTTTTTTGCAGTTTTTCGTCGTCCATAAAAGCTAGTCGGCAGCGTTTATCGGTTTCTGCGTCGCCTTCAAGCGGTCGATTTGCTCGTCAATCACTGCGTCGGAGTTTTTCATAATATCGTCGGTGTTCGTATCCCACTTATTCGGGTCTTCTTCGAGATAAACAAATTTCCAGGCGTGGAGCGTTCCCGGATTCGGATACATTCCTTTGACATACGGCTTTTTCATCCAGTTGGTCGCCTGCGTCAGAAGCGGAATGACAAGCTGTTCGTGCAGAACGGTGAACTCGGCGCTCGCCAGCATTTCTAGACGTTTCTGCTCGTCTAACTCTTTGTTCGCGTCGTCAAGTAGCTTGTCGTATTTCGGGTCCCACCAGCCGGTCGCGCCGTCATTTTGCGGCGAGTAAAAAAGATTCAAAAACGTGAACGGGTCCATATAATCACCGACCCACGCGTTGCGCGAAATGCCTTGATATTGCACGCCGGAGCGGAAAGGAAGAAAAGTTTTCCACTCCATATTTTTTATCGGAATTGTAATCCCCAAATTCTGCTTCCACTGCGCCTGATTAAATTCGGAGACGGCTTTGTTCGATTCCGCCGTGTTGTAATTTAACGTAACTTTATCAACCGGAAACGTCGGACAGCTCCAGCCGTTTCCCGCTTTTTGCACCGGAAAACCGGCTTCGGTCATCAGCTTTCTCGCCTTTTCCGCGTCGAAAATTCTTTGCTTCGACCATTCTTCGTAAGTCGTGTTTTCGGCTTTCAGTTTTTCATTGAAAACTTTCTTCCGGGCTTCATCATATTTCGGAAAAATTCCGTCGGGCGTAAAGTTCGATAACGGTTTTGGCGTTTTGCGGAACTGCGCGAGAGCTTCGCGGTTAATCGCCAAGCTCAACGCCTGTCGAACTTTTATATTGTCCATCGGCGGTTTTTTCACGCTCAAGCTGTAATACTCGTTGGCGACTTCCGGCTGATTTAAATATTCGTCTTTGTAAGGTTTAATCTCGTCTAACCAAGCCGGCGGAACGATGTGATTATACACGGCGTCAACCCGCCCGCCTTTATAAAGATTCATCATCGTCGTCGATTCTTCGAGCGGATAAAATTCGATTCCGTCGAGTTTAACGTTCGACGCGTCCCAGTAATTCGGGTCTTTGACGACTGTTAAAACGTCGTATGGCTTATGAACCGAAATTTTAAACGCGCCGCTCGTTACGATATTGGCGGCGCGCTGCCAGTCTTTGCCGAATTTTTCTATCGCGCGCTCGTTGACGACGCGGAACAATTGATGCGGCAAAAGCTGTATAAAATACGGCGCGGGCTGTTTTAATTTCAAGCGAAAAGTGTAATCGTCAACCGCTTCGACGCCCAAGTTTTCTTTTGTTACCGCAACGGTTTCCTTGCCTTCGACGGCGGCTTTCAGTTTCGGGTCGGCGTCGAGCTGTTTGGCGCGTTCTTTCGGGCTGGATTTAATAGTCAGGCGTTCCGGTGAATTGATAAATTTGCCGAATTCGGTTTCCGCGCCCGCGCTTCCGCCTGCAACCGTATCCGTTTCGGCTACTTCGCCTTCTTTGAGAAAATCTTTTTTCAGAAGAAATTGTCCGTTCTGGTCTTGAACAAATTCGTCGGCGGAGTTATACGCTTCGGCATATTTGATGTAATAACCTAAGTTTGAATTGCGCGAAGCCAGTTCGGGCGAGAGCGCGCGGCGAAAGCTGTAGACGAAATCTTTTGCCGTAATCGGCTCGCCGTTCGAGAATTTGGCGTTTTGCCGCAGGTGAAAAAGATATTCCGTGCCGTCCTTGTTTATCTCGTAGCTTTCGGCAATCGCCGGAATCGGCTCCATCGTTTTCGGATGATATTCGAGAAGTCCGTCATACAAAGCCATATAAATTCTGGCTTCCGGCTGTCCCGTTCCAAACGCCGGGTCGAGCGATTCCGGCTCGCTGCCCGAAATATAACGCAGGACGTTATCGGTCGGCGCGGTCGTTTTGCCCCAGTAACGATTGCTTGCCGAACTGGTGCAGCCAGCGATAAAAGAAGCCAGAAACATGGCGATAACCGCCGAACGAAATTGTTTGAAATTTATTCGCCGCATAACTCTCGAACCGTCCTTTTTTGAAATGCTGATTGTTGCAGAACCTGAATTTCGGATTGTTTCGGGGAAAGCGAAACTTTTTTTATTTTTTCTAGCGATAAACTTACCACGTTAGGCGCGCGGCGGGCAAGAAAATTTTCCGCGCGCCGGTTGCCTGCAAATTGTTTTTATTATTCGGCAAAATATCGACGAAAAGAATTTTATGTTTGGATTGGCTTTCGCCTTCTTTTTCGGCTGCTATTGATTGTCGATGCGCACGTCTTTGAGCGACGGCGCGTCGAGCGCGTTCGTCTCGAAACCTTTAACGTAAGGTTTGACGAGCGAATACGAAGTCGGAAAATAAAGCGGTATGGCGGGAAATTCGCTCATCGCTTCGTTTTCGGTCAAAATTTCGCGCGCCGCGTTTGTCGTCGTCGCGGAAAATTCGTTTGATTGATTCGATAGCGCATCGCGCGCGCCGCCCGCATTTTCCGAAGACGGCACGTCGGGTTGCGAACTTTGCGGCGCAGCGCTTTTATCATTTTTGAGTGCCGCCGCTTTTTCCGCCGCCGCAATCTCGCCCGCCGTTTTTTTGTCGGCTGCCGCGCTCGTCGAATAATTTTGCTGATTGAAAATCGCCTGCATACCGGCTGCTTCGTCGGTTGTCGGCAGCACGACGCCGCGCCGCACAACGTCGAAATCGCCCGTTTGTTGCGCCGTTTCTAATTCCGGCTGGTCTTTAACGATAATTTCGGTGTCGACGTTCAGATTCTGTTTCCACATTTTCGCAACGGCGCGCGCGATGCGCTGCTGCAAGCTGTTGCGGTTGACGACGAGTTTTACGACGGGAAAATCTTCGCCGCTCGCAAAGCCCGCGCCTTTTAAAAGATTTTTCGCGCGCTCGACGTTTTGCGACAACCGCAAATTTTTCTCCGTCTCGAACGGCAGAAACCCGAGCGCCGGAATGCTCGCGCCGTCCATTTCGTCTTCGGTCAGGCGCTCGCGCTCGACGGCAATGGTCAATGCCTCGCGCACGCGCCGGTCGTCGAACGGCGGCTTTTGCCGGTTGAATTCGTAGAAATTGAGCGCCGCGTGCGGCGTCCGACGAAAATCGTCGAACGGCGTCAGAAGTTTCAGCGCGAGCGGCGCAAAATCGGCGTTCGTTACCGCGTCAAGCTCGCCGGCGCGATATGCTTCCAATGCTTTTTCGGCGTTTTCAATCGAAACAAGACGGACGCGCTCGAGTTGGATTTGATTTTTATTCCAGAAAGTTTCCGAGCGTTCCAGTGTTATCGCGCCGTTCTGCGCGTCGATGCTCGATATGCGAAACGCGCCGCTCGTTACGATGTCGGCGTTTAATTTGCCGGTTTCCAGATATTTTCCGTCCGCCGCGTAAACGGGACGAAAAAGCGGATGGGCAACGAGCGCCGGAAAATCTTTATCCGGTTTGAGAAGCGAGACTTTTAAAGTGAAATCATCGAGGGCGACCGCGCCGAACGCGGCTTCGGGCTTAGATTGTTTTTTTCGATTCGGTTCAAGACTTTTCGCGTTTTCTTCGAGCTTCGGTTCGGTCGTCGAATTTTCCGATGTTTCGGTCAATTGCGTTTCGTCCACAGCATTTCGTCGGGTGTTTGTTTCGCTATTTCGATTGAAAACGGACGGTGATTTTCGGTCCAAATCCTTTTGCGCGGGCGAATCAGCTTCAGCCTGCTTATCAAGCGTGTTTTCTTCAAGTTTCGCCGCCTGCCGAACACCGACGATATTGGTTAAAAGTTGAAAATGCGGAACGCGCGCGTCGTCGCTTCCGAGCGCGGCAATTCGTTTCCATGAGCGCACGAAATCCTGCGCCGTGATGCGCTCGCCGTTTGACCATTTGGCGTCGCCGCGTAATTTAAAAGTCCACGCGCGCTTATCGTCGCTCGTCGTCCAATCGACGGCAATCGCCGGAACAGTTTTCAAAGTTCGCGCGTCCGTGTCGGTCAAGCCCTCATAAATAGCGCGCACGACATCGGTTTCCGGCGGCGCGGCGGCGCACGTCGGGTCAAACGAATCGGGAAGCCGTCCGCTGTTGCTCCAGCGAAATTCCTTAACTGCTGTCGGCGGCGCGGCGTCAGAGTAAAACGGAGCGTGTTTCGGTTTTTCCAGTTGACTGCACGCGCACAGAAAAAGACAGAAAATAACGGTAAATGGTAAATGGTAAATGGTAAATGAAGAACGATTAACGGTTGAGAGAAAATAGACGAACGACAACGAAAAACGGTTTTTTCCGTTTTCAGAGTTTTCCATTTTCAGAGTTTTCCATTTTCCGTTTTCCATTATTTATAGAAGTTTTAATTGCTCGAAAATTTCGATTGTCTGCGCGCGCGTCGCTTGAAAGCCTTCGGAAGTGTCAATCAAAAAATCGGCGAAACGCTTTTTTTCCGCTTGCGGCATTTGCGCTACGATGCGCTTTTTCGCTTCCGCCTCGTCGAAATTATTGCGTTTCATCAATCGCCGCAACTGAATTTCCTCGTCGCACCAGACGACAATAAGACGGTCGAAACGCTTGTAGCCGCCTGATTCTATCATTAACGCGGCGTCGACAATGCAAATCGAGCTTGCGTTTTCGCGCCCGCACTTTTTGAGCCATTTGTCTTGTTTTTCGATAACTAATGGATGCACTATTCGGTTTAAGAGTTGTCGTTTCGCCTCGTCCGCAAAAACCAGAGCGCCGAGTTTGGCGCGGTCAAGTTCGCCGCGCGCGTTCAAAATTTGCGCGCCGAACGCTTCGACAATTCTTTTTAAACCTTCGGTTTCCGGCGCGACGACTTCACGCGCCGTCGCGTCGGCGTCAAGGACGGACGCGCCAAGCTCGCGGAAAACTTCGCAGGCAAACGTTTTGCCGACGGCAATTGAACCTGTCAGACCAATTTTCATTTTAACGGAGAACGGAAGAAAAACGGAAAACGGAAAACGGAAAGTGCAAGAATCGGTTTTTATTTTCCTTTTTCTATTATTTTCCGTGTCTTGCGGCAAGTTTTTCGCGGTTAAATCCGGCGATTTCTTCCAAAGTCAAACCGAGTTCGTCGGCGCAGGCGGAAATATACCACAGCACGTCGCCGAGTTCGTCCTTTAATTTCGCGCGCGTTTCTTCGGTGATTTCGCCGTCGAAATCGCGCTGGATTTTTTTGACGATGTTTGCCACTTCGCCCGCTTCGCCCGCCAGACCGAGCGTCGGATATTCGAGGTTTTCGAGGCGTCTCGGATAAAGCGCGGTTTGGCGCGCCGTTTGTTGATATTCTTCAAAAGATAAGTTCATTTTCGTCTTGGAAAGGCGTTTTACTCGCCGGTTTTGATAAGCTGTATTTTTGCGTTTCAAAAATATCCGAATAGCTTAGCTTAACAAACGCGAAATTTCTATTTATAATTCGCAGTTCGGTCTGTATGGAGTTTGAAAAAAATATGCTCGAAAACAAAGTCGGAATGATTTTCGGCGTCGCCAACCAGCGCTCGATTGCGTGGGCGTGCGCCGAAGCGTGTTCAAAAAACGGCGCGAAATTAGCTTTTACATATCAGGGCGAGCGCCTCAAAGAAAACGTCGAAAAATTAACGCGCAATCTGGACGGCGCGCTCGTCGTGCCGTGCGACGTAACTAATCAGCAAGAAGTTGACAGAGCGTTTGAAACGGTCGGAAACGCTTTCGGAAAACTCGATTTTTTAATTCATTCGGTCGCCTTTGCGCCGAAAGAAGCGCTCGAAGGCGAATTTCTGGCAACCTCGCGCGAAGCGTTTTTAACCGCGATGGAAATCAGTGTTTTTTCCTTGCCGCAAGTCGCGTTCGCCGCCGCGCCGTTGATGAAAGACGGCGGCAGCATTATCACGATGACTTATTACGGCGCGGAAAAAGTCGTGCAGAATTACAACGTGATGGGCGTGGCGAAATCGGCGTTAGAGTCGAGCGTTCGATATTTGGCGGAAGATTTAGGCAAGCAAAAGGTTCGCGTCAACGCCATCAGCGCCGGACCGATTAACACTTTATCGGCGCGCGGGGTAAAAAATATGGGCGCGATGTTCAAGCACATCGCGGAAAACGCGCCGCTGCGCCGCAACGTCGAAGTCAAAGAAGTCGGCAACACCGCGCTGTTTCTCGCCAGCGATTTATCGTCCGGCATCACGGGCGAAACGATTTACGTTGACTGCGGATTTAACATCATCGGATTTCAACGCCCGCCCGCCGCATAAATTAAGGAAATTTTTTAGATTTATAAAATGGCAAAAGCAACAAAAATTAAAAAAATCACAAGCAAAATAAAAGCCGTCGAACCAATCGAACCGGCAACCGTCGCCGAAGCGAAACAACTGGAAAATTCTTACTGGCAGATGACCGAAGACGAAGCCCTGCTGCGCTCGCCGGAACTTCACGACGAATTCAAGGCGTCGGATTCGTGGCGCGTTTTTCGGATTATGGGGGAATTCGTCGGCGGCTTCGATTCGCTTGCGACCATTACGCGCGGCGTTTCGGTCTTCGGCTCGGCGCGCACGCGAGAAGACGACCCGAACTACATCGCCGCGCGCGAGACGGGAAAATTGTTGGCGGAAGCCGGTTTTGAAATTATCACGGGCGGCGGACCCGGAATTATGGAAGCGGCAAATCGCGGCGCGTTCGAGGCTGGAAAAGTCTCGGTCGGCTGCAACATCGAACTGCCGTTCGAGCAAACCGCCAACCCGTATCAAAACCGCTCTTTAACCTTTAAATATTTCTTCGTCCGCAAGACGATGTTTATAAAATACTCGAACGCTTACGTGATTTTTCCCGGCGGCTTCGGCACGATGGACGAGATTTTTGAAGCATTAACGTTGATTCAAACGAGAAAAATCCGCAACTTTCCCGTCGTCCTGTTCGGGTCGCAATACTGGAAAGGTTTAGTTTCGTGGATGACATCGACGATGCTGCACGAAAAAAACATCAACGCCGAAGATTTACGCTTGATGCACCTCACCGATTCGCCGAAAGACGCGGTTGATTTTATCGTGAAAACTTTCGAGGAAGACAAAGAAAACGGAAAATTGAAAACGGAAAACGGAAAATGAAAAAAATAGTTAACGGTAAATAACCGAAACCGCTTCTCAATCTACGCGCGCCAAACTGTTCGCTGTTGGCTGTCAACTATTCGATGTTTATCAGAAATTCTTTTGTAAAAAAGCGAATAGTTGACAGCCAACAGCGAATAACGCCGCTTCCTGAATTCAGTTTCCAACCGATTGCAAATCGTTTGTTTTTTGCTTCTTTCATCTTAATTTATAAACTTTTCATCCAGCCGAGATAACTTTCGCTCACCTCCGCCGCTCGAAACGCGACGATTTCCGGCGTGTCGTAGCTGTGATTTGATTGGATAAATTTTTCCAAATCGGCAAACTTTTCCGGCAGAGTTTTGATTAAAAGCAAGTTTTCCTCGTCGCTTTGAACCGCGTCTTTCCAAAAATAAACCGATTTCATCGCGGGCAAAATCTGCACGCACGCGGCGAGCTTTTCGGCAATGATTTTGCGCGCCAACGTTTCGGCTTCTTCGAGGTTCGGGGTCGTTGTCAAAACAACATACATAAAATTTATTTGAGGTAAATAGCCGCAAAAACTGCAAGAGAAATTAGCCACGAATTATACGAATGACACGAATTATTTTTAAATATTTATTCGTGTAATTCGCGGCTAAAAATTATTAATGCGACTACGCTTTTTTCAAAACTTCAGCGTATTCGCCGCTCTCCGCCCATTTCAAAATCTCGGAGACGCGCCAGACGGGAAACGGATGCGTCAGACCGGCGTTGATAATAGTCGCCCAGAATTTGTCGAGCGACTTTTCGTCAAAATTCTTTTGAAACTCTTTGCCCTGCTCTAAAAATTCGTCGTAATCCATTTTTGAAGCCAGAGTGCCGCCCGCCAGCTTCATCATCACTCTGCCGACGACGTGCGGGTCTTGAACGACCAGCATCGCGGCTCGGTCGCAGGAAAGTTCCGCCCGTCGCGCCCATGCGAGCAGCGCGCCGCTAATCGAAGCGGTCAGGAAAAACTTGATGATTTCCGCTCCCGGAATCATCGAAATCGGAAACCGCGCCAACTGCTCCAAAATTCTCGCCGCCGTCAGATAAAGAACGTGTTCGGCGTGAATGTGTCCGACTTCGTGAGAAATCACGGCTAATGTTTCCTCGTCATTGAGACGCTCGATAAGAGCCGAATGCAGAACGATAATGTGTTTTTCCGAGCCGAACGTAAAAGCGTTGACAATCGGGCTTTGCTGAACGAAAAGGTTGGGCATATCGACGCCCAAAGTCGTGCAGGCGATTTGCAGCTTGGCGTGTAAATCCGGGCATTGTTTCGGCGTAACTTTGACGGCGCTTGCCATAAAAGAAACGCGCATAGCCGTTTCGCCCGTTACCGCCAAAAACTTTCTGAGAGCCGAATCGATGCCGGGAATCGCGCGCAGGGCGGCGAGCGCTTTGCTGTCCGACGGATGAATATAATCGTGTTTGCTGAGGTCGGCAAACTTCTTATGCTCGGCGTTCGAGAGCGGCAGGCGGCAGCGACCGCAGACGGCGCTTCCGTTCTTATAATCTTCCTTGACGGCGTTTTTCTGCCCGCAGTAGCGGCAGCGCACCGAATATCGCTCGGCGATGGCGGCGGTTGATGATGTGTCTTTTTTTGCCATAATTAAATTTTAATTGATTGCCTTCGTAATTGAAACGTTCGATGAGTTAAACGCCGAAAAGATGCAAAAAGTTTTCCGTTTATATTTCGCGGTAAAAGCGGAAAATTTTACAAAAAAATATTTTTTGTATTTACAAGATTTCGCCGTTTCAATTTTCGATTTCTTTTGATTTTCCGTCCGCGAAACAAGTGTTTGCAATCGTGATAAATTTTCCGCTTTGCTTAAAGCCGTAATCTTCGCCGTTCCACAACATCAGCAAACTGGTTTCGCTTTCAAAATCCGCCTGCGTTAGTTTCGGAAATCGCGCGCGCCACAGTTTGCAGCTTTGTTGTTTGACCGTTTTGCGCACGGACGAGTGCAAGCTGACGACGAAAATCGAAGGATTTAACGCTTCGTTCAGATGGTTTGATAAAAACGGTTTGAGAAGATTTTCGCCGCGCGAACCGGCGTTTTCGTTAAACGTCCAAACACCGTTTTTAACCGATAAAATTGCGGCTTTCGTTTCATTTCCGATTTTAATTTCGCGCGTCAAATTTAAATAAAACTTCAAGCCGACGAAATTGGCGCACAAATCGGCGTTTGAAAAAACGCCGGAAACGAGCGTGCCGTAAAACGTATTTTCAGTTGATTTTCCCCAATTAACGGCTTTTTCGACGGCTTCTTCAGCAGTCGCGCCGCTCGCTAAAGCGCGTTTGTAAATTTTATAATATGAAAATCCCTGCTGAAAAACGTGCGCGATTTTGTCCGTGCCGAACTGCGCGCCGTAAAGACTGACTGTCGAGCTGATTGTTAAATAATTTGAAGGCGCGGCGAAAAATATTGATTGGCGAAAACTCGTTTTATAACGCGCCGGCTGCGCTTTGAATCGGTGTTTATCCATCCACGTTCCGGATTTTGTAAAGGGCGGAAAACCCGCGCCGAGCCGGTTAAAAATCGCGCGCATAATCGTGTCTTCCGATTGCAGCACCGCGAGTTTTTCGCGTTCCTTTTGCGGCGAATCGCATTTTATTTTCTGTGATTTTCCGCCGATGTTGCCCAAACAATTTTGCCGCGCGACGATTTCAGAGTTTATTTTTCCAATCGCTTCTCTGATATTTTGCTCCGCGTATTCGGAAACTTCCGCGCCAATGTCAGCAAGCGGCGCGGGCGGCAAATTGTATTGGTCTGTTTCAAACCCGAAGGCGAGCGAATGCAGCAATACGGCGCACAAAATTAAATGGGCAATATTTCGCAGTCTCATAGAAATTTTATAATACGGCAAAATTGAAGAATTAGCGGGTTTTTTTGCTTTTAAGATTTGCGATTTAATCTGACGACGGTTTCGACGTGGTGCGTTTGCGGAAACAAATCGATTGCCGAGATTGCTTCGATTTCATAATCGTTCTCGCACAGAACGCGCAAATCGCGCGCTAAAATCGACGGCTCGCACGAAACGTAAGAGATTTGTTTGGGTTTGATGTTCAGCAAATTTTCAATCGTCTCTTTTCCCGTTCCGGCGCGCGGCGGGTCGAGCAAAATGAAATCGACGTTCTTTAGATTTCGGCGCGCATCGCTAAGCCACGCATCGACGTTTTCGCTCGCAAAATCGATATTTTCGAGCCGCGCGTTTTCCGCGTTTTTCGTCGCAAACTCAATCGCTCCGCCGTAGCCTTCGACGCCGAAAACTTTTTTAAATTCACGCGCGAGTGGCAAGGTAAAAAGCCCGACGCCGCAATATAAATCGACGGCGATTTCGCCGTGCGCGCCGCCCGTCGCTGCTTCAATCAATGATTCGATTAGAAATTGATTGCCTTGAAAAAACGTGTTCGCGTCGTAAAAATAACGATTCTCGCCTGCGGAGAAACTGATTTCGTCGGTCGGTTCAACTATTTCAGACGAGTAAATCGAAACGCCCTCGTCGCCCTGCGCCGCTTCGATTTCGACGATGCGTCCATTGAAACTTTCCCATTCAATCGTCTCGCGCAGTTCGGTCAAAGTCGCCTGCATTTCTCCGGTTAAAATCGGACAAACTTCAACGTCGATAACGTCGTGCGAATTTCTCTTAAAATAACCGATTCGCGTGCCGCGCACCTCAACGTGCCACTGCGCGCGCGCGCGATAATTGTAATGGTGCGGACTCGGAATTTTTATGATTTCCCGCTCGTAATTTATCCGCCCGATGCGCGTCAAACAATCTCGAATGATTTCGACTTTCGCGTCCATTTGCGCCGCGTAATTTAACTGCTGAAAATTGCAGCCGCCGCACGCGCCGAAATACGGACAGCGCGGCTCGGTTCGCTCCGGCGAAGGCTCGATGATTTCGACGATTTCGGCAAATGCCGTTTTGCCTTTTTTCTGATTTATTTTAACCAGCAGCTCGTCGCCTTTCGCCGCGAGCGCGACAAAAACGGTTAGATTTTCGGCAAACGCCAAACCGAAACCGTTCGGCACGATTTTTTCGACTTTTACGCGAAGAAGATTTTCATCCGCCGCATTCGATTCGTTTTTCAATTTACGCTTTTCTCTCAATTTTTATATTTTGACAAAATGCCGAATCTTATTATTTAAGTTTGTTCATTTTGAATTTCGACTCTTTTCCAAAGCGCGAAACTCGCTTCTTTTACAAGTAAAACAAACTGATACGCGGAATGTCGAATTCTTCGCGGAGACGTTTGAGCAGCATCAAATCAAACGTCCGACTGTAGACATCCGCCGCCATTTTATTTTTATAACCGGCAAGCTGTTTGCGAATTTCCGCTTTCAATTCGCCGCTCGCATCTTCGCGCAAAATACGTTCGTCAATCGAAGCGTCAAGATTTTCCAGTAACTGTTCAAGGTTTTCCGTGGTTTGAAAATTCTTTTCGAGACGCGACAACTCGTTTGCGGCAATCGCAAGAGTTTCGCGCAAGCCGTCGCTCGCCGCGTTTTTTCGCGCCTTCTCGACCGAAACAAAAATCGCGCACAGATGTTTCGCAATCGTTTCGGCTGGAAAGAGCGATTTTTCTTCGGCGTTTTCTTCCGCTTTTTTACTGATAGCCGCCGCCTCGCCGCCGTTTTTCCCGACCTGTCGTTCGAGCCACGCGGCGTATTGGGCTTCGATTTCCTCGCGGCAATACATCAAAGATTTGACGGTTCGCTTTTGCGCGGCGGATGCGACCGACTGCTGTTCGATTTTGTCGAAAACCTGTTCGATGCCGCTCAAAACGACGTGCAGCGGAACTTTGCGTTCCTGCCACGTTTCAATCAAAGCCCAATCGAGCGGGCTAAGCAGCAGATTGCGCCCGCGCCGACGGATAAACGCTTCTTCGATTTCGGAAAAATAATTAAAGTAGTTCAATGGTAAATGGTAAATGGTAAGTGGTAAATGAAAGTGCTTTATATTTACCACTTACCATTTACCATTTACCATTATTCAAAGCGGATTTTCATACGGCGCAGTGTTCGCACGTCTTCGTCGGTCAGTTCGAGTTCTATTTCATCGCCGGAAGCGTCGGCGGAAGTTTCGTTTTCCGCGTCGTCGTCAAACTTAAAATCGTCGGAATCTTCGCCCGTATGTTGCTTTGCGCCGATTTCCTGTAAAGCGATTTCGAGCTTGAGCGTCAGGTGCGGCTCGTAACCGAGCGCGCGCACGGCGTCGATGGCGCGCGTAACGTCCGTTGATTTTTCGATTGCCGAGTTGACCGCCGCGCCGAGATGCTGGACGGCTTCCTGTGCTTGTTCGTCGAGTTCCATTTTCGGGTAAAAACAAATGCTACGCGAGCGCGGGAAATTAGTCAAAACAGAGGGCGGCGGCGGTGATTTCGGCGGCAAAGAATTTTCCCGTTTTCCGTTTGTAAATCTCGAATTATAAAAGTGTTTTCAAATTTTAATTGTGTTAAAATCTTGAAAATTATGACGGAAAGACGCGAGAAATTTCAAACTTCTTCGGGCATCGAATTGCCCAACGATTTTAACCCGACGAACGCGGACATTGATTTTGAAAACGACATTGGAAACGCCGGAGAATTTCCATACACGCGCGGCGTGCGGAAAAATATGTATCGCGGGCGTTTCTGGACGATGCGTCAATACGCCGGTTTTGCAAGCGCCGAAGAATCAAACGCGCGTTACAAATATCTGTTGTCGCAAGGCACGACCGGACTTTCGGTAGCATTTGATTTGCCGACGCAAATTGGGCTTGATTCGGACGACGAGCTTGCGACGGGTGAAGTCGGAAAAGTCGGCGTGGCGATTGATTCGCTTGAAGATATGCTCCGACTTTTCGACGCGATTCCGCTCGACACGGTTTCGACTTCGATGACGATAAACGCGACTGCTTCAACCTTGCTTTGTTTATATTTAGCCGTTGCGCGCAAGCAAAATATTTCTTTCGATAAAGTGCAAGGCACGATACAAAACGATATTTTGAAAGAATACATCGCGCGCGGAACTTATATTTATCCGCCGAAACCTTCTTTGAGATTGATTACCGATACCTTTGCATTCTGTGCGTCGGAAGTGCCGAATTGGAACACGATTTCGATTTCCGGTTATCACATCCGCGAAGCCGGTTCGACCGCCGCGCAGGAAATCGCTTTCACACTGGCGGACGGCATCGCGTATGTTGACGCCGCAATGAGCGTCGGTTTGAAAGTTGACGATTTTGCACCGCGCCTTTCTTTCTTTTTTAATTCGCACAACAATCTGCTCGAAGAAGTCGCCAAATTTCGCGCCGCGCGCCGTCTCTGGGCGCGAATAATGCGCGACAGATTCGGCGCGAAAAATCCGAAATCGCAAATGCTGCGCTTTCACACGCAAACCGCAGGCTCGACTTTGACGGCGCAGCAGCCGGAAGTAAATATTGTTCGCACAACGATTCAGGCACTTGCGGCGGTTTTGGGCGGAACGCAAAGTTTGCACACAAATTCGATGGACGAAGCGTTGAGCTTGCCGACCGAAACAGCCGCGCGGATCGCCTTGCGAACGCAGCAGGTTATCGCTAACGAATCGGGCGTCGCCGACACGGTTGACGCGCTCGCCGGAAGCTACGCGATTGAAGAATTGACCAACGGGCTTGAAGCGAAAGCCGTCGAATATATCGAAAAAATCGACGCGATGGGCGGAATGTTAAAGGCGATTGAAAACGGTTTCCCGCAGCGCGAAATTCAGGAAGCGGCTTACGCATATCAAAAAGCGGTGGAGACAAACGACGCAGTTGTCGTCGGCGTCAACCGTTTTCAAATCGATGAAAACGAAACGATTCCGATTATGAAAGTCAACGAGCAAATCGAACGCGCACAAGTCGAACGCCTGCGCGCCGTCCGCCAAAGACGCGACAAAAACAAAGCCGAAAACGCTTTAAACAACTTGGAAGAAGCCGCGCGCGGCACGGAAAATCTTTTGCCGCGTATTTTAGAATGCGTCGAAAATTATGTAACCGTCGGCGAAATTTCAAATAAGCTGCGCGCCGTCTGGGGCGAATACCGCGAAGCCCTGACGGTTTGAGGAGAAAATTTATGACTGAAGAAAAATACGAAGAATTAAACTCTAAAAACGAATCGACCGAGCTGCGCTCAATCCGCGACATCGTTAAAGATTTGTCAAAACCCGTCGCCAAACGTCATCTGCGGACGCGCAAGCAAGGCGGCAAGGAGCTGACTTATATTGCGTGGTATGACGCCGTCAAATATCTTGACCATTTCGCGCCCGGCTGGTGTTACGAAATCCGCTCGATGGATTCGATTGCCGGAAAATTGATTTTAACGATTCGCCTGTCCGTTCCGTGTCTCGAAGGCATCGTTTATCGTGAAGCGACCGGACAGGAAGATGAAGCGCACGATTCTTACGGCGACTCAAGCTCAAACGCCGAAAGTATGAGCCTTCGCCGCGCCGCCAGCAAGTTCGGGTTAGGTTTGTATTTGTACGAAAAATAGTTTCGTCAAAATTTGCAATGCCGCAGGTGAAAAGCCGTTTGAACAGACTGCTTTTTTATTGTTTTTGCGCAAAATTTCTAATGACAAACATTGTTTGCCTGTGTTAATCTTTTCCAGAGAGATTTCTCAAAACTCTTTCAACTTTTTCCCGCCGCCCGCAGAAAAATCTTATGGAAAAATTAAACGAATACTTGCAGGAGCTTCTTTCGACTTGCGGCTACGAGCTGCATCTAGAACCGAACAAACAGCCGGTTATCATTTCCGACAAAGGCGAGACCGAGCTTGCGGGCGCGCCGCTTTTGGGAACGCAAATCAGTATGCTGATTTTTCCGCTGATTCCGGCGTCGGTTAAACAGGAATTGCCGAACAAATCGGAAGTCGAGTTCACGCACAGCAACGGCATAGGAAATTTCAATTTTCACGTCAAAAAATCGCCCGCCGGTTTTAACGCAACGATTCGCCCGTTGCTTTCGGAGGGCAAGAGCGACGCTGCCATACACGAATCGAACGCGCCGACTTTGCAGTCGACGGAAAATTCATCACCGGTTTTTGCTGCTTCCGAGCCGCGCGATTTCGATTCCTTTTCGCCCGTGCCGATGATTTCGTCCGTTTCGAGCGCGCCTAGTCAGACAAGCGTTTCAAACGTTCAGCCGACGACGAGCGCGCAGAATTATTCTTTCGGAGAAAGCGCCGCCGCGCCGTTTGCCGGAAATCAAATCGATTATTCGTCGCCGGACATCGAAATCGAAAGTTTTCAAACCGAGTATCAAAGGAAGATTTTCGATGACGCGCAACCGGCGACGATAACAGCAACGGCAGCGCCGGAAACCGTCCCGCCTTCCGAGCCTCAATTATCTACGAACTTTTCAGACGTTGGAGTTTATGAACCGCATCAATCATCGCTGCCGCAAGTGGTCTTTACTGCGACAATCGCTAATCCGCAGGCGCGGCAGAGAATGGACGCGCTTTTTCGGCGAATGGCGGATGCGGGTGCGTCTGATTTGCATTTGTCGGCGACGATGCCGCCGCTCGTTCGGCGCGACGGCAAAATGCAAAAACTCGAAAGCGACGAAGGAACGCTCACGCCCGAACAGACGAAAGAACTTTTGAGCGCCATAATGCCCGCGAAAAATCAGGAAGAATTCGCCCTTCGCCGCGACACGGATTTCGCCTACGAAATCGAAAATCTCGCCCGTTTTCGCGCCAACATCTTTATGGACAGAAAAGGTATGGGCGGCGTTTTTCGCATTATTCCGTCAAAGATTTTGACGGCGGAAGAACTCGGTCTCTCGAAAGCGATAATGGATTTGTGCGAGTTGTCGAAAGGTTTAGTTGTCGTTACGGGTCCGACGGGAAGCGGCAAATCGACAACTCTTTGCGCGATGATTGATTCGATAAACAAACGGCGCGAAGACCATATCATCACTATCGAAGACCCGATAGAATTCACGCACGAAAACCAAAAATGTCTCGTCAACCAGCGCGAAGTTCACAATCACACGGACAGTTTCAAAGACGCTTTGCGCGCCGCTCTGCGCGAAGACCCGGACATTCTGCTCGTCGGCGAGATGCGCGACTTAGAAACGATTTCGATAGCGATTGAAACGGCGGAAACCGGACATCTTGTTTTCGGAACGCTGCACACGACGACCGCCGCATCGACCGTCGATAGAATCATCGACCAGTTCCCCGCTGACCGTCAGCAGCAAATCCGCGTGATGCTTTCCGAATCCTTAAAAGGCGTCATCGCCCAAACTTTATTGCCGAAAAAAGGCGGCGGGCGCGTTGCGGCGCTCGAAGTTTTAATCGTAACGCCCGCGATTTCAAACCTTATCCGTGAAGGCAAAACCTTTCAGATTCCGTCGGCGATGCAGACGGGTAAAACGCACGGAATGGCGATGCTCAACGACTCGCTGTTCGATTTAGTGAATAAAGGCTTGGTCGAGCCGCGCGACGCATACGTCAAAGCCGTCGATAAAACGAATTTTGAAGCGCTGCTTAATCGCAACGGAATGAAAATTTAGAGGCAAAGGTAAAAAAAGCAAAAAGCGAAAGTGAAGAATTCTTTCTCGCTTTCGCTTTCGTGTTTTTACTTTTGCCTTTGCCGCCTCTTTTGGTAAATTGAAGTAAATAAAAACTCAGGAGCAAACCAAAAAGATGCAGGAAATCACCGCGACCGAACTGAAAACTCTTCTTGACAAAGGCGAAGACGTTCAAATAATCGACGTGCGCCAGCCGGACGAAAACGCTTTCGCGCGCATCGAAGGCGCGCGACTTATACCGCTCGGCGAGATTTTAACGCGCATCGACGAAATTGACCCGACGCGCGAAACCGTCGTCCACTGCAAAGCCGGCGGACGCAGCGGCAAAGCTATCGAAGCCTTAACGCGCGCCGGCTTCAAAGGAAATTTGCGAAACCTGAAAGGCGGCATCACGGCGTGGTCAAACGAAGTTGATGCGAGCGTACCGAAATACTGAAAAAATGGAAAGTGGAAAATGGAAAATGGAAAATGAAGAAAATAGTTAGTGACAAATGCTGAACTTAAAATCAAGAAACTGTCTTACATTTTCCATTTTCCACTTTCCATTTTCCATTTCTAAAGGTTTGCTTTTGCGGTTTTAATCGATGTCGTAAGAAGTTTTTGTAACTCCTGACAATCGGCTAAAAGCGATTCGGCTTGCTTTTCAGTGATATATTCGCTATCGCGCAAAAGATTGAGCCAATAATCGGTTTCAAAAGATTCCTTGTGAGCAATTGAAAGTTTGTGAACAAAATCGGATTTCGATTGCGCTTGACTGCCTTCGGCAATGTTTGCGCCGATAGAAGTTCCCGAACGCAAAATCTGTTTTGACAAAACAAATTCTTTCTTTTCTTCGCTTAAATGTTTGTATAATTTAACAATTCGCAAAGCAAATTTATAAGATTTGTCCTTTAAAACATTTTCTTTATTTTCCATTTTCCATTTTTCTTCGCTGCTTCGAGCGTGTTTTTCATCAGCATTGCGACGGTTAAAAGTCCGACGCCGCCGGGAACGGGCGTGAAATATGCGGCTTTGGCGAAGGCTTCTTTCGGATTAACGTCGCCGACGAGCGTCGAGCCGCGTTTTTCGATTGTGTTCAGACGCTTTTCCAGTTCCGTTTCGTCAAATAATTCGCGCGCTTGATTTACGTCCGAAACGTTGTTGATGCCGACATCGATGACCGTTGCGCCCGCCTTTATGTGTTCGCCGCGCACGAAACCGGCGCGACCGATTGCGGCAATTAAGATGTCGGCTTGTCGCGTAATCTCCGCCAGATTTTTTGTGCGCGAATGACAGATTGTTACCGTCGCGTTTTCGCGCAGAAGCAGCATCGCCATCGGTTTTCCGACGATGTTGCTTCTGCCTAAAACGACGGCGTGTTTGCCCGCAATCTCGATGTTCGAGCGTTTCAAAATTTCGATAACTCCGGCGGGCGTGCAGGGCGCGAGCGCCGTTTGACCTTGCGACAGACGCCCGACGTTTATCGGGTTAAAACCGTCAACGTCCTTTTCGGGATTTATTCGCTCCAAAATCTGGTTCTCGTCGATGTGTTTCGGCAGCGGCAGTTGCACGAGAATTCCGTCAACGTCGTCGCGCGCGTTTAATTCTTCGACAATTTTTACGAGTTCTTCCTGTGTCGTTTCCGTCGGAAGATGTTTGTGTTCGGACGCGATTCCGAGTTCTTCGCTCGTTTTCACTTTGCTTCCGACATAAACTTCCGACGCTTTGTCGTCGCCGACGCGCACGACTGCAAGCGTCGGGCAATAATTATATTTTTCTTTTAATCGCAGAACTTCGCCGGCGACTTCCGCTTTTATAGCTTCGCCGAACGTTTTGCCGCTTAAAATTTCGGCTCGGGTTTTTGCGTCTTCTGTTATCATATTTTTTCGTTTTTCGCTTTTTAGACTACACCGATTTTATTATTTTATGCCGCAAATTAAAATTCTCGCCTGCGTTTTATTTTTTACGGGTTTCTGCATTCCCGTCACTTCGCAAAATCTGCCGGAAGCGAGTTCCAAAATACACGCCGCGATTGAAAACAGGAATTTTGCGGTGGCGGCAAGCGAACTTGAAAATCTCAAAAGGTCTGACCGTAAAGCATTTGAAACAAACAATTACGATTATCTGCTGGCGCGCGCCTTCGAGAAAAACAATGATTTTGCGGCGGCGCTGGCGAATTATCAAGCGGTTGTCAATCGCAATTCGATTTTGACCGAATACGCGCTGTGGCATTTGTCGCAAGTTGCGCGCGCAACGGGAAATTTGCTGCTCGAGAGAATTTATCTGCAGCAGTTTTTCGCGCTTGCCGCGCCCGCCAGTTTGCTGGTTGACGCGGCAAACGCGCGGCTCGCGCACAGCTATTTTGAAAGCAAAGACTTCGCGGCGGCGATAGAAATTTTGCGCAACCAAACGCCGTTTTTAAACGGCGCGCAAACTGTCGCTTCGGAAAATCAACAAGCGAAAATCGAAAATCAAAAATCCATCGACCGCACCCCGAAAGCGCGCGAAAATCTGGCTTTGCTCGGGCGCGCGTATCTGGAAAGCGGGCGCGCGGCGGAAGCACGCGACGCGTTCAATAAATTGCTGAACGAATTGCGAGACGCGGCGCAGCCTGACGATTTTGCTTTGACGGCGGCAAAGTCGCTCGACGAACTTGACAGCAGCGTCGGCGCGCCCGAAAACTTCGGTAAAACCGCGCCGACGCTTCCCGAAGCCGAACATCTGCGGCGCGCGTTCGCCTATCAATTCAACCGCAATTTTCCACTCGCGCGCCTGCATTATCGGGCGATTGTCGAACGTTATCCGCAGAGCGGGAGCGCGGCGGACGCGCTTTTTCAAATCGGGCGCGGCTTTGCGCAGGAAGGAGATTTCGGCGAAGCAGTCAACTGGTTCGAGCGCGCGGCGGCGGAATTTCCCGACGCGCCGACGGCGAAAGACGCTTTGAGTCAAGCGGCGTCGGCTTACGCGCGCGCCGGAAAACCGAAAGTTGCAATTGCGCGCTATCAGACTTTTATCGAAAAATACCCGGACGCCGACAATCTCGAACGCGCATTTTTGAACATCGTCGACGTTCTGCGCGACCAGGGTGAAGACACGAATGCGCTCAAATGGGCTTTGAAGACGCAGCAGGTTTTTAAAGGCAAACTGCCCGAAGCCGTCGCGCTGTTCGCTCAGACGCGCATACACATTTCGCTCGAAGATTGGCAAGGCGCTCTAGACGATTTAAATGCGCTGCAAAACTTTCCCGATTTAGGCGGCGCGCGCGTTCCGGGCGGAACGAATAAAGCGGAAGTTGCATTTTTAAAAGGCTTTGTTTTAGAACGCTTGAGCCGTTACGCCGAAGCGATTGACGTTTATCTATCGATTCCCGACGGGCGCGGCGAGTATTACGGCTGGCGCGCGACCGAAAGATTAAAGGCTCTGACGACAACGGCAAACGAAACGTCGAAAGTCGCCGCCGAAGCGAAATTAGTTTCGCTGCTCAAACAGCTTTCCGCCGCGCAAAGCGCAAACACAAGCGATTTTTCGCCGGTTTTTGTATTGCAAAGCGTTTTGCGCCTTACTATTTTGCGCCTTACTAATAGTTCCGCGCTTCGCGCCGCGATGCTGCAAAAATTGAAAGCGAGCTACCAGCAGATTTCCGGCAAATCTTCGTCGAATTATAAAATTCCTAACTTTAAGCTGCTCGACTTCGGGCGCACGGAAATCTTGAAAGAAAAGCGCGCGATTAAAAATCAAAATTATCACCGAATTTTAGCCGACGAGCTTTTATTTCTCGGTCTTTACGACGAAGCAGCGCCCGAAATCGAATTTTCGTTGATGGAAAACGCAAAATTGAAATCGGGAAATACGGGCGATGAAAACAACCCTAAATCTAAAATCCAAAATCCAAAATCGGCTGATTTAGCTTATACTTTAGCCGTTTTTTACAATCGCGGTGATATGTCAAACCGCGCCGTCGCCTTTGCCGAGCCGCTCTGGAAAAACGTTCCCGCCGATTATCAAATCGAACTGATTCCGCGCGACCAAATCGAGCTTTTATATCCCGCGCCTTACGCCGACAATCTTTTGAGATTTGCGTCCGAAAAATCGGTTGACGCGCGTTTTTTGTTGTCGATTATGCGGCAGGAATCGCGCTTTCGCGCCGACGTAAAATCGAACGCGGCGGCGCGCGGGCTGATGCAGTTTATCTCGACTTCAGCCGATAAAATCGCGGGCGAGCTTGGACGCGACAATTTCCGGCAAGACGATTTATACAATCCGCCGACCGCAATTTTATTCGGCGCGCAGTATTTGTCGGACTTATTTAAACAATTTCCGAACCAGCAGCAAGCCGTCGCCGCAAGCTACAACGGCGGCGAAGATAACGTCGCGCGCTGGCTGGCGCGCGCCAATACTTCGGACGCCGACCGCTACGTTCCCGAAATCACCTATACGCAGTCGAAAGATTACGTCTACAAAGTTTTGGCAAATTACAGAGTTTATCAGACGTTTTACGACGAAAAACTGAATAATGGTAAATGGTAAATAGAAGAACTTGCCTTTCATTTACCATTTACCGTTTACCATTAAATCTATGCGTTATATTTTATTGATTTTATTTTCCGTCTTGTTTTTCGCGGCTTGTCAAAAAGCCGAAACTCGATATGCGGCTTCGCCCGACGCGAAACATTTCACTCTGCGCGGTAAAGTCGTCGGCGTCGATAAAGCGAAGAAAGAAGTAACCGTCGCGCACGAAGAAATTAAAGGTTTTATGGAAGCGATGACAATGAAATTTCCGGTTAAAGATGATTTTGTGCTTAATGATTTGACGAAAGACGCCGATATTCGCGCCGATTTGATTGTGGACAAAGACGCTTTCTGGCTCGAAAATTTTTCGATTACCGCCGCGCCAAATCCGAATCAACAAGCCGTCGCTGTTAACGAAGATTTCGCGCAAATCGGAAGGGAAGTTCCCGATTTTCGCCTTACCAATCAGGACGGAAAATCGATTTCGCTTAAGGATTTTCGCGGGCGCGCGCTTGCAATTACGTTTATTTATACGCGCTGTCCGCTGCCTGAATACTGTTCTTTAATGTCGAGAAATTTTTCTGATTTAGTAAATCAATTGCAGAGCGAGACTGCTGAATTGAAAGGTAAAATTCGCCTGCTAAGTATTTCTTTCGACCCGCAGACCGACACGCCGCAAAAGCTGAAAGAATACGGTTTAGGATATTTAGGTAAGGGAGCGAAATCGGATTTTACCATTTGGCAATTAGCGACGGCGCAGGATGCGCAGGTAAAAACAATCGCCGATTTTTTCGGCTTGCGCTACGAGACCGACGAAGCCGACAAGACGCAAATCAAACATTCCTTAAGAACAATCGTCATTGCACCCGACGGAAAGGTGCGAAAGATTTTTTCGGGAAATGAATGGACTACGGGCGAGCTTTTGAAAGAATTAGAAGCAACAGCGAACTAAGGGATAACAACGAAGTAAAGGATAAAGGATAAAAATTGGTATTTTATTTATCCTTTATCCTTCATCCTTTATCCCTTTTTTACTGCTTGCTTCGCGGCACAATGACAGGCAAATTCTTCGCCGCATACGCGCTGTTAAATTCGGCGATGTCTCTGGATTTTACTTCCGCAAGGCGAGCCAGTTGAGCGTCAATCTTCGCCGTCAAATCATTATAAACGTCATACGATTGCGCGGTCGGCGCGCTGTCCGAACCGTCAACCGACGCGCTCAAAGCGGCGAGTTTGTTGTTTAATTTTATCGGGTAATTGAGCGCGTCCTGCCCGCTTTTGATTTTCGACTGGTTCAATTCTTCTTCGACCGCCGTTAATTTTTTCGAGATTTCTCCGGCGCGGTCGCGTAAATCCTTTTGGTCGGGCGATTTCATACGCGCCGACAAATCTTCGAGCTGCTTTCGAGTGTCGCGGATTTCCAAAATCGCGTCGTGCGTTTCGGTCAATTTCCGGTTTATTTTCGACATCAAATCGAATTGCTTTTGAAAATCCTCTTGCGTGGTTTCCATTCGCGGGTCGGTTTTGACGGCGAAATTTTCGGTTGAAATAATTTTGCCGTCGACTGAGAATTTGACTTGATAATTTCCGGGAACGACGCGCGCGCCGGCGAGACTTCCGCCCCATAAAATCAAGTCCGGAACGTTCGTCGCGCTCGGCTGTCGGTAGTTCCAAACGAACTGATTTAAACCGATTTCCGTTGGCAAATTCGGGTCTTCGCCGCGCTGCGGCGGCGCTTGCGGCGCGCCTTCAACGGGCGGTTTTCCCGTGAATTTACGAATCGTTTTGCCGCTCGCGTCAAGAAATTCTAAAGTAATTTCTTTTTGCGGCTTCGCTTTCAAGTAATAATTTATAGCCGCGCCGTTCGGCGGATTTGCGCCGACGGTTGCGGTTTTCGGCAAGGGAAATCCGCCGCCGCCGCCCGCTTGACGATACGCATCTTCGGGTTTGAACAAAAACGCGTCGCCGCGCTGCGCCTCTCCCAAATTATAAAGAATCGACAGATTGTCAAGAACGTAAAACGAGCGTCCCTGCGTTGCGACGACCAAATCCTTATCGCGCTTGTGAACAGCCAAATCCGTTACGGGAACAATCGGCAAATTCAATTGAATGCTTCGCCAATTTTCGCCGTCGTCCGTCGAATAATAAATTCCGGTTTCCGTTCCGGCATAAAGAAAGCCTTTGCGGTTCGGGTCTTCGCGGACGACGCGCGTGAAGGCGTCGGCTTTTATTCCGTTCGTAATTTTTTTCCAGTTTTTTCCGTAGTCACTTGTTTTATAAATATACGGTTTGTAATCGTCGTTTTTATAATTTGTCGCGGCGACATAAGCGCTTCCGGCGTCGAACGGCGAAGCGTCAATCGAGTTTATTTGTATCCATTCGGGCATTCCTTTCGGCGTTACGTTGTCCCATTTGCCGCCGTTGTCGCGCGAAACGTGAACAAGTCCGTCGTCGCTTCCCGTCCAAATCACGCCTTGCTGAACGGTCGATTCGGCGACCGTAAAAATCGTGTCGTAATACTCGACGCTCGTGTTGTCCTGCGAAATCGCCCCGCCCGAAGATTTTTGTTTCGACTTGTCGTTGCGCGTCAAATCAGGGCTTATTGCTTCCCAACTTTGACCTTCGTTCATTGAGCGAAACAAAACGTTCGCCGCCGTGTAAAGCGGATAAACTCCGCTTGTTTTATGCGGCGAAAAAAGAATCGGGTAATTCCATTGAAAGCGGTATTTCGTCGCTTCCGCGCCCGCGCCCATCGGGTTTTCGGGATAAACGTCAACGTTTCGCTGCTGTCCGGTGCGGCGGTCGGCGCGCGTTAAAAGCCCGTCGTAGCTTCCGGCAAAAACGATGTTTGAATTTTCGGGATGCGGCGCAATCCAGCCGCTTTCGCCGCCGCCAACGTTATACCAATCGCGCTCGGTAATCGCAAAATCATTTGTCCGCGAAGCGATTCGCACGGTCGAATTATCCTGCTGCGCGCCGTAAATATTATACGGAAAATCATTGTCCAGAGCGACGCGGTAAAACTGCGCCGTCGGCTGGTCCTGCTCCGTCCAGCTTTTGCCACCGTTCAGAGACACATTCGCGCCGCCGTCGTTGCCTTCAATCATTCTCGCTGAATCATTCGGCGCAATCCACAAATCGTGATTGTCGCCGTGCGGCACGTCAACGCTCGTAAAGTTTCTGCCGCCGTCAATCGATTTCCAAAACCCGACGTTCAAAACATAAACCGTATCGGCGTTCTGTGTGTCGGCATAAACGCGGAAAAAATACCAAGGACGCTGTTTAATATTCGGATTATCGGAAACCTTCTGCCAGTTGTCGCCGGCGTCGTCCGAGCGATAAAGCGCTGTTGCGTCCTTTGCTTCGACCGTCGCCCAAACTCTTTGCGAATTTACGGGCGAAACCGCCAAGCAAATTTTGCCCAAAACTCCGCTCGGCAAACCTTTATTCCCTGTGATTTCCGTCCAACTGTCGCCGCCGTCGGTCGATTTGAAAATGCCGCCGCCCGCGCCGCCGCTCTCCAAACTGTAAGGCGTTCGTCTTATTTGCCAGAACGAAGCGTAAAGCGTGTTCGCGTTGTTCGGGTCAAACGTCAAATCCGACGCGCCCGTCTCGGCGTTGCGATACAAAATCTTAGCCCAAGTTTTACCGCCGTTGACGGAGCGGAAAACGCCGCGTTCTTCGTTGTTTGCCCAAAGATGCCCAATTGCCGCCACATAAACGATGTCGGGATTTTTCGGGTTGACGCGCACGCGCGAGATTTGCCGCGTGTCGCCCAAGCCCATAAATTTCCACGTCTTTCCCGCGTCCGACGACCGATAAACGCCGTCGCCGTGCGAAACGTTGCCGCGCACGGTTTCTTCGCCCATTCCGACATAAACGACGTTCGGGTCCGATTCGGAAACGGCAATCGCGCCAACCGAGCCGGTTTTGAAAAATCCGTCCGAAACGTTTTCCCAATTCGCGCCGCCGTCGGTCGTCTTCCAGACGCCGCCGCCCGTCGCGCCGAAATAATAAACGTTAGGCTGCGAGGGAACGCCCGCAACCGCGCCGACGCGCCCGCCGCGAAACGGTCCGATTAAGCGATATTGAAAATTTTTCAGCGGGTCGCTTTGCTTCGCCGCCGGAACAGGCGTCGGCGTTACAGTCGGCGAGCTTTGCGGCGTCGGCGCAAATTTCGGCGTCGGCGTTGCCGTTTGCGCGCTTGCAAAACTCGCAAATGCTAACAAAAAAACGAAAATTATAAAAGATTTCGGCGTAAAAAGACAGGGCGTTTTTTGCATCGGATTTACCTTTGATTTTTTATTCACAGTGGGTTTAATACCCCGTCAGCTTGCTGCGGCTTTATACTGGATGAATGAGCAAGTTCATTCATAAAAAGCACAATGTGTCGGTCTTGATGTATCACATCGTCTGTCCGACAAA
>JAABUN010001090.1_pt1 | contig 64148 bp, 63 predicted proteins | sample 5559311 | NCBI WGS metagenome assembly JAABUN01 (sample SAMN10711877, study PRJNA513370) | rock metagenome | isolation source: Antarctica rocks | place: Antarctica: Victoria Land, Siegfried Peak sud
TCGCGCTCCAAAGTCTTCTAGAGCGTAGTAACTCCGGCATCCACTTATTGTTCCCATCACAACTAATAGCAAAATCAGCCAAAGTGGATAGCGTCTACCTTGAGCAGCGCGGAAATCTCTAATTTCCTGGAGTGCTTGAATTAAGTTCGCCCCCATGTCTGTTCTCCAACTCTTTAGTTTTAATTATTCTAGTATTTCTCTAAGCAACGAATTATCCCTGGGTAATTGGATGGTTTATTTGAACTCACCTCCAAATCTTTTTTCTCTATTTTTGAAGAATTACTATTTCCTTGATTATCGTCATGGTCATCCTCTGCTTCTACAGTGTTAAATTTAGCTGTTCCCAAAACACCAAATTCTACCTTGACTGGACTGCCAGGTAAGGTAGAATCCTTACTTAAGTTAGAGGCAAGAGCTACTTGATCGGGCAAATTGCGATCGTCACTTGAGCAATAATTCATGACTGTGCGAGCTTCTAAATTTAAGCCAACAGTGCAAATTTGACTTCGACGAATAGCATCTCTTTGTCCTGTCTGTAGAGCCGCTCGTACTTCAATAACGGCATTATTTACATTAATTTTATCAATCATACTAATAAAACTCGGAACAGCAATTGCACTAAGAATTCCCACAATTAAAATAATTACCGAAACCTCAATTAAAGTAAAACCAAGAATCTTTTTAGGGGCATTTAAACGCGGCATTAGCTATCACCTCCGTACTAATAGTTGCGATCGCTGCGCCACCACCAGATGGCGTAACGGTATATTTTAATTTGAGCAATTTGAAAGGATCAAAAGAACTGGCATAATCTGCCGTGCGTGTCATTGTAAAAGTTGCACCGCCAAAGCTTCTTGTCCCAAAGTTTTTTGGCGTACCCCCAATGCCTGTAGGGTCGCTAAGCAATCCAGCAGCAAGTCCAGAACTTGCTACAGTAGCGGCGCATTTTGCCGAGTAAGGGGTAGCATCTCGCTCGTATTCTTGGGCAATGGCGATCGCTGATTCTAAGTCTTCCTGAATCCAAACTACAGCGCGATCGTATTGTTCGGCGCGAGCTTTAAAAATTGCGGCAACTACCATTAAGTGCATGGCAATTCCAATAAATATTACTACTATTAGCATTGAAACTAATACTTCAATTATCGTAAAACCCTGTTGATGATACTTTCTCGGTTGCAGCATTTATTGTTGTTGTCGCTGCCAGCTTTTTACAGTGCCAAACTTTTTAGTTCCAGCGAAACCTGTACTATTTGCAATATCTGACAGACTAGATACATCATCGGGTATGGCTACACCAGAATCGCCATTTGTATTATTAATAATTTCTTTTGCCCACACAACTCCATCAATATTTGAATTACCACCACTTGGGCAACCATTGTCAGAGCCATCTAGTTGCAGTTTTCCTCTAGGAGCATAGAAAAAAGCATTTTGAATACAAGCATTATCTTTAATTTCTGTTTTATCTGTAGTAGAAATTATAATTCGCAAATCACCTACTCTTGGTGGTATGCCATCAGTGCGGACATTGCGGATCTGTGAACCTTTTTCAATTCTTACAGAACCGTTTATATAGATATAAACTGCTCCAGCAGTGGTATCAACCTTTACAGTTTTATCTTCTTTAAGCTCTATCTTATCTGCTTGAAAGTAAGTAATCTTGCCACTTGACCCGGAAAGTTGCCGATTAGTTTTGAGAGCGCCTAAAGTTGTACCCTGAGGATTGTAAGGAAAAGTAGGATTTATTTTACACGCAACTATTTTTCCACTTATATTATCGATACTATCATTGTCATCATCATAATCATTTGTACCAGATTTGATGGCATTTAAATAATCTGGTCTATTAGCATCGCCCGGAGCAGCAGATTCTGTCAAGCTAGTATTAGTAGAAAAAGCAGGATCGTAGTAGACATTACCATTGCTACCAGTCACATCCCGCCCTCTTAGTTCCATTTTTTCGATTGCCGCAACACCAGGAAAATCGCCAGCAACTGAGTCAACGGTTACGATTACTTTGATTAATGAAACTGAGGTTTTTCGTTTGCCCTCTATTAATAAAGTGCCAGTACCATTAGTATCGTTATAACGATAAGCCTTGAGCGCGTAAGAGTCGCTGTCACCAATTATGCCATCATAAGTAATATCGGTAGTCCCTTGATTGGAAGTAGCACCACAGGATGAACTACTGCCCGCACTTGCCCACTCATCTACTAAAGTATTTTCTTCGTCGCCACTATTGAGAATTCCATCGGCTCCGAGATAAGTTTTATTAGTTTTGGGGTTTATAGAATCATAATTTCCTGTTAGTAATACGCTATTGTTAGGTTTAGTAAGTTGAGCTAAGGTTCTAGCGACACCTCCTTCAGCTACAGTTGAGCTTCCCCCAACAGTTTGCGATCGCGAAAAGGAGTTGAGACGAATACTTTGAGACCTAGCAACGGCGGCTACTCCTACTAAAACCATCACAATTCCCATCGTTAAAGCAACAGGTAGAACAAACCCTCGATTGCTAGAAGAATTTTTAAAAGCAGCTTTTAAATAATTCATTTGTGATGGTCAACAATTTATACATTAAATGTTTGTTGAATTAAGAAGGGTAGGCGCTCTCAATCAAATTAACATCTAAATTATCTTTCGGGTAGTTAAATTTAGAAGTTTCATATTTTGCGTTTTGTACTTAGATTTACCGAGCATAATACGGACATTTTGCGCTCAGTATCCTTATCGCTACTCCTGACAGCGCAACAGTAAAAGCGGAGTATTTGAGTAACAGCACAACTGTAGAATAAGTCTTAACTAACGACTGAATAATCAGGAAAGCAAGCATGACGGCATCGACTCAAGAAACAAAGATATCAATTCCAGATTTTTGTCAAGGAATTCAGTATTTTGGCGAGCAATTGCCAGGATTTGAAACCTATGGCAGTGAATGTGCGATTTCTCCTAATCAAACAGCCATTGCCGATCCACAAGCTCCCGACGCTGTATTTCAAACCTTACTTGCAGCCGATGCCTTGCGCTATCTAACATTGCAAGTTACCGCCAGCAAAGCATCAGGACATCCCGGCGGCTTTGCAAGTCAAGCAGAGGCGTATGCCGCTTTAGTCATGCTAGGGCATAAAAATATTATTACTGAAGTCGGACATCACGCCCCCGGTTTTTACAGTGCGATGTTTTTAGATAAATCTCTAGAAGACATGGGAATTGTCAACGTCCAACAATTGCGCGACAGATACCGCGAAAAACACGGGCTTTTAGGTCACTTATCCGGCTTGATACCCGGCATTCTTGCCCCCGCAGGCCCCTTAGGACAAGGACAACACTTCGCCATGTCTGCGGCTAAACTGCATAGAGATAAGCTATTTCCCTTTACTGTCGGCGATGGTGGCTTAGGAGAGCCTTATATTGTAAGTTCGATGGCGCACTTCCACACCGCTTACCCTGATGTCACTAACTTTTTGCCTGTTTTAGTCTGGAACGGTTTTAGCCAAGAACATCACAGCATGGTTTCGACGAAATCGAATGCAGAGATGATTGCTTACTGGGAAGGTAACGGCTTTGAAGAAGTAATTTTAGTTAATGCCAAAGACTTTGACGACAAAAATCAACCAGGGGATTATGTTGATAGCACGGCTTTCTCTTTCGAGCATCGTTTAGAATTCACCAAAGCGGTACTTGTCGCCGCCGATAACGCCGCTAAGTTGGCTTTGGGTGGCAAACTAACGGTATTGATTATTAAGCAGCTAAAGGGCGCGGGAGTCCACGCTAAAGGGGCAAAATCTCATAACCTCTATGCCATGCACACTCTCGATAATGCAGACATTATTAATGCCCTAAAAATCCGTGCTTTAACCCCGGCGGCGTGGGAATTGGTGCGAAACAACTTTGAACGTTCTGGGGGTGGCTCGGCGGGGCGCACATCGGTTACAGAATCGGTTTATGAATTATCAGAACTGGGTGAACTGGGTTTAGAAGAATATTCTGTAGGTGGTGAGCCAAAAGTAGCTACTACTGCTATGGGTAAAATTGTGGGGATGGTGGGGAAAAGCGATCGCAATTTTATTGTTACTAACGCCGATGGTAATGAAGCGTCAGGGATTGCCAATATTAACCAAGCTTTAAAAATTGTCCATCCCACTACCGACGATTTGTACTATCAAAACCCTACAGGGCAAGTTTATGAGCCTTTAAGTGAAGATGCTTGTGCGGGTTTAGCGGTGGGCTTGTGTTTGATGGGTAGCCGGACTTTGTGGTGTTCTTACGAATCTTTTGCAATCAATGGTTTGCCCATTATGCAGACTGTAACTCAAGCGATGGCAGAATTGCGCCGTCCGACACCATCTGTTGTTACTTTATTCACTGCGGGGGCTTTAGAGCAAGGGCGCAACGGTTGGACGCACCAACGCCCAGAAATTGAGGCTTATTTTGCGGCTATGATGCGAAATGGCAACGTTTTCCCGGTATTTCCCCCAGATGCGAATAGCATTCAAACTTGCTATGAGTGGGCGCTATCTACTAAAAATAAAGGGATTGTAATTACTGCTAGTAAGTCGCCTTTACCGATTCGGACTACTTTTGAGCAAAGTAGACAAGCGTTAGCCAAGGGCGCGATCGCACTACAAGACGTAAAAGGTACTAAAACTGTAGTATTTGCTGTAGTTGGCGATATGGTACTTATGCCAGTTTTTGAAGCAGCGACTTATTTAGAAGTGCAAGAAATAGGTGTACGCATTGTGTCCGTTGTCAATCCTCGTCGCCTCTATCGTCCTACCGATATAGCTTGGGATACTTGCAGCGAACCAGATGGAGACTTTTTAAGCGATGCAGGATTTGAGGAGTTATTTGGCTGTGATGCCCTAATCGGCGTAACTGCTGGTGCAAGCGGAATGTTAGAACCAATTATGTTACGCAGCAACTCAAAGCGCGATACTTTTGCTTGGAAGCGGGGAGAAACTACCGCAAGTCCCGCCGAACTTATGGCGTTTAATGGTTTGACGGCGGAAAACTTAGTTAAACGTGCGATGGAATTGCTTGGTTAAGTTTAAATTAACTGACTTAATTATTTCCGCAGATACACGGATCTATTAGATTTTAGCTCGTATATCTGCGGTTTTTATTATTGGTTTAAAACTACCTTAGCTAACAGAAAACACTTGATACCTACTAAAAAATCTCTTATAGAATAAATACGTAATATTTAAGGTATAGAATTAGAGGTTTTTATGGAAAACTCTCAGCTAGGATCTAATCAGCCTATTGGTGTACTTACCGTCGCAGACTTAGAAGCTCTAATTGTCAAAATTGTTCAAAAAGTTCTTAAAAAAGAAATAAGTAAGTTAGAGGACGAAAATTTACAGGCGATTGAAACATCACAGACAAATCAAACTTTTTTGAATACCTTTGGAACCTGGAAAGACTCAAGCACTGCTGAAGAAATCATCTCAGACATTTATAACAACCGGACTCATTCTAATAGCGAATATAATCAATGAAATATTTGCTTGATACGGACACTTGTATCTACTGGTTGAAAGGTCGCCAGTCTGTACGAGATAGACTTCTAGCTGTAGGATGGGAGCAGATAGCAATTTGTGTTATTACTGCTAGTGAGTTGTACTACGGCGCATATAATTCCAGTTACGTTTTAGAAAATTTAACTCGTGCTTCACTATTTATTGAACAATTACCTGTCCTATCTTTAAGCGATCTCACTCTTAGAAAATTCGGAGAATTAAAAGCAGAACTTCGCAAAAGCGGACAACCGATAGCTGACTTTGATTTATTGATTGCTAGCGTTGCTCTTACAGAAAATAGAATCTTAGTTACAAATAACACTCGTCACTACAAGCGCATTACTGAAATAAAATTAGAAAATTGGGCTTAACTATGACTGCAAAAATTGTTGAGAAAGTCACTACCGAGCAGTATTTTGTTTTACCAGGCGATCGCAATTGGCAGCAATTTAAGGCTATTGAAGATTTAATGTTAGAAGTGCCAGGGTTACGGATATCTTACCTTGATGGTTGTATAGAGTTTATGACAATTAGCGAACAGCACGAACTTATTAAATGCGCGATCGCTATTTTATTAGAAGCTTACTTTTTCTACCTGAAAATTGAGTACATTCCTGTAGGTAGCGCTACTCGTGCTTCCGAAGTTAAAAGTGCTTCTTTTGAACCCGACGAATCCTATTATTTGAATGATCAGAAGGAATATCTAGACTTAGCACTTGAAGTAGTTATAAGTAGTGGGAGTTCAAAAAAACTAGAAAAATATAAACGTTTTAATATTTCTGAAGTTTGGTTTTGGGAAAATAATCAGCTTTCTTTATACCGATTACGTGGCGATGATTATGAACTCATCTCCGAGAGCGAACTTTTACCCAAATTAGACATAGAGTTACTAGCGCGTTGCGTATTGATACCTTCAAGGCTCGAAGCAATGACACAGTTTATGGCTGGTATTACACAATAGTAGGCTTGAGTCTTTTACTAAAAAATACGGATATTGATTAAATTTACTTTCCTTATAGCTACTGATTTTAAAACAATGTTCATTTTGTGGCATTGGTTAATTGTTTATTAGCATAAACAATTAAAATATTCTTTTTTAAACTTATGGATGTTTCTTAGGAAAGAAGCATTAACTTGGTTTTGCTTGTAAATTTAATATCGGCGCTGCGCGTTAGTAATAATTACTAAAAATTTCTTTCCGTAACAGACAAAGGAAAATCGATGGCAAGTTCTATAGAGTTTAATTTATTTGCGCCACGCAATCAGCAAGCGGCTTTGATTGGCTCTTTTTCTAACTGGGAAGATGTACCAATGGAAAAAGGCGAAGATGGTTACTTTCGCACTAAGGTAGATTTGGCGGATGGAGTTTATCAATATAAGTTTCGTATTCAAACAAAAAGCCCGCAGTTTGAAAGCGATAGCTGGATAGATGTTATCGATCCTTATGCTACAGATGTGGATGACGAAAAGAAATATGCTTTAGTTAGGGTAAAAGGTGGCGATCGCATTATTGACACCTACGTTTGGCAACACGACGATACACCATTGCCACAAAATCACGAATTAGTTATTTACGAACTGCATATAGCCGATTTTACAGGCGGTGAAGTAGATAGCGATCGCAAAGGAAAATATACAGATGCAATATCTAAATTAGATTATTTGCACGACTTGGGTATAAATGCTATTGAATTAATGCCCGTCAATGAGTATCCCGGCGATTATAGTTGGGGTTATAAAGTTCGTCACTTTTTTGCTACAGAGTCTAGCTATGGAACAACAGAGGAATTAAAACAATTTATTGACGAATGCCATGCTAGAGGTATTCGCGTGATTATGGATGGTATTTATAACCATACTGACGAAGAATGTCCTTTAATGCAGATAGACCGAAATTACTGGTACTACGAGCATATGCACTACCCCGAAGATCCAGCAAATCATTGGGGGCCAGAATTTAATTACAACAACTACGACGAAAAGCTAGATGTTAAACCAGCTTGGAAATATGTAGGGGATATAGTGCGCTTTTGGGTGCAGGAATATCATATTGATGGGATTCGCTTTGATGCGGTGCGCCAACTAGCTAATAATGAATTTTTAGACTGGATAGCTCATCAATCAAAGAAAAATACCGCCGATAAGCCCTTTTACAATATTGCCGAAAATATCCCCGATACCAGTACCATTACTGCACCCGAAGGACCTTTAGATGCTTGCTGGCATGAGAGTTTTCGCTACTTTATCATGCCTCATATTTGCGGCGAAACTTTCGACCTAGCTAATCTCAAGCAAGTTTTAGATCCCAAACAACAAGGCTATGCCACAGCAATAAATGTAGTAAATTACTTAGCAACTCACGATCGCCAGCGTACCATGCGAGAATTAGGCGATCGCGGGATTTTTGACAAAGCAGCGTTTATTAGAGCTAAATTAGGCGCGGTGCTGCTGATGACGGCTGTTGGCATACCGATGTTGTGGATGGGAGAGGAGTTTGGCGAACACAAGCGCAAAAGTGAAACTGTAACTCAACCCAAAAAAATTGCTTGGCCGTTGTTAGAAAGAGAGGAAAATAAAGATTTATTTGCTTACTACCAGCAGTTGATTACCTTACGCAAAGAATGCAAAGCCTTGCAAAGCGATAACATTGAATTTTTCCACGAAAATCCAGAATCGAGAGTTTTTGCCTATCAACGCTGGGATGATTCGGGTAGCAAAGTAGTTGTAATTATTAATTTAGGCGATCGCGCTTTTGATGCCTACATAGTTCCTAATTTTCCGGCGGGGGAAGTCTGGCGCGAATGGTTAGAATCGTCGGAAGTCAAAATCGGCAACGAAGGCTTAACCGTAGACTTACCAGCCTACACAGCAAAGATATTTGTAAGCAACTAATTAGCTTGGCATTGTTAAAGCTTTACTATCAGGATTTACGCCCAGATCCTCAACCTGCTTAAAAATGGCTCTTTTATTTTCCCCCCTTTTTCAAGGGGGGTTAGGGGGGATCAAGCTATGGAGCAATTAAAATTTATCGCCAATCAACCTACGCCGAGAGCTATATTGACCATGCACATTAACTAAATAAGGCATTATATAAGTCAGCACTACAGAAATCCAGCGATCGCTCGTCATCTCCCCGCGCCCAAATGCCAGCCCATGATTGACTAAAAACAGCAAAGAACCAACAACTATAGCCGTTTTTAGACCCGTTGGGATGAATTTTGGATCTACGAGACTGAAAACATAGCCCTTAAGACCACTCATGAGCCGAATAGACCTCAAGTTGTACATCCCTCTAATCTAAAAATAAACCATAGGAGCGGGGAGGGTTATTGTTGCGTAAGTTACAAAGAGCTTTAAATTGCGATCGCACAAGTTTTCTAAAGAAAACGTTACGACATAGCGCTCATTTGTTCTAAATTCAACACTTGGGCTAATTCTTCCTCCGTCATCAAATTGCGCTCTTTGACAATTTGCCGCAAAGATTTACCTGTTTCTAAAGATTCTTTAGCTACGGCGGCGGCGTTTAGATAGCCAATGTGAGGATTTAAAGCTGTAACTAAAGCAAGACTACCTTCTGCGTAACTTCGACAGCGATCGCCATTAGCAGTAATTCCGACAATACAACTATCTGTCAGCGCCGCAATTGTATTACCTAAAATCTCAATCGAGTGGATTAAATCGTAAGCTATTAGGGGCATCATGACATTTAATTCTAATTGTCCTGCTTGGGCAGCAAAAGTAATTGCATTATCGTACCCCATCACCTGAAAACATACCATTGCTGTCATTTCTGCCATTACGGGGTTATATTTCCCTGGCATAATTGAAGATCCCGGCTGTACAGGTGGCAATTGAATTTCTTTTAACCCTGTTTTTGGGCCTGAATCCATTAAGCGCAAATCGTGGGAAATTTTAACCAAATCTTGAGCTAAGTTGCGAATTGCCCCCGAAACATTGACAAAAGGAGCCATACTTTGCATTGCAGCCATCATGTGAGGTGCGCTTTGCAGTGGTTGATTAAGTAGTTCCGATAATACTTCAGCGACGCGGGTTTTATAATCAGGATGAGTATTTAAGCCCGTACCTGCCGCACTGCCTCCCAATCCTAACCGGGTTAAATCTGTTTGTGCCAATTCTAAGCGGGTTTTGTGTTCAGTAAGGATTTGCGCCCACGCACGGAAACTTTCGCCTAGTCTGATGGGAACCGCATCTTGTAAGTGAGTTCGACCCGATTTGACTATATCAATAAATTCTTCAGCTTTAAGATGTAAAGAGGCGATTACTTTATCTAAGGCTGGGTATAAAGTCCGCCTCAGTGCCAACAATCCACCAATCCTAATCGCTGTAGGAATTACATCGTTAGTAGACTGTCCGTAATTGACATGATCGTTGGGGCTAACTCTTTGATAATTGCCCTTTTCATCCCCTAAAATCTCTAAGGCGCGATTGCTCAATACTTCGTTTACATTCATGTGGTGAGAAGTACCCGCCCCAGCTTGGTAAATATCTACTACAAATTGATCGCGCAGATCTCCTCTAAGTATCTCCGCCGCCGCCTGGACAATCGCCTCAGCAATAGGTTGAGGAATGCAGCCAAGCTCACCATTTACAAGGGCTGTGGCTTTTTTGATCGTCACGCAGGCATCGATATAAGTAGGTAAAGGTTTAATTCCACTAATCGGAAAATTCTCTATTGCTCGTAAGGTTTGGATGCCGTAATAAACATTACTAGGAATTTGTCGTTCGCCCATCGAATCGCGTTCGACACGAAACTCAATAATTTGTTGATCGATCTTCATCATTTTTTGGGAACTCTAAGTCTGAACATTGTAGTAAGGACTACTTGAAATTTGCTTTTTGTCTATCACATCGCGTTCGACACGAAACTCAATACTTCGATATCGAGCTTAATCATTTTTCAAAACCATTAAGTATAAAATCAGTCTTAAGTATGATGTCAAATATTATGATGCTAAATCCCTGCTTAGAAGCAGAATTTTTGTTTCACAAAGGATCACACCAAGTCAAGGCAGAAAAGTACGAAGCAGCGATCGCCAGTTTTACTCGCGCCTTGAGATATAAACCCGATTATAGCGAGGCGTTGTCGCAACGAGGTTTTGCTTTGGGTAGTTTAGGACGACATGAGGAAGCGATCGCAAGTTTTGATAGAGCGTTAACAATTTGCCCCGATGGTTTCTGGTTGTGGCACAATCGCGGTATCGCCCTAGGTAAGTTGGGGCGCTATATTGAGGCAATTAATAGCTTTGAGCGAGCTTTAGAATTTAATCCTGATAGTCCTACAGTGTGGCACAATCGCGGCATTGCTTGGAGTGATGGCGGTATGTTTGAAAAAGCTGTTGCTAGTTTTGATCGCGCTTTGCAATTACAACCAAACGCTCATTGGACATGGTACAACCGAGGTACAGCCTTAGAAAATTTGCAGCGTTACGAAGAAGCTTTAAATAGTTTTGATCGCTCGATTGAGTTTAAACCTGATGGCTTTTTAGCTTGGTATCACCGGGGTTTAATCTTAAGCGATGGGGGAAAGTATGAAAACGCTGTAGCTAGTTTTCACAAAGCTTTAGAAATTCAGCCAGAGTGCGATCGCACTTGGTACAACTTGGCGTTAACTTTGGGAAAAATGAACCGCTACAATGATGCGATCGCTGCTTTCGATCGAGTATTAGAGTTAAACCCCAACGATTATTGGGGATGGTACAACCAAGGAATCGCTTTAGAACAGATGGGGCGCAAAGCAGAAGCGGATATTAGCCATAATAAAGCGATCGCAATTCAAGCCCAGCAACAGCTAGAAACTTAATCAAATCTAGCTTTCCATCAAAAATAGCCGCACGGGATCTAAGTATACAAGCCAAGGAAAAGGACGCTCTTTTAACATAGCCCACTTTTCTTTAAACACTTCTGCTTGCAGATGATAATCATTAAGTTGAGTGGGTGGCTGGTGTAGTTTGAGATAAATTGTCAGGCGGTGGGGTGTTTCGCTCGTTTGGACAACCCAGCAAGGAAAGGTGTTTACAGTTGGGGTATCGCTAAAAATTAGTTGATGGGCGCGAATGCCTATATGTAGGGGATTAGAAATAGCCTCAGTTACGTGCAAAGTACAATCCCAATCTATTGCTCGAACTTTTTGGGGTGAAATAACTTGAGCGCGAGAAAAGTTTTTACATCCGGTAATTTGAGCGGTGGTAAAGGTACGGGGATGCTCAAAAATGCTTTCTTTACTTCCATACGCCGCCGTTTTGCCTTCAGAAAGTACCAAAAGATTTTTACAAACTCGATAAACTTCTTCTAAATTATGGGTAACAAATAGCGTTACACCTTGGTAGTTATTAACGATCGCTATTAGCTGTTTTTCTAATTGGCTGCGGAGGTGAGTATCTAAAGCTGAAAATGGTTCGTCTAATAAAAGTACCTCTGGTTGCATTGCCAAAGCCCTCGCTAAGGCTACTCGTTGCTGCTGTCCCCCCGATAAGTTCTTGGGATGGCGTGTTTGCATTCCTTGCAGGTGCATTAGGGTTATTAGTTCGTTTACGCGCCGATTTCGTTCTAGAGGGGATAAGTGTTGCAGCCCAAAAGCAATGTTTTGAGCAACATTTAGGTGGGGAAACAAGGCATAATTTTGAAAGACAAAACCAATAGAGCGATCGCGTACAGGTAAGTTAATTTGTTTTTGCTCGTCAAATAGCACTCTTCCATTTAGCACAATACAACCGCTACTTGGCTTTTCTAACCCAGCAATGCAGCGCAAAATCATACTTTTCCCCGCGCCCGAAGCCCCCAATAATCCCAGGGGATAGTTGTCAGCAGTGAAGCTAGTTATCAAAGTATAGTTAGGCAAAGATTTTTCGATATCTACAAGCAAATTATTTTCACTTCTTTTAAAACTAACAATCGGAGGAGTTAAATAATTTCTCTCTTGATACTGGGGAGAAGTTTTGATTATCTGTGGCAAATCTGACCAATAATTTAATCCAAACGTCGCTATTAGAGAAATTGCCACAATTACTACTACCCATAGCAAAGCGCTATCTATTTCCCCACCTTCGGCGGCAAAAAATATCGCAATGGGGATAGTTTGAGTTTCGCCGGGAATATTTCCCGCCAGCATCAAAGTTGCCCCAAATTCGCCCAAAGCACGAGCAAAAGTTAAAATTGTTCCGGCGATAATTCCTGACTTGCTCAGAGGTAAAGTTACTTGCCAAAATACTCGCCACTCGGATGCGCCTAAAGTCCGCGCTGCTGCAAGCAAGTTTGTATCTATTTGTTTAAATGTTCCTAATGCCGTTTTATACATTAGCGGGAAAGCAACTACTATAGCTGCAATTACGGTTGCATACCAAGTAAAAATTACTGTAATTCCCAAGGGTTGCAATAGTTGCCCTAAACCATTCTTGCCGATTATTAATAATAAGAAAAAGCCTACTACTGTAGGAGGTAAAACGAGCGGAAGCGTAAGTAAGCCATCGATTAAATTTTTACCTTTGCCACGATAGTTAAATATCCACTGCGCCGCCGCTATCCCTAAAAAAAATGTAATTGCTGTAGCTATAAAAGTAGTTTTAAAAGATATCCAAAGTGGACATAAATCTAGATTCATTTGATAGATATTTTATTAAATCCATATTTTATATAAATATTATTAGCCTCTTTACTCAATAAAAAACCTGTAAGATTTCTAGCTTGAGCAACATTTTTGCTGTTTTGAATAACTGCAACAGGATAAATTACCGGAGAATGAGATTGTACGGGAGCGATTGCCACAAATTTTACTAAACTTGACTGTTTAGCATCAGTAATATAAACAATACCTGCATCAACATTTTCTGTTTCTACATAACTTAAAACTTGACGAACATCTTTAGTAAAAATAAACTTCGATTTAGTATTTTCAAGTATTTTAAAATAACTTAAAACTTCTTGAGCATATTTTCCCGCAGGTACGCTTTTAGGTTCGCCTAAAGCAATTTTAGTAATGCGATCGCGCTTTAAATCTGCAAAGCTAGAAATCTCCTCGGCATTCTTCGGTACAATCAACACAATTTGATTGCCTAAAATATTTTTTCGTGTACCAGAAAGCAGTAAGTTTTTACTTTCTAAAGCATCCATTTGTTTAGCAGCAGCAGAAATAAATACATCTACATCTGCGCCTTGCTCAATTTGTTGCTGTAAAGCTCCAGAAGCACCAAAATTGTAGTTAATTTTTACGTCTGGCTGAGATTTAGCATACTCTAGTTTTACTTCTTCTAGCACATTTCGTAAACTAGCCGCCGCCGATACAGTTAAAGAGTTTGATTGCTTTGGAGTACAGCTTATTAATAAGATAAATAGTAAGGCGATTAGCAACGAGACGTTGCATTGCAACGTCTCTACAAATGTTTGTCTGTCGCGTAAAATCATTTTATACCTAAATTCAGCAAAGCCAGTTTTTGCAACAAACATCAATCTTTAATTGCAACTATACGCAATCGACGATAATCGGCAAACCAAGTACCATTTTGATATAATGTTGGACGCAACTGTTCTTCTACATTAGCTAAAATTTTGGCTTGCGTATCTTCAGAAAAAGCAGCTAATACACTATTTCTAAACATTTTTAGCCAATTAACCATTCCGCTTTCTCCATCTAAAGGAGTTAGACGATCAAATAATGTCGCAAAAGTCAACTCAAAACCTTGTTTTTCTAATAAACTGCCATACTCCGCAATACTGGGAAAGTAGTTAGGATTTGTCACTTTTTCAAAAGCAAAATTTTCTTGACAAATTGCTCGTTCTAATGCAGTTTGGATGAGATTAATATTTCCCTTTCCGCCAAATTCTGCCACAAAACGCCCACCAGATTTAAGCGACTTCCAAACCCCTGCAATAACTTTTTCTGGTTGCTTAATCCAGTGCAACACAGCGTTAGAAAAAACTGCGTCAAATTCTTCCGTAAATTCTAGATTTATTGCGTCCATAACTGCAAATTGTAAATCAGGGTAATTTTGACGTGCTTGCAAAATCATCGTTTCTGCACTATCAACCCCTAAAACTTCCGCACCACAACTAGCAATGTTCTGAGTCAAATGTCCCGTACCGCAACCAATATCTAGGATGCACTCTCCTACTTTTGGTGATAATAATTCTACGGTTTCTGTAGCCAGCGAGGAGACAAATTTATGCTTAGTATCGTATAAGTCGGCATTCCATTGTTGAACATTACTATTCATGTTGTTCTATGGTACACATCTAATTTATGTATATCAGAAATGCGGTAGAAACTGATTTAAGGGCGATTGTTACTATTTATAATGCTTCTATACCTAGTCGTCTAGCAACAGCCGACTTAAACCCCGTATCGGTGGAAAGTCGCCGGGAGTGGTTTTACCAGCATTCTTCTACTAGCCGCCCAATTTTAGTAATGGAAACAGACAAAGTTATTATAGGATGGTTGAGTTTTCAATCATTTTACGGACGACCAGCCTACCAAGCAACGGCAGAAATTAGCATTTATGTTTCCCCAGTCTATCAACGTCAGCGCGTGGCGTACAAGCTGCTAGAGAGCGCATTTTCTCTCAGTCCCAGTTTAGGATTAAATACTCTTTTAGGTTTCATTTTTGCCCACAATCAGCCCAGCATAAAATTATTTGAGCTATTTGGCTTTCAAATTTGGGGACATTTGCCTCAAGTAGCCAATTTAGATGCAATTGAGCGCGATTTATTAATTATGGGTCGTAAAATAACTTAAAATAACTTAACAGAAGTTCTTTTTAAACTGATTACCTGTTTTAATTGCTGATTGGGAGGGTTGCTCCCCAGCTATAAGTTGTGGTAGTTCACTCTAATTTGAAGCTTCTCTTACAGCTAATGTTATCAGCCAAGGACTTGAAAACAGGAACTTGCTTAAGGTGTTTTAGGTATTCATGACTACATCAGAAATCAATTTTCGGACACTACCATCTAGGTCGGATCTGACTCTCAAAGATATTATCAAAACTTTGCCCAAAGAGTGTTTTCAGCAAAATCAGCGCAAAGCTTGGTCAAGAGCCTTTGTAAACGTGCTGATGGTAGGCTTAGGCTATGCGGGAATTGCTTTAGCTCCTTGGTACTTCTTGCCTTTATTCTGGGTATTTACAGGTACAGGGTTAACAGGATTTTTTGTAATTGCTCACGATTGCGGACATCGTTCTTTTGCAAAACGGCGTTGGGTAAATGATTTGGTAGGGCATATATTTATGATGCCGTTAATTTACCCTTTTCACGGCTGGCGAATTAAGCATAACCATCACCATACTTACACTAATCACCTCGAACAAGATAACGCTTGGCGACCAATTACCCCCGAAAGATACGAAAGTTGGGGGAGTTTTAGACAGTCAGTGTTTCAAGGATTTGCCAAAAATCGCTTTTGGTGGGTAGGATCTATTGCTCATTGGGCGGTAACGCACTTTGATTTGTCTAAATATCAGCCCAAAGAACGCTCTTATATCAAGCTTTCTGTTACGGTTGTAGTAGTTTTTGCTGCGATCGCTTTTCCATTACTGATTGCAACTACAGGTCTTTGGGGTGTAGTCAAGTTTTGGCTAATGCCTTGGCTAGTCTACCATTTCTGGATGAGTACCTTTACTTATTTTCACCATACAGCGTCGGATGTACCGTTTATGGAAGATAGTAAATGGCGTGCTGCGATCGCGCAATTATCGGGTACTATCCACTGCAACTATCCACGTTGGGTAGAATTTTTGTGTCACGATATCAACGTCCACGTACCCCACCATATTTCTACGGCGATTCCGTCTTACAATTTGCGGATGGCTTATCGCAGTATTCAAGAAAATTGGGCGGCGTATTTGCATAATGAATGTAATTTTTCCTGGGCTTTGATTAAAGACGTTACCGACAAATGTCATCTTTACGAAGAAAAAAATTGCTATCAATCCTTTTCGGAGTATCAGCAATCTAAGCAATAATTCTGGGTTGTAGAGACGTTGCACTGCAACGTCTCTACTTATTTTGTGCCTCAATCTGTCTAACTACAGTCAAAGCCGAATAACTAACTCCGGCGGTTCCTTCTCCAGGATGGGTAGAATCGCCCACTAACCATAGATGCTTAATCGGGGTGCGGTTAGCAAAACCAAAAGGGCCAAAAGTAGGTACTCTTTGCCCAATTCCACCCACAACGCCCAAGTCACGGGCGGTATAACGAGCAAAAGTACAGGGGGTTGCAGCTTCTTGAAAAGTAATTGTTTCTGGGGTGAGGTGGAAAAATTGAGCTAGTTGGGCGATCGCTTTTTCGGTATATTCTTGCTTCATTGTCTCGTAATTGCCCCGCCACCAAGGGTGCGGATCGACAAAAGAAGACGCGATAATCGTTGCAAATCCATCCGGTGCGCGTCCATCGCCTGCATGACTGACAGAGACAAATAAAGAATTATTTTCACCAATAACTCCTTCCGCATCGTAGAGAAATTGCAAGTGTGGCGGACAATTAGCCGGAATCGCCTCTTGTTTTACACCCAAATACACTACAAAAGCCCCGGATGCTTGGGGGAGTTTTTCTACGCGGCGAGTGTAACCTTTAGGCGCATTTTCGCCTAATAGCTGTACCAAGTTTTGCACCGTGACATTAGCAACTATTTCATCGGCGGGTTGCGTCCAAACTTCATTATTTTTTTGATTGCGAATTACAATTCCTGTAGGTTTACCGTCTTTTAGCTGGATACTTTCGACGGTATGACGCATCAACAGTTTACCGCCATCTCTTTCTAAAGCTGTTACCAACAAGTCGCTCAATACCTGCATACTACCTTGCAAGTGAAACAATCCTTGGGGCAATTGCGACACATTCAAAGCCGTTGCAGCATACAGTAGCGCTGTTTCTTCCGCGTCTACTTGAGAATAAAGCTTGAGTTGCAAATCTAGAAAAGTTCGCAAACGGCGATCGCTTTCTAGCCCATAGCCCCGCAGCGCATCTCCTACAGTCATAAAGGTATAGGGCAAGGTAATCAAAGTTCCAGGGCGTACAGCCTGCGTTAACTGCCACAGATCCCACAAATTGCAGGGAGGTAGTACCGGATCTCGCCCTTGAAACGCCCAACTAGCTTTAAATAAATCTTCTAACAATTTCCAAAATTCTTGACTACCGGGAAACTGTCTTAACCTTTCTTCCTGCCACTTTTCCCGGCTTCTCCACACATTAATTGGTTTACTTTCCCCCGGTAAATATACCGCACAAGCTGGATCGCAGGGTGTAGAAGCGGGTAAATCTATTTCTAATTCTGAAAATATCCGATGATGAATGCCACCAGGTTCTAAACCTGCTACTTGAGTTGCACCTACATCAAAAGTAAAGCCTTGACGTTTAAAGGTAGAAGCGCAACCACCAGGAACTATAGCTTGATCCAAAATTATGACTTCATAGCCGCGATGTGCTAGTAATGCCCCCGCCGTTAAACCGCCAATTCCCGCCCCAATAACGACAATGCGGGATTTATTATTTTTTGCGCTGCTCGGCATAGATGAATAATGAAAGCGTACTATATAAAACTTAACATTATTCAATACTTGCGTCAGAAGTTAATATCTATCTAAACTTTGGATTGTACCGCCGTAAGTACAAAGGTATTTTTATGAGAACTCCGCAAACAGTGAAAGCATTGGAAGAATTAGGGCGCGTTCAATTATCCAAAAGCTTTTTTATGCGGGAGTTTCTTTATTCAGAAATTGCTCAAATAGAAAACTTAAGCAATATTCCCGAAAATCCAGAACTTGCGATCGCATCTGGGAAAAACTTGTGCGAAAAAGTATTAGAACCAATCCAACAGCAGCTAGGACGAATCAGCATTCGTTCGGCTTACCGTTCGCTTAAAGTGAACGCAAAAGGCGCAGAAAAAGAATATAACTGTGCAAAAAATGAATCAAACTATGCAAAACATATTTGGGATGTACCAGACGCAGACGGTTACATGGGCGCGACAGCCTGCATTATTGTCACTTCGTTTATACCTTACTACGAAAAGACTGGAGACTGGACGGCTTTAGCTTGGTGGGTTTGCGATCGCATTTCTGATTATACCGACTTGACATTTTTCCCCAAATATGCAGCTTTTAATATTAGCTGGCATGAGAATCCAAACTATCCTAAGTCTATTTATAGCTACATAAAAAATCCGCACACTAATAAAAGCAGTGGGTACTTAACAAAAGAAGGGATGAGCAATTTTACAGGTTCGCACTCCGAGTTTTATCAAGAATTTATCCAAGGATTGTGAAAGTAATAGCTCGAAGTCTTTCATTAGTAAAATGAGTGTAGAAGTGCGCTCTGAAAAATCAAAGAGGCAAAAAATGCTAACCAGTGTTGAGGGAATTTATCGTAATGGTCGAGTAGAACTTGTAGAAAGTCCTAGCGATGTAACTGAAGGTGCGCGAGTTATTGTGACATTTATACCGTCTAACACAATTGATTTAGCATCAAAAGGAATTGACAAAGCACAAGCTGAGGTTTTGCGAACAAGTTTAGGGACTTTTGCAGAAGATTGGAATAAGCCACAAATGAGTATCTATGATGACTACGACACCGCCAAAGCCAACCTTTAAGCGGGGGGATGTTGCTCTATTACTCTTTCCAAATTCTGACTTAATCTCCTCTAAAACTCGTCCTACCTTAATTGTGCAAGCAGATGATTTGCAAACAGAATTACCCCAGATTGTTATTGCTATGATTATTAGCCAAATGTTTCGAGCAGGTCATTTTAGTCGTGTTACTATTTTGCTCAGTTCTCCCGAAGGGCAACAGTCAGGTTTATTGACTGATTCAGTTATCATGGCTGATAACTTAGCAACAATTACACTGTCAGCGATTTATCGTGTAATTGGTTCGCTACCAATGACAAAGGTGGATAAAGCATTGAAACACACTCTTGGCTTGCAGTAGAGATGTACGAAGAACAATCGAATAACTGGCATGGCAGCCTTAACTTAGTTTATGCCCAGCAGCAGGGAAAAACGCAGATAATTCATAGTCAAATGAAAGCACCGCTAAAAGTACAGCGCCCTTTTTACCCAGAAGACGGGGTTTGTCATAGCGTAGTGTTGCATACGGCGGGGGGAATTGTGGGAGGCGATCGCAATGCGCTGTCTTTTCACCTCCAACCCAACGCTCAAGCCTTAATTACGACCGCTACAGCAGGTAAAATTTATCGCAGTAATGGCTTGCAAGCAATTCAAAGTATGCAAATGCAAGTAAACGCGGGTGCTTGCTTAGAATGGTTGCCTCAAGAAACGATTGTATTTAATGGAGCAACTTATCGCCAACAATTGCAAGTAGAATTAGCACCGGGCGCTAAATGGTTAGGTTGGGAAATTACCCGCTTTGGGCGCACAGCTAGGGGGGAGAGGTTTTTAACTGGCGATTGGAAATCTCACACAGAAGTTTGGCAGCAAGGTTTACCATTGTGGATAGACAGGCAATGGCTACCCGCCGGAAAAAATATTATTGATAGTCCTCATGGTTTAGCAGGATTACCAATTGTGGGTAGTTTAGCTTGGATTGGGCAAGCCGTAGAGCCAGAAATAGTCGAAAAAGCAAGGGTTTTGTTTCCCAAGCAGAGTAATAGCCAAGCAGAGGTAACTTGCTTACCGATGGGCTTATTGTGTCGTTATCGTGGATCAAGGGTAACAGAAGTGCGAAACTGGTTTACGGAGGTTTGGCAGTTATTGCGATCGCCCTATTTAAACCGATCTATTTGTCCGCCTAGAGTTTGGCAACTATAAGGAAATTATGCACCTTACACCCCAGGAAAAAGACAAATTACTTATTTTTACGGCAGCTTTAGTTGCCGAAAGACGCAAGCAAAGAGGCTTAAAGCTGAATTATCCCGAAACAATGGCTTATCTTGCCGCCGCCATCTTAGAAGGCGCTAGAGATGGGCGTACAGTAGCAGAACTAATGAGTTATGGCACAACCCTATTAACGCGAGACGAGGTAATGGAAGGAGTGCCAGAAATGATCGCCGACGTACAGGTAGAAGCCACCTTTCCTGATGGAACGAAATTAGTTACCGTTCATAATCCAATTTTGTAGCTTCAAACAAAATTATGATTAAGAGCTAAATTTGGTTCGATTAAGCTGCGAGTTTCTTCATCTAGCACTTTGATTAAACGGTTATAAATTTCCTGTGCTTGTTGGGGAGAATCGCCAATACTGGTTACTCCAAGCTTGCCAAACTCCGAAAGGCAACCCATTAAGTGAAAAACTGTCCCAGTTTCTGTACCAGAGTCAAAATGCAGCCTGTGAGTAGCGATAATATCCATCAAATCATTGGGTAATAATCCCTTATAGCGCTCTTTTTGGAGGTTATCAGTTGCCGTGTAATATTTTTCGCGTCCTTGCTGGCTGTAAAATAATCCTGTAGAAAGGTCGTAACGTCCATTTGTTAGCAATTTTAAAGTCATAAATGGGTGAGTAGTGCCACCTTTACGCAGATTGATTTCAATTGCCTGAATGTCCCAACTATCTTCATCATTACCAGGCTGACGGACGGCAATAAAGTCAACTCCAAATCTCTCTAATGCGCCCTTTGCTGCTAGTAGTCTCCCAACTTTCAACCCCAAGTCTTGAAGGCGCAAACGGTAAGCAATATCTGCGGGAAAACGGCAACCTAGATAAATTTGCCCGTCGGGGCCGCCTAAAATTTGGTCATGGGTAGATAATATTTCTACTTGCCCATCGGGGGTTATTGTCCCTTGAACGCTAGGACTTCGCTTTTCTTCGCCTTCGATAAATTCTTCAACTATTGCCCCTATTTCAGGAATCCGCCCCGAAAAATTATCCCAATTTTCCGACTTAGCTTGAAAGCGCATTTGCTGTAATTGCTGCTTAATTGCTGCTGGCTTTTCGGCGGGAGCAGATATATTTTGAATCTGTTTTAGATCGAATAAAGCATTAGCTTCGCCAGAAATTCCTTCGTTAAGTTTAACTACCAGGCGTTTCAATAGCGGCTTGCGTTCCCATAGTTCGCCAATTGCTGAGACTAATTCCTCTACATTCCACAGGCTTTCGTTAGTGCCATCTGGGTAAGGAATGCCACTTTGAGCAAAGATTTGTCTGCTACCGCTTTTTGTGCCCCAAATTTGTAAGCTGGGATCGCAACCATACAACGGTACGCCGATTTGTACAGATAAATCTCGCTCCCAATTGGAGGAGTTGTAACAAATCATAAAAGATTTTCCGGGGCGTAAAGCTTGCCGTAGCCGCGTCATTAATCGGGGGCGTTCTAAAATTTTTTGGGTTAGGGGTTTGTGGGAAGAATCGTAAGTAGAAAGCAATAATAAGCGATCGCGCGCATGAGAAAAAGGTATCCCTGGTAATAATTGCAAATAGTAGTCAACGACACTGGGATGCAGGGGTTGAGACGTAATGTAAATTAGCCGCGTGCGTGGATTTTGCAGGCGAATCAAGGAAAAAAGTAGCCTTTCTTCGTAGTGATGAACTCCATCAATTTTTAGTAATTCCCGCCGATCTAAACTCAGGGAAGGAATTACTAAAATATCCCCATCACTGCGATCTAAGTCCTCTAGGGTGTGCCAAAATTCGCGCAAACTTGCCTGCAACTGGCGAAATTCTAATTCTTGTGCTGCTAAAAGAGAACTATCTATTATTTGCATCGCCTCAGCCCTACCACGATCGCCTATGAATGAGATTTTACTGCGGCTACTGAGGCTTGCAACATACCTCTAGAGAACCATTGCCGGAATGTCTTGCTTTATCTAAATAACTGTACCGTCCTTGATTACAGCATTTTTTAGTACCACTACAATCCCACTACGAATGTAGAAACCCTGACTTTCTTTTTCGGCTTCTTGGACGCGATCTTTATTAATTATCTGTACGTCGCAGCCAATCCGAGCATTTTTGTCAACGATCGCCCGGCGAATGGTGCTATTTGCGCCAATTCCTAACGGAACTTGCGTACTTTCGTACTGAGATTTCTCCTCAGCAAAGGGTTGATAAAAATCCGCTCCCATAATTAAAGTATCGTCAATGGTACAACCTTCTTCAATGCGCGATCGCACGCCCAAAACTGAATGCTGAATTCGACACCTTTTTAAAATACACCCCTCGCCAATAATTGATTCTGTCACCTGGCAATCTAGCAGCTTACTAGGGGGCAAATAACGCGAACGAGTGTAAATTGGAGCGTCCTCATCATAAAAGCTAAATGGGGGGTCGGGTTGCTTTGTCAGCGCCATATTAGCTTCATAAAATGCCTCAATTGTCCCGATATCTTCCCAATAACCATTAAACAAGTAAGCTTGAACGTTAAGATCCTTCGCCGCCGCCGGAATAATCTCTTTACCAAAATCGGTTTGAGTTAAAGAGGATTTTAATAAGTTAATTAAAACTTGTTTTTTGAAGACATAAATCCCCATCGAAGCAATGTAGGGTTGTTGCTGCGCTTGTTCTTTAGTCAAGCCCAAGATTGTTGTATCAACCTGCATTCGCCGCAACTCGTCACCTTTGGGCTTTTCGCTAAAGTCGATTATGCGTCCAGCATTATCAATTTTCATCAACCCAAAGTCGGAAGCCAAACGTTCAGAAATGGGAACAACCGAAAGTGTGATATCTGCTCCAGTTTCGCGGTGGCGTTTCACAAATAAGCGATAATCCATGCGATAAAGATGATCTCCTGACAAAATCAGGTATTCGTCAACATCCCACTCCTCTAACAGCCAAATATACTGACGCACCGCATCGGCTGTACCTTGAAACCAATTCGGGTTTTCTGGAGTTTGCTGGGCGGCTAACACTTCAACAAAGCCATCGGTAAAGCCCGGAAAAGTATAAGCACGGCCAATGTGGCGATTGAGGGAAGCGGAATTAAATTGCGTCAGTACATAAATTTTGTAAAGTTCTGAATTGATGCAATTACTAACAGGAATATCGATGAGGCGATATTTGCCTGCTAACGGTACGGCGGGCTTGGCGCGTAGCTTGGTGAGGGGGTAAAGCCGAGTGCCTGCACCGCCCCCTAAAATGATCGATAATACTCTTTTCATAAAAAACTGTTCTTACTGCCAATCAACTCCCAAGTTTAGTTTCTGACTGTGTGGAGCCGTTGGCAAGGGGGGAGACAAATTTAGTATTTGTCAGTAGTGAAGAAACTCAGCTATTGGCGGCTTTGGGGTAGGCAATCCGCTTGTGGTGAAATTGCAACCAAACTTCAACAAAAATTTCGGCAATGCGCGACATTTGGGCGCGGGTTAATCCAGAATTTATCATTTGATTATCTTGCCAGCGCGATCGCAATATTTTGTTAACCATTGCTAAAGCTTCTTCGTAAGTTGCCTCTTTAAGACTTCGTAACGCCGCTTCGCAAGCATCGGCTAACATCACAATCCCAGTTTCGGGGGATTGAGGAATTGGCCCATCGTAACGAAAATCTCTTTCGTCGACGACAATACCTGACGGGTTATCTACGTCAGCGCAGGCTAATTGCTGGGCTTGGTGGTGAAAATAAGCAACTAAAATCGTGCCTTGGTGTTCGGGAATAAATGCCCTAACAGCTTTGGGTAAATGGTATTTTCGCGCCATTATTAAGCCTTCGCTGACGTGCTTAATAATAATTTTTGCACTCAACCAGGGATTATTGATTTCATCGTGCTTATTTGGGCCGCCCCTTTGATTTTCAATGAATCCTTGGGGATCGTGTAATTTACCAATGTCATGATAAAACGTACCTGCTCTTACTAGCTCTACGTTAAAACAAAGTTCCTTAGCGGCGGCTTCTGCTAAAGTTGACACGAATAAAGTGTGTTGAAAAGTGCCAGGAGTGTCTGTTGCTAGGCGTTTTAAGAGCGGTCTATTGGGATTAGCAAGTTCTGCTAAACGAATCGGCGTTACCAGGTCAAATAGATACTCTAAATAAGGGCTTAAGCCGATCGCTACAATACTCCAAGCTACCCCCGAAAGCCCCACTAATCCAGCTTGTTGCCAAGTCTCATACCGACCAATATTAGTGTGATTAAAAATTAAATCTACGAGCAAAAATGTAATTGCTTCAACTAAACCAACTGCAACGCCGAGTAAAGCTAATTCTTCGCGCGATCGCATTTTTCCGGCAAAATTACTAGCAAGTACGCCCCCAACAGCCCCTGCTAGTAGATACTCTATATTAATTCCTAAGCTTGCGGGTAATAGCACTATTACTAAAGCTATCACCGTAAACCCCAAGGAGGGAGCGTAAAAACTGCCTAAAAGCAAGCCAATTGCTGGCAAGCTGCTATAGTTGAATCCTAAAGTTGTTACTAAAATTGTACTCAAAGTCAGCAGCATAACTAAAATGCGATCGCGCTGCTGTAAAGTACAACCTAGTTGTCTTTTGATTAAGACAAAAACCCCCAAAGAACCCGTTACAAAAGTTCCTAGTTGCAGCAAGCTGTACCAGAGAATTTCTCGCCGACTCAAATCAAAACGATCTAGCAATAAAAAGGCTGCATGGTCGATTTCTTGCCCAGCTTTGACAATAGTTTCACCTTGCTGTACTTCTAATATTATGGGGTTGACAGAAGACGCGGCTTGTTCGGCTTGATATTTTGTTTTAGCAACGTCTTCAATCAAGTTTGGCTGCAAAACGTTAATTAGTAGTTCTTTTGCCCACGATTGAGCAGTTTCTGGTAAGGCGCTATTAACATCAGGGGATTTCAGTTGTACATCTACGGCAGCTTTGATAATATCTGGCGGTAGTCCTGGGGCAATTCCTTGAGTTAAGATCCGATCTTTGCTGCTATTGATTGCCGTTTGAGTTTTTTTCCATTCCTCCTCTGACAATTCCAGCACTAACTTGTCAATATTTCTAGGATTAAGGGCAAGTTTAGTTTTTGCTTGGGCGTATTGCTGCCGAATTTGCGTAATTTTCTTAATTAATTTAGTAACATTTTCTGGTGAACGCCAACTAAGGGCTTGCAATTCTATAATTACTTCGGCTGTGGGGTTATTTGCTGGGATACCGGGCTTGTTTTTACTAGCTGATTGGGCTTTAAAAGTTGCTACTACTAATTTCCACTCTAATTCTGGGCAATTACGCAAATAACGTTGCACGGAAATTGACAAAGTTGATGTTTCGACAAACGGCAAACTCCCAGCTATCCGCCGACTTTCATTACTTGCAAAGAGGATTTGTTGAAGCCCAACTTCAATTTGTTGATTTACGACTTCGTTAATCTTTAATATAGGTGAAGCAACGGTACGGGCGGCTTTACGTTCGGCTTTTGTTGTTTCAATATCTTCTACACTTATGCTATAGGGCGCGGTAATTGTCTGCGGCGCAATTGTACCTACAGCTAACCTTGGCTGATTATAGAATCTATGTCCTAAAACTATAGTAAGTGCGATCGCGCCTAAACAAAAAATGGCTATAGAATGATACTTTTCTAAGCCCCGCCATAATTTCAACCCTGATTTAATCACAGAAAACTGATCAACCAGTTTTTTTGTTTTTTGGCTTACGGATGTTTGGCAAAGCAACTCTTTTTGTCGTTTAGGCTTGGGAAAATCAAACAAACGCAGCTTCTTCATTAACTACATCGACTAAAAAGCAAATAAACAATTTTCGGCGCTTTCAATCTAATTATCTACCTGTTGCGGATTCTCCCCCAACCAACTTACAACTCTTTGAATTGTCTAACGCGAACGAATAACGCGGGGTGCAGCAACCGCCGTAGACACTAGTTGGACTTTGCTGTCATACACTCCTGACCATACAGCAACTAAATCCTCGGATAATTGTAACATTTCTGCCTTTGGGCTAGTTTGCGAGTCGGCAACTATTTGCCAACTACTAGGAATATTGGCGGCGCTGTTGTAAGCGCCCGATAGTGCGCCCACAATTTCTCTGCTGGTAGAGGGCGATTGAATACTCCTTTTTACACTGAGGTTAATATCTTCTACGGTACTCAAAAAATAATAAAATGCTAGAGCCACAGAGGTTGTAACGCCACTTCCCTTGGCAATTATAGTTTTCTCTATCCCTGCTTTTTGCTCTAATAGAGTCTGCACTTGTTGCAATGCGTCGGTTAACTCTGTATTTGGTGCGTCTATAAAGCTAACTATTTGAGGAATTAACTTAGTGAGGTAAAGTTTTTCTGTCAAAGCTTGGGCGATCGCATACCCAACTGCTAATATACTCTCTTGAATAACTGGTTGATGCTGCCAAATACTAGCTACAGATAGCAAATTTGAGCGCAAGTTAATTTTGTTATCGTGATAAAAAAGCGCCAATGGTAAAGTTGCTACCACTGCTTGCAACGGTGTTAATTCTAGGATTAAAAGCTTTTTTAGCCAGCTTTGCCGCTCAAATCTACCCAATTCTACCAAGCTTTGCGCCCCTGGAATTAGTAGTTTTGCGATCGCTGTAGATTTTGATTTGCTGGGATTAGTAATTTTCTCGGCTATTGTTGCGCCTAATAAAGCACCGTGAAATCGGCTAGTTATTGAGTAGCGCATAGAATTAAATTACTAAACGTTGTTAATAGCGCTCATTTCTTGCTGTGCGACTAAATAATGAATCAGCGCCTGCAATCCTAAACGATAACTTTGCGCGCCAAACCCGCTAATTTGTCCAATAGCAACGGGTGCAATATACGAGTGATGCCGGAAGGCTTCGCGCTGATAAATATTGCTCAAATGCACTTCTACAGTGGGCAATTTAACCGCAGAAATTGCATCTCTAATTGCTATGCTCGTGTGAGTGTACGCCCCAGCATTAATTAAAATTCCTTGCTGTTCGCTGGCGTTATGAATAGCATCAATTAGTACCCCTTCATGGTTTGATTGCACCACAAATACTTTCGCCCCTAACTTTGCAGCTTCTGCCTCTAAGGAGCGATTAATTTCATCCAAAGTCACAACGCCATAAATCCCTGGTTCGCGTTTCCCCAAAAGATTTAGATTTGGCCCATGCAGCACTAAAATACTAAACAGATTTAATGTCAGCACAATATTAAACTAACGACGACGATGGCGATCGTTAACAGGAATGGGGATAAGTTCTGGTTCTGGCTCCGCTTCTGGCCCTAACAAAGTTTCTATCAGCTTACGCGCCCAGTCTTTTAAATTTTCTAGTACCTTTTCAATGTAGTCCATTGAGCCAGTTGCTCCTACAATATCTGTTTAGTTTTCTACTGTACGTTAAAAATAACGAAATCTTGCGATACATTATATTGTCTTAAGCTTATATGCAACTCTAAAGTAGATTCATCCTACTAAAGAAAGGTAAATAAACTTAAAACTGAGTGTTTTTAACATTTCTACATATATCTTAAACCATTGTGACCCATTATGTTGTTAATAGTTGCAGGCGCAGACAATCGAGGGCGCTACAAAGGCTGAGGTGACGAATCAAAGGGCGGTCTTTTGTTTGCCCAAAGTAAAATTCAAAGCTTTTGACTGCGCCATTTTCTCTGGCTATACCAATATAAACTAGACCTACAGGTTTATCATCGCTACCGCCATCGGGGCCAGCAATACCCGTAATACTTAAGCCCCAGGTAGTACCCAGCAGATTTTGAACTCCCACCGCCATTTGCTCGGCAACAACGGCACTCACAGCGCCTTTATGAGCCAAATCTTGACTATCAACTTTGAGCAAATCAGTTTTTACCCGATTGTCGTAGGAAATTATGCCACCAAGAAAATATTGAGAGCTTCCAGATACAGTAGTTAGCATCTGTCCTAAGCCGCCGCCCGTGCAAGACTCCGCCACGCTAAGAGTTTGACTAGAGGCAAGAAGTAACTGTCCCACAACCGAAGCTAAGGTGTCATCGTCCGCGCCAAAGTAATGTTTCCCAGCAATTAGCTTTAACTTTTCGGCTACAGGCTGTACTATTTCCTGTGCTTGGGCTACAGAAGGAGCTAACGCCGAAACCCGCAACTTGACTTCTCCCATACTGGCATAGGGAGCAACGGTGGGGTTAGATAGGTCAAAAAAGGGTGCTACTTTTTCAGCCAAAGCCGACTCGCCAATTCCCCAAAACTTTAGAGTTTGGCTGTAGATAATTTGTTGTCCAAAGCCGCGACTTTGCAAGTAAGGTACAGCGCTTTGAGTCCACATTTGGCGCATTTCTGAAGGTACGCCAGGGAAGGTAAAAATAATTAATCCCGCTTGGGGTTCCCAGATGACTCCAGGGGCAGTGCCGCTCTTGTTGGGCAAAATCTTCGCACCTTGAGGTAGTAGCGCCTGCTTGCGATTGCTAGGGGTCATCAGGCGATCGCGTTGGGCGTATTTATTGGTAATATCGGCAATAATTTCGGGATGCTCTACTAAAGCTACACCAAAAAAATCTGCTAAAGTTTCGTGGGTAAGATCGTCGGGGGTAGGGCCAAGTCCACCAGTAAAAATTAGCACTTGGGCTGTTTTTGCCGCGTCTTCTGTCCTAGAAATCGCAATTTCTACAACTTGCTTAATTCTGCTAGGATTATCGCCAACAACCGTTTGGTAATAGTGACTAATCCCCAGAAGTGCTAATTGAGTAGCTAAAAACTGGGCATTACTATTAAGTATGCTACCTAGCAGTAACTCTGTTCCCACACAAATTATTTCTGCACTCATATATATTTTTTAGCTTAATTACCCATTACCGATTTTAAGATTGCCTAGCCTGTTGCCAAACGTGCCAACTAGCGTAACTCAGCAAAGAAGTAGCGGCAAAAGCGTAAGCAATCCCGCTAGGTATACCAGCAAACGCCAAGGCTAAACTCCCAACCCACAAAGTTAAAGCATAAATAAATAAAACAGTTAAACGATGAGACAAACCAGCTTGCAATAGACGGTGATGCAGATGGCTTTTATCTGCTAAAAAAGGTGATTTTCCCGTACTCAACCTGGTCAAAATCACTGTAGACATATCGACAATTGGCACAGCCAAAATTAGGTAGGGCAATAGTACCGCCGTCACCGCCGTACCTTTAACTAAGCCAATTACACCCACTCCAGCGAGGGTAAAGCCCATATAATAAGCTCCCCCATCGCCCATAAAAATTTGTGCAGGGTTAAAGTTATAACGCAAAAATGCTAACGCCCCACCCGCTAAAGCCGCCGCAATTAATGCCGCCGCGCTTTGCTGCATAAACAGCGTCACAATCAGCATTACTACCGCCGCAATCCCCGATACTCCTGCCGCCAAACCATCTAAGCCATCAATCCAATTGATAGCATTTGCCATACCGACAAGCCAAATTACCGTAATGGGTAGACTCAACCAGCCCATTTGGACTAGCCCAATACCAGGAATGCTGAGAAAATCAATATGTACGCCCATTGTCCAAGCTAAAGTAGCAAAGATAATTTGCAGTAGCAGGCGCAAAAAAGGAGATAAGTTGAATAAATCATCGGCTAAACCGATCGCAAAAAAAGCAAGTCCACCTAGAGTTACTCCCCAAATTTCCCACTCGGTTTCTGGGGGTAGAATGCCGAAGCCACCAGACCACCAGACAATTAAGAGGGCAGTGAGAGAGCCTAAAAAGATTGATACTCCTCCCAACCGTACCATTGGGTGCTGATGAATTTTGCGATCGCCTGGTGCATCAACTTTGCCGTTTTTAATCCCAATCGTTTTAACAACGGGTGTAGTCCAAATCACTACTAAGGCAGAGACGATAAAAGCAATAAGGTGATAAATCTGATCGGGCATTTGCTATTAATGGCTTGCCAATCCAGAATTTTTGGGCAAAATTGCCCTTATATTACCACAGTTGAGGCACAAATCAATAATTTGTTGGAGTAGAGACGTTGCCGTTGCCGTTGGAGTAGAGACGTTGCAGTGCAACGTCTCTACAGTATTTAAACTAGGGCAGGTACAGGAATTGTGAGGTGGGGGTACAAGGGAAAACGATCGCATAATGCCGCGACTCGAATTAGACAATCTTGAGCTACCGTTTCATCTTGAGGATTAAGCAAGCGATCGCTAATTATATTGGCAATCTCGGCAAATTCAGTTGCTCCCATGCCTCTAGTTGTCATTGCGGGTGTACCTAGACGCAAACCGCTAGTTACAAAAGGCGACTGTGGATCGAAGGGAACGGTATTTTTATTAGCAGTAATATTCACACCACTAACTAATCTATCGCCCTCTTTGCCAGTCATACCGATGCAGCGCAGATCAACCAGCATCAAATGATTGTCCGTGCCATTAGAAACAATTTTAAAGCCTCTATTTTGTAATTGTGTTGCCATAGTTTGAGCATTAGCAATTACTTGCGCCGAGTAAGTTTTAAATTCTGGCTTCAAAGCTTCGCCAAAAGCTACCGCTTTACCGGCAATAACGTGTTCTAAAGGACCGCCCTGAGTCCCAGGAAAAACGGATTTATCAAACTTTTTGCCCAATTCTTCGTCGCCGGTCAAAATCAAACCGCCTCTAGGCCCGCGCAAAGTCTTATGAGTAGTGGTTGTAACTACATGACAATGAGGCAGTGGGTTAGGATGCAGCCCGGTAGCTACTAAGCCAGCAATATGAGCAATATCTGCGAGTAAATACGCGCCTACTTCGTCAGCTATTTGTCTAAACTTGGCAAAATCTATAATGCGCGGATAAGCCGAATAACCACAAATTAATAGTTTGGGACGATGTTGCAGCGCTAATTCCCGGATTTGTTCGTAATCTAATTGCTCAGTTTCTTGGTTAACGCCATAGTGACAAGCTTTAAACCACTTTCCCGATACGTTGACAGGAGATCCATGAGTGAGGTGTCCGCCATGAGACAAGTCCATGCCCATAATTGTATCTCCAGGCTCTAGCAGCGTCAGGAAGACGGCAAAATTAGCCTGCGCTCCTGAATGAGGCTGCACGTTGGCATGAGCCGCGCCAAATAGTTGTTTGGCGCGCTCAATAGCTATTTGTTCAATTTTATCTACATACTCGCAACCGCCGTAGTAGCGCTTCCCTGGTAAGCCTTCGGCGTATTTGTTTGTGAGTACCGAACCTTGGGCAGCAAGTACCGCCGATGAGGTAAAGTTTTCACTAGCAATTAGTTCTAAATGGTCGCGCTGACGTTGGAGTTCTTCGTTAATTAAATTGGCGATCGCGCTATCAGTTTGGGCAAGAATATCTAAGTTATTTAGGCTCACTTTGGGCTATCCCTAGAAATTTCATAAAAGAATAAATTTTTTAGCAAGGCAAAAAGTAATTGCCGCCAACTACCAGTCTGCATTGCCGAATAATTCATCATAACCTGTTAACTTAGGATGTCTTGGGCGATTACTTCTTAATAGGCATATTAAACTATGTATTTTTTCTCACAATCTGTTTTGAGTAGTAGCCTAAAATAGAATTGACTGGAATCAAGGCACTTACCGGAGAAATTAGGATGTTAGTGATTTTGATGGAAAATCAAATCCTTGCTCCTCAGCAGGTTTGTCCAAGCTGTCTGCTTGCCGATCGCATGGGTCAACCCCGTTGGAGTAAGGGTAAATTGCGTTGCGGTCGAGCAATAAGTAAAGTTGCTATTGAGCAACCAGAACAGTATCAGTGTTTGATGGGTTTTCGCGTTGCCAATATTGAGTAAAGCTCCTTAGTATCTGCGTTATCCTAAAATTATTAGACCTAGTTTCAGGAGAACGCAACAATGAGTTTGCGCGGATCTACAACAATCAAAGAGCGAATTTTTGCTTGCTTACCTTATTTGCTACCCTTAATTGAAGGATTAGCCTTTGGCACTTATCTATTTCAACAAGTCCCGGCGTTGGGTTTAGCCTTTATCCCCCTATTCCCGTTGATCCAAATCTATACAAGCGTTCCTTTTGCTGGCTTAATAGTCTTTTTTGCCTTGTTTTTCTTAGTAGTCAGAAACGAATCTATTGCTCACTTTATTCGTTTTAATACAATGCAAGCAATTCTTATCGATATTGTTCTAATTTTGTGTAGCTTGGGGCTACAAATTTTTGGGGCTAGTTTTGCTGGCGAAATCCTCAGCAATACAGTATTTATCGGTTTAGTTGCAGCCGTTGGTTATTCGGTCATTCAGTCGGCTTTAGGGCGTTATGCGGAAGTTCCGGTAATCTCGGAAGCAGTTTATATGCAGGTGCGCTAACTAATAACTGCGGGGGGTTTGGCAACTACAGTATTTTCTAAGCGCCCAATGCCTTCAATTTCTACGCGAATGCGATCGCCTATTTGTAATGCTCCAACTCCCGAAGGCGTACCCGTAAGTATTACATCTCCTGGCAACAGCGTCATAATCTGGCTAATATAGGCAACCAAAAAGTTAGGAGAAAATACCATCCGCTCAATGGAAGTCGATTGTACGGGTACTATATTGTCGTTGAGAAAAGTTTGTAAAGTAGCGGCGGCGTTTAACTCGCGGACAATCCAAGGGCCTAGAGGACAAAAAGTATCAAAACCTTTAGCCCTCGTCCATTGGTTGTCTTTTTGTTGCAAATCTCTAGCGGTGACATCGTTGGCAATGGTATAGCCCCAAATTTTATTATGAGCTTCTTGGGGGGTACAGTTTGATGTGCGATCGCCAATTACTAGCGCCAACTCTCCCTCGTAGTCTACCCTTTGAGATTGAGGGGGATACACAATAGCTGTAGAAGTAGAAATAATCGCTGTAGAAGGCTTTAAAAATAACAAAGGTTCTTTTGGGACAGCCGTACCCATTTCGGCGGCGTGTTCTACATAATTTTTGCCGACAGCAACAATTTTTGAAGGAGCGCAAGGAGCAAGAAATTGATAACAGTCTGGTGCTAATTCTAAGTCTATCGGTTGTCCTTGCAACCAGGGGGGAGCGTCTAATACTTGAACATTTTGGTTAAGTTGCAGCAAACCGTAATAAATTCTTCCCTGCAAGTCTTGAACTCGGACGTAGCGTTGCGCCATAAATCATCTTCCTACTTAAAGGTTAGTTTTAATTGTTTACTCATATTGCCTATTTGATTATTTACTTTAAGAGCCAATCAACTTAAATATGCCACTAAAGTTGATAATTACTTAAATTCAATATTTTAGAGTGCAATCTGATAGAATAGAAAATCCTTGTTGCTTTATTAGCGTTAAAGCAGCCAAATTGTCCATAAGGAGACTAAGACCTGTGCAGATCGTTTACGAAACAATGTATATTTTGCGTCCCGACTTAAGAGAGGAGCAAATAGAGCAAGCTGTTAACAAATATCAAACCTTTATTCAAGATCAAGGTGCGGAGCAAATCGAAATCCAAAATCGGGGGAAGCGTCGCCTTGCTTACGAGATTGGCAAGCAAAGAGAAGGCATTTATATTCAAATGAACTACCAAGGGCCGGGAACGGTAATTGCTCCCTTAGAGCGCTCAATGCGGTTAAGTGAAGAAGTCATCCGCTACTTGACTATCAAGCAAGAAGTTTCCGAGAAATCAACCCCCGAAGACGATGAGGTTGAAGGGGAAGAATAATCGCCCTTTGCTTAACTAATTATTTCGAAAGGCAAAAGATTTATCTTTTGCCTTTTGATTCCCAATTAAATAGTTTATTTAGGCAACTAAACAGCTTTGTCAACTGTTGCTTTAGCCGCAGCACAGGTATCAAATATTTCAAATACTGAATCTAGTTGAGTTAATTCAAAGATTAGCTTAACTGGAGGTTGCAAGTTACATAATACAAGCCGACAGCCACTTGTTCGAGCATTTTTTAAGGCTCTTGCTAGAGATACTAACCCCGAACTATTCATAAATTCAACTTGCTCTAAGTTAACAATTAAGAGCGTTTGAGAATTAGTGACTAAACTTACTAATTGCTTTTCTAAAGCTCTACCTCCTTGTACATCTAAGCGTCCCTGTGGTTGAACCATGATTAATTGATATTGGTGTGTACTATTCATAACTTTTACCTAATAGTTGATATATTCAATGAGACTAATCTCAGCTAAATCTAATAAAGTAATCTTTTTTACAACCGGGCGATGTAGTGATTAACGACTAACAGTTTGTTAAACAAACTAATAAAACCTAATTAAACTTTCTAAGGATTTAACAGAACTACGAGAATAATTTGTATGCTGTTAAAATACATTTTTACAGTTAGATACAATAGACGGATCTATAAAGAGTTTCTAGGTGATAGCTGTAAATGTTTTAAGCCTCTGTATCAATTACCTTAATGTACACATACCCCTGAAGCTAAGTCAGTAATTTCCGATGTGTTTATTGAATCTTTATCGCTACCAGGAGCTTTTGTAAAGTTGTTGTAAAGAAAGCAAGCTCCGTCTCTGTTGAATTGCCTATTACTTTATGGGCTTAAGCCACCGAAGCAGTTTTGGAGCCAATTTCAAGATTTTTTTGTCTATGTTCTTACTTACAGAAAAAATTGAAAGCATGAGTGCGATCGCACCTACCGATAATTAAGTTTGACACTCTCGATCGAATCGCGCCAAGATAAGGAAAGGTAAAACTTTGTAAAGGCAGCGAGTGAATGTTGGCTGAAGTCATCTCACTAGAAACAATCCAAGACATTGCTCAACATTACGGCTATTGGGCGGTTTTCGGGGGCATACTTCTAGAAAATCTTGGTATTCCTCTCCCTGGGGAAACCGTAACCTTAGTAGGAGGGTTTTTAGCAGGTAGCGGTCAATTAAGCTACTGGTTTGTATTGGGTAGCGCTATTTTGGGGGCGGTAATTGGCGGTACGTGTGGTTACTGGATAGGAAGGTATGCAGGATGGTCATTTTTGCTCAAACTCGGTAAGTTTCTCCGGATCCCGGAAACCAAATTAGAACAAATTAAAGCTCAGTTTAGTGAAAATGCGGGTAAAGCGGTATTTTTTGGACGTTTTATTGCTTTACTTAGAGTTTTTTCGGGTTTACTTGCGGGAATTGCCCAAATGCCTTTTGGACAATTCTTTTTGTATAACCTTGTGGGTGCGATCGCTTGGGCTTCAGTAATGGTAACTTTGGCGTTTTTTGTCGGGCGAGTTGTTGCTTTAGAACAATTAATTGCTTGGGTTGGTCAATTTACACTCGTAGCCTTTGGCTTGGTTGCAGCTTGGCTGTTTATTCCTCCTTGGCTAGAAGCTCGTAAAACTAAGGAGTTAGAAAGTGGAGAGTAGAGGCGCAACTTACGCCTCTAAAGGTTTTTAGGATTTTTGTTGCGACCAAATTCGCGTTGGTAGTCCCCAAACGTAGATAAAGCCTTCGGCCGCTCTATGATCAAATTTGTCATCGGCTCCGTAGGTGGCTAAATCGGGGGTATATAACGATTGCGCGGAGGAGCGTCCGACAATAGTGGCATTACCCTTAAATAGCTTGATCCGGACGCTTCCAGTTACTCGCTCTTGAGTTTTTTGGACAAAGGCATCTAAGGCAGATTTTAAGGGACTATACCACAGCCCGTTGTAGATAATTTGGCTATAAGTTTCCTCAATACCGCGTTTGTAATGGGTTACATCGGCAGTTAAAGTCAAGCTTTCTAAGTCGCGGTGGGCTTGAATTAACACGATTAGCGCCGGGACTTCGTATATTTCCCGCGATTTGATGCCGACTAAACGGTTTTCGATCATGTCGATGCGTCCGACTCCGTGACTACCCACAAGCTCGTTTAGCTGCTTGATTAATTCCACAGGAGCAACGTTTTGTCCGTTTAAAGCAGTGGGAATACCGCGCTCAAAGCCAATCTCTACGTATTCTGGCTCATTGGGGGTATCGGCGATCGCTTTGGTCATTAAGTAAATTTCTTCCTCTGGCTCGTAGCTAGGATCTTCCAGGGGCCCAGCTTCAATACTTCGTCCTAATAAATTGCGATCAATACTATAGGGAGAAGATTTTTTTACTGGGGAAGGAATACCAAATTTTTCCCCGTAGGCGATCGTTTCTTCCCGACTCATTCCCCATTCTCGCGCTGGTGCTAAAACTTTGAGGTTGGGGTTAAGCGCGGCGATAGAGACATCAAAACGCACTTGATCGTTACCTTTGCCAGTACAACCATGAGCTACCGCATCCGCGCCGTATTCTTTGGCTGCATCTACTAAAAGTTTAGCGATCAAAGGACGAGCTAAGGCTGTGGAAAGAGGGTAGCGGTTTTCGTATAAAGCGTTTGCTTGTAAAGCTGCAAAGGCGTAGTCTTTGACAAAATTTTCCGTAGCATCAATAACTAAAGACTTGCTCGCCCCCGATTTTAGCGCTTTTTCCCGGACTGGTTCTAATTCATCTCCCTGTCCTAAATCTGCGGCGAGGGTAATTATTTCTTCAACTCCCCATTCTTGTTTGAGGTAAGGAATGCAGACAGATGTATCTACTCCACCAGAATAAGCTAGTACAACTTTTTTAGCACGACCCATTAATTTTTACTTCCCGCAAAACAACGAGTCAATATTATCTACCTAATTAGACCCTATTCACAGTTAGCAATGGTACAAAAAATAAATTTAACTGCCTAGGCTTAGTTTTTCAAGTGACATACTAGAACTAAGTGGGTTTAATTAGGGGGAGATGGGTGTTTTTTAGTGTTGTGATTCCAACTTACGATCGCTTACCAATTTTACAAAAATGCCTCAAAGCGCTAGAAAATCAACGTATTTCGGCTCAAAGTGCTATTAGTGGCTATGAAGTTGTGCTTGTAGATGATGGCTCTACTGATGGCACTTTAGAATGGTTGCAAGCATCGGCGGCGGATTTTCCCCATGTAAAATCCTACTTGCAAAATCATCAAGGGCCGGCGGCGGCGCGTAATTTAGGCGTAGAGAAGGCTACAGGAGATACAATTATTTTTATTGACAGCGATTTAGTTGTGACTGAAACTTTCTTAGTTGCTCACTTTGAAGCTCTAACTAATGCTGGAAGCGATCGCATTTTTACCTACGGGCGCGTAATCAATACTTCTAACTTCGATTCCCCTACTTCTGAACCTTATAAACTTACAGACTTTTCGGCGGCTTATTTTGCTACAGGAAATGTGGCGATTTCTCGTCACTGGCTGGATAAAGCGGGTTTATTCGATAGGCGCTTTCAACTCTACGGCTGGGAAGACTTAGAACTTGGGGTAAGACTTAAAAAATTGGGCTTAAAATTAATCAAGTGTCCTGATGCTGTAGGCTATCATTGGCATCCTCCTTTTGCTTTAGCTCAAATTCCTAACCTGATTGATAAAGAAATCCAACGCGGACGAATGGGGGTTTTATTTTATCAAAAACACCCTACTTGGGATGTGAGGATGATGATTCAAATGACCCCGTTGCATCAGGTTTTGTGGAGCATTTTATCTGTAAATGGATTGCTAAACGAAAAAACGATGGCTCCCTTCTTGCAGTGGCTAATTAACCAAAATAAACCCCAATTAGCTTTAGAAATTGCCCGAATTTTTCTTAACTGGTACAACGTTAAGGGTGTTTATGCTGCCTACGCTCAAATGCGTCAAGCCTCTAGCTCGTGATATACTAGAAGGGTTGTCTAAACTCACACATCCAGTTTTTTCGGGTGTTTCTTAATTAGAAATGCGCCTGGATGGAGGATTAACCCGAATAGGAGCAAAAAATATGCCAGTAGTTTCATTGGCTCAAATGATGGAGTCGGGAGTTCACTTCGGGCATCAAACCCGGCGGTGGAATCCAAAAATGGATCGTTACATTTACACTTCCCGCAATGGCGTTCATATCATTGACTTGGTGCAAACAGCCCAATTGATGGACAATGCCTACAACTATATGCGGACAGCCGCAGAGCAAGGCAAGAAATTTCTATTTGTTGGCACTAAGCGCCAAGCTGCGGGGATTATTGCCCAAGAAGCTACTCGTTGTGGCTCTCACTACATTAACCAACGGTGGCTAGGCGGGATGTTGACAAACTGGGCAACTATCAAAACTCGCGCGGAGCGGCTGAAAGATCTAGAACGCCGGGAAGAAACTGGGGCTTTAGATTTGTTGCCCAAAAAAGAAGCTTCCATGTTGCGCCGGGAAATGACTAAGTTGCAAAAATACCTTGGTGGTATTAAAACAATGCGGAAAATCCCCGACATAGTGGTAATTGTAGACCAACGCCGGGAATACAACGCCGTTCAAGAATGCCAAAAGCTAGGGATTGAGATTGTATCAATGCTAGATACAAATTGCGATCCTGATGTCGTAGATGTTCCCATTCCTGCTAACGATGATGCGATTCGCTCCATTAAGTTGATAGTAGGTAAGTTGGCTGATGCGATTTATGAAGGGCATCACGGTCAACTCCCAGAAGATGGAGACTACCCAGACTACGATGGCGCAGAAGACTTTGAGGATGAGGAAAGCGGATATACAGATTCGTTACCTCCTACTGAAGAAGAAGCCGGAGCATAGCTTTATTGGGAAAATTCAATCGGTGATTAATTAAAGGTTTGAAACTCTAGGAATTTAGGGAATTGAACGCGAGATTAATTTTTGAATGATTTGGTAAGTGTTTTAGGGCAAACTTTGAGTTTGCCTTAAAGCCCTCGAAGCACAAAGATAACTGTAATTCAAGTAGGGATTAAGGCAAGATGGCGGACATATCTGCACAAGCTGTCAAACAACTGCGCGAAAAAACTGGCGCGGGGATGATGGACTGTAAAAAAGCACTAAAAGAAACTGACGGCGACCTCACTCAAGCAATGGACTGGCTGCGGAAAAAGGGGATGGCTTCGGCGGCAAATAAAGGTACAAGGGTTGCCGCCGAGGGCTTGGTAGACAGTTACATTCACACGGGCGGTAGAGTCGGCGTACTTGTAGAAGTAAACTGCGAGACGGACTTTGTAGCGCGTGGAGATGCGTTTAAAAAACTGGTACAAGATATTGCAAAGCAAGTAGCAGCTTGTCCTAATGTTGAGTATGTTTCTGTCGCAGACATCCCCGCCGAAATTTCTGAAAAAGAAAAAGAAATTGAGATGGGTAAGGATGATTTGGGCAATAAGCCAGCAAATATCAAAGAAAAAATCGTTCAAGGTCGAATTGAAAAGCGCTTGAAAGAAATGACTTTGATGGATCAGCCCTTTATCCGCGATCAAAGTATTACTGTAGAAGAATTGGTAAAACAAAGTATTGCGACTTTAGGCGAAAATATTAAAGTCCGCCGCTTTGCTCGGTTTGTATTGGGTGAAGGCATTGAAAAGCAAGAAAGCAACTTTGCTGATGAAGTAGCCGCGCAAATGGGCAAAAACTAATTTTCAAAGGCTGATGGCTCGGTGTTTTAGGCAGGTCAAGCACGAATTAAGGCTGACCTGTCTTTATTTTGAGTAGCTATTTTACAATATAAAAAGTACAAATGTACCTAAGTCTAGCTTGGCGCTGTGGTAGTTATGGTTGAACAAATTAATCGGGATATTGCGGCGCTAGAAGAAAAGGTAAAAGTAATCGCCACAGAACTTGAAAATGCTTATATTAGTTATCTCACTGCTTTGGGGCAAGGGGTGTCAAAACAGCTAATGTTGGCAACGTATCACCTGTGTACTCAGGGATACCCCCAAGAGTTTGTTAGGTTGACAATGAGCCAAAGACAGCAGTTGCAGCAAGAGATTCGTCAACTGACACAGCAAGCCGCCGCCCAGTTGCTCACGCATACTCAAGCGGAGGATAGTTTAGAGTTTTCTTTTTTGGCAGAAGCAGAAACAGTACCAATTAGCATTTGTGACCCTGCAACGTTGATGAAATGGCAGTTTCAAGTAGAAAATGCGATCGCACATACACTCAAAAATCTCTCTAGCAAAACTAATAGCGTTCTCCAGAAAGCGGAAATATTACCAAACAACTTACCCCTCGCGCCCTTGCTAGAAGCGGCTACCAGTGCTTCGGACGGTGCGCCGGAAATGATGAGCGGCTCATCGCCAAATCTATTAAACTTATTAATAGAAACCGATAGCGATAGCGAGTCCCCTGAATCTCATGTTACTCACATTATTGCTATTCATCTGCGACTAATAGAGATTGAATTTGCCGATACTACCGTTCGGGCTAAACGCAATCAAATTCGTAGTATATCGGGGAAAGTAGGCAAGCTAGAGCGCGAGTATCAAAAAAAGCAACGCGAAAGAGATGTAGCCCAAGCTGAAGCCGCCTGGCGCGCAAGTTGGTTTGAATCCTAGTTTTAAAGTTTGAACATCAATGTACATTACTGACTCACCCGATTGGTTGCGCTTGCAAAAAGCCTTAGCAGTAGAGGCAGAAAGGGGCTTTGTTGACCTGATGGGGAAACAGTACCGTTTTAGTGAGTTTCTCAGTCTCAGCTTTGGTAAATCGCCGGATGGGTTGCCTTTTGAGGAGCGCCAACGCTGGCAATCAATGGCATTAGAATTTGCCAACTATCCCCAACTAACTCATGAGGAACGCCAGAGTTTAGTAGCTACCACGCGCCGATATATTTATAATACTTTTCAAGCCACACCCGGAGAGGAGCAGCCTTACACGCCCAAGGTAAAGTTAGCAAAAACAACTCCTTTAGCGGCGGAAATAAATGAACGCCTCATTCCCACTCTTGACCAATCTTTGACTAGCTTGCCCGAAATTGGAGCTAGAAGAGCAAGTTATTTAACTCGTTTGGGTTTGTCTACGGTGCGAGATGTGCTTTTTTACTATCCCCGCGACCATATTGATTACGCTCGTCAGGTCAATATTCGGGAATTGGCGGAGGGCGAAACGGTAACAATTGTCGGTAGAGTTCATCGTTGCAGTTGCTTTAGCAGTCCTCGCAATCCTAAGTTGACGATTTTGGAAGTAATTTTAAAAGACAATACCGGACAAATTAAACTCAATCGTTTTTTTGCTGGTAGTCGTTACTCAAATCGCGGTTGGCACGAACAGCAAAAACGCCGCTATCCAGTTGATGCAACGGTTGCGGCTTCAGGATTAGTTAAAAAAAATAAGTATGGCGTAACTTTAGAAGACCTAGAATTAGAAGTTTTGGCAAGTCCCGGAGATGGGATTGATTCGCTAACTATTGGGCGGGTAGTGCCGATATACGCGCTTACTGAGGGTGTGAGTGCAGATATGGTCAGACAAGCAGTAATTGCGGCTTTGCCTTGCGCTAGTCAACTAAAAGACCCGTTACCTGCGGCTTTACGCAAGCATTACGAGCTAGATAAATTGAGTAATGCGATCGCAAATATTCATTTTCCCGCCGATGACACTGCTTTAGCTGTTGCTAGGAGACGGTTAGTTTTTGATGAATTTTTCTACCTGCAACTAGGTTTGTTGCAACGCCAATACAGAGCGAAACAAATTCAAACTAGCGCTATTATTGCTCGAACTGGGCAGCTAATTGAGCAGTTTTACGAAGTATTGCCTTTTAAAATGACGGGCGCTCAATCGCGGGTAATTAACGATGTTCTCAACGATTTGCAAAAACCTTCCCCCATGAACCGTTTAATTCAAGGGGATGTAGGTTCGGGAAAAACCGTTGTGGCTGTAGTTGCAATTTTGGCGGCGATTCAATCGGGCTACCAGGCGGCTTTGATGGCTCCTACAGAAGTTTTGGCAGAGCAGCATTATCGTAAATTAGTTAGCTGGCTCAATTTGCTGCATTTGCCTGTAGAATTGCTCACGGGTTCTACTAAAGCTGCTAAACGGCGACAAATTCACGCGCAGTTAGAAACCGCCGAATTGCCTCTACTCGTAGGAACTCATGCTTTAATTCAAGATCCGGTAAATTTTCAAAGGCTGGGTTTAGTAGTTATTGACGAACAACACCGTTTTGGGGTGGGACAACGGGCGGCGTTGCAGCAAAAGGGGGAAGCGCCCCACGTATTAACCATGACTGCAACCCCAATTCCGCGCTCTTTAGCTCTGACTTTGCATGGCGACTTAGATGTCAGCCAAATTGACGAATTGCCCCCCGGACGGCAAAAAATTCATACTACAGCTTTGACGGGGAAAGAACGCGCTAACGCTTACGATTTGATTAGCCGCGAAGTTGCCCAAGGGCGACAAGCTTATATTGTTTTGCCTTTGGTGGAAGAATCAGAAAAACTAGATGTTCGGGCGGCGGTTGAGGAACATCAAAGGTTGCAGGAAAGTGTTTTTCCGCAGTTTCAAGTAGGCTTGCTGCATGGTCGGATGAGTTCGGCGGATAAGGATGCGGCGCTGACTAAGTTTCGGGACAATCAGACGCAAATTATTGTTTCGACAACGGTAATTGAGGTTGGGGTCGATGTCCCGAATGCTACGGTAATGTTGATTGAAAATGCCGAACGTTTTGGTTTATCTCAGTTGCACCAGTTGCGGGGACGAGTGGGGCGCGGTGCGGCGCAATCTTACTGTTTGTTGATGAGTAGTTCTAAGGCTGAAACGGCGCGTCAACGGTTGCAAGTTTTGGAACAGTCGCAAGATGGTTTTTTTATCTCTGAGATGGATATGCGGTTTCGCGGGCCTGGGGAAGTGATTGGGACTCGTCAATCGGGGGTTGCAGATTTTACTTTAGCAAGTTTGGTAGAAGATCGAGAAGTTTTAGAATTAGCTAGGCAAGCGGCGGAAAAGGTGATTGAAAAAGATCCCCTACTGGCTCGTTGGTCATTAATGCGGGCGGAGTTGGATTATCGCTATCAAAGGTTGATGGGTGGGGCGATTTTGACTTAGCTGTAAATTACGTAGTCCAAGTTTACTTTAAGAAAAACCAAATATGGGGGGTCTGCCCCCAAACCCCCCATTGGGGGACGGCTTACCTCCCCCAAACCCCCTGCAAAAGGGTCTTATGTGTAGGTACGCAAGTTTTTGGCACGTACCTTTGTGTAAGTTTTGTTTTCAGGCGATCGCAAGTAATACTAAATCCTCTATCTTTTTTATGTTGGGATCGCCTGCTAAGTAGCCAATCCCGCGATGCAGATGTAGGCGAAATTGCACTGCTAGGGTTTCTTTGTCTGTGCCTAAATTGTCGTTGTAACAGCGCTGCTTGAGGGCTATTAGGAGGATATCGGACATTTCACCGCCGAAGACTCGCCAAGTCATTTCAACGTTGCTATCGGCGGGTATGGGTACGGGTGAAGGGATAGTTGGTTCGGCTAAAGAACGACAAAACGCCCACCTACAAAGAATATTCCATTGCTCTATTTTGGTGCTGCGCTTGAGTTTTGTTAGCCCGTCTTTAGCCGTTTGAGATAGTTGGATTCGTGTTATGGGAAGTTCCATTGCTAAAGTATCCGGGTTCTATGGTGGTTTGTCGGGTGCTTGGAGAGTATTTTAAAATATATTCACGGGCGATCGCTTTATTATCTCGTAGTTGTTGAACTTCAGTTTGCCCGATCTCAGTATCAGTAGATAGTAATATTACTTGATGACTGGCGTTGGGAAAGTAGCGTTCTATGAGGTTGTTGCGGTGGGATGAATCTAATCTACCTAACGGCGTGTCGATGGCTACAGGGAGGTTGCGCCCAGAGACACGGGCTAATCCCCACAAAAATGCGATCGCTAATAGTTGTTTTTCTCCCGCCGATAGGCGATGTTTAAGTACGGGTTTTCCTGAATAATCGTACAAAGATAAGGTAAAAGTATGAGCATCAATGGCGATCCGATGTACCAAATCTGATTTATGCAGCAGATATAGGAAGCATTCTGTAACTACGGTTTCTAGTTGATTGAGTTTCCTTAATGTTAGTTTTTCTCGGAATAGTTTAAGGGTATTTTGAACTTTTGCCGATGCTTTGATAATATGTTCATCGTTTTTGCGATCAATATTTTGTTCGCCAAACTGTGATAGTTCTTTGATAGTTTTGTCAACTAATCTACCTAATTCTTCGCAGTGCTTTCTAGTAGTTTCATAATTAGATTTTGCTTGTACTAATTGCGATTGAGAAACTTTAACAGCATCGGCGAGTTTTTCGTAAGTTTCTGGGGCGGCGGCGGCAGATAATTGTTTTTCAATTGCGGTTATTTCTTCTTCTTTATTTTTTAAGTTAAGTAGTTGTTCTTTAGCTTTCTTTATTTGGTTTGGTAAGTGACGCTCAATAGTATTATCTAATTGATTGCTTAGTTCAGAATCTCCAGCTAAATAAGGCTTTTCAGTTAAGTTAATGTCTTGTTCTAAAACTTTGTTTTCTTCTTCAATAAAAAGGTTTATTTGCTCGATTTGTTCCGGTAATAATGCGAGGTTTTCAATACAACTTAAAAAACGATTATCTCTGGCTTTTACAACATCTTGAGCAATTTTTGCTTGCAAGTGTTTAGATTCTTTTTGGGCTTGGGTTTGTGCCTGATTTAAAAGGGTTGAAATTAAAGCTAGGGGAAGAACCTCTGCCGCTACTTCAGATAAGTCTTTACGTTGATGTGCGATCGCTTCATTACCATAACTTAGCTTGATTTCTAGCTGGCTACGGTTTTTGGCAATTTTACCACCTTCAGATAAGAATTTTTCTGAGGTTTCATCGTGATATTTTTGAGCTTTTACTATATCTTTTTGAGCTATTTCTAACTGCTGTTTTGCCCCCTCATACTTATCTTTTTGCAAATTTAGTTTTTGTTCAATTTTTTCTAAACTTGCTAAGTCTTGAGTATCGGCTAAAGCTTTACGTTTGCGATTGACTAAAATCTCAATATCGCCTGCTAAACGTTCGGCTAATTCTAAGCCCAAAAGTGTCTTTATCGCATTAGTAACGTCAATATTAGGGGTTTCTTGTTCGGCTAATTCTTTTACTTGTTCGCCATCAAAAAGAAACAAATTAGAGATACCTAAAGGTAGTAAATCTTCAATGCGTTCATCCCAAATTTGAGTCAGAGCCGTGTCTTCTCTATTATCAATAGAAACGCCTAAAGTATCTTTGCCACTTTTAGAGTTTTTCGTCCAAACTCTTTCGATTTTAAACTCTACTTGAACGTTGTTTAAAATATGCTCAAAAGTTAACTCAATCCGAGTTTGATCGCCGGGGAGTGTATGGCGATTGACAGATTGATTTAGAAATTCGCTATACCCTAAATTGTTGCGAGTAGAACATTGCGCCCGATGCCCGTAAAGTGCTAGACGAATAGCATCCATTAGCGTTGTTTTACCGCCGCCATTCATTCCACCTAATAAAATAATTGGTGGCGAATCTCGATCTTGCGGACGCAAATTTAACACCTGTCTGCCACAATAAGGGCCAAAGTTTTGAATTACAAGTTCAAGAAATATCATTGTTTGCCTGAAACTTTAAATCTGCCCAAGTTAGTTGTTTAACAGTTTCCACATTTCCATCACCCGCCGCAGTTTTTAAATCGCGCTTGTAATGGGCATTTGCGATCGCATCCGTTGGGGATCTAGAACTTGTTTCAAAGCACTTCTCTAATTTATTATAGATACCTGAGCGACTGGTCATTGTCCGATATTGGCGTTCTGTATCGAGCAATTTTGCCATCAATTCTAGGTGCATAGCATCATCATCACAGAGTTCTTCTAGTACCGCCCATTCATCCGCACCTAAAAGGCTGTTATCTGCACCAGGGCGCGGATCTCGGAAAATTTCTCCCGTAACTTCTTGATAGATGCGCGGTAAGCTGTCATCAAACTCGTGTTTTTCTTCTAGCCAGATGCGTCTAATTTCGCTAAGTTCTTCCGCCGTAATTAGAGTAATATCGCGCATTTGCAATGGTGCAGTGCGGCGAATTTGCGTTTGGGCTGCAAGTAGCTTCCTTAGCCAAGTTTCCCGCCACTCCTTAGTATAAGGGCCTGGTATCGGTTCTACAGATATTTCACCGTCGATATTACGCTCAAATAATTGTACATTACCCGTTAGACGACGAAAATCACGGCGATCGCGATCGTTTTCTACATCTAGTTCATTGCGGATATCTAGTAAAGGCTGCATCCATTCTTTTTCTTCATCATTTTGGATCATTGCCTCCATCGATTTATCTTTGCTAACCATTGTGCAAACCCAGCACCCAAAACGAGAACTACCACAGCTAGGAGTAGAAGTATCGACTACTAAAGGACATTCATTATCTTCTGTCGCACCCCGATACATAGCAAACAAGTCTTTATTACTTTGTCCCCAGGGGTTTTCGTATTGATTGAGGTAAAGCCACACTTCATCGTTACGCCAGTCTTCTATAGGGCTGTAAATTAGTGAGTTAGGTAGGCTTGAGTTAGGGCTGAGGCGATCGCGTACCCTACCTTCTTGATGCTTCTCCATTGTTGCCGCCCGTTTACTGCTTTCAGCTTTACGAGTACCTAAGACAAGTATTGTTTCACCATTAGCTCGAACTACCTCACGGGTAAAGTGGTTAGAAGGATTAATTTTGAGGCGTGACGTACACCACCGAAATTGCACTCTAGGTGCTGGGTATCCTTTTCCTATCAGATTTACCCAAAAAGTGTCATGAATTTGCGGTTGCAGTAGGTGAGGTTCTATTGGTAGTTTTTGTTCTTGAGCAGCAACCTTCATCCATTCTAAAGATTTACGCACCCATGCAGATACTATGGGATTTTCTACTAACGTGTCTGTTGAAATTACATATATTGTTTTGTTGCGCTTTTTCAAAGGAAGGGCTGCGATCGCATTCCAGATTAGCTGAAGTACAGTTGTGCTATCTTTTCCTCCCGAATAACCAATAATCCAGGGTATAGAATCTAATGAATATAACTCTTGAATCTCAACAGTAAGAGCTTGGATGTCTTCTACAAGCTCTCCAACAGTACGTTGATATTGACTATCAATATTAAACTTTGGAGCAGTTGTCATCTCTTATTTACCAGTATAAAATTGTACATAATAGAAACTTAAAAAAATTTTCTAAAACTTAATTGACTTATGTATAACTCCTACGATCTTAGTACCAACGGTGTCCAATCAGAGAATAACCAACGTATTGACTCTATTGTTGAGCCACATTTTTCAGCGAACTGTCGAGATCGGTGCTATTTAGGATTAATATTTAGGCAAGGAAAGCGACAGATGCTACAAATTAATGTCCCGGCTAGAGATTTGCCTACTCTACTTCAAGCCAAACCTTCCACTGGTAACGATCCTGATTCAGGAAAGAATCGCCCAGAAGTAAAAGGTCACGCGGATGAAGTCAAAGAATATATTATTGATCGTGTGACAAAAGGAAAGCCGTGGATTTTAGGTACGCTGACGGCGAATGTATCGCCAGACGAAATTAAGATTATTGAATTAGGTCAGAGGGGTATTTGTATAGTTGTTATTCCTGGAAAAGTTAAATTAGATATTACTGATGGGCAGCACCGTAAAAAGGCTATTCATGATTTGATTGAGAGTGCTGATGGTGAAGTGATCGGTGATGACGATTTTCCCATTACCTTAGTTTTGGAAGGGGACTTTCATCAATGTCAGACAGATTTTAGAGACATGGCTCAAACAAGACAACTTGATAAATCATTATTAGTCTCTTTTGGGGAATTTGAAGGTCGAGTTGGTATAACTAAAAATTTAGTAGAACAAGTGCCAATGTTTCAAGGTAAGACAGAAAAAATTAAAGCATCTCCTGCAACTAAAAATAAATTAATTTATACAAATAACTACATTGCTAGGGCTGTAAGCTGTGCTTTTTCTGAAAATCCTGATGACAAGCTTCAAAACTATGATGTTACTGAATCATCTCAAGCTCTTATTAATTGTTTAAATGAATTATTTGCTGAATGCAAGCAAACAGAAAAAATTTTTAATACAAACGTTGAATCTCTTACAATTGAACAGGTAGATATTTTTAAGCAAGAATGTTTGTTAGGTGTAAGTGTTGGACTAGAGATTTTAGGAAGATTGTTGTACTGTACCTATGAACAAGAAAATTATTGTTTTAACTCTGAAAAAGTATTGCAGATTGCTCAACTTGATTGGTCACGAGAAAGTCATCTGTGGCAGGATAGTGTTATTAGAATCGATCCTAATTGTACAAACCCTGCTAAAAAATACAAAATATCTGCGGTAGCAAGTGCAGTAAGAATAGCAGTCAGTGTCGCAAAAGCACAACTAGGTTGGACTTAGGAGCTTATTTATAATTACAAGCTAGTTTAAGAGAGGAATCTAGTTAAATCAAATTCCTCTCCCGGCGATTCTGGTTTAAATCGTTCATAACTAAGAATTAACAACATTTGTTCTGAATAATCTACGGCTCCACGTAATTCTTGCTGTAATACCTCAAGTCCGCCATTCGCGTATTCTTCAAATATGTTAATACGCTGGTCATCTGATTGTTCATCATCTGATAAAATACTTTGATTTTGACTTTCAGAAAGTGCCAGCAAGTTTATAAGTAACTCACATCTATTATTGCTAAAATAATCTCGTCTAATTGGATCTAAATCTTTAGCAATTTCAACTAAAGGAACTCTTTTTTTTCTGTTGATTCCTATCGCCGCCGCAAACACCATTATGTCTACATAAGTTTGAAAAACTCCAGTTACGGTATCTGAAACTTTCAATGCTTTGACTAAGTTAGCTTTATCTTTAGCAATTTTGATTCTATTCTCAGCCATTATTTTTATACGTTATCTAAACTTTTTACCTTGCAAGCGATCGCCAATCTCAAAAAAAAGCGATCGCACTCCCTAACTAAATTATCCTTAGTTTAACTGCGTTTTCAGGCTTGTTTATCCCAAGGGGCGATCGCACACAACTACACAAACAAATCGTCTACTGCCATTAACCACCCTGGCAAAGCATTTTCAGCTTCCGCCATTTCACCACAACGATATATTTGCGGATGTTCGGGATTATTAGCACTATAAACTCTAACACCTTCATCTCTCAGAACATCCACATCCCATACAACTAAAGTACCTACGGCAAAAAATCTTTACGCTTAGAAGCCATTGCTTTTTCTGCGGCTTCACCATAATCATTTTCGCTTCTTACTTCGGCGGCAAAAATTGGCGCACCCTCAAGGAATTTTCCCCCGGTAGTACCCTTATAAAAGGCTGCATCAGGGCTAAAAGAGCGGCGGTTGGGCAAATTCACGATAAAACCAACATTATTCCGGTAAAGCATACCCTGTCTTGGTACGGCGTTCGTAATCGCGCAAGCTGACATATATCTCACCGCTTGCCCTTCCCGGCATAAAACCCGTTGCAGCCATTAATACCAATTCTCCATTCACCAGTTCCGCTTTGCCGTCTTCTGGCACTCTATAAAGGTTTTCTATAGTTGATTGGGTTTTTGTATTCATAATACTTACAGCAGTTAATCTCCCCATTATCCATAGTTTAACTGCGTTTCCAGGCTTCTTTATTCCTTAGTGCGATCGCATCACTGAAAGTAACTAAATTAGACAATAATGCAAAACCATCAACTGATTTGCATTTAATGTTTCTATCGCATAAGCACGACCGTTAGTATCGCTAAACTCAACTTCAAATACTTCCGGCTCGTATTCTTCAACAATAGTTCCAACTTGACCTTGATGTAAGCCTACTTCTGGTACATTTTCAAGTAAAGCAACTACATCAAGTAACTTAATTTTTTTACTCATATTCAAGACCTCTCAACCTTAAAAAATATAACAAGTAACTAATCGAGCAAAATCTTCAGTATATTTAACAATCCATACACTATGAATTGTTGCTTGCTGCTTCGCTCTAGCCATTGTAAAATCAATTACATATTTTTGACCATATTGGTTAGATTTATCAATAACTGCTTCATTAAATCGTATTGCTTCAAGTAATGCTAATCTTAATTCCTCAACGTTCTCTAAACTTATTCCTAATGCAGCTTTGAATACACGGGCTTTGTGCTGACCGTCTGGATGTTCAGGATTTAGGCAGTAATCTGAGAGCTTTTTTAGGTCAATAATAGCAAGCTCTGGATTAGGAAGTTTCATACTTAATCAACTTATTGAATAACCTGCTTTACAATCGTTCCAGATACTTTACTATTTTTTAGCTAAATAAAAGAATTAGCGATCGCATTAAACTTTGGTTTGCTGACGCACAAAGCCGCCGACTTCCGCTAAGGTGTACAAAGGTCTACCTTTAACTTCCTCATAAATCCGCCCAATGTATTCGCCCAAAATCCCAATAGAAACTAGCTGTACTGCACCAAGAAAAAATGTTGCCATCAAAACTATTGTGAAGCCAGTTAAAGGCGAATTAGGGACAAAAATCCGCCAATATAAAACTAATAACGCCATTAAAATAGATGCGATCGCTGCCAACAATCCTACGTAAGTAGATATACGTAAAAGCACTGTAGAGAATGATACTAAACCATTAATCGCCAAAGCTAAAGACTTGCGGAAAGTATACTTAACTTCTCCCGCAAAGCGAGGATCGCGCTCGAATCTAATTGCAGTTTGGCGAAAACCAATCCACGATCGCAGTCCTCTAATATAACGGTTGCGTTCTGGCATTGCATTTAGCACCTCTACAACCTGTCGATCCAACAAACAAAAATCCCCTGTATCTGTCGGAATATCTACATCAGCTAGTTGCTTGAGCAATCGATAGAAACTATAAGCCATAAATCGCTTAAACCAGCTTTCTTGACGGCGTTGAGTACGTTGGGCGTAAACTACTTGATAACCTTGTCGCCACTTTTCCACCATATCAGGGATTAGTTCGGGGGGATCTTGTAAGTCTGCGTCTAAAATAACGACAATTTGACCCCTAGAAAAGTTTAGACCCGCAGTCACAGCAATTTGGTGTCCAAAATTGCGCGCCAAACTCAGATAACAAACACGGGCATCTTTATCGTGCAATTCGCGTAACAACGGCAAAGAGCGATCGCGGCTACCATCGTTAATTAAAATTAATTCTACCGCCCCATCCATCCGATCCATGACCGCACTCATACGGCGATACATTTCTAAAATTGTTTCTTCTTCGTTATAAATTGGGATGATAAAAGAATATTTAGGAGACATAGTTTAGCGTTCCTTCAAGTCTTCGCTGCTAAATTCTGCTGATTTCAAAGCTTTTGCGGTTTTATTAAGCCCAGGGCGACGACGATACCATGTAGAGCCTCCCACCAGAATACCTGTAAGTGCCAATGCTCCGACTAAAGGTAAAACATCTCCTGTATGCAATGCCTTTAACCCTGAACTTCCCAGTAATACAAATGGTAAAATACTAGGGACTGTACCTATAGTTGTACCTAAGACATAATCTTTAAAACTAATTGATGTTAATCCCGCCGCAAAATTAACCAACCCGTAGGGCATAATTGGTACTAACCGGATAGCAAACATATAAAATAAACCGCCTCGGCACACTTCCGCATCCATGGCTTGCCAGCGCCCGCCAAGGCGTTTAGTTACTGCTTCCCGTCCTACAGTGCGAGTAAAAGTAAAAGCAACAATTGCCGCGGTAATTGCCCCCAAGCTAGTCCACAAAGTTCCCCATACAGCTCCAAAAACTGCTCCACCTATAAGATTAAGAGCAGTTGATGGCAGAACCAGTATCGTTGCTGCAACATACAAGACAATATAAACAATTGGGCCCCAAAAACCCGCAGACTTCAGCCAAGCTTGAATTTGTACTGGATCGATCCCTCCGAGCAGATAAATTACTCCTCCAGTAGCAACAAAGCAGACAATTGTGAGTACCAATATACTTATTTTTATATTGGACATCCGCTTATATTCCTATTATTGACAAAATGAAGCCAATTCACGCTACCCATAATCCCCAAGAAAAGCGCATAGAAAAGTATATTAACAGTGCCACAAATAATCCCATAGTTACGTATCCCCAGCGCGGCTGACGAGCCAGCAACAGCCCTAATGCAAACGATAGCGACACAATAGCATAGGAAAAGCGGTGGACAGAATATACAGTCGAGCCAGAGCTAAATAGTAATGCTAAGGAGCATAAGCCGTAGACGAAGGCAATGCGGGGTAGCTGGGAGCGCGTCACCCATAAAATATAGCCGCCGCCAAAAAACATCAAAATTTTAGTAATATCAATAAACGCTGTAGTTAAGCCGCGACGCAAAGTTAAGACTCTTACAAATAGCTTTGGCCAAGGACTCCAACTACCGCCAGTATGTGCATGCCAGCCTCTTTGAGCGTGAAGAAATGCTAGCGGATCGCCAAATTTAATAGCACAATATAGTATAAATAGTAGTAGCCCGCTAGTAGTAACTATAGCCGCAGCATAGGCAGTCGCAGGGCGACGTTCTTTCCAAGCTACTAGCAGAAAGGCAGGGCAAAGTGCTACTCCTGTAATGCGAGTTGCTGTTGTCAAGGCTCCAAAAATACCAGCTTTTATATGATGCTTGCGATCGAATGCTTGTAAAGATAGCGTGCTGAAAAATAAAAATAATCCTTCAGTATAAGTTACAGTCCCATATAGAGAGAACGGACACCAAGCTAATACAGCAGTTGCCCATCGCGCTGTACTAATTCCTTGGCGCTCTTTTACCCAATTGTATAAAACTAGCAAAGCACCCAAAAACGCTAGATTATTAACAATCGTACCTGCTACCGGAAACGATATACCCAAGCTCATTAACCCGCGAGTAATCAGAGGATACAAGGGAAAAAATGCAATAGAATGTGGGTTATTATCATCTGCATATTCGTAGCCAACAGTAGCAATACTTCCATACCAGTAACCGTCCCAATTAGCGAATCGCTCCCATCCTGAGCGACCCCAACCTATAAGGGGATTGAGATTAGGATCGTTAACGCTATCTATGACTATCAAAGGTGCAATAATTTGCATTGCAGCAACAATTAATAGTCGGCTGAAAAACCACATTAAACAAACAAAAATCGTACCATTCGCCGCCTTGTTGACAATTGTGTTTGTCATAGAGTAAAAACCATGATTCGATATACAACACTAACAGCAATGGGAAAGGCAAAAAATGACTTATGTTTAGCGCCTAACCAGCTTTACCTTTGCTCCTCAAACGCCATTTTTGTCTGAAGATTTGAATATTTTTGCTCAACTTACACTGATAAGCCATATAGACAAACTGAAATGCTAAAGAAATTAAGCTGATTCTCAGTTACTATTTGCTTATTTGACTTGCGTTACTCGCCAACTGAGTTTGAGATTAACCCAGAAATTCCAAACAGTAGCAACAGCGATCGCGATTAGGTTTGCAACATAACGGTTACGAAAAATAAAATTAAAAACTATATTTAGCACCAGTACATTTAATACGAGTCCTGCTAGGCAAACGATATTAAATTTTAAAAATCGCTTGCTACGCTGCCTCCATCCCCTTTGTTCGCTAGTAAGGTCGCCGAAAGTCCAGCGATCGTTCCAGAGGAAATTATTAAAAATTGCTATCTCGCCAGCAATGATTTTACTACGGGTTAAAGGCAAAGCCAAAGTAGAAGGATCGCTCAATAGGTACAGTATTGTCATATCAACAAATACTCCTGAAAGACCTACTAGACCAAACCGCACAAATCTACCAAGCGGAAAATCAACGCGATTAGTAAACTTGCCAATTCGTCCTGTAGAAACCCGTAATCTCAATAAATGTTGGAGATATTCTACGTATTGCGTCCATGTAACTTTACTCTCGCCGCTTTTGCGCTCTTGAAACACATAACCCACTTCCGCAATCTGGTGTATGTTTCCTCGACCTAGCACTTCAATTAAAATTTTGTAGCCAACCGGATTTAGAGTTTTATCAACTATAGAATTGCGACGCACCATAAAGTAACCACTCATCGGATCTGATACTCGACCAATCACCCTTGGTAGAATAATCAAACCCAAAGTCTGAGCGCCACGCGACAGAAACCTCCTGATAAAACTCCAGCTACTTACACCACCACCAGAAACGTGACGGCTAGCAACGGCTAAATCTGCTCCCTCACTAATCCTACTCAACATTTGTAATAAGACTTGTGGCGGATGCTGTAAATCGCCGTCAATAACTCCCAAAACCTCTCCCCTAGCTGCCTGCCATCCACGAATTACCGCCGAGGAAAGACCCCGTTCGCGTTCGCGACGCATTACTCGTAGTTGGGAATAGGCAGGCATGAGATTCATTGCAATTTCCCAAGTACCGTCTGGACTATTATCATCTACTACTATTAATTCGTATTCTCCAGGAATAGACTCATCTAGTAGCTGACTTAATATCTCGACAATGTTGTTGATATTTGCGCTCTCATTGTAAGTTGGAATTACTAAGGAAAATTGTACTGAATCGTTCTCTGAACTAGGAGAATTGGGCTGCAACGGAGATATCTGCAAATGACCCGATGGAACAGTTAATAGAGAATTGGGTGGTTGGAAGGTCATAAAGTAAATTTAAGATTACTAAGATTACAGTAGAGTCGCGCGACGATTTGATGACACTCCTTATGCTGTCTCCAGTAAATCAGTAGTTTAAGTTTGATAGTAGTTATTTTTACTGATGACAGTAGAGTTATAGATTCTCTAATGCTTCGCTACTTTCAAAGGTTAAGAAAGAACTAATTTACTTGTAGAGGACTTTGAAATCCTCTTTGGAAAAGACCTACAGGGTGTAAAACTATCCGCATTTTTGGTATTTGCTAACAAAGTATTCCTTTACCTCTTTAAAGTTACTCTCTCCTGCGCTCATTGCTTAAGCGTCACGCTTTATAAAATTTAGACATTAATTAATTTTGCATAGTTCTAACCTATCCAAAGTCCCCAGGAAGAACGCATGGAATAGTATATAAGCATTAAAGAGAACAACCCCATAGTTGCATACCCCCACTTTGGATGGCGAGAGAGCAACAAGCCCAAGGCGATCGCTATGGGTACGATAGCATAGACGAAGCGTTCGATAGATAGGACAGAGCCGGAAGCTATAATCATAGCTATGGAGCAAAAACCATAAATAGTAGCAACACGACTAATCTTGGTTCGTGAATACCACAATAAATAAGTCCCGCCCAAGAATGTAACTATCTTAGTTAGGGCAATGAAAGCTGTACTTGCTCCTTTACGTAGTAATAAGTCCTGTGTTAGCAAATTCCACCAACCTAATAAATTAAACCCTGTATGAGACTGCCATCCCCTCTGAGCGTGAACGAAGGCTAGGGGGTTTCCGAAACGAATAGCACAGTAGGCGCTGAACAAAAGCAAGCCTCCAAGCGTAGCAAAAGCTGTAATATAGGCGATCGCACTGCGACCTTCTCTCCACGCTACTAGCAAGAAAGCAGGCATCAGTGGCGCTCCGGTGATACGAGTTGCAGTTGTCAATGCTCCAAAAAGAGCAGCTTTTCTGTACTGATGGTTGTCAAAGGCTTGCAAAGCGGCTGTACTAAGTAGTAGAAATAACCCTTCTGTATAAGTAATCAATCCAAAGATTGATTGTGGACACCATGCTAATACGGCAGTAACCCATCTAGCTGCACTAATTCCGTGGCGATCTTCTACCCAACGGTACGCGATTAATAATGCACCTAAAAAAGCTACGCTGTTCACGAGGGTTCCTGCTACTGCAAAAGGTATGCCCAAACTCATGACACCACGAGTAACTAAAGGATACAGAGGAAAAAATGCTACAGAGTGCTGCTTCAAATCATCGGCATAATCATAGCCCATAGTAGCAATTTTTTTATACCAGCTTCCGTCCCAGTTAGCGAATCGCAACCAGCCTTCAAGTACATTGTTACTGACATCACTTTGAACTATGTCTGGGACAATTAAAGGTGCCACAACCTGCATTACTATTACAATCAACAGTCTGCTGAGGAGCCACATTAAACAAACGAATAGCAAGCTTTTCGCCACTTTACCAACAATTGGTTTTACCATAAATCAAAAATATAGTGATTTGGTGTCTAGTATTAGCAGTATTGTAGAAGTAACAAATAATTTATACTTTCGTTCCCAAGATTAAGTGTTTATACTTGTCAGCAATGTATATTTTAGATAGTTAGTACCCGATCCCTAATTTACATTTATTAGCTAATACAACAATTAACATTTAGTTTAATTAACCATTTATACAATAGTTTAAATTTCAACCGAGTAATGTAAAGAATGTGTAAAATTACTGAATTTGATTTATAAATGCTGCCATAGCATACTTACGTGAAAGCTGATAAAATTGCAATAGATACGCAGGAACTGAAGGAACTGACTGCAAACTGCGCTGGCAAATAACCAATTAACTAGGAACTTCTAGCAGAAAATATAGGTATAGCTATATGGCAATCCTAAATTAGCTGTGAAAAGCGGGAGGGTTTTGCCCTCTAAACACTCCTTTCCTGGGGAAGACTCTTAACCCCCATAATTCAAGGGAATAGGGCAGATCCATGTTTGATAACTCAAAACGGATCGCTACGGTTGAAGACTGTGTTGTAAATCAACTACCCACTTTTTTGGTTGTCTAACTTACTAGCAATACCTTCGCAGCCACCAGGAATTGTTGCTCTAGTTTGTTCGCTACCCCACGTACAGCAGTAGTAACGCACAGGTTCAGACATCCTCTGTACGTCGCTAAAATCGGCATTTTCAACTACCGCTCCAGTATATTCTCCGGTTTGGTAGTTGGGCCCAGATGTACGACTACGAGGACTAGCTACTTCCGCCTTGCCATAAAATAACCGAGTTCCTTTAAAATCTGCACCAACCAACTTAGCATCATACAAAATAGTCCGAGCTAAGTTAGTTTTAACCAAATCGCATTTACTCAAGTTAGCGCGAACTAAATTAGCTTCGCTCAGATCTGTCCAGCGCAAATCTGTATTAGAAAGATCCGCCCCCGCCAGCATTACACCTAAGTCTATTACCCGCACTCCATAGAGGCGATCTTCGGCGTAACCACCATTGCCGTTCAAAATAGCTCTACCTAAGCGAGAATCGCGTTGCAAGGGGGTAAGGAGCTTAGAACGAGATAAAAACCGGATTATTTTGGCTTTACCACTGCCATCGACACTACTAAATATAGCGGCGGTACGTCCTTCGGCGATCGCTCTTTCTTGGGGCCAATCTTCTAATAATCCCTGCTCATCTAACACTAAGTCCGATACACCTTGAAAATAAGCATCAATTGTTTGCTGTTGAGTAATTAAGTTTTGTTGGACAGTGAGCAAATTTTGCTGAATAGTCAAGTCTTTAGAAATAACGTACTGTCGCCAAGCCACATATACAGCAATTACAGCAATTAAAATTTGTCCCAAAGCCCCAAACCACTCGGCTAGGGTTCCCGAAGCATCCCAGTTAATTTGTTCGCCCCAAGCATAAATTTGGGTGTTGATGCCTGTGAAGTTAAATAAACCCACAATTGCGGCGGCAGCGCCCAAAAAAGCCACAAATAATGACCTTTCTTGGGGGGACACCATTTCACTAACTACCGCTTGCAACCAAGGTAAAATCACCGCTCCCGATAGTAGCAAAGCCAGCAGCGTACCTACAATGCCAATGATAAAGTTGTTTAACGCTACGCCAATAATTACTAAAATAATTGCAATTAAAGTTACAACTATTGCTCGCGGGCTACCTGTACGAAACTTTGCCAAATCTTGGTTAGTAGATCGAGATTGAGTTAAAGTAGCGAGATTCTGCGGCGATGATTGCAGGGATGACAAAGCAGCTAAAGCCTGTTTGGTTGCCAAATCTGCTGTACTAATGCCGAGATCGTTATTACTGCGATCGCCCGTAGAGTTTTCAGGGCTAGAATCGGAGTTAGGCAAAGAAGAATTTGAATCAATCGTCATGCTTCTATTTTGACTGTGGGCTGCTTCCAATAAAATAATTTAAGCATTGACAATTTGTTAGGGGTCTTTAATTACCCCAATTTTAGGATGAAAGTACAGGAAACGTCAGAATTATCTAGGCAGTCTACTAAAGATTTTTTGTGGTCTTTTTGGTTTACCTTGCCAATTTACCCTTTTAGCCAACGGCAAACAATCCGCACCGAAGTTGTAAAAAATACTGTTTGGACTTTCGATCAGCTTCAAGGCATTTTTTATGTTGTCGTACCTATCCGTATGAGCGTTGTAAAGCTTGATACTGGAGGTTTACTTGTTTACGCACCTGTTGCCCCAACTCCAGAATGTATCAGGCTTCTAAATGAATTAGTTGCCGTACATGGTGATGTTAAATATATCATTTTGCCTACTAGCTCTGGGTTGGAACATAAAGTATTTGTTGGCCCTTTTGCCCGATGCTTTGGCCATGCTCAAATATTTGTAGCGCCTAAGCAGTGGAGTTTTCCGCTTAATTTGCCGCTTAGTTGGCTTGGTTTGCCTTCTAAAAGAACTCAGGTACTTTCAGCAGATATTAGCCAAACTCCCTTTGTTCAAGAGTTTGACTATGCTATTTTGGGCGCGATTGAACTGGGATTAGGTAGATTTACTGAAGTTGCTTTTTTTCACAAAAAATCGCGCACTTTATTAGTGACAGATACGATCGTTTCGGTGACAGCTTCGCCGCCGGACATTGTGCAGTTAGATCCTTATCCTTTGCTGTTTCATGCCCAAGATAAAGCTACCGATGTAGTTGCAGATACTTACGCCAATCGCTGCAAAGGATGGCAACGCATCTCTTTGTTTGCCTTATATTTTAGTCCTAGCGTTCTTGAAGTACCGAAGTTAAAAGACTTACTCAGCAATGCTTTTAAAGCCAAAAACCGCTCAAAAAAGGCTTATTTTGGGCTATTTCCATTCCAATGGCGGCAAAATTGGCAGCAATCTTTTGAGATACTACGCGATCGCAAATTATTTGTTGCTCCTGTATTACAAACTTTAATTCTCAACCGCGCTCCTACGGAAACTCTTGCTTGGGCAGACAAAGTAGCTAGTTGGAATTTTGAACGAATTATTCCCTGTCATTTTGATGCGCCAATTGTTGCCCAAAATAAGCAATTTCGCCAAGCTTTCGCCTTTCTAGAACAGCCTGTTGCTAAAAACAATTCTCTTTTAGAGGCAGACTTTGAACTACTAAAAAAAATTGATGCAGGTTTGCAAAAAACAGGCATTGTTCCACCACCCGCCAATCAGTTGTAGCGATCGCAATTTAACAACCAATCGGGAATAATCACGATCGCGCTAATAAAGGAGCGGCTTTTAGCAACGTTTGCGTGTATGAGTGTTGAGGATGATTAAAAATGTCTTCGGTTGCACCAATTTCGACAATTTGCCCTGCTTGCATGACGGCAATGCGATCGCATAAAAATCTTGCCACAAAAAGATCGTGAGTAATAAATAAATAAGTTAGTTCAAATTGCTGTTTTAATTCCAGCATCAAATCTAATACTTGCGATTGAATACTCGCATCTAACATACTTACGGGTTCGTCGCAGATTAAAAGTTTGGGGTGTGTAATTACGGCTCGTGCGATCGCACAGCGTTGTTGTTGTCCTCCCGATAGTTGCGACGGGTAACGCTCGTAATACTCCTGCGCTGGAACTAAACCAACTCTTTCCAACATCTTCATTGCTTGCTGCGACGCTGAAAAATCTGGGGTTTCTAGTTTGTGAATTAGTACGGGATCGGCAATATTTTCGCCCACTGTCATCATGGGATTTAGGCAAGCATGGGGATCTTGAAATACCATTTGCATTTGTCGCCGTTGCTGTAACAAGTTTTGCCGCGACAAGGTAGTAAGTTCGGTTTCTTGCAACTGTACTTTTCCCCCGGTAGGGCGAATTAGCTGCAATATAGTCCGAGAAAGGGTACTTTTGCCGCAACCCGATTCCCCCACAAGTCCCAATATTTCCCCAGAATACAGTTCTAAATTGACATTATCTACTGCTTTAATGGTTTGCTCTGGTACTTTTAAAAATCGCTCGATTAAATTGGGTTCAATAGTATAGTGTTGCTGTAAGTTAATGGTTTTTAGTAAAGGCGATCGCTCAGGCTTATTTACTGTTGCTTTTTTTTCGTTTTCGTGCAAACGTAAAGCCGCCTTTAAAAGGCTTTGAGTATACTCATGCTGGGGCTGCTGCAAGACGCTTTTAGAGTCGTTTAATTCCACAAGCGATCCCTGATACATTACACCCATGCGATCGCAGTATTTGCCTACTAGAGCCAAATCGTGAGATATCAATAGCAGCGCCATTTCTCGCTCTCGACATAATCTCGTTAATTCGTCAAGAATTTGCGCGGCGACAGTTACATCTAAACTTGTGGTGGGTTCGTCTGCAACAATAAGTTTAGGGTTGAGTAATAAGGCGAGTGCGATCGCAACTCTTTGTCTCATTCCACCGCTAAACTCGTGGGGGTACTGATTAGCGCGACTTGCAGGAATACTAACGGCTTCTAAAGTAGCAATGGCTTTTTCTTTAGCTTGTTTGGCTGATAATTGAGGTTGGTGCGAAAGCAAAGTTTCGGTACAATGTTTGCCAATCGTCATCAAAGGATCTAACCTTGTCATCGGATCTTGAAATATTAGCGCCACCGCTTCCCCGCGAAACTTTCGCACCTGGGAGCTATTCATTTCAAAAACTGGCTCACCATCAAAATTAACGCTACCTTCAATTTGCGATGATGGTGGTAGCAAACGCATAACGGCTCTACCTAACGTCGATTTACCACAGCCCGATTCTCCTACTAAGCCTAAGCGATCGCCCCTTTGCAAGGTTAAAGATACATCATTTATTGCCCAATTAGGTTGTTGCCCACTTAGTCGGCGTTGGGGATAGGCTACTTTAAGATTTTCTATAGTTAGTAGAGATTTCATGTTTGACAAGCTTGAAGGATGGCGTTGCAATAATTAAGTAACGTGGGGAGGCGCTGAAGTAGTTGCTTTTGCCTATTTGCGGCGGTTTCGGGTACTTTTGCTGCTTGCAAAAATATTACATCCATACCGATTAATTGCAACTGTTTGCTAATTTCGGTTTGATAAGAGCGGATTTGATAATTATCTAATGGCTCTAATGTTAGTATCTGTTGGATGAAAAATTGCTGCGCTTTTTGATGACTTTGGCGCAAAAGAACCAAGTTTTGCTGTTGAGAAACGGCTTGCAGTTGCTCTATTAGTTTGACAAATTGCTGATAATGTTGTTGATATTCTGGCAACATTGGGCTAATTAGCATAAAATTAATGTAAAGAATTTTGCCCTATGAATAGATTTTAGAGGTTTAGCAGACAATTGCTACTCTACAAATATTTTTTTATAACTGCGCCACCTATGTTTTGGCACAATTGGCGCTACTATTAACAAACCTAATAATTTGTTTCGCTCCACCCGTCGCCTTTTTTAATAGTTCTACCCCAAATAGTTTATTGCAGCCCCGATCCCTATGAATGTCGTTGCGCCTACCGCCTCCTTTGATTGTGTTATTCCTGAATGGTTACAAAAGTGTTTAATTGCATCGTCAGATAATGATTCTAGCGATGCGGCAATTATCTGTCGCGCTTTTGATTTTGCCTATAAACTCCATGAAGGACAGTATCGCAAATCCGGCGAACCTTATATCTGTCATCCAGTAGCGGTGGCGGGTTTGTTACGCGATTTAGGTGGCGGTAGCGCGATGATTGCGGCGGGTTTTCTTCACGATGTGGTTGAAGATACCGATATTACAATTGAACAATTAGAACAGTTGTTTAATCCCGAAGTGCGCCAATTGGTAGAAGGGGTTACTAAGTTATCTAAGTTTAATTTTTCTAGTAAAACCGAAAGTCAAGCAGAGAATTTTCGCCGAATGTTTTTGGCGATGGCAAAAGATATACGAGTAATTGTAGTCAAGCTTGCCGATCGCTTGCACAATATGCGGACTCTCGAACACTTAGCTGATGAAAAGCGCCGCCGCATTGCTCAAGAAACCCGCGATATTTTTGCTCCCCTTGCTCATAGACTGGGGATTGGGCGCTTTAAGTGGGAATTAGAAGATTTAGCTTTTAAATACCTAGAAGCAGAAGCTTATCGTCAGATGCAAGAATTAGTGGCTGAAAAGCGCGGCGATAGAGAAGATAGACTCGATAGAGTTACAGAGATATTAAAAGCAAGGCTAGACCAAGCAGGAATTAATTACAGCGATGTTAGCGGTCGTCCCAAGCATCTTTACGGGATTTATCAAAAAATGCACCGCCAACAGAAGGAATTTAACGAAATTTACGACTTGGCGGCAATTCGGATTGTGGTGCAAACTAATGAAGAATGTTATCGGGCTTTAGCCATAGCTCACGATGAATTTAAACCGATTCCAGGGCGGTTTAAAGACTATATTGGCTTGCCAAAACCAAATCGCTATCAATCTCTACATACGGCGGTTGTAGGCTTCACCGGAAGACCAGTGGAAGTGCAAATTCGCACGATAGAAATGCACCACATCGCCGAGTATGGAATTGCCGCACACTGGAAGTATAAAGAAAAAGGTAGCAGTCATACGCAAATGGCTCCAGGAGACGAAAAGTTGACCTGGCTAAGACAGCTATTAGAATGGCAAAACGACCTTAAAGACGTTAAAGATCCCCAGGAGTATTTAGAAAGCGTTAAAGATAATTTATTTGAAGATGATGTTTATGTATTTACTCCCAAAGGCGATGTAATTCCCCTTAGTCCGGGTGCGACTACGGTAGATTTTGCTTACCGGATTCATACAGAAGTTGGCAATCGTTGTAGTGGTGCGCGAATTAATGGACGGATGGTAACGCTAGATACGCGCTTGAAAAATGGCGATATTGTCGAAATTCTTACCCAGAAAAACAGCCACCCAAGCTTAGATTGGTTGAATTTTGCCCGGACATCGGCGGCAAAAAATCGGATTAGACAATGGTACAAGCGATCGCACCGTGACGAAAATATTTCTCGCGGTCGGGATATGTTAGAAAAAGCCATAGGTAAAACTGGCTTTGAATCTTTGCTAAAATCTGAGCCAATGGTACAAGTTGCGCTTAAATGCAATTATCACAGTGTAGAGGACTTGTTGGCGGCGCTGGGTTACGGGGAAGTAACTCTAAACTTGGTACTCAATCGCTGGCGAGAAGTGTTTAAAACCCAGCAAAGTATTGATACTACAGAGATTATTACTCTACCAACCACTGCAACTCGGACTCCTTTACCTACTAAAAAAGCCAGCGAATCGCCGATTGCTGGGGTTGAAGGTTTGTTGTATCATTTGGCGGGTTGTTGCAATGCAATTCCTGGAGAAGCAATTATTGGTGTGGTGACGCGCAGCAATCGGGGGATTTCTATTCACCGCCAAGGTTGTCAAAATGTCGAAAATGTCGAAGGCGATCGCTTAGTTCCGGTAAGCTGGAATCCTGTAGACTCAAATAAAGGTCGTCCCCAAACTTATCCTATTGACGTGCAAATAGAAGCTATTGACCGCGTGGGCGTACTCAAAGATATTTTATCTCGCCTAAGCGATTATAGTATCAACGTGCGAAATGCCAACGTTAAAACGACCAATGGAGAACCTGCTATTATTGACTTGGGTTTGGAAATACGCGATCGGGTTCAATTAGAACAAGTATTTGTCCAAATCAAAAAATTGAGCGATATTCTCAACATTCGTCGGGTGGGACAAGTTGAAAAATAGCAGAATTACTCTTTTTGAAATCAGTTACAAATTCTTTTAGTTCTAATAACACTTGACTTTTGTTATATAAGTATCCCGGCTGAATACCATCAAAAAGTTGGTAATATTTAGTGCGAATATCATACTTAACTGCGTTTTGTGTTTGGGTTGTAAACTCAAAATCAAAAGCTGTAGTAGCTACTTCGGCGACACTGGTAGGCTCGGTAGCAAAGTTAACTACTTTTAAATCGTGCTTGATGGCTACTTGAATATCTTGCCATAAATGTCTGAGGGGGTGACAAGCACTCCAAAAACCTTATCACGTATAGACTTGACCGAATGATGGTAGAAAAAGATAGGTCAAATTTTGTCAACAAGACCTATCAGTTGAAAATGATACTTCCATTCTACC
>JAABUN010001091.1_pt1 | contig 64072 bp, 59 predicted proteins | sample 5559311 | NCBI WGS metagenome assembly JAABUN01 (sample SAMN10711877, study PRJNA513370) | rock metagenome | isolation source: Antarctica rocks | place: Antarctica: Victoria Land, Siegfried Peak sud
CGTCACCGCCTGGGCCGCGCGCCGGAATGCCGCCATCCAGGCCATTGACTGGCAGTTCACGACCGAGGACGCCCGGATCAAGCTCCGGCGCCTCTATCCGGCATTTGATGCCTGACAGAGCACTAGAACTGCCCACGTCGTCCCTCGCAACCACAGCCGGTCTCCTCAAACAACACGAATCGCAAGGAGAAGGATGACCATCAGTGCAACAAGGAGCGCTACAGAGAGCGCCAGGGTCGGTGTGATTGCTGGCCACCTTCGCGATACCGGAGGTGGCTTGGGCGTGATCCTGAACCAGGCCGGAGTGCCTTGGGACGCCTTCCTGACGCTCACCGGCAAAGGCACTTTGTTCGCCGGCTCCGGAGTGGAAGCGGCTGTCCCACTTCCGATCGGCCGCGGCACAGGGGCGGGGTTCGGCACGATCGTCGGAACCGGTTCCCTTCTCTTGGCAGAGAGATCGGCGTGGTGGCCGGAGGATGCGGTTCTCGCGATGCCCTGAAGCCAGGTCGGCAAGTCGTCGACGGTCAGGATCGTTCGAGGATCGATCGGCGAGGTATCGGGTGGCGGAATGGGCCTGGGCAGCGCGGCGGTTTTCGCGGCACTCCGCCAGGCGGGAGGACGCCGGAGCCATTCCGGCATGCCGCCGCCCAAGCCACCGTCGGGGATTGGTGGCAACGCTTCGGGTTCGCCATGGTCGGCGTCAGGTAAACGCTTGGTCATTGGCAGAGTGTATTCGCTCCTCAGCCGCTTTCGCCCGGAACACCCGCACGACGCAGGTCGTCGCTGTCAATGAGGATCGTGACCGGTCCGTCATTGACGAGCTGAACGGCCATATCGGCCCCGAACACCCCGCGCTCGATCCGGCAGCCAAACTCCTCGAGAAGGGCCGCGAATCGCTCGATCAGTGGCGCGGCCAGTACCGGCGACGCCGCCCGCGCGAAGCTCGGCCGCCGCCCGCGCGCGACTTCGGCGTAGAGCATGAATTGTGACACGACGAGCATTTCGACGCTTTCCGGACGACTGGCGCTGAGGTCCATCGCGCTGAGATTCATTAGTCCGTCCGGATCGTCGAAGACGCGGAGATTCACGATCTTGCTCGCCATCCGCGCGATCTCCGGTTCGCCATCATCCCCGGCGATCCCGACGAAGAGGAGCAATCCGGGTCCGCCAGGGCCGATGGCGCCGACGAGCCGGCCCTCGACGCGCACGCTCGCTTCGGAGACGCGCTGGATGAGCACCCTCATTCGTCCCGAAACCTCGCCCTTCGCTCGATCACGGTTCGGGCTCCTGACCAGTCGTCGATTCGAGCCCGACGATCATGGCCGTCGCGATCGCGGCGATCCCTTCCCCCCGCCCGACGAATCCCATCCCCTCGTTGGTGGTCGCCTTCACGCTGATCGCGCCATCCGCCACCCCCACACACGCGCCGATCACCCGCCGCATCGCGTCGGCATGCGGATTCACTTTCGGCGCCTCGGCAATCACCGTGGCGTCGATGTTGACGACCAGCCAGCCGTGTTCCCGCAGGAGCAGTGCGGTGCGGCGGAGAAGATCGCCGCTGTCCGCGTTGCGCCATTCCGGCTCGCCGGGCGGGAAGTGCGTCCCGATGTCTCCAAGCGCGGCGGCCCCGAGGATCGCGTCCGCTATCGCGTGGAGCAGCACATCGGCGTCCGAATGACCTTCCAGACCCTGGTCATGGGCGATCTCGACCCCGCCCAGAACCATCCGGCGTCCAGGCGCAAACCGATGGGCATCGTAGCCGATTCCCACGCGTGGGAATCGGCGTTCCGGAGGGGTGGTCATCACCGCCCCACCTCATCCAATTCCATGGTCCGGCGACGGAGCAACGCGTCGGCGACATGGAGGTCTTCGGCGCGGGTCACCTTGAGATTCGTCGAAGATCCAGGCACGATCTGAACGCGGCGCCCGAGGCGTTCGAGCAGCGACGCCTCGTCCGTCACGTCCAGATCGCGCTGATCGGCGCGTTCGCTTGCGTCGAGCAGGAGGTTCCTGTGAAACCCCTGGGGTGTCTGGGCGGCCCAGAGGTCGCTCCTCGGGATCGTTTCGACGATGGCATCGTCGTGGACCCGCTTGATCGTATCGCACACCGGAACGGCGACGATCGCCGCCCCGTGCAGGCGCGCCGAGGCGGCGCAGAACTCGAACAGATCCGCGGTCACGAGTGGCCGCGCCGCGTCGTGGATGAGGACGAGGTCCACAGCACCGGACGTCGCGCGCACGCCCGCCATCACCGAGTCATGACGCCTGGCGCCACCGGGCACGATCATGACGGGATACGGCCACGGACCGGCATCGATCAGCTCTCGGATGCCGTGCTCGCTGTGCTGCCCGGCGACGACGACCACCTCGCTGACACTCGGCGCGCGGGCAACGGCGTCGAGCGTCCAGGCGAGCATCGGTCGGCCACCGACCTCGGTCAGCACCTTGACGGCTACTCCGAATCGCTCCCCGCGCCCGGCGGCGACGATCACCGCCGCGGCGAACCCGGCCGTTGTGTTACCGGACGCGCCGCTCATCCGCCGATGCCTCGCTCGGCGGCCGCCTGCCGCAGCCGATTCCAGGCGGTTTCCGGAACGTTGACCGATCCGAGCTCGCGACCCTCGCGGCCATTCGGTCCATGGAAATCGCTTCCGCCCGTCGGAATCAGGTCGAATGCCCCGGCAACCGAGAGAAGTTCCCGCTGCTGGTCGGCGGTGTACTCGCCGTAGAAGACCTCGATCCCGAGCAGTCCAAGAGGGAGCAGGCGCTTGACGGTCGCCTCGATCGCCCGTGTCGAAAAGGGATGCGCGAGCACGGGAATCGCGCGATGACGGATCAGCAGCCGCACGGCGTCTTCCGGCGAAAACGGATCGCGGGGAACCCAGCCCGGTCGGTCCTTCGTCAGATACCGCTCGAACGCCTGGGCCGTCGTCGCCACCACACCCAGCTCGACGAGCGCGCGGGCGACATGTGGACGCCCAATCGACCCTTCGTCGGCATGATGCAGAATGGCGTCAGTGTCGAGCGGAATGCCGGCCGCGCGCAGTTTGGCGACAACCTGTTCGATCCGGCGACGGCGACTCTCAGCGAATCCCGCGAGCGTATCGATGAGGTCTGGGTCCGACTCATCGACGAAGTAGCCCAGGATATGGACTTCGGCACCGGTCACGGTCGTCGATAGCTCGACGCCGGGAACGATCTCGACGCACCTTGCCTGGGCGCTCTGGCAGGCTCCGGCGATGCCGTCGAGCGTATCGTGATCCGTTATCCCGAGCACCGCGATCCCCCGTTGACCGGCAAGGTCCGCCAGTTCAGCGGGGGAAAGCGTGCCATCCGAGGCGGTCGTGTGCGCATGCAGATCGATCCGGCGCCCGTGCCGACCCTCGCCCAGCAAGGAGACTTCATCCGGCGCGTCCGGAACGTCCGACACCTCGCGCCCCATCGTTGGCTCCGCCTACCGGGGTTCGACGATGAGCCGGATCGCGGTGCGATCCTCGTTGTTGATCGTCACGTCAATGAATGCCGGAACGCACACCGCGTCGATCCCCGTCTCGTGAAGGTAATCGCGAGCGATGGCGACGGCCTTGACCGCCTGATTGGTCGCACCGGCGCCGATCGCCTGCACTTCTGCCCGTCCGGATTCGCGGACGACGCCAGCGATTGCGCCAGCGACCGCGCTGGGCCGCGACCGCGCCGACACCTTGAGGATCTCTCCCTCGGGGTCCGCTCCCGCGACCGCACGGTGACGGGGTGCCGCGGCATGGATGGCGCCGTTCGCGCCGTCGAGCGGGATCGCGTCCGGAACGGAATGCTCCTCGATTGAATGGGGCTTCGCCACCTGATGCGTCTCCGGCCACGCGGGCAGGGACACCGTTTCAGGTTCATCCAGAGCCACCGTCAGCGTCTCCGTCTTCGATGTCGCTGGCGGGGGCTCATCGTGCTCCGCGAACTCATCCTCGGCATCTGGAGGAAATCGTGACCCTTCCGGATCGATCTTGATATCGCGCAGGTCCAGTTTGCTGAAGAAACGATTCATCACGTGAGGCTCCCCAATGCGTTCCCCACACACCCGAATGTCGGGCCATGTTGACCATAGTGAATGTGGAGCCACGAATCCCACCCGGGCCGCCGCTTCCAAGACATTCACAAGCGTTGTGTCGATCAGCGTGCACCACGCCAGATTCACCAGATCCGGCGCCGCATGACAGCATGTGCAAACCTTCCGATCCAGCGGATGACACCGGTTCGTGAGGTATTGAATCGCTAATCGCCGTGCAGAATACACTAGGTATACCCTGCCGTCACGCCCTAAGTCTACGCCGTCTGAACTCCAGAGCGAGAAGTCGCGAGTGAACGGACGCGCGTTTATGCACCGGCACACAAAACGGGCGACCAGGTTCTAGGCAGAACCTGGTCGCCCGTGTCAGCGTTCAGCGCGAAACATCCATCGCTTGCCGTGCCTGTCCCATGATGCGAAAACAGGTCGGCCCGCCATCGCGCAGGCGTTACCGCGCGTAATTGACCGCTCTGGTCTCACGGATCACCGTGACCTTGATCTGTCCCGGGTATTCCAGGGTCTCTTCGATCTTCCTGACGACATCGTGGGCGAGCCGGCTTGCGCCGAGATCGTCGACCGAGTTCGGTTGGACCAAAATTCTCACTTCTCGGCCGGCCTGAATCGCGAACGATTTTTCCACCCCTTCGAACGAGTTGGCTACGCCTTCGAGCGCTTCCAATCGCTTGATATAGGTTTCGACCATTTCGCGCCGGGCACCAGGCCGGGCACCGCTGATCGCGTCCGCCGTCTGCACGATGAACGCCTCGATCGTTTGCGGTTCTTCCTCGTTGTGGTGTGCGGCGATCGCGTGCACGATCTTGGCCGATCGGCCGAGCCGCTTCGCAATATCCGCTCCGATCAGGGCGTGCGGACCCTCAACTTCGTGATCGACGGCCTTGCCGATGTCGTGAAGCAATCCCGCTGTCTTCGCGATGTTGATATCCGCTCCCAGCTCGGCGGCGAGATTGGCGCAGATGACCGAGACTTCAAGCGAATGGCCGAGGACATTCTGGCCGTAGCTGGTCCGGAACTTGAGGCGGCCGAGCAGTTTGACGAGGTCCGGATGCAATCCGGGGACGTTGGCCTCGTAGGCGATCCGTTCACCCTCTTCGCGCATCACCTGCTCGAGTTCAAGCTGCGTCTTGCTGACGATCTCCTCGATCCGCGCCGGGTGGATCCGGCCGTCCTGGAGCAGCTTCATCAGGGACCGCCGCGCGATCTCCCGGCGAACCGGATCGAATCCGGACACGGTCACCGCTTCCGGCGTGTCGTCGACGATCAGGTCGACCCCTGTGGCCTGTTCCAGCGCCCGGATGTTTCGACCTTCCCGGCCAATGATCCGGCCCTTCATCTCATCGGTGGGAAGCGGAACGACGGTCACCGTGGACTCGGCGATATACTCGGTCGCGATGCGTTGAACGGAGGTTGCCAGGATCTTGCGAGCCCGGCGGTCAGCGTCCAGCTTGGTTTCGCGCTCGATCTCATGCAACTTGCGGGCGGCCATGTTGCGGGCGTCATACTCGACGAGGGCGACGAGCTCTTCCTTCGCGTCGTCAGCCGACAATCCCGCCATCCGCTCCAGTTCCTGGAGGTGAAGGCCCTTCGCCTGGTCGAGCTCCTGGAGCTGCAGGGCTTTGGACTGTTCGAAGTCCTGAGCCTGTCTCCCGCGGTCCTGATCCCAAGTGTCGCGCGCCTTGTTCAGTTGTTGTTCCTGCCGTCGGAGTCCCTGCTCCCGCTGTTCGAGCGCGACGGACTTCTTGTCGATGCTCTCTTCCTTCTGCTCGACGCGGCGTTCGATCCGATCCATCTCTTTCCGGCGTTGCGTAAGATCCCGGTCGAGCTCGTTCCGAAGCCGAATCGCCTCATCCTTGGCAGTCAGGGCCGCATCCCGTCGCATGATCTCCGCTTCTTCGACGATCCGATCCGCATCCGCCTGGGCCAACCGCACCCGCGATCGAGCACGTTGTTCCAGCCAGAAATGGGTCGCGAAAAAGGTCAACCCCGCGACGAGAACGGCCTCGATGAGGTACATGATGACATCACCCATCGGGTCGCTCCTAGCGTCGTTTTCCCCGTTCTCGGGGGATACTCAGTTGTTAAGGTGCGTGAGGGCGAGCAGCCCAAAGGCGGCCAAGGCAAGCGCCCCGGTCGTCTCTTCAAAGCGACTACGCTAATGCCCTTACATGGATGATGATACGGTTATGTCGGAAAGGGCGTCAACCCGAGCCGCCATATTTCCTTAACACCGCGCGTATACGTACGCCGTCGCGGCGGCGAATCAGGAGTGACCCGACGGAGAGGAAACGGACTCGATGCACGATAGCCAGCCGATCGTGAACATCGTCGGCGAGAAGATTACCCTCGGGCCGTTATCGAAGGACGTGTTGCCGGCGGTCACCCGATGGATCAACGATTTCCACGCCCTTCGGACATTGGGTGCCGGTCTGCCAGGGCCATCGACCCTCGAAAACCAGGAGGAGTGGTACGCCTCGGCGACGAGCCGCACCTCCGGGGTGACGTTCCTGATTCGCGAACGGTCGAGCGGGGTGCCGGTAGGGACGACCTCGCTGCACGCGATCGACCACCGCAACCGCGCGACGACGTTCGGGATCCTGATCGGCGAACACACCGCCAGGGGTCAGGGGTACGGCACCGAAGTGGCATCCCTGATGCTTGATTACGCGTTCAATGCCCTGGGGCTGCATTCGGTCAGCCTTTCCGTGGCGGAGTTCAATCTGGCGGGCAGGAGTGCCTACCGGAACGCCGGCTTCCGGGAGTGCGGCCGGTTACGGGAGCGGCTGTGGCTGGCCGGCAAGATGTGGGACGAGATCCATATGGATTGCCTCGCCTCGGAGTTCATGAGCCCGGTTCTGGCGGCGGTGTTCGCTCCAGACATGGCCCGATAACGAAAGAGCTGGAGCGACGGACCAGCGCGACAACGATGGGAAACGGATGAACCAGCAGCGAAACGTGGCGCCCGCGGCGGGCGATCTGCCGACCATTGACGAGTCGCATGGCAGGCAAGGGGATGTCGCCCTCCTGATCGATTACGAAAATCTGCAGATCAGCCTCAAGCGGCTGTTCAATGTGACAACACCCCAGATGTCGCTGATCATCCAGGAGGCCCAGGAGCATGGACGCCTGGTGTTGGCCCGTGCCTACGCGCCTTGGACGTCGCCGGACCTCGCGATCGACGCCGAGAACCTGTACCGTCAGGGCATCGAGCTGATCTACGTCCCGTCCCGGAAGAACAGCGCCGATGTGCGGCTGGCGGTCGACGCCGTCGAAACGGCCGGCAGATCGACCAACCTGACGACCTTCGTGATCGTCACTGGTGATGGCGACCTGATTCATCCGCTCAACTTCCTCCGCCAGCAGGGACGCAAAGTCGTCGTGATCGGCGTCGACGCGGCGATGAGCCGGATGCTGTCCGCCGCCGCCGATTCGGTGCTCCTCTACGAGCGAGACCTGGACCCCTCCGTCCGGCGGCGTCACCCGAGGCGGGAACAGGCGCGGACCGGCGCGACTCCCGCCCAGCGTCCGGTCGAGGAGCCCACCGCCCCGGTGACACGGCGGCTCACCCCGCTCAAGAACTTCGCGGCGGCCGACGAGGCGTTTCGGATGGTCAAGGATGCCCTGAGCAGGCGCGGGAATGGTGAGCCGGTCCTGTTCCAGGAGCTGGGACATTGGCTTGGCCAAGACTACAGCCTGCGCCCACGGGCCTGGTACGGCGTCCCATTCAGCGTCTTCATGGAAGCGGCGGAGCATGAAGGACACGTCGCGCTCACGACGTCCGGCGGCAACAGTTACGCCTCGCTCCCGAACGCGGCCCCAGTCGACATCCCGGATGAGAATGTCGCTGACGACGAGACGCAGGATGAGGTGGAAGACGAGAGCGTTGGATCGAACGTCAAGCTGGACTCTCTCCGGCCTGAGGAGCAACGCGACCTCTTCGATGCGCTGCGGCAGTTGCAGGCGAACAAGCGATCCGGCTTTCTCTCGTTCCGGACGATCCTGAACCATCTGCTCTCGACCAGCGTGCTGCCGCGCCTCAGCGAATGGCAGATCCGGCGGCTCCTCAACGATCTCGCCAACCGCAAGCCTCCGGTGCTGGTGCGCTCCCAGAAAAAGGGCAAGAATGCCGCCGGCACACCCTATTCGTTCTCGACCTTCACGCTCACGAAGGACGATTCGATTCTGACCGTGCAGGACGACACGGAATGACGGAGCAGCACCAGATAGCGGTATGACGGCGTCACACCGCTATCTGGTACCGCACGAGCGGCAGCAATGCGTCCGGATTGGCGTGGAGCACCCGCCACCGGTCGGGCTCTCCCCCCAGAAAGGCGATCAGGTCACGAATCGCGGCTACGATCGCGCTGACGAGTGAATTCGACAGCCGGACTCCCGGTTCGAGATGCAGCGCCTTGACCGTCAGGAACCTCGTGCGGCGGTCGTACGAGGGATCGAGCCGACCGATCAGCCTGCCACGGTGAAGGATCGGCAAGGTGTAGTAGCCATACATTCGCCTCGGCTCGGGGGTGTAGCACTCCAGCCGGTAGAAGAAGTTCCAGAGCTGCTCGGTTCGATGCCGGTTCCAGATCAGGTTGTCGAATGGGGAGAGGAGTGTGGTCAGGGTTGGGCGCATTCGCCCCGCTCGGAAGGCTTCGAGGCACGGGAGAAGGTCTGGGTCTAGCCAGATCTCGGTTTCGATGCCGGGTACCACGACGCGCACGCAAGCTCCCGCCGCTTCGAGCTCCTCGAGGACGCCACCGATCTTCGTCGCCGGGACGTATGCCTGGCCACCGGTCCGGAAGTAATCGGACGCCCATCGGGCCGTCGTCACGCCGAGCGCCCGCAACGCTCGGGCGATCAAGGTCCGGTCCCGCTCGTCGTCGGCCATCGCCTCACCGCGCCACAACTCCGGAATCGCCCGTTCGGGAACATCCCAGGTTCGCCCGAACCCACGATCCCGGCGCGAGAGCACGAGTTGACCGGCGGTCCACAGGGATGAGAGCACCTCGCGCTCCGGTTTGGCGCCGTACCACTCCCAGGCACCGGCGCGTGACGCGCCCTCCGGTGTCTCGAAGTGCCGAGATCCTAGCGGCCCCTCCGCCCTGATTCGCGCGAGCACCCGTTCGATCGTGGCCAGGTTCTCCGGATGCCGATACCACTCCTGCTCGCCCCGCCGCTCCATGTGCGTGCGAAAGTGGCGAAGGTCCTCACGCGGGATGATCGCGGCGGCATGCGCCCAGTATTCGGTGATGCGTTGCTCTCCCGCATAGAGGTCCTGCCAGAGGGCCAGATCGTACGGCCCAAGCCGGCTCCAGAGCACGGTCTCGTGCGAGCGCGAGATGACGCTGATGGTATCGAGCTGGACGCTGCCGAGCCGCTGGATCGTCGCCAGGATGTCCTGCGCGGTGACGCGCCGCCGGAACGGGCGCCGGTCGAGCCCACTCGCGGTCACCGCGAGCCATCGTGCTTCATCCCGGCTCAGTTCGATCAGGACGCCGCTCACCCATCTCCTCCATTGTCACTCCAGCGACACTCCGTGAGAGTTTCTCATGTATACGCGGTGGAGCGGACAGCGCGTGTCCTCGATTCAACGAGCGACGCTATACTCCGAACTACTTGTCGAGACATCGCTGTCGCATCGTCAGGTCACCCATGCGGATCGTTCTCGTCCACGACTACCTGACGCAGTACGGCGGGGCCGAGCGAGTGCTCGCGGCGCTCCACGCACGGTACCCCGAGAGCGATGTCCTGACCTCCCTCTACCGCCCCGGCCAGCTTCCGCACGCGTTTCGCTGTTGGTCGATCCGGGCGAGCGGGCTTAACCGGCTGCCGTTCGTGTCGCGCACCCACCGCCTCTGGCTCCCGTTCTATCCCGCGATCTTCGGGACACTGGGCCGGTCGATCGGCCAGTCGGCTATCGTGATCGCGGACTCCAGTGCCTGGTCGCATCATGCGTATCCGGGTCCCGGCGTCCCGTTTCTCTGCTACTGCCACTCCCCGGCGCGCTTTCTCTACGGCGACCGGGAGTATCTGAGCGCGACACGCGGGCATCGTCTCACGGGGTCGCTATCGCGGGTTGCGTTTGGCCCACTGCGATGGCTGGATCGGCGTGCGGCGCGACGCGTCCCGCGGTACATCGCGAATTCGGGCGCCGTCGCCGCGCGGATCGAGCGGGCGTACGGGATCATGGCAGCCATCGTCTACCCACCGGTGGATGTCGAGCGGTTCCGACCCGCGCGAGACGTCCCGCCGGAGGACTGGTTCCTGGTGGTCTCGCGGCTCGTGCCCCACAAGTGGATCGAGCGCGCGGTGCGGGGCGGCACCGCATCGGGCCACCGTCTCAAGATCATCGGCGAAGGCCGGGCGCTGGCGGAGCTGACACGGCTCGCCGGGCCGGAGGTGGAGTTCCTCGGGGCTCTGCCGGACGCCGATGTCGTCGACCACATGCAACGGTGCCGGGCGCTGATCCTTCCCGGCGTCGAGGATTTCGGGATGACCGCCGTGGAAGCCCAGGCCGCCGGACGGCCTGTGATTGCCGCACGTGGCGGTGGTGCGCTGGAAACGGTCCGTGATGGCGAGACGGGGCTGTTCTTCGATCCTGACGACGACGCGTCGCTTCCGGAGGCGATGGCGGCGATCTTCGCCCGATCGTGGAACACCGGCCTGATTCAGGAGAACGCGGCCCGGTTCGCGCCCGAGCGCTTCGTCGAGGGGATGGAAGAGCAGATCCAGCTTGCCTTGGCGACGACTACCAGGGGCGGCCCAGAACCTGCCGGAACCTCAAGCGCCAGACCATGATCGCGGCCTCGATCACGACGCGGCGGGAGAGCTTCGATTTGCCGGCGACGCGGTCGGTGAACGTGATTGGAACCTGTTCGACCGTGAATCCCTTGCGGAGCGCCCGGTAGGTCGTCTCGATCTGGAAACAGTAGCCATCCGAATGGATCGAATCGAGCTCGATCCCCCCGAGCGTCTCTCGATGCCAGACCTTGAACCCGCCCGTCAGATCCCTGATCGGAACGCCGAGGATGAGTCCGGCGTAGAGACCGCCAGCCCGGCTGATCAGCCGCCGGTGCCACGGCCAGCCGCGCGTCGCCCCGCCCTCGATGTACCGGCTGGCAAGCACGAGCTGCGCGGAATCCGCCGCCTCCACCAGCTGGGCGAGATCGGACGGCTGGTGGGAATGGTCGGCGTCCATCTGCGCGATCAGCGGCGCCTCCGATTTCAAGGCCCGCGCAAACCCCGCGACGTAGGCCCTCCCGATCCCCTGTTTCCGCGCACGCGTGAGCAGCTCGATCCGGCCAGGCATCCGCGTCGCCAGCTCCCCGACGATCGCGCCCGTGCCGTCCGGCGAGCTGTCGTCGACGACGAGGATCGCGTACCGGTCGTTCAGGGCAAGGATCGCCTCGACGAGAGAGGCGATGTTCTCGCGTTCGTTGTAGGTGGGGATCACGACGAGAAGCTGGGGACGATCGAGGCGGTGTTTTCCGGGCGGAACCTGCGTCACGAGTCGTTGTCGCTCCGGCCGCGGGAGAGGAGGAACTGGACCTGCACGAGCAGGGCATCGACATCGAACGGCTTGGAGAGAAGGGCGTCAGCGTCGAGCTCGCCGGACCGGTCGCGAAGGGTGCGGCTGGCGGACATCGCGATGATCGGGAGCTCGGCGGTCTCGGGTTCCTGGCGGAGCCGGGCGATCAACGTGCCGCCATCGACGCCGGGCAGCATGATGTCCATCAGAATCAAGTCGGGCTTCCAGTCGCGGGCGAGCATGAGTCCCTGGGCACCGTCGGGGGCAATCGCGACGGTGTGTCCTTCCCCCTGGAGCACGACCTCGATGAGCTGCGCCACGTCCGCCTGGTCTTCAACGACGAGAATTCGGGAGCTCACAGGATTCCAGTCCTTCTGCGCTGATCTGTGGCCAGAATCCACGGCTCGGATCCGGAGCGGGTCATCGGACGCTCGCTATTGCGGTCGGCGACCTCGGGCATCGGCGAGCGGTTCGATCTGATGCTCGTATAGCATACCGCGTACGGTCAGTGCTGACATCACCACGCGACGCTGGCAAGAGCCTTCGCCGAGTTGGAATTGTGTTTCATCGAGCGCTTCGACACGTATACTCGTGATCTTCTTCATTCTCGCGCGGTGTCGACCTCCCCAGATCGAACGGCAACGCCGCCCAGATGGTCCGCGACTCGTTTCCTCGCCGAGGAAGCGTGGCATCAACGAACGGAGGCCGTCGATGACCGGTCAAGCTTTGGTGCATCAGTCTGTCAGGATTTTCGCGATCGTCGCGTTCGGGCTGATCGGGTCGCTCGGGTTGGCCGCCGCCCAGCCCGCGACACCGGAGTCACCTGAGGGCCAAGAGGACCATGGATGCGTCATCTACCGCGGCGGTCCGAACTTCAACCGCTCGCTCTATGGCACATGCACGCTGTCCGAGCCTTGGTGGTTCTCCTTTACGTGCGCTCAGACTCCCGTCCAGAACGGTCCTTGGACGCCGGCGGAGGATCTGCCGGTCAGCTCGCCGCACGTCTGACGTCCGTGGCTGAACTTGCCCTCCGAGTCCGGCGATGTCGTGGTGACGCTGTGGTTCGGCAGCCGGCCGATGCCTGCTGGTGAAGCGGCTGCGCTGCACGGATCGCACAACGCCGCGGGTGTCGGCATCACCTTTCCCGTCCCGATGGAATCAGTCAAGGTGACCGCCAGCGAACCCGGAATGGCTGACGGCCTCGAATTCTCGGGAAAAAAGAACGGAGACGCTAACGATTCCCGGGTCTGGGATGTCGATGCAATCAATCCCCCGTCCGCCGGCTGCTGGAAGTTCACCATCATCGCCACGCCGGACCGGGGTGCGGAACTCCTGATTCCGTTCACGTTCGTCGTCGTCGAATGACCAGGCTCTTAGGAGGAGCGAAGACCTGACGAATCTAACCATGCACGGTGTCACGTTGGATTCGTCAAGGGCCACACCTTGTTATGTCCGATCGACAGTGTCCTCCACGTCGGCCCCGATCCCGGTGAGCTTGGCGACGAACCGGGCATAGCCCCGGTCGATGTGGTGGACCTCGGCGACCTCGGTCTCGCCGTCGGCCACGAGCCCGGCGAGAACGAGACTGACGGCGGCCCGGATATCCAGTGCCCGCACACGAGTGCCGGTCAGCGGCGTTGGACCATGCACTTCGGCGGAGGCGGCCAGGAATTCGCCCTCGTCGCCGAACCGGGCGACCCGGATATCGGCACCCATCCGGACGAGATCGTCGGTGTACCGCAACCGGTCCTCGTAGACCCGCTCGTGAACGACGGACACCCCCTCGGCCTGGGTCAGCAGCGGCATGAACGCCGCCTGGAGGTCGGTCGGAAAGCCGGGGAAGGGAAGGGTCTGGATATCGACGGCCTGGAGCCCGCGGCCGGCGCGCACCAGCATCCGGTTGTCGCGGTGCCAGATGTCTGCGCCCGCTTCCAGGAGCTTCTCGGTCAGCGGCAACATGTGCGGCTCGCGCACACCGACCAACGTGACCTCACCGCCAGTGATCGCCGCCGCCAACGCGAAGGTGCCCGCTTCGAGCCGATCCGGGATCACGACCTCCGAGACGCCGTGCAGGCGCTCGACACCTTCGACCGTGACGATCGGCGAACCGAGCCCCGAGATCCGGGCTCCCATACGGGTCAGCATGGCGCCGAGCCAGACGATCTCGGGTTCCGCCGAGGCGTTGACGATCGTCGTCGTGCCAGACGCGAGCGTGGAGGCCATGAGCAACGCCTCGGTGCCGGTGTGGCTCGGGTAGTCCATGTAGATGCGGGCGCCCTGCAGCCGGTTGGCGGTCGCGAGGATGTCGCCCCCCTCGCGCGTCACCCGTGAGCCCATGCGCTGGAACCCCCGCAAATGCATGTCGATTGGACGCTTGCCGATCTGATCCCCACCCGGCAGGGAGAACGAGATTTGGCCCTCGCGGGCGAGCATCGGCCCGGTCACGACGACCGACGCTCGCGTGGCCCTGAACAACGCCGGGGGCGGATCGGTCCGCGCGATCCGCTCGACCCGAACCACGACGCGCTCCCGCGCGGCGTCAATTTCGACCGTCGCGCCGAGCGAGCGCAGGAGGTCAGCCATTGACAAGACATCGGCGATCATCGGGACGTTGTCGAGGACGACCTCTTCGGACGTAAGGAGCGTCGCGGCCAGCGCCTTGAGGGCGGCATTCTTGGCACCGCTGATCGTCACCTCACCGCGCAGGGGGCGGTGCCCGCGCACGCGAAGGACGCGCTCGGGGGGTGAGCTCAAGCCGAACTGGCCGGGAACGTTGGGCGCGCAAGAAGCCATTTGCATGAAACTCCGGAGCAGTTGAAGAGCGGGCATGGAGCGACCGTCATCTCCGTCACCGCGTGATGACGCCGCCGTGAAAGTATAGGTGACCCGATCCGGGGAAGGATCTGCGCTCCTTGCGGGATGGGCGCAGCGGCTCAACGGCCTTCGTCACTCCCTGCTCGTTGACCACGTGGCGGACGTTGTCTCTGATTTGTCAGGATTGAAGCTCAGGCGCGGACACGACGCGCGCCGATGCGTTCGCGGATCGCGGCCCGGCGCAGCGCCTGCGACACCTCTTCGAGGTCCGCCACGTCTTCCCGGTTGCGGAGGGCCGCCTCGGCGTTCTGACGGGCCTGGGCGGCACTGGCGAGATCGATCTCGCCAGCGCGTTCGGCGGAGTCGGCGAGGATGGCGACCCGGTCATCGAGCACTTCGATGAACCCGCCGAACACGACGATCGATTCCTCGACACCGCCCTTGGTGACGCGGAGCTCGCCTTCCGAAAGCAGCGAGATCAACGGCGCGTGGCTGGGAAGGATTCCGAGCGTGCCTTCCGATCCGGGAGCGACGACCATGTCGACGTCGTCCTGCTGGTAGACGATCCGCTCTCCGGTAATGATCTCGACCGAAAGTTTGGCCACGCTAGTGTTCTCCTTGGGCTCCACCGGCAAGATGCCGAACCCGCCGGGAAGGCGTTTGGGCGGTTATCCGGGTTTGACATGCGGCGTCGCCGCGTCGGGCCGCCACCGATGCCGCTTGCGAGGGCGGCTCCTACGGAGTGGTACGCCGCGAAGGAGTTCGTGCGAACGGCCGGGTCCGACATGCGGCGTTGCCGCATAGGGCCAATACACGATCGGCCCCTACAGAATTGGGTGATCGTTGCGCTCTAACGGTTTTCCGCTTCCATGCGGGCCGCGGCTTCGACGACTTCCTCGATTACGCCCTTGTACATGAAGGCCGCCTCCGGGAGCGTGTCGTGCTTGCCATCGAGAATCTCCCGGAACGAGCGGACGGTGTCTTCGAGGGGAACGAAACGTCCCGGTGTGCCGGTGAACTGCTCGGCCGTGAAGTACGGCTGGGACATGAAGCGCTCGATCCGGCGCGCGCGGTTCACGGTCTGGCGGTCGTCGTCGCTCAACTCTTCGACCCCGAGGATGGCGATGATGTCCTGAAGCTCGCGATAGCGCTGGAGCACCTGCTGGACCTCACGCGCCACGGTGTAATGCTCTTGCCCGATGACGAGCGGATCGAGGATACGCGAGGTCGAGGTCAGGGGGTCGACGGCCGGGAAGATGCCGCGCTCGGCGATCGACCGCTCCAGGGTCAGCGACGCGTCGAGGTGGGCGAACACGGCCGCCGGGGCCGGGTCGGTGTAGTCGTCGGCTGGCACGTAGACGGCCTGGACCGACGTGATCGAGCCCGTCTTGGTCGAGGTGATCCGCTCCTGGAGCTGCCCCATCTCGTTCGCAAGCGTCGGCTGATAGCCCACCGCGCTCGGCATTCGGCCGAGGAGTGCCGAGACTTCGGAGCCGGCCTGGACGAAGCGGAAGATGTTATCGATGAAGACCAGCACGTCGCGACCTTCGTCGCGGAAGTACTCGGCCATGGTGAGGCCGGAGAGAGCCACCCGCAGGCGGGCGCCCGGCGGCTCGTTCATCTGGCCGAAGATCATCGCGGTCTGGTCGCGGACACCGGATTCCTTAAGCTCGCCCCAGAGCGCCGTTCCTTCACGAGTCCGCTCGCCGACGCCGCAGAACACCGAGTAGCCGCCGAACTCCGCGGCGATGTTGCGGATCAGCTCGGTGATAATGACGGTCTTGCCGACACCGGCGCCGCCAAAGACGCCGACCTTGCCGCCCTTGGTGATCGGCGCGATCAAGTCGATCACCTTCGAACCCGTCGGGAGGATCTCGACCGAGCTCGACTGCTCGTCGAACAGTGGCGCCTCGCGGTGGATCGGTCGGTACTCGGTTGCCTGGACCTCGCCCAGCTCGTCGATCGGGTCACCGGTCACGTTGAAGATCCGGCCAAGCGTGCCCGGCCCGACCGGGACCGCGATCGCGGCGCCGGTGTCCACGATGTCCTGCCCGCGACGGAGCCCGTCGGTGGTGCTCATCGCGACGGCGCGGACGCGGTCGTCCCCGAGATGCTGCTGGACCTCGAGCGTGAGACGCGTCCCGTCCGGGAGGTTGGTGATGAGAGCGTTGTAGATGCCGGGGAGCTGATCCGACGGGAACTCGATGTCGACGACGACACCGGTGATCTGGACAATCGTGCCGGTAGCCCCGGTCTGTTGCGTTTCCGGGGCGATTGCGGGTGCTGCCATGGTTGGGTTCCTCGTTTCGGTTGACTTGCCGGTACCTACCGAACCCTGCCCTTGCCGCCACCGATGCCGCTTGCAAGGGCGGCCACGACATGGGTTCGCAACGGGCTGATATCACGTACGGAGGGCGTCAGCGCCAGCGGCGATCTCGGCGACCTCGTTGGTGATCTGGGCCTGGCGCGCCTTGTTGAGCGCCAGGTTCAGATCGTCGGACAATTCCTTGGCGTTGTCGGTGGCGTTACGCATCGCGACCATCTGCGCGGAGTAGAAGGAGGCGACATTCTCCAGCACCGCCTGATAGAGAATGACCTCGACGTAGCGCGGAAGGAGCTGATTCAGCAGGGTCGGCGCATCGGGCTCGAAGATGAAGTCGTCAGCCTTCTCGCTATCCCCCTCTGGGCGCTGGATCGGCAGCAGTTGGACGACGGTTGGCTTCTGGGTGAGCGTGTTGACGAATTGCGGATAGATGATGTGGACCGCGTCCACATTTCCGTCGAGGAATTCCTTGATCGCGATCTGGGCCACCGGGCGGATATTGTTCAGGGAGGGCCGGTCGCCGAGCTGGATGAACTCCGCAACCACATTTTGGCTCGTTCGGATCGCGAAATCCCGGCCCTTCTTCCCGACCGCGATCACCTCCGGTGTGCCACCCACCGCCTCCTCGCGGATGTACTGGACCGTGCGGCGGAGGATGTTGGAATTGAGTGCCCCGCTCAGGCCGCGATCCGGAGTAATCAGGATGATCGCGGTCTTCCGAACCTCCCGTTCGGCCAGCAACGGGAACGCCTGGAGCTGATCGCCATCGAGCTGGAGCGAGGCGAGGTCACCAAGCACCTGCCGCAGCCGCTCGCTGTAAGGACGGCCGCTGGTCACGCGGTCTTGCGCCCGGCGCATCTTTGAGGCGGCGACCATCTCCATCGCGCGGGTGATCTGCGCCATGTTGCGAACGCTGCGGATGCGGCGGCGTATCTCTCTTGGGTTGGGCACTGCGCCTCATCCTCTCCCGCCGATACGGGACTCGATTTCCCCGCGCGACGCAATGGCGTTACCTCGCCGCGGTCGTCGTCGTCACCGCCGCGTCAGCGGCATAACTGTTGGCTGCCTTGAAATCCCGCGTGGCCCTTGTCAGCGCTTCGACCAGATCGTCGGGAAGCGTCTTCTCGTCGCGAATCCGGGAGAGGAGATCGCTGTGCGACGATCGAAGCGATTCGAGATACTGGGACTCGAACTGGCGAATGCTCTCCACCGGCACGTCGTCGAGATGCCCCGCCGAACCGGCCCACAGGATCGCGACCTGCTCCTCGACCGGGAGCGGGCTGTATTGCGGTTGCTTGAGCACCTCGGTCATCCGCTGCCCGCGCTCGATCTGGCGTCGCGTCGAGGCGTCGAGATCGGAGGTTCCGAACTGTGCGAACGCCGCCAGCGAGCGGTAGTTCGCCATATCCAGCCGGAGTCCACCGGCGACCTGCCGCATCGCCTTGATCTGGGCGGCGCCACCAACCCGCGAGACGGAGAGGCCTGAGTTGATCGCCGGACGGATACCGGCGTTGAACAGGTCGGATTCCAGATAGATCTGACCGTCGGTGATCGAGATCACGTTGGTCGGGATGTAGGCCGAGATGTCGCCGGCCTGGGTCTCGATGATCGGGAGCGATGTCAGCGAGCCGCCGCCGAGGTCGTCGTGCATGCGCGACGACCGTTCCAGCAGGCGCGAGTGCAGGTAGAAGACATCGCCAGGGTAGGCTTCGCGGCCCGGCGGGCGGCGCACCAGCAGCGACACCTGGCGATAGGCCTGAGCGTGTTTGGTCAGGTCGTCGTAAACGATCAGGGCGTCGCGCCCGGATTCCATGAACTCCTCGCCCATCGCGGTTCCGGCGAACGGGGCGAGATACTGCAACGGGGCCGGGTCGGACGCGGAGGCAACGACCACGATCGTGTGCGCCATCGCGTTGTTCTCTTCGAGGATGCGGACATTCTGCGCGACCTGAGCACGCTTCAGACCGATCGCGACGTAGATGCAGAGCACTCCGGTGTCGCGCTGGTTAATGATCGTGTCGATCCCGATCGTGGACTTGCCGGACTGGCGGTCGCCAAGGATGAGCTGGCGCTGACCACGGCCGATCGCCGTCATCGCGTCGATCGCCTTGATCCCGGTCTGGAGGGCGGTATCGACATCCTGCCGCTTGACGACACCGGGGGCGATGCGCTCGATCTGGCGCCTCTTCTCGGTGTGAATCGGACCCTTGCCGTCGATCGGCTCGCCGAGCGCATTCACGACGCGTCCGAGGAGCCCGTCGCCGACCGCGACCGAGGAGATCGCACCGGTGGTCCGAACCTCGTCCCCCTCCTCGATCGTCGTGTAGTCGCCCATGATGATGACCGACACGGAGTCCTCACCGAGGTTGAGGACGAGCCCTTGAGTGCCGCTCTTGGTGAACTCCACCAGCTCGCTTTGCATCGCCTGGCTGAGGCCATAGACGGTGGCCACGCCGTCCCCGATGCCGATCACCTGCCCGACATTGGTAATGGATGCTTCGTCTGAGAAACCCTGGATCTGCTGCTTGAGCAGATCACTGATTTCGGTCGCGCGTACCGCCATGATTGCTCCATTCACTCGCGGTGTCAGCGCCGCGTCGCGCGGTACTGACTGGTGCCGGGGTAGATCGCCGAGATGCTATCGGTCCATTGTACGCCCGGTCCGCCCGGCAGGTTCGTGGGCCAGGGTGCCTGAATGCCGATCAGGCCGAGGCGAGACGCGCTCGCAAGCGCCGGAGCTGATTCGTGACGCTGCCGTCGATCACCTGATCCCCGGCCCGGGCGATGAAGCCGCCAATGATCTCCGGATCCTCGGCGAGCCGCAGCTCGATCTCCTTGCCCAGGATTCGCTTGAGTTGCTGTTTCACGAGGAGCTGACCTTCGTCGTCCAGCGGATCGGCGGTCGTCACATCGACGAGCATGATGCCTGTCTCCGCGCGGACCGCTTCCTCGAAGAGTTCAGCGATCTCCGGGATCAGCGTGACACGGCGCTGCTCGATCAGAATGTGCGCCAAGTTGCGGGCCTCGGGGCTGACCTCCGCCAGGGAGTCCTCGAGCGACGCGATCTTGCGACTGGCCTGCACACCGGGGTTTTGCAGGTATTCACGCACCTGCACGTCGCTGACAAGCTCGCTCAGCATGTCGAGGTCGCGCTGCCAGGCGGCAAACGAGCCGCCTTCGCGCGCCAGCTCGACGACTGCCTGCACGTAGCGTTTCGCTGATCCGGTTGCCATCGCTCGTTCCTCATCTCCTGACGTGACCCCGCTTCAGCGGAGACCGCCCGCTATGCCTTGCGGGACGGTCGATACGAGACGCTGGACTCGTTCGGTTTGGTATCGGTTTTGGGCTCGCGCGGCGGCTCGGGAGAGGCGTCGCTGTTCTCGACCGGCGGCGAGGCCGCGACTGGAACGTCCGCAATCTCCGGCGCTTGCGCGGCATCCTCGTGGGGTTCCTCGCGGGAGATCGTGGCCGTTCCGACGCGTTGAGGTTGCTGGCGCGGGGATGTTCCCGCTCCGTCGCGACGAAGGTCCCCATTCGTGGACATCCGGGACGCATCGGACAAGGTATCGGCGATGAGCTGGGTCTGAGCCCGAGGGTCGAGCTCCTTGCGGATGATCCGGCCGGCAGCCATCACCGCAAGATCGGCGACCTCACGCCGGAGCACCTGCCGAGCCTGCTCGAACTCCTGGCGCAGCGATTCCTCGGCGCGAGTCAGGTACGTTTCGGCCTGGGTGTTGGCTTCTTCACGGGCGCGAGTCAGCATTTGCTCGCCATTGGTGCGGGCGGTGGACAAGATATCCTGCGCCTCGCGCCGGGCTTTGAGCAGCACTTCCTCGTTCCGCGCCTGGGCTGAGCGCAGCTCCACCTGCATCCGCTCGGCGGCGGCCATGCTCTCGCTGATCCGATGCTGACGCTGATCGAGCACGTTGACGATCGGGCCAACGGCGAACTTCCAGAGAAGCCAGATAAAGACGAGAAAGGCGATCAACTGGATGAACAGCTGCCATCCGTTGATACCGAGTTCAGACATAATTGGCCACTCCTGCTTGGGTCGCCGTGCCCTGCCCGGATCGCGACCCCGGCAATGGCGACTCGCCGGTGCGGAAGCGCGCTCCCGCACCGGCGGTCGTCACCGGGAGATCAGCGGGACTAGATGACGAAGGCGATGACGATAGCGATCACGAAGGCGTAGATCGCGACCGCCTCGGCGAGCGCGGCGCCGACGATCATCGTCGTCCGGATCTCGCCAGCCGCTTCCGGATTGCGCCCGATCGCTTCCATCGCGCCGCGCACGGCGAGGCCGAGGCCGATGCCTGGTCCGAGCGCGCCGAGCCCGATCGCGATGGCCGCACCGATCGCCTTGGCCGCATCAACACCCTCACCTGTCATTCCGTCAAACACGTCGTGGTTCCTCCTGCCGGTACCGGTCGATCGTCTCGACGGTCCGCTTGTTTCGTGCGTTGGCGACACACCGTCGCCTCTCGTGACCGAACGCTATCGAGACCTGAGCCATGCTCCGTGCCGCTCCGGGACCAAACACGGACCGCAGCGGGAGATGGCGGAACTCGCGAAGGGAATCAGTCGCCCGAAGGCAGCGGCGCCGTCCCGACCGAACGGGTCGGATCGGGCGTCGGCGCGTCAACGGCATGCTCGTCGGCGTGGTGGTCGTCATGGGATCTGGCCGCCGCAAGCGAGATATAGATCAGGGTCAGGAGCGCGAAGACGAGGGCCTGGATAGCCCCGAACAGAAGCTCGAGCCCGACGAAGATGACCGGGATGAACACCGGGACGAGCGCGATCTTGATCGCGTTCGCCATCGCGTACATCACCCCAAGCAGGACTTCCCCGGCGAAGACGTTGCCGAAGAGCCGGGCGGAAAGCGAGAGGATGCGGGAGAACTCCGAGATCAGCTCGATCGGGAAGAGGAAGGGCGGATCGGCCATGTGCTTCAGCCGCCCGACTACGCCGTGGGCGGAGACACCAGCGATCTGCACCGCGGTAAAGGTAAGCAAGGCGAGCGCGAGCGTCATGTTGAGGTCGGCGGTGGGAGCCCGGAAGATCGGCGTCAACGTCGCGTGCGCTTCTTCCCCGGCGGCACCTTCGTCGGTTGAACTCACCGGCGCGGCGGCTCCGGTATCAGTCGTTTCATCCCCATCACCGGTCGCGGCGGCGGCCACCTCGGACTCCGTAGTCGATCCGGCGTCGTGGCTCTCGCCGACGGCGGCGACAGCATGATCCTCACTCTCCTCCTCGTGCCAGATCCCGATCGTGCCCATACCGGGCAACAATCCGGAAAGATTGGAAAAGAGAACGAAGATGAAGATCCCCGAGATCAATGGGAAGATGCGCCGGCCGAGTTTTTTGCCGCCGGTGCCTTCGACCAGGCCCAGCAGGAACTCGACGATCAACTCGACAAATCCCTGGCCCCGGCTCGGGATGTTGGATGCTCGCCGCCCAAGGAACCCGAACACGGCGAGGATGATGCCCATCACGAGGAACATCGTCACCATGGAATTGGTCACCGGAATCGACCCAACATGAAAGAGGGTCTCGGCGGCCAGGGAGATGTGAAGTTCATCCATAGCTTGGCGTCTGCTCCTGACCCTCGTAGTCGATCATTACCGTGAACACAAGCCATCCGAGATTCATGTGCGAACGCCTTGGCGGCATTCCTGACGAGCGGACGCGTGCTTGGAGCAAAGGGGTAGAGTCACGACCGTTTCTTTCGGGCTCGTGACGCCCGAGCGCCTCGCGCGATCGTCCTCGCGACAGGGCCCCCGCCCTGCCCATCCCGGCCAATCTGCGTGAGTTCGTACAACTGGTAGCCCGCCGCGATTAGCCCGATCACAAGCCCAACGAGCGTGAAGATCGGAGCCATGTCGTATCGCTGATCAATGAACACGCCGGCGCCGATGAAAAAGATCAGGGAGATGACAACCGAGAACCCGAGACCCGCGGCCACTCCGGCCGATCGTGCCCCGTCACTGACTGGTTTTGGCAGCGGATCCTCGATCACGTCATGCCCCTGTTTCGTTTGCGAATATTATCACAATCTCCGCCCGCGAGTGGTGAGCCGTGGTTATCATGCTCGCGCGATTCAGTCGAAAGCGTACTCGCTCCCATACGTCCTGTCACGAGCGGTTCGAGCCATTAGCGAACGAGGAAGCCCTCGCCGATCGAATCGCCGGGGTCGACGATGAACTGGTGGAGACCTGTCACCGAGCCGCTGCCGGCGATCTCGGTGACGACCCCTGGAAACTCGCCCACCGGTGAGTCCATTACGATCCGCCCGGTGAACACGGTGTCGATGATGCTCTCGTTGACGAAGGTATCACCAATCGACAGCTCGCCGTCGGCGGCGCGGCAGGCGATCAGGGCGGATGTCCCGGTTCCGCACGGAGAGCGGTCGATTGCCCCGTCGGCATACACCGTGGCGTTGCGGAGCGACGAATCCTGCGACAGCGGCGGACCGGTGATGATCGTGCCGTAGACACCGGCCAGCTCATCGTCCAATGGGTGGGACACATCGAGCGCGTTGCCGACCGCGTGCTTGACCGCCATCCCGGCATCGATCAGGTCGAGCGAGCGCGGGTTCTTCAGGCAGATCCCCAGCGCCTCGGCCGGCACGATCGCGTACCACGCCCCACCAAAGGCGACATCGACGGTGATCGGAGTCTCACGGACGACGATCTCGAGATCCTTGGCCAGGCGAAAGGCCGGGACGTTGCGGAACCGCACCGCCCGCACCCGGCCCCGATCGACCGAGGCACGAGCCTGGATCACGCCCGCCGGTGTCTCGTAGGTAATGCGCGTCTCAGGTCCCTGATCGAGAAACGCGCCGGTTTCGATCAGCGCGGTGGTGAGGGCGATGATGCCGTGACCGCACATCGTGCTGTAGCCACTGTTCGTCATGAAGATCACGCCATAGTCGGCGTCGGTCGAGGAGGGTCGCGTCAGCACCGCGCCGTACATGTCGGCGTGGCCGCGCGGCTCGTGGAGCAGCAGGCGCCGGATGTCGTCATGGTGGGTCCGCAACCGCTCGCGGCGCTCGCGGAGGCTTGCGCCAGGCAACGGAGGCACCCCATGGGTGATGATCCGCAGCGGCTGCCCCGCGGCATGGGCATCGATCGTCGAGAAGATCCGGTTCAGGAGCATCGCGTCATTCCCTCCTGGGCGCGAGCGAATCGCCTTCCCCAATCGTGCTCCGTTCGATCGGTGCCGATCCAGCTACCACCAGCCGTACGGGACGTTGTACCGCGGATCCAGCTCCGGGTGACAGGCGATCTGGAGCAGGCGGCCGAGGCGGACGATCATCATGTCGAGCTCGGTCGAGCTGAGGTGATCCTTCAGTTCCTTGCGGATCGCCTTGCGATCGCCGTGGAGCCGCGCGACATCTTCGAGCAACGCCGTGGATATGGGAAGTCCGGAAAACTGGTGGAGCACCGTCTTGAGCTTCGGATCCTTGTTGAAGGTGAGACCGTGGTCGATTCCCCAGACCTTGTCGTTCATATCGAGCAGGCAGTGGGCCATCTTGCGATCGGCGTTGTTGGCGATGTGGTCGAACAGGACCATCCGCTCGATCGGCGGCGTGCGCCGTCCCCACAGCTCGTAGTCGTCGCCGCGATCTTCCTTGGGCTCAACGTAGAGCTGGAGGGTGCCGATCCCGTGCGGGCCTTCGCGGATCACGGTCGGGGGCACGATGTCCCAGCCGACACGCTTGCTGAGGAGGTAGGAGGCGTGTTCGCGGAGGTAGAGCGTGCCATGCGGAAAATCCCAGAGGGGGTTCTCCCCGGCCCTGGGCTTGTAAATGCCAAGATGATCGCGCTCGTCACCGGTCTTGAGCGCAACCGCGAACGTGTAGTTCGACCCCCAGGGAACGACCTTGGCGGCGGTGATCTCCGCGTCGCGCAGCAGCTCCAAGGCTTCGTCTTCCACCAGCACGGGCTGGGGAACGGGCTCGCAGGTTTCCTCGTTCCGGAGACGCAGGTGCAGGTCTGGCATGAGCATCCGTGGAGTAGAGCGAGTCGGACAGCCGGTCGGCCACGTTCCGCCGATTCTACCCTGTCCGCGTTCCGGCGGCAGGAGGCGACGGTCGCGGGATCGGGAACGCACGGGTACAATCGGCACGGTTCGAATGACCGGTCCCATCTCTACCACTCTCTACCACCCCCAAGTTCAAGGAGCCTGAGCCCGATGAAGATCGTCCGCTTTCTCGATACGTCGTCACAGCAGCCAGCCTACGGGATCGTCGAAGGGACGACGGTGTACGCGGCCAGCGGCGACCTCTTCGACAGCCTCACCAGGGGCGATCTGGTCGGCGAGATGGATCAGCTCACGGTGCTGGCGCCGCTCGATCCGGGCAAGGTGATCGCGATCGGGATGAACTATCTCAAGCACGTCAAGGAGCTGGACGCCTCGCGGGAGGTGCCGACCGAGCCGGTCGTCTTCATGAAGCCGCAATCGGCGATCATTGGGCCCGGAACACCGATCGAGCTGGCCTATCCGGAGAACGACACCCATTACGAAGCCGAGCTCGTGGTGGTGATCGGGAAGCGGGCGAAGCGCGTCGCCGAGGCTGAGGCGCTCGACTATGTGCTGGGGTACACCGCAGGGAACGATGTCTCCGACCGGGTGCAGCAGATGGCGGGCATCCAGTGGATCCGGGGCAAGGGATATGACACCTATCTTCCGCTGGGACCGGTGATCGAGACCGAGCTCGACCCGGGCAACGCAGCAGTCCAGTCGCGGCTCAACGGTGAAGTCCGGCAAGACGACAACACGGACGGCCTCATCTTCAGCGTGCCGTTCCTGATCGCGTTCCTGAGCGACGTGATGACGCTCAATCCCGGCGACATCATCATGACTGGCACGCCGCACGGGGTGGGCGGGATGAAGGCGGGCGACACGATCGAGGTCGAGGTCGGCGGCGTCGGGGTGCTCGCCAATCCAGTCGTGAACCGCGCCTGACCGCCTGGTGCTCCCTCTCGTCGTACACTTGCTCCTCGCCGAGCGCCGCGGGTCGGGGAACCTCGGGATGTGTGTGTCCAACAGGAATCCATGGCGGATCGATCCCGCCGGAAGCGACCGGGCGATAGTGTCGAGAGTGTTACGGGACAGGGGCTGAGCGATGCGCATCACCATTTTCGGAACCGGGTACGTCGGATTGGTCACCGGAGCCTGCTTCGCCGAGAGCGGTGACCACGTCTGCTGCGTTGACATCGACCTCCCGAAGGTGGAAGCCCTCCGACGGGGCGAGATCCCGATCTTCGAGCCAGGGCTTGCCGAGCTGGTCGAGCAGAACACGGCGGCGAACCGGTTGTTCTTCACAACCGACGCGGGTGAAGGCATCGAGCATGGCATGATCGTCTTCATCGCGGTCGGGACCCCGGCGAACGAGGATGGCTCCTCCGACCTGCGGTATGTCGAAACGGTCGCGCGCACGATCGGGTCGATGCTCGGCAAGCCCACCCTGATCGTCAACAAGTCGACCGTGCCGGTCGGCTCGGCGGATCTGGTCCGGTCGATCATTCAGGAAGAGCTCGATCGCCGGGGAGTGGACATCCCGTTCGATGTCGCCAGCAATCCGGAGTTCCTTAAGGAAGGCGCCGCGATCGACGACTTCATGCGGCCTGACCGGATCATCGTCGGCGCCGAGAATCCACAGAGCATCGAGCTGATGCGGCAGCTCTACCAGCCGTTCAACCGGAACCACAACCGGTTCATGGTGATGGACATCCGCTCGGCGGAGCTGACGAAGTACGCCGCCAACGCGATGCTGGCGACGAAGATCTCGTTCATGAACGAAATCGCCAACATCGCGGAACGGACCGGCGCGAACATCGAGAATGTCCGGCTTGGGATCGGCTCCGATTCACGGATCGGTTACGACTTCATCTACGCCGGCATCGGCTACGGCGGATCATGTTTCCGGAAGGACAACCGGCAACTGGAGAACACCGCATCGAGTCATGGGTACGACGCCCTCATGATTCGGGCAATTGAGGATGTCAATCAGCGGCAGAAGCGCGTGCTGCTGGACAAGATTTTCGACCACTTCGACCACGACGTGCAGGGCAAGACGTTCGCCGTCTGGGGGCTCGCCTTCAAACCAAAGACCGATGATATGCGGGACGCGCCAAGCCGGGTCATCATCGAAGCGTTGCTCGACGCTGGAGCGCACGTGCAGGCATACGATCCCGAGGCAATGGACTCTACTCGCGCGCTCTACGGCGATCGCACCGGTCTCGAGCTGTGCCGCACCCGCGACGACGCGGTTCATGGAGCCGATGCGCTGGTGATCTGCACGGAGTGGCGGCAGTTCAAGAGCCCGGATTGGGAGCTGCTGCGGACCGAGCTGCGAGACCGCGTGATCTTCGACGGGCGGAACATCTACGATCCGGAACGAACGGCGCGCGAAGGCTTCACGTATTACGGGATCGGTCTCGGGGCGCATCTACCGCGGGCAAACCGGGTGCTGGACATGGAACCGGAGTTCATGGCGGAGCCGATCTCCGCTGACTAACCCGAAATATTCACGAACTGGAACGTGCCTGGGGAGACGATTGTAGGGGATGATCGTGTAAGCGGCATCGTAAGCGGCATCGGTGAAGCGAGACTTCACGTTGGTCTCCTCACCACCAAGAAATGCGCCCAGTCGACAAAGCTGGAAGCGACGACCCTGCTCATGAATCATCCGGGCCACAGCGGTCTCCAGAAGTTGTGCTCGCCGGACAAGGAGGGCGTCCCCATTCGACTCCGCTTAGGGCAAGCTATTCGGCTGCGCTCCGATGCCGCTTCTCGGGCAGGCATTCTTGCTGATTCAAAGACCGGCTCCCGCGCTTCCGCCGGGAACATAGCTGCTCGACACAGCCGTTGGTGTCCCCCGTCGCGGAGTTTATCCCAGCAGCCGCATCGGAGCGAAGAGCGGGGCCGTCCCTCCGACACGGCTGTTCGACGCAGCTGCTGGGATGACAGCGGACGGGTACCTGTCTTGCAAACCGCTATAAGCGGATTCGCAGAAGTCTTGGCCTACCCCTGCGTCGCCCGATGAGCCTTGCTGAGCACTTCCGACGGGTAGGGGGTGGTCCAGAACTCTCGTCTGTCCGCTTAGAACCCTTCCAAAACGGAGGTCGGGTCCGCCCCTACGGATGAATCGGAGGGCCGTCCCTTAGTCCGCGAACATCGTCCACATGATGGCCCAAGGCGTCGGACGATGATCGGTCCAGCGTCAATCCCGACGCACCTTAGCCGAGGATGATGCGGTCCGACACCATCACCGCGAAGAGCCCGGCGAGATACCACAGGGAATAGAAGAATGTCCTCCGGGCCAGCGCCTTGCTCGGATCCTGAAGGAGCTTCCAGGCCATCCAGAGAAAGTACCCACCGAGAACGACCGCGCCGGTCAGGTAGAGCCAGCTCATCCCGAACGGCACGAGCAGCAGCGTCACCGCCGTCAGCAGGATCGTGTAGAGGAAGATCTGGCGCCGTGTCTCCTCTTCCCCGGCCACGACTGGCAGCATCGGCACGTTGGCCCGCCCGTACTCGCCCTGCTTGAGCAGCGCGAGCGCCCAGAAGTGCGGCGGTGTCCAGTAGAAGATGATCGCGAACAGGATCCAGGCCGGCGCCGAGAGCGTGCCACTGACCGCCGCCCAACCGACGAGGGGCGGAATCGCGCCAGCCGCTCCACCCAGCACGATGTTGTGCGGGGTTCTCCGCTTTAGCCAAAGGGTGTAGACGAAGACATAGTAAAGATTCCCGAGGAGCGCGAGCCCAGCCGCCAGCCAGTTCGCGCCCAGCCCCAGGACGAGCACACCAGCGACGGTGAGCGCGATTCCGAAGGCGAGCGCCGAGGCGGGCGAGATGCGACCGTTTGCGGTCGCCCGCTTTCGGGTGCGCGGCATCATGGCGTCGATGTCGCGGTCGATGAAGCAGTTGATGACGTTGGCACCACCGGCGGCAAGAGTGCCACCGATCATCGCCACCAATACCAGCCCGAAGCTTGGGAAGCCTCGCTCGGCGACGAGCATCGCGCCCAAGGTGGTCACAAGGAGGAGCGTCAGAATGCCCGGCTTGGTCAACGCCACGTAGTCGTTGATTCGCGCCTTGACGCCGTCGAGCTCCGCGACCGCGGTGTGGTTGGGATTATCGAGCATCGTTGTACCGGGCTCCTCCGCCGTTCCGGGAGACAAAAACCGCTGTAACGTTGTCAGGAGGGTCACGGCAAGGCCGAGGGGGGGCACGACGCTCAGGCGCTGGATCGCGCATTCCGGGATGACGTGCCAGACACGAAGGGGTTGCTCCCCAACCGCGTCATGGCCCCATTCTACTCCGAGGACTTCCGCTCGCGCAGGTAGCGGAGCTCCAGACCGTGCGGCAATGTCGCACAAGCGAGATCGAACACGATCGTTGGCAAGCGCCACCGGACACACTGCTACCTTCAGTGGCCTGAACCCTGCATGGTGTTGGTTTCGGTTCGGTCGACGCGGAACGCGAACCGAACGACGCGCGTTTCTCAAGAAGAGGGCGCAGCACTACCCCTTGACAACCGCGTGAACCCGTCGTATTCAGAACGTGAAATATCTCACGATCGGTCCAGCCAGACGATTGCGGCAGGAGACCGGGAAATGAGATATGCGGGCCGCCGTCGGCCGCCGGGCCTCGATCACCGAGTCATCGAGGCACAGTCAACGTCCGGTATGTGCACGCAACGCCGCGTGATGGACGTTATGGAGAATGCAATATGAACGCGACGCTCGATTCCACCCCTGTTTACACGACCTACCTCGCGCCCGGCCAGCAGCTCGTGTCTTCGGAGTTCATCGGTAGCCGGAGCACCGGATCACTCATCGTGACCCGGCTGGTGAAAGATCGGCTTGGGCTCCTGCATGTCACGCTTCGCGACGAACGCGGTCGCGAACTTAGCGCGTTTGCCGAGCAGGTCGAGGCGGCGATCACCGAAGGGCATCTCGTCCCAGCGGGCGAGCTGGTGGGCTCGGCGTAGCCAGCGGGTACACGACACGGGCGTCCACGTCAGGCGGCGGAACCCACCGCCGCCTGACGTGTGTCGATGGCCTTACGGTGGGCAGGAATTTGCATCCGCCGTCAGGGTGTACGACTCCTCGCCCTCGCCGTAGCCCATCACGAACTGCTCGCCGCAGGCGTTGGTGAACTGCGTGTTCGCGCCGGACGATGTGGTGACCTCGAACACCGAGCCCACGATCGGGCCGGAACTGCTCCCCGCGGGGATCGGCCCATCGAAGGCGACGATCCCATCCACCGTCACGGTGACGGAAAGCTCGGCCTGAGCGGTGATGTCGATGCTGGTTTGGAACGTTCCATCGGCGCTGGCCGCCTGCGGAGCTGGAGCCTCCGTTGCTGCCGGGTCGCTGTCGGCGGCCTCCGCTTCGTCACCGCTTGCCGCCGCCGGTGGAGTCGTCGCGGCGCCCGGGGTAGACGTGTCCGTACTCGGCGCCTCCGTGGCCGCCGGAGCCGCTCCTGGCTCACCGCTGCTTGCGTCATCGACGTTGGCGCCATAGTGTACGAAGACGAACTCGGCGGGAGCATCGGTGGCGTTGAGGACCGTGCCCCCTCCCGTCGTGAGCTGACCCTGCCCTTGGCCGTTATCGTCTACCCCCAGAAGATTGGGTCCACGATCGTCCTCGACCTCGATCTCGCCTTCGGTCGCCATGACCAGCGCTGTCCCCGTATGCGGGGGCACGGTCACTTCTTCGTCCGGCTGGAGCACGAATCGGATGAGCTGGAGATCGTAGGTTCCCTCGGCGTAATCGTCGACCACCGGGCTTTCGTAGAATGCGTCTTCGGCGACACTGGCCTGATCGACGACTTCGAAGATCCAGACGGTAGACGCGCCGTCCTGGCCTCCCGTCGTGTACTGATCCTCGGCCGACTTGAAGTACGCCTCGCCGGGCCCGAGCAACGCCCGCTTGGCGGTCACATCGTTGCGAACGATGGACGATCCCTCCCGCTGGAGGATGATCGCGGCATTGGAGACTTCTGGCTGCGCGCTCGCGAAGTTCGGAACCTCGAACCCACGCACCTGCCAGACCACCTGCTCCTCGCTCTGGAAGGCCAACCCCTGCGCAAGCACCGCCGGGCTTCCTGGGGACGTGCCAGAAAGCGGAGCGGAGTCCTGAGCCGATGAACTGGAGCTCGTCTCTTCGTCCGGCGCGCTGGTTGCGTCGGGCGTCTCCGCATTCTCTGGTGTGCTCGGATCGCTCGAGGTGGGCGTACCGGGTTCCTCTCCGTCATCCTCGTCCGCCTGGCTGTTTCTCGCGGGCAGCTCGGTGTCCGGTGTTTCGCTTTCGGAGGTCGGTGTCTCATCCTGCGCCCGAACCCCCGGCGCGAACACCAGGAATGACAGCAGCAGCCACGAGACGAGCCAAAGCCGAAGCGCTCTCCGGGGAGATGCTTCCGGAAGCTCGCGCCGCACTGACCCTGGGGATTGCCTGGTTCTCGATGTCATCCTCGATCCCTCCCTTGCAATTCGTGCAAATGGTGCCATGCGTTTCCGGGCTGGAAGCGGTCGCACACCATTTCGGCGGCGATGAGCTCCCGGAATGCCCTGAGCCCGAAAGCGGCGTGCCGCCAGCTACGGGAACCGCAATCGGAACGGGGTCACTTCGCGAGTCACCCCGCGTTCACCGTCCGCTGGAAATCCGGCGGAGAACCGTTCCGCCGAGAGCGATGTGCGTATGGCGATAAGCCGACATCCAGCGGAGCCACGCTCCATCGACAAATGAGCGAGACGACCGGCCGGGCTTCCAATCGTAGCCGGAAACAGCGCCGGTGCCAAACCGCAACTATCGTGCTTCGTCAACGCACGGCATTGTCATTCGGGGTTGTGGTTCGCCCCAACATGCCGAATCCGAAGCATGGCACGGGCGTTCATGGACCCCACCCGACCGCCGCGGCGGGGGCATGACGGGTACCATGTGCGTTACGCGCAGAGCGTTCTCGGTCCGGATCGTCCCATGGACACGGCCATCAGATCGGAGCATTGCGGGTTGGATCGCGCTCCAGCACAATCCAGACCTCATGCCCCTCCAGAGCACCATATTCCCGCGACGGAATGGTTGTGGCTGACGGTGGCGGTCTTGCTCGGACTTGCGATCCGGATTCCGTTCTTCCGGATCCCGATGGTTGCCGATGAAGGCGGATATGCCTACGCGACCCGCGGCTGGCTGGAAGGAACCGGCACGCTTTACGACGATCTCTGGATCAGCCGCCCCCAAGGCATCTTCTTCGTCTATGCGGGCATCTTCGATCTCCTCGGAAGTGGCACGATCGCCCTGCGCTTCGCGGCCTGGATCGCCACCGCGCTGACGACCGCCGCGATATGGGCCCTCGCTCGGCTCCTGATCAACCCCCGTTCGGGAGTCGCCGCCGCATTTGTCTTCGTGATACTGTCCGCGTCCCCCGCGCTGGAAGGTTATACGGCGAATGCCGAGATCTTCATGGGGGCTCCGGCGGCACTCGTCGCGCTCTGGCTCTACCGCCTCGCCCGCACCGGCTGGCATGGCGGGCAGCTCGTCGCGATCGGGGTTCTGATCGGCATCACGTCGTCGCTGAAGCCGTCGGGAGCGGTGATGTTCCCCGTCGCGATCGCCTACATTTGGATGCTCGGCATCCGGATGCCCGGCGGCGGATGTGACAAGCGGGTATTGATCCGGCGGATGCTCCAGGTTGCGGGTGGCGTCGCGATCGTTGGGATGCTGTCGCTCCTGCACGGGTGGTATCTGGGCTGGAGCAACTTCATCTACGCCACGGTCACCTATCGCCTGACCGCCCAGAGCGCCGCCACAGTCGGCTTCGAGCACCACATTGCGGCGATCGGCCGCCTGATCGGCCGGAGCTGGAACGTGATCTCCCTGGTGCTGGTGGTCCCGGCATTGCTTCATCGCGACCGGCTTCGGGGAGCGCTCGACAAGGGGTCGGCCCGGAGCCGGAGCCAGCGGCGGTTGACGCGTGACAGGTTCGCGACGTTGTCCCTGACACCGGCGCGAATGAGCGCACAGTCCCGGCCGGATGACGACCACTCGCTTCTGCTCCGGCTCTGGCTGGCGGGAAGTGTGCTCGGGATCAGCATTGGTGGCGACTGGTGGTCGCACTATCTGATTCAGCTCACCGCTCCCCTGGCGATCTGGCTCGCCGCCGCGATCGCTCGACTTTGGCTCACACTCTCGACAGCGGGACGGCGGCGTGTGGCGCCCCTGCTCATCGGCTTGCTCATCGGGCCCTATTGGGTGCTGGTGCTCGGCACACCGGAGGATATGGCCCAAAACCTGTTCGACCATCCCGGCATTCCGGCTCAGGAGGCGGTCGCCGCCCACCTGCAGGAGAGCAGCGAGCCCGATGCCACAATTTATGTCGCCTTCGACCAAGCCTCGATCTACTACATCGCCGATCGGCTCCCGGCCTACCGCCACCTCTACGACCAGGAGCTCCGTGGCATTCCCAGCTCGTATTCCGACCTCATCATGATCATCCAGAGTCCCGATCGTCCGGAGTTCATCGTGGGCACGCGGCAGCCGGGACCATTTGCCGACAACAGCCGCGCCTTCTGGGATGAGGTCGGGAAATATTACAAGCTCGATGTCACGATCGAAGGCGTGCCGATCTATCGCGACAAGAGCCTGAGGCCACCGTAGGGCATCGTGCGCTCGCGCGACGCCACGGCCGGCGCGGGGGATGGGCGAAGCCTCGGGCCTCACGGATGCTCGCGATTGCCGTTTTCGTCGACGCCCGCGCGCCAGAGGTTGACGCCGCTGGAGATCAGACCAAGATGGCTGAACGCCTGCGGGAAGTTGCCGAGGAACCGGCCGGTGCCAGGGTCGATCTCCTCCGGCAAGAGGCCGAGCGCGTTGGTGCGGGCACACATCGCGTCGAACTGATTCCGCGCTTCCTCGATTCTCCCCTGAAGTGTGAGATTGTCGATCATCCAGAACGAGCACAGCAGGAACGCCCCTTCGTCGCCTTCCAGACCGTCGGGCGATCGCTCGGGAAGATAGCGGTAGAGCAGACCGTCGCCGGCGCCAAGCTCGCGCGTGATCGCCTCCGTCGTGGCCACCATCTTCGGATGATCGGCCGGGATCACCCGCCGGATCGGCAGCGCGAGCAGGGCCGCGTCGAGATGCCCGCCACCGAGCTCCTGTCCCAGATATCCTTCCTCCTCAGACCAGCCTTCGGTGAGGATTGAGCGCCGGATCGTCTCGGCGGTCCGCCGCCAGCGGGCGGCATCCACCTCGTGACCAAGCTGGGATGCAAGCCGCGCTCCGCGATCGAGCGCGACATGGCAGATGCCAGCCGAATAGGTCTGGACCCGGCCAGCGGTCCGGACCTCCCAGATCCCTTGATCGGGCGTGTTCCAGAGCCCGGCGGCCCGCTCGACCAGGTCGCGGACCTGAGTCCAGAGCTGACTGTCCAGCTCACCGCCGCGCGTGGTCGACTGATAGGCGAGATCGACCAGGTCGCCATAGACATCGTGCTGGACCTGGTCCGACGCGGCGTTGCCCCACCGCACCGGACTGGACTTCCGGTACCCTTCCAGCTCGGGATCGAGGAACTCCTCGATCCTTGTTCCGCCGTCGAGGGTGTACATCACATTGACCTGGCCCTGCTTGCACAAGCCGAGCGCCCAGCGCAGGAACTGGGTGGCTTCCGCTTCCAGTCCGATCCGGCGGAGCGCGGTGACGGTGAACGAGCCATCGCGCACCCAGACATACCGGTAATCCCAGTTCCGCTCGCCACCGATCAATTCGGGCAGCGACGAGGTGGGCGCGGCGATCAGGGCGCCGTTCGGGAGGTAATCGAGCAGCTTGATCGTGATCGCCGAGCGGCGCACGAGATCCCGTTGTGGTCCGCGATACTGAAAGTCACTGAGCCAGCCAAGCCAGCCCTCGGTCGTGTTGACGACCGCCGCGACCGGCGCATCGACCGAGGAGGCCCCAACCCCGCCGTTCCAGCGCAGGCAGAAGGTGACCGACTCGCCACGTTCAAGATGCCAGGAGCCGCCGGCGCCGTCGAGCTGGCGTGACGACTCCAGGTCGAGCTCGAGATCGGGAAAGCGCCGTGGCCGGAGCCGAATCCCGTTCTCGCCACGCTCCGGATCGCACCCGCCGCGGACCTCCACGCGCACCGTAAGATCCGCGACTCCCTCCACTACCTCGACGCAGCGCAAGAGTTCCCCCGTGCTGGGGATGCCCTCCTGGCCGAGGTTGGCATTGTCACGCAGCGGCATCAGATCCGTGATTCGCACGATCCCGGTGGCCGTTCGCAGCTCGGTGATGAGGATCGCGGTGTCTCCGAGGTAACGATGGCGGGCACCGATGACCGTGCCGACATCGACCCGGAACGCTCCGCCGATCTCGCGATCGAGGATCGAGCAGAAGACCGGCATCGAGTCGAACCGGGGCAGGCAGAGCCAGCTGATGGTGCCGTCGATCCCGACGAGCGCCGCCGTCGTGCCGTCCCCGATCAGGCCGTGGCCCTCGATCGGCAGGTAACCATCGAGATACGCGATGGGGCGAAATCCCGGTATATGCCGCGTGTGCGGCATCATGCTCGAAGTGCTGTGGATCAAGGTCAGGCCCTCTTGTCGGTCCGCGGCGATGATTCGACATCGATCATGCCGACCGGACGTCCATCCGGCGTGGGACGAGTACCAGCGTCTTCGGTCGCCTCGGTCGAGTCCATCCGCTCGAGGACGAGGCTGCCCGCCCGTCCGATAACGTGCGAGGCGACCGGTGTGGTGACGAGCAGCATCAACGAGATCAGGATCAGCCGGGCGACGATCGGCCCGTCAGCAACGACCATTCCGGATATGGCCAGGATGATCACCCCAAGGAACACCGACTTGCTCGCCCCATGGAGCTTGGTAAAGAGATCGGGCATCCGGATGATGCCAATGATCCCGAGAGTCATCACGACCACGCCGAGGATGACGAGCGCGTCGAACACGTAAGCGAGCATCAGAAGATTCGCCCTTCACTGTGATACCGGGCGGCGGCCACGGACGACAGGAACGACAGCAACGCCAGCATCAATGCCGCATCGAGGTAAACCGAACTTCCGGCCGTTGTCGAGTAAAGAATGAGCAACGCCACCAGCACCAGCGTCACCGTATCGAGCGCGAGAACGCGGACAAGGGCGGACGTCGCGCGAATCACGAGGACGATGCTCACGCCGAGCAACCCCGTCATCCAGATCATGGCGCCGTAGAAAATGAAACCGTGCATCAGGAGGCGCCGTCCCGTTGCGTCGATCCGTCTACCGGAGCGGGCATGTGGCTACCATATTCCCAGAGCCGATAAAACTTCTCGGCGTCAGCGCGCGTGGTGTCGGGGTTGCTGGCATCGATCACGTGCACGAGCATCACGCGCTGGTCCCAATCGATGTCGATCAGGAACGATCCGGGCGAGAGCGTGATGAACAGCCCCACGATGCCGATCCCGGGTCGCGAGTGGTTCCCCAGTGGAATCTTCACTACCCCGGGATTGTCGAGTTTCCTGAGCCCAATCACGAAGGTCGTGACTTGCCAGGTGCCCTTGACGATGTCTCCAACAAGCATGGCGATCAGCTTCGGCAGGTACACGAGGATGTGCAGGACATAGCCGGCTTGGGGCCTTGCGACGAACAGGGTCTCCCGGTAAATCACCATGAGAGCGACGGAGATCAGGGCCCCTGCCACCAGATCCGGCCAGGCGAAGCTCGCCAGCATCAGCGCATAGATCAGCGTCAGGGCCAGAGCGATCACGATCATGTACATCATGGCACCCGCTCCGGCAGCACTTCGGACGCCCGCGTCGTCAGTTCAATCAGCGGCTCGGGCCACAGCCCGATCCCGATCAGGGTCAGCGCAAGCGCGGCAACCAGCCCCAGCGCTCCGACCGTCGTCAATTCGTCCGCCTCCTCGGTGATCCAGAATCGGTGGCGATAGAGTTGGAACATGTACACGAACGAGAGCGCCCCGCCCAGAAAGATGAGCGCGACGAGCACGGGTCCATCCTCGGCGACTCCGATCTGGAACAGCGTCAGCTTGCCGAAGAAGCCCCCCGACGGCGGAACGCCGGCGACACTGAAGGCACCCACCGCGAATGCCGCTCCGGCGACCCAGCCGCGGAGACTGACCGAGAGAAACAGGAGCGCCTTGTTCAGGCCGTTGAGAACCGCGTAGAGGATGGCGGCGGCGTATCCAGCCTGGCCGCCGATGCTGATCGCGATCAGGAAGTAGCCGACCTGCCCGATCGCGGAATAGGCGAGCACCTCGTTCGGAGTTTGGCGGGCGATCGCCTGAACGCCGCCGTAGATGATGCTGATCGCACCGAGCGTGATCAGGACCGGCGCGCCCTCGCTCAGCTCGCGGGGGAAGAGATCGGCGCCGAACCGGAGCAGCCCGTACGAGCCGATGTTCGCCAGCGCCCCGCTAAGGATCGCGGCGACGGCGGGCCGGGTGCCGGTGTAGACGGCGGGAAGCCAGAAGTGAAACGGGAACAATCCGAGCTTGATCCCGAACGCGACGAAGATGATCGTGGAGGCAAGGATCGCGGGATTCTCGGCGACGACCGGCATCCGCTCGGCGATCCGCTCCATGTCGAGCCAGCCGGTGGTGTGGTAGATCGCGGCAATTCCGATCAGGAAGAACACGGACCCAAGCAGGTTGACGACGATGAAGATCAGCGCCGCCCTGAACTGACGCGGCGTTTCGCCATAGCTTGCCATGACATACGCCGAGATCATCGAGATCTCGAAGAAGACGTAGAAGTTGAAAATATCGCCGGTGAAGCAGAGTCCGGTCAGCCCAACCGCCATGAACAGGACCAGCGAGGGAAAGATCCTGGCCTTGACATCCCGCGAGACTTCGAACCAGAGCGCGCACATCAGCACAATGAGCGAGAGCACCGAGAACACGATCCCCAGCATGTCGACGCGCAGGGCGATCCCGATTCCGGGTTCCCATCCACCTATCGCCATTTCGCGGTCGCCGTGCCGGTAGACATCGACCCCAAGCACCACGTTGGCACCCAGCGCGGCGGCGAGGATAGCGACCGCCAGATAGCCAGCGCCCTTTCGGGTGCCATCGAGCGCGGCGAGGAGGATCGCGCCGAACCAGACAATCGCGAGTGGCGGGGCAATCATCTGAAGACCGCCTCCGCCGGCTGGGCGTCGACACGCCGTACGCCCGGGATCGCCAAGACACCCGGATCGAGAATCTCCGGATCGAGCTCGCGCTCACGAAGGTCGTCGACCTCGGATTGCTGGCTCTCGGCCTCAGACAACTGGCGCAGGTCGAGCGAGAGATGCGAATCATAGACGCGATAGACGAGGCTGAGACCAAGTGCCGCGACACCGAAGCCGATCACGATCGCGGTCAGGGTCATCGCCTGCACGAGCGGATCGCTCAAGGCTCCGTCGGCGGGAAGAACCGGCGCATCACCTCGCCGCAGGCCCGTCGCCATAATGAAGAGGTTGGCGGCGTTGCCGATCAGGATCATGCCGGTGATCACGCGGACCAGATCCCGCTGGAGCATGAGGTAGGCACCGGAGCCGAACATGAGAGCGACTACGATCGAGACGAGCAGGATCATTTCCGCGGGCCTTCCACGGATGACGTGTCGGAGCCGGGATTCAGCCCGGCGACGAGCCGCTCGCGCTCCACGCGTTCGATCGCGCGTGCGATGGCGCCGACCGAGCCAACGCAGAACCCGAACACGATCAGGAGCACCCCGATGTCGAACAGCAGTGGCGTGAAGAACTCGAGTGTTCCGAAATGGACGACCTCGTCACCCGCGGGCGGCCAATGACTCAGGATCGGCTTGCCGGCGAGGACCGGGCCAAACGCCACGCTCAGGGCGAGCGCGACCCCGACCAGCGGCGCCAGCGGCGCAAACCGCACGAGCGGAAGACGGTCGAATTCGTCGGGTCCGAAGGCGACGCCCTGGAGAATGATCCCGAGCGATGCGATGACCCCGGCGGAGAAGCCATCGCCGATATCGGCATACCCCTTGATCATGACCGCGAGCGCGATCACCAAGGTCGGCAGGAGCAGGATGCGGGCGACACTGTGTGTCATCACGGTTGTCATCGGAGCCGTCCCTTGCGGATAAGGCTGAGTACGCCGAGCAGGACCATCGCGATCACGCAGATCTCACCCAGCGTGTCGAAGCCACGGAAATCGGCGAGGATCACGGTCACGATGTCCCTGCCATGGGCCAACGGTGTGAGCGCCTCGTAGCCGTCGATCAGCTCCGTCGACGGAGCCGGCCGGGAGAGCGTGCCCCACACCACGAAGAAGGCGGTGACTGCGGAGATCACGCCCAGCACGGCGTCGCGCCGGACCATGTTGGCCTCGGCACCGACGTTCGTTTCATACCGGAGAATCGCCCGCGGCATCAGGAGCAGCATCCCGATGAAGAACAGCGAGAGGACCGTCTCCACCAGCACGGCCACGAGCGCCACGTCGGGGGCGCCCATGAACGCGTAGATCGTGGCAAGGCCGAACCCGACGCACGACATCGAAAGCACGATCTGCAGATGATCGCGTGGGACGGAAACGGCGATCGCCGCCACCGCGGTGACGAGCAGCATCATGATGACGGGGATATCATCCCGCCCGATCACGCCGATCTCGAACTGGCCGCTGTTGGGCGTAACGATCACGGCCAGGAGCACCAGGGCCCCGGCGGGAAGCAGGATCGTCGAAATCCTGCTCCGGAGGTCACGGACCTCGATCCGGTGAAGGGCGTTCGAGATCGCATCCAGCGTTGAAAGCGATGCGAAGTAGAGGCGCTCCGGCCCTAGCGTGGCGCCAACATGAGCCACGCCGAGCGCGGCGGGGCGCCAAAGCCGCTCGGAGACCACCAGCCCGATTCCGGCGACCCACGTTGCGAGCGCCATCACGTTCTCGGCGCGAAGGTCAAGGTGATAGGCAGCCTCGATGTGCAACGACGATCCCGCACTGATCGATGCCGCACGCTCCGCGAGCCGTGCCAGCGGAGTGACCCACACGCCGAACAGGATCGTGACGACGCCGAGCACCGCGACTGGCACAACCAGGCGTGTCGAAATTGCGGTCGGTGATGTGCGCAGCGGACCAAGGAATATCCGGGTCCAGAAGCGGGCAATGTAGGCAAAGGTCAGGGCAGCGGCGATGACGGCGAGGACCGCGAACGGTGCGCCCCGCTCATGGGCGGCGGCGAACAGCAGCTCGTCCTTGAAAAACCCGGCGGTCAGCGGGAGGGCGATCAGCCCGGCGGCGGCGGCACCGCTCCAGAACGCCAGCCCCGGCATCGGGCGCGCCAGCCCGCCGAGGTCCGACATCCTGGTCGATCCGGTCGCCTCGGTGACGCTGCCGGCGGTCATGAACAGCGCGGACTTGACCAGCGCGTGCGCCACGACGTAGAACGTCGCGCCGGCCACGCCTTTCTCGCCACCCAGACCGAACATGAAGACGATGTATCCGTACTGAGAGATCGTCGAGTAGGCGAGAACCTGCTTGAGCACATCGCGGGTCAGGGCGAGGATTCCACCAACCACGATCGAGGTGAACCCGACGATCAGGAATCCATCGAGCAGCCAGCCGTGAAGGGCGATCAGCGGGTAGCACCGCCCGATCAGAAAGACCCCGGCGGCGACCATCGCGGCGGAGTGGAGATACGCGGAGACGGGAGTCGGCGCGGCCATCGCCCGGGGCAGCCAGAAGTGGAGCGGCACCTGGGCGCTCTTGGCGAGCGCGCCGACGCTGATGAGGGCGACGGCCCAGCCCGATGCAGCGGATTGCGGTTTCCGGTCGATCATCGGGGGCAGGGAAAAGGTGCCGAGCTCATCGTGCAGGATCAGGAATCCGACAAGGACGAGCACGGCGCTGACCCCGGTAATCAGCAGGGCCATCATCGCGGCCGACCGCGAGCTGTCGTTCTCCCGGTCGTACCCAATCAGAAAGAACGAGGCGATCGCGGTGAGATCCCAGAAGAGGAAGAGCAGGATCACATCCTGCGCCATCACCAGACCGATCATCGCCGCCAGGAACAGGAGCAGGAACGCGAAGAATCGCGGCGCCTCGTCGAGGTCGCGTTCGTGATGAGCGAGGTGGCTGGGGATGTATGCCGACGCGTAGATGACCACCATCAGCCCGATCCCGGTGGCGAGCAGCGCGTACATCCGGGCCAAGCCGTCCAGCTCCAGCTGCCAGCGCAGTCCGAGCGTCTCGGACCATGGCAGATCGACCCTGGATTCCTGGGCGAACAGTGACCAGCTCGCGACCCCGAATGCCAGCGCGGAGGTCGCGATCGCGACTGGGCCGGCAAAGCGAGGGTTCCACGTCCCGGCAAGGACGGTGAGCACCGGCGCGGCAAACGCTACGAGGAGCAGGAGCCCGGCGAGGTTCGGTATCAGTCCGGAGACGACGTCGTTTGGCACGGTGTCTCCTTCCTTCAAGCGACGCCGGTCAGATTCGGTGAGCACGCATCACGCTCGGAACAACAAAATAGGGGCTGCCGTGGGCAGTCCCTCACCGCGTTCAGGGAGACGTGGGGCGGGGTTCATCAGCCACCGCCACGATCATGCAATTCTAGGCGCTGGCTTCGGCCGCCGCCAGCGAGGTCGCCGGAGGCTCAGTGCTCAGGCATGCTTGGCACGGGCGATCGGGTCGGTTGCGGTGACCAGCTCGGTGATGTCGTCCGGATGCGCCCGCTCGACGTTGAGCACGTCGTGATAGAGGGATGTGACCTGCCGCCGGGCGGGCACCGTATGCCTGTCGAACCGCGCCGCCGCGTCCAGCGTCAGCGTGGCCCGGAGCCGCCAGGCCCGTCTGGCGTCGAACCGCGTCAGGGCCGGGGCGTCGTCCCGGGGCACGCTCCACTCCGTGCAGACGCGGTCGAGGGCATCGTCTCGCAGGCGCAGCACGACCTCCTCGATGTACGCAAGGGGCGTAAGGGGCGCCTGGTGCACGAGCGTTGTGGTGGCTGGAGGTGCGCGAACCGTAGCGGGAGCCGCGATGGCGCGATCGGACCGGCGTGAACCGAGGACACCGGCGAAGATCAGCGCGGCTCCCACCGCCATCGCGATGTAGAGATACTCGTAGTGCCCGAGCCGGGTCAGGCTGCCGCCCGCCGCGACCACCAGGGTGCCGGCGGAGATCAGCGCGCAGCCGATCATCCGGTTTCGCTGAATGCCCTCCTTCCAGAATCGCCAGACGGAGTACGCGGTTCCGCCGACAATGATGGCGGTGCCAAGGGCATTGATGGCGACCGTGAGCGCCACCATTTCCGGACCGCGCTCGATGGCGTCCCAGCCGTCCGCCGCGAGCCGGGCGTGGTTGATCGGAGCACCGACCACCATCGTGATCCAGAGCGTGGTGACGAGGAGGATGGCGCCAACGCCAAAGCGCGCCATCGCGCGAGGGAACAGCAGGTAGAGCTGGCCGGCCGCGAGGAAGGCGACGACGAGGGCGGGTCCGGTCGCGTAATAGAGCCGGGCCAGCCAGGGTGTCCATGCGATCGCGCGCCCGGCGGCGTCGGCTCCGGCGGCGAGGGCGAACATCAGGAACGCGACGGACCAGGCGATCTTGTCGGGACGCGGCCTTCGATGGGCATCGCGAACGATGACGCCGGCACAGAGCAGGCTGATGATGGAACAGACGATGGGGAGGGCGATCACAGGCGTCGGGATCCATCCAAGGCGGGGCGATACAATCTCGCGCAACGGGACCACAATGGCCTGCAGCCGATTGTACCGCCGGAACGATTCGTGATTCGAGCGTCCCTTCCCGAACGCGTGTCTCTGGTTTGCCGGCCCGTCGCCAATCGAACGGAGGAGGGTTCAGCGCATGGCATCGTCGATCGAGTTCGTGCGGATCGGGGGCTACCCCGTGAAGGTGACATCGCTCGCGCGCGATAGCACGTCGGGTGGCTACACGCTGGTAGTGATCACCCGCGGCTCAGCCGACCGGAATCACCTCAACAATCTGCTCGCGGCGACGCCACTGGACTTCGAGGTTCCGAGAGCATTGCGAACGAGGATGCGCGTCGACGGGATCGATGCCCGGTCGGTGGGAGAGGGCGAGCGGGTGATCACCCGGTTCTCGATCCGGCTGGAGCCGGACGATCCGACGGCCGAGCGTTGCGACGCGGAAGACGCGGGTCCGCCTTCGATCGAGGATCGGCTCGACGCGATCGAGCGCAAGCTCGACCAGGCACTGGACGCGCTGGCGGCGCGGGCGAGCCAGCCCGCGCAGACCCGGTCGAAGCGCCGGTAAGGGCATTGGGATTGTCGATCAGTCGCCGAAGGTACGCTCGATGGCGGGCTCGGACGGATATTCGCGCCGGGGCGGAGCGATGGCCGGCTCGGCGTCCGGGCGCACCTGATGCATGAGGCCGGTCGCCTTCCCCCGCAACACTTCGGTGGATTGGCTCACCATGCGGCGCGCTTCGTCGCCCCGACGGGGCGCGAACAGCAGGGCGATCAGCACCCCCACCACCGCGCCGAGGAGGAATCCCCCGAGAAACCCTCTCGACGACGCGTCGCTCTCCCGCTTTCGTATTGTGCTCACGTCCCGATCGGTAGGGGTGTGCTCCTTGAGCCACGAGAGCTTGAGCGCCGAGAGATCGAGGTTGCTGAGCTGCTTCCGCACGTTGATCGCGGTCGTTCCGAGATCGCGCATGGTCTCTCTGCTTCCCTTGTTCATCTCGACCCGTCAGCCTCGCTTGGCACCTTGTAGACGCGATCGGTCTGGGCGGTTTGGGTAGCTTGCGCAGGTTCAACAGATGGCGCTGATTCGACACGTTCGACAGATTGAACGGTTCGGGCGGGTTGGGTCGAGTGGGCGGCTTGCTCGGCGCTGGCGTAGACAGGAGCCTTGGGCGGCTTCTTCCGCTTGCCGTTGACCGTTTTGGTCATCGTCCGCAGCCGCGAGTAGGTGCCGGCGACCGAGATGATCGGCTTGACTGCCTCTTCGCTGATGAAATTGGTCGTCCCCCGGACGCGCTTGACCGTACCGGTCAGCTCTTCCAGCATTGGAATGATCCGACCCCTGATGTCCTCGATCATCGGGATGATCCGGTCCTTGAGCTGGATCGCCAGGAACCCGAGCGCGGCGGTGATTGCCGCCAGCAGAATTACGTTGAGCACCATCGCGAGGACGATGAAGATGATCGCGATGTCGCGAAGCTTCTGCAACGCCGACTGACGGCTGTCGCCGAGCAGGAAAAGCCCGACACCTATCAGGACGAAGAGCAGGAGTGCCGCGACAGCGGCCATGATCGCCCTGGATTTCATCTTGTCCATACGCTCTTCAGTCCCCTCTAACAAACGGTGCGATGTCCCCACATGCACGTACCATTGTGCATGACCCTCCCCCGTCCGGCGAATCCGCACCAGCGATCCCGGACTCGCACTATCGTCCGGCCACCATTCGAGATTTGGGTCAACGTCCTTTTGAAATGGTCAACGCGACGAACGTTGGGTCGTCCGCTGGATCGTCCCGCCACCCAGCACGATATCGCCGTCGTAGAAGACGACCGCCTGGCCGGGCGAGGCGACGGGTCCACCTTCTGCCCCAAACGTGACCTCGGCGGTTCGGCTCGCGGCCGGACCGGGAACGACCCGGCAGGGCGCTGGTGCGCCGCGATAGCGGACTACGACATCGCTCGTGAATGCGTCGGCGGGCCAGGCTCCGGATGTGAACGAGACGTCCGTGAGTTCAAGGGAAAGGACTCGCGCCTGATCCCGGCTCCCGACGACGAGCTGGTTCGCGGTCGTGTCCAGACGCAGGACGAACCAGGGGCGGGTGTTGGCCGTCAGTCCCAGCCCGCGTCGTTGTCCAACGGTGTGGTGGACCAGACCGCGATGCTCGCCAAGCACCTCGCCGCCGTCGCTCACGATCGGCCCTGGACCGGTCAGGTCCGGCCGCCGCGAGGCGACGAAGTCGGCGTACGAGCGATTCCCGACGAAACAGATCTCCTGGCTCTCCGCCTTGTCGGCAACGGGTAGACCGAACGAGCGGGCGATTGCCCGCACCTCCGGCTTGGTTAGGCGCCCGAGCGGAAACTGGAGGAAGCGCAGCTGCTCTTGGGACATGGTGTAGAGGACGTAGCTCTGATCCTTGCCGGCATCGACCGCGCGAAGCAACCGCGCCGGAGCATCCTTCATTCCGCCGTCCCGGTCGATCCGGACGTAGTGCCCGGTGGCGAGACAATCCGCGCCGAGGAGTTTCGCGCGCCGCACGAGGTGGCGAAACTTGACGTGCCGGTTGCATTCGAGGCAGGGGTTCGGCGTCCGTCCCGCCGCGTACTCGTCGACGAACTTCTGGATCACGGATTCGCCGAACTCGACCTCCATGTTGACGGCGTAGAACGGGACGCCGATCGTGGCGCAGGTGGCACGCGCATCGTCCATCGCCGGGATGCCGCAGCAGGGGTTGGCGCGGTGGTCCTCATCGTCGGGCGAGAAGAGGCGCAGATTCATGCCGACCACCCGATAGCCGCGCTCGCGCATGATCAGCGCGGTCACCGCGCTATCGACCCCGCCGCTCATCGCGACGACGACCGTTTTTCCGGCGCCATCACGCGGGCCGATCTTTTCCTCCACGAGGAGCGATCCGCCGTACTCTCCATCGCAGTCGCGAGATGCCGACGGCTGCCATGGATTGGAGCAAGTGAAAGTGGGCGACGTGCTCATGGCTGATCGACATTTCCGATAACGAACGCTCGGGGCGCGGGGAGGAGGCAGGACGAGAAGATGCGTGCGGGGACCAGCACGTCAATACGGTCGAAAAGTGTAGCATGGCACCGTGACTTCGATGCCGTCCCGCCCTGGCGGCCCTTGTGACCCCGGTTGGGGAATGCTACGATGCGTTCCAGGGTGTCCGTACACTATGGTCAAGGCCTGCGCATCGTCGTTCGGGCGGGTAGCCCGGGTAGCACGGAGGAGTTCTCGAGGTGGAGGGGTCGCCAAACGTCCAATCCACGACCGGCAGCGGCGGCGGCATCGAGGTCAGCATGAACGCCAACCAGCTCTGGCAGGCGGTGCTGGCGGATCTCGAGTCCCGGATATCGCGCCGCGCCTTCGATAACTGGTTTCGGCAAACGTCCCTGGTAAGCGTCGAGGACGATGTCGCTCTTGTCGCCGCGCCCAACGCCTTCAGCGCGTCGACCCTCCAGGCCCGGTATGGAACACAGGTCGAGCGGGCGTTCTCCGGGATTGTCGGACGCCGGATCCAGGCGCGCTTCTCAGTGGCCGTGAAGCGCCCCGGCAACGATTCTCCGGAACCCGGCTCCTTGCCCGTCCAACCCGCCGAGCCCGCGGACAACGCGGCGGGCTTCCCCGTGTCGCCCAGCCCGCCACGGTCGCGGCGCGAATCGGTACCGCGCCGCGAGCTACCACCACCCCGCCCGCCAGGCCCGGCGTTGACCAACAAGCAGCTGAAGCTCGAACCCTCGGCGCACGGCCTGAACCCGCGCCTGACGTACGACACGTACGTCGTGGGCAGCTCCAACCAGCTCGCCCATGCCGCGTCGCTGGCGGTCGCGGACCAGCCAGGCCGTCAGTTCAACCCATTGTTCGTGTACGGCGGGGTGGGTCTCGGCAAGACCCACCTCCTGCACGCGGTTGGGCACAAGGCGCTCCAGATCAACCCTGATCTCACAATCATGTATGTCACCTCCGAGACCTTTACGAACGATGTGATCAAGGCGATTCGCTCACAGAGAATGGAGGAGTTCCGGGCGCGCTACCGGCTCATCGACATCCTGATGATCGACGACATCCAGTTCATCGCCGGCAAGGAGAGCACCCAGGAGGAGTTCTTCCATACCTTCAACGCCCTCTACCAGAACGGCAAGCATGTGATCATCACGAGCGACAAGCCGCCGCGCGCAATCTCCGCGCTCGAAGACCGCATGCGCTCCCGCTTCGAAGGCGGCCTGATCGCCGATGTCCAGGCACCGGATTACGAGATGCGGACCGCGATCCTGCGGCAGAAGGGCGAGGAGTTCGGAATCAGTCTTCCGGACGATATGATCGAGTACGTCGCGAACAAGGATCAGACCAACACCCGGGAGCTGGAGGGTGCCCTCAACAAGATTCTGATGATGGCGCAGCTCTACAAGCGGCCGCTCAACCTCCAGCTCGCGATGGAAGCGCTCACCGATTCTTCGATCGCCCGGCGCAAGGCGACCACAACGAGCATGGACGTGATCGACGCCGTCACCCGGTTCTACAAGGTAAGCGAGAAGGAACTGATCGGGCGGCAGCGCAACCGCGACATCGTCGCTCCCCGGCAAGTCGCGATGTACCTGATCCGCCAGGAGACCGATGGGTCGCTGGTCGACATCGGGCGCGCGCTCGGTGGCCGGGACCACACGACCGTGCTTCACGGCATCGAGAAGATCGAGCGCACGCTGGAGACCGATGTCCAGCTTCGATCGCAGATCATGGCGATTCGCGAGTCGCTCCTGACGGCCTCGCCACGCTGAAAGGCCGCGATCCGGGTCGGCCGCTCTGGTCAAAATCGGGTTCGCCAGTATGATGGTGGCCACACGCGGCGCTGTCACGTCGAGGAGGTCGAGCTATGCGGCGTGTCGCGTTTCGGCTCCGGGTGAAGCCCGAGCGGCTCGACGAATACATCAGGATTCATGCCGAGGTGTGGCCAGAGTTGTTGGACGATCTGACCGAGGCTGGGTACCGCAACTATTCGATCTTCGCCGACGGTCCGGAGTTGTTCGGATATCTGGAATGCGACGACTGGAACGCGGCGCAGGCGGCGCTAAGCGGGAGTGACGCGAATCGTCGCTGGCAGGCCTGGATGAGCGACTTCCTCGAAACGCCGGTCGATCCGGAAGGTGATGAACCACTGCGGCTCCTGCAACAGGTCTTCTTTCTGGAATGACGGGTGCCGCGAGCCACCGCCGCACGGCGACGGCGAGAAAACAACACCACGAGGAGGAGGAATCATGACCGCCGTCGATCTTTTACCGACGCTTGCAACCGACAGAGCGACGACCGCGCCGTACCGGGTGTCGGTCGAGGAGTACATCACGTTCCGGCGTCAAGGATTTCTCGTCGTTCGCGGGCTCGTCTCGCCCGAGCAGATCTCGGAGTTGCGGGCGCACATCGATGATCTGACACAGGGCCGCTTGCCGGAGCAATCGGGGCACCTCCTCCAGAGCGTCGATCACTCCAGCGGGGTCGCAACCCAGGAACTCGCCGCCCCGCCCGTGCACCTCTCGCCCGAGGAAAAGGCGGAGTTTTTCCTGCGCATCCACATGCTGCATCGTCAGTTGGAAATCCACGAGCGGTACCTGCTCCATCCTGGAATTCTCGATGTCCTCCAGGCGCTGACCGGCCCGGACATCCTGGCCCTCCAGACCATGTTGTTCGTGAAGGGTCCGGGCAAGCCGGGGCAGGGTTGGCACCAGGATTCCTACTACATCCCCACCCATCCCGATTCGCTCTGCGGCGCGTGGATCGCGATCGACGATTGCGACGAGCGGAACGGAGCGATCTGGTACGCCAGCGGCAGCCAGCACGAACCGGTCTACCCGCCGGAGTCGGGCTACGGGCATGGAGACCGCAATCTCGACGGGCTCTCCGGGGTCAGCGGCGTCAGCAACCCGAACGATGACGAGAACGACCTCTCACCGATAGCAGAGCGCTATCCGCACCTGCTCGCCTCCGCCAGCGCTGGCGATGTCGTGTTCTTCGGCGGCCATGTCCTGCATCGGAGCAAGACGAACTGGACCACCGACCGCTTCCGGCGGGCGTTCGTCGGGCACTATTGCAACGCGCGCTCATTCACCCAATGGAACGACGGCGACGGTTCCGACCTCGACCAGGACACGATGATGGCCAACCAGCGCCACATCCTGGCGCGTGGCGACACGCACCTCCCGTTCGCCACACCACGGTTCGGGACGCCCTGCGCGGCATTGCTTCCGCCCGAGGAGCGGCGTCGCGAGAGCGAGTTCGCGGCGATGATGATGGGCGACATGGAGAGCGGAATAATGGGCGCGATGGACGCCGATCCCACAATGGCCGACGACGATTGACAGGGCTATCGGCCTTTGAGCAAACACCGCGATCACGATCGGTCCGCTTCAGAAGGAGTTCTCGTGCCTCGACTTGGCGTCATCACCGATGAGATCACCGACGATTTCGACCATGCCCTCGCGGTCTGCGCCGAGCTGGGGATTCGCGATATCGAGCTTCGGAGCCTCTGTGGCAGGAGCATCGTCGATCATGACGAGGAGACCGTCGAGCGAATTGCCGACGCGATCCACAAGGGCGGGTTCGCAGTGGTCGCGATCGCCTCGCCATTCCTGAAATGCGCGATCAACAATGACGCGGCCACAGCCGGCAACACCCACTCCGCCCAGGAAACCAGCCGGGAAGACCAGTGGGCCGTGCTCGACCGCTCGCTGCGGATGGCGGAGCGCCTGAACGCGCCGATCGTGCGGACCTTCAGTTTCTGGCGGGTCGAGGATCCGGAGACGGTCCGCGACGAGGTCGTCGAGGTGCTGACCGAGGCGACGGCGCGGGTGAACGCCGCCGGCAAGCTGCTGGGGCTCGAGAACGAACATGCCTGCAACGTGGCCACCGGGGCTGAGTCGGCATGGGTTTTGGAGCGTATCCCGGATCGGACGCTCGGGCTGATCTGGGATCCGGGGAACGAGGCGGCGCTCGGGTCGGAGCCTTTTCCGGATGGCTACAATGCCGTCCGGGACCGCATCCACCACGTTCATCTCAAGGATGCCGCATCATACATGCATAACGCGGCATTCACGACGATCGGCGACGGGGTGATTCCCTACGAGGATCAGTTCCGGGCACTCGCCACCGACGGGTACGACGGCGTGTTGTCGATCGAGACGCATTTCAGGATCGAGGGCGATGGCGAGGCGGCGACCCGCGCGTGCGTCGCGGGGGTCCGGCGGCTCGCCGAGCGGGCCGGGCTCGCGCTCGACACACACGGCTAGAGCGCGTTGCGGGGAGGTTGTCATCCCAACAGCTGTAGCGGAGGGCGCGAAGCGACGAAGGACCCCAGCTGCTGCGTCGCCGGCGGAAGCGCAACCCGCTGCAGCTGGTCATTGTATCGGCGCGAAGCGCCCTCCGAAATACTCGGCCAAGCTCTCTGCAAACCGCCGAAAAGTCCCGGCATGTCGCCGGCTGGCGGCTTGGCAGGTGCCACATCGACACTGTTCCGCCGCCGATCGGCATGGCGACGATTTCTGTAAGGAAATGGAGCCCGGCCCAGCATGAGCGACGCGCCAACGGATTCACGAAGCGATCAGGTCGAGCAGGTCCATGCCGAAGCGGTTCGGCTCGCGGAGGAGTCTGTTCAGGGATCCGTCCTGGCCTTTATCGAGATTCCTCGCGGGTCGCGCAACAAGTATGAGTACGATGAGGAGCGCGGCGTGTTCCAGCTGGATCGGGTGCTCTACTCATCCGTCCACTACCCGACGGATTACGGATTCATTCCGGACACGCTGGCGGAGGACGGCGATCACCTCGATATTCTGGTGCTGGTGCAGGAACCAACCTTCCCAGGCTGCATGATCGAGGCAAGGCCGCTCGGTGGCCTCGATATGGCCGATGAAAAAGGCCCCGACTTCAAGGTGCTCGCGGTTCCGGTGGGCGATCCCCGGTTCAGTCATTACCAGTCGCTCGAGGAAGTCGGCGACCATTGGCTGAAGGAGATCGAAACCTTCTTCTCCACCTACAAGCTACTGGAACCGAAACAGACCGAGGTGCTCGGCTGGCACGACGAATCGAAGGCCCGGGAGATGGTCGCGCAATGCCGGGACCGCTATCGGAGGCGGCAGCCGCACGTCACCGAAGGGTGAGAGTCGAATGACGACCCATGCTCCGGACCATTGACGTGTCAGCTATACTTCCTTTTGTATAGTATCGAATGTGAGCGGTGCGGAGCCGCGATACCCAGTACAGGACAGCGACCATGGCGAGCACTTCCGATCGATTGAGTGGATTCCGGCAACGCAAGGATGTGTTCTTCAAGGAACACGATCAGTCACCTCTCACGCCTGAACAGCGAGCGGCGTTCAACGGCCTCGCGCATTTTCCGGAAAATCCCGATCTCCGGCTCACGCTGGACCTCGACGCTAGTGGCGAGGGCATTGGCGACGAGGTGACGATCGGCACCGTGAGCGGGGAGGCCAAGCAGTACACCAGAGCGGGTCGTGTCTCGTTCACGGTCGAGGGCAAGCCGGTAACGTTGACGGTGTTCAGGGAACGCACGCGAGGGCACCTCTTCCTGCCGTTCCGCGATGCCACCGCCGGTGACGAGACCTATGGCGTTGGACGCTACCTGGAGCCGAAGCTTCTCCCGGACGGGCGGATCAGCCTGGATTTCAATCTTGCGTACAATCCCTATTGCGCCTACAACCACGGCTGGTCGTGCCCGATCCCGCCGTCCGAAAACGTCGTCAAGGTGCCGATCCGGGCGGGCGAGATGCTCCCTGATCTGCCGGCGGCCGACATGGCGGGCCACTGACCCCTGCACCGAACGTTACCAACGCTGAACGAAAAGCCGCCGGACATCGGTCCAGCGGCTTTTCGTTGTCTGCCTCAAGCGAACTACCTATTCGATGCGCGGTGCGACGAACTGCTGCGCCAGCCAGCCAGAGAAATCCGTGGTGATCCGATTGATCGAGCCGGGTTCGATCTCTCCCGAGACGGCGACGCGGCTCAACATCGCGCCGAAGGCTTCGCGCGGCCACTCGAACCGGGTGCGCCGGGCTTCGACGAACGCGCACGACGTACTGTCGAAGCGCAGCTCGGCGAGCGTCCAGAATGTCGCCTCCGAGGCGACCATGAAGAGCGCGCTTCCAGCCTGCACGACGAACGGGATGCCCACTTGACTCGCCGCCTGCTGATCGACGCAGTCCCGCGCGGCAAGATCGGCTGGGACGATGCCCGGACCATCGGAAAGATCGGCTGACACCACATCATGGCAGCCGCACCGGCCATTGCCCGGAGGGTGATCGTCTGGATGGGCTGGGAAACCGTATTGCCCCATAACCATGAATCCCTCGTTCGCCGTGCCACGCAACCACCTGGATCGTGGTCAACGGGAGTGCTCTACTCAACGAATGTCCCTGCGTGATTGATCGGGTCTAGCGTAGCATCCGCGGAAGGAGGGCGACAAGGAACCGGCCTCCTCCGGCGGTCGCTGGAAAGGCGATTGACAAAGTCGACGGCGAGTCATTAGATCACCGCGACAACCAGTGAGCACGCTCCGCCGCCCACGCGACGCCACGAGGTGATCCCAATGCCGCGCGCCCAGGATGAACCGCCAGATATCCACGGTGTCGCGGCGAACCGCGCCTCCCTCATCGAGAGTACGGACGGGGTCGACCTCGAGCGCGCGCCCTGGAAGTTGCGGATCAGCAATGTTCCGCTTTTCCGGGAGCGAGGCGCCATCCTGGAACAAGCGATCCGGGTCCTCTCCGGGTGCTCTTCCGCGGACGCGCCAACATCCGCACGGGTTCGGATCGCCGACGCCGTGGTCGCGAGCAGGAGTCTCCCGCTGGATCGCGCCGCGACGAGCTACCTCTTCGTGCCGGAGGTGACCGCCCCCGTAGCCGCGACGATCGAGCTCATGACCGCCGAGGGGGTCGTCGCCAGCGTCCCATTCGAGATCATGCCTCAGCGCAAGTGGACGGTTCATCTCATCCACCAGTCGCACTACGACATCGGCTACACCGACCCCCAGGCGATCGTCCTCGACTCCCAGCTTGCCTACATCGATACCGCCCTCGACCTCGCCGAGCTGACGGACGGCTGGCCGGATGCCGCGCGGTTTCGCTGGAATATCGAGGTGACGTGGCCGCTCACGCGGTGGCTGCGGTCACGTCCGCGATCCGCTCGCGAGGCACTCGTCCGGCGCGTCCGGGAGGGCCGGATCGAAGTCCATGCCCTGCCGTTCAGCATGCACACCGAGGGGTACTCGTTCGACGAGCTGGCGCGGCAGCTCGATGCCGCCCAGGAGCTGCGGGAGACGCTCGGGATCGAGATCGTCTCGGCGATGCAGACGGATGTGCCGGGGGCGACGATCGGGCTCGCGACACTGCTGACTGACGCCGGCATTCGATATCTCTCGGTTGCTCACAACTATGCCGGGCGATCGGTTCCGTATCTCCGCGACGGCCGGGAGCTGACCCGGCCGTTCTACTGGCTAGCTCCGGACGGCGAGCGGCTCCTCGTCTGGTACACCGATACGCTCAGCGGCGCGGCCTACATGGAAGCGATGTCGATCGGGTTCGGGATCGGCTACGAGGCAGTCCGCGACAGCTTGCCCGAGTATCTCAATGCCCTGTCCCAGAATGCCTACCCGTATCCCCCAGCGTCGTCTCCAGGGGCGCCCGCACTCACGAAGACTCCGTACGCCCACGACATCGTGCAGCTTCGGGTGCAGGGAGCCGTCGCCGACAACGCCTCGCCCTCTATCCTGCCGTCGGAGATCGTGCGAACGTGGAACGAGGAGTGGGCGTATCCCACCCTTCGGCTCTCGACCGACCGCCAGTTCTTCGAGGAGGTCGAGCGCCGGATCGGACCCGCGCTCGACACGTTCCATGGGGACTGGACCGACTGGTGGGCCGATGGAATCGGCTCGGCGGCGTTCGCGCTCGGCAAGAACCGGAAATCCCAGGCGGATATCCGGACGGCGCAGACGCTGCACGCGCTGGCCGACGCCCTGACCGATGACCCGAACCCGGCCGTGCCCGCGGAGGTGACGGCTGCCTATGAGGAGATGGCGCTGTTCGACGAGCACACCTGGGGCGCGGCCAACCCGTGGAAACGTGGCGCAATCGGGATGTCCTCCGGCGAGTACCAGTGGACGCGCAAGGCGGCGTTCGCCTACACCGCTGAGGAGCGGATCGTCACGCTCCTGAGCGGGGGCCGGAACCGGATCGCGGCGCTCGCCCGGCCTCCCGCCTCATTCCATGCGAACGACGCGATGGCGGATGCGCTACTCGTCTTCAACCCCAGCTCCTGGGAACGGACCGATCTCGTGCGGGTCTTCCTCCCCGAGCGGTCCCGGGATGTTTCGACATGTGAGCTGATCGAGCGATCGTCCGGTGCGGTCGTTCCGTTCATCGTGGAGCCGCAAGTCAATGCGTCACACCGGCCCAAAGGGCAGTTCATTCGCTTCCTGGCGCACGCGGTACCGCCGCTGGGATACGCGCGGTACGTCCTTTCACCCCGTTCCGGGTCGCCGGATACGAGTGAAGAAGCACCCCAAGGCGCCTCGCTGGCGAACGAGCACCTGGCGGTCGAGCTCGACGTGGCGACCGCCAGCATCGCCTCGATCACCGACCGGCGCGATGGCGCGGTGCTCAACGATCCCGACGCTCCATTCGGCTTCAACCGGTATATCCACGATCGCTACGCCAGCGCCCCAGGATTCAACCACCTCTCCAGCCGGATCGGCACCGCCGGTCCCTGGCTGCTCGGAGGGCGGAGCACGAGTGAGTACGGCCTGATCACGAGCCGGGTGCACAACAAGGTCTGGGATCAGGTCACGATCCGGTCGTCCGGCGGGGGCGCCGACTGGCTGGAGACGACGGTGACGCTGCTCCACCGCGTGCCCCGGCTTCACATCGTCAACCGCCTGCACAAGCCGGCGACGATGGAGAAGGAGAGCGTCTACTTCGCGTTCCCGTTCGCGCTTGACTTCGCGGAGCCGTCGTTCGAGATTACCGGCGGCGTCGCGTCATCCCGCACGCCGCATGTGCCTGGTTCGGCCGGTCACTTCCGGGCGATCCGGCACTGGGCGACGCTGGAGGCGGCGGAGAAGCCACCGATCGCCTGGGCAACGATGGAGGCTCCGCTGGCCCAGGTCGGCACCATCCATCTCCCTTATGCCCCCTTCCCGACGACGAACCCGGAGCGACACGCCTCCCCCTCGACGATCTACTCCTGGGCACTCAACAACATCTGGGACACGAACTTCCCGGCCCAACAAGGTGGTGAGCTGACCTTCCGCTACGCCGTCGCGGTCGGGGACCGGGACGGTGCGGCGTCCGCCCTCGGGCGCGACACCGGGGCCGCGGTGTCGATGCCGCTGATCGGCGTCCGCGCTCTGGATTATGTCGTAGCATCGTCGGTTGAGCCGGATCGCGGGAGCATTCTGAGCGTCGAGCACGCGGACATCGAGATCACGCACCTCGCGCCAGATGGTGTCGGCGGGATCGTCGTCCATCTCGTCTCCCACGCGCCGGAACCGACGACGACCACAGTCGTATTTGGGGCGCTCGACGTGAAGGCCGCGCGCGTCGGAACCTTCCTGGGAACTGAGATGCGGGACGCGGAGGTCCGGAATGGGCGGGTCGAGCTGGAGATTGTGCCGGGCGAAATCCGGACGATCGCCCTCACCACGCGGTGAGCGGACGGCAACCTACATCTGCGACGCGTCGAGCGTTTCAGCCGGAAGCTGCCGACGGCGTCCGCACGGCGGACCGGTCGAGCACCGTGGCGCGGAGCCAGAAGTGGCGCGACTCCCCCGGTTGGAGGGTGAGCGCCGATCCGTTTGCGACGGCGCCGGGCAGACCGTTCGTGGGATAACTCGACGAGGGCTCCAGCCCGATCGTGTACGTTCGCCCATACCAGGGGTAACCGGTGGTCGCGCCAAATTCCTGCCAGTACCAGAGGTAAGGCATCGTTTGGGCATCCCACTCGACCCGCATTCCGAGATCCGTTTCCGGATCGACGATCTCGTACCACGCCGTCGCGTCCGGGAAACCGCTGAGGTAGAAAAGCTCGCTCGGCGTCCCCGGTTCGGGGATGGTGGAGAAGTCGGCCGGCGCGCCACTGGCCCCGGTTCCGTTCGGCCACGCGAACGCGAGGTCGTTCGCTACCCGTCTCCCGTTCGGCGCGACCGCGACGTCGTGAGGTTGCGCAACGACCGCATCGGGCAGGACGATCCGGTGCCCTGGTTGCAGGAACGGCTTCCCGAAGGTGATGTGGTGACCCCACATCGCGTCGATCTCGACCGGGCTCTCGTTCGTCACCGACTCCCGGATCTCCAGCGTCGGCTCATCACCGGACAGGCGCAGCGTCTTGACGATCACGCAGGGCGTCTTCTGCCCGCGCACCGTGCACCGGACCGCGACGGCGTCCTCCGCGTCCTCGATGATCTCGACGTCCCACGGCAGCGCGAAGACCTCGCCATGCTGCCCGTACTGGGCTCCGGCATGGAACGCGGGAGCACCGGCGTTCGGAAAGACCTCCTGCCAGCCGCCAGGGTAGGAATCGAGAAACGTCGCGAGCGGATCCGGGCTGGTCGAATGCATCGCCGCCGGATTCCGGATTCCTCCCGGAGCGAGCCAGACGAAATCGAGATCGTGCGGCTTGTAGTCGAACTCGACGAGGTCGGTTCCCTTGCCGGCGAGCACGGAGAGCCGGATCGTCCGGTTCTCGAGCACGATCGTGCGGATGCCCAGCTCGTGCGTCTCCCGGACGCGACAGCCCCAGTTCCGCCGTGGTCGATGCAGTGCCATGGTCAACCTCGCTCCCCAATCGCCCCGGTTAGCCGATGCGGGCCTCGCCCTCGACGGTTTCTCCGGTATTCGCCGTGATCCGGATCGTCAGCGTCCCGACCGGCCAGCGCGCCTCCCCCACCCAATCGAGACGGAACTCGACCCATCCCAAAGAACGTGCCTGGTCAACCGTGATCGTCGACTCCAGAGCCTCGATCGGGCTGCCATTGATCTCCCACGCGGCCGTCAGGATACTGCCGGCGGGGAGATTCCCGACTTCGAGCGCGGCGTGAATCGAAACCGCGTCGCGGGGGAATGTTTCTACCCGGTCGACCGGCTCCCCGGTTGTGGCGTCGATCCCGGTCGTCCACACTACCGATCCCAGGACGAGCGGCGGTTGTCGCACGTCGGTGGTGCTGGGGATCGCGGAAGGCGGGGGGGTGGGATCCGTGGCGCCATTGCCCCCGCACGCCGAGAGCATGAGCCCGAGCACGCCGACGAGGACCACGCGCGGCCGGCGGCGAGCGCGACGCCATCTCAGGCCCACCGCGATGGCCCTCCGGCGAATGTTGGCGGATGCAGATGTACGCCGCTGGCAAAAATCGACATGATGGTTCCCGTTTCCGCGCTTCGCCGTGGCGCCATCCGCCGACCCCGGGGCCGATTGACGTGGATTGTCGCCGCACGCTCCGGTCGATCACGTAGAGTACCCTCCATCATCGACGATCGACGACCGCTGCCTCAGGCACCTCTATCGCTCTTGGAGATTCCCCGTCATGAGTTCGCCCGATTCCCCGCACACGCCCGCCGCCGCCGACAAGCCCCTCCCGCCCAATCCCGGCCCGGCCGTGCGGCCCCAGCTCACCCGGGTTGGCGCACCCCTCGACCGCGTGGACACCCGGACGGAGACGGAGGACCGCCGGTTCCTCTCCTGGACCGATAAGGACCGCGCCAACGCCGCCGCGTTCACCCATAGCGATCAGTGGCGCGTGCTCCGGATCCTTGGCGAGTTCGTCGAAGGGTTCGATGCCCTCGCCGAGATCGGTCCCGGCGTTTCGATCTTCGGCTCCGCCCGGACCCCGCCGGACGACCCGATGTACGCGTTGGCGGAGCAGGTCGGCGCCAACCTCGCCCGGGCCGGCATCACCGTGATCACCGGCGGCGGGCCAGGCATCATGGAAGCATCGAACAAGGGCGCCGCCGAAGCGGGCGGAGTCTCGGTCGGCGCGAACATCGAGCTCCCGTTCGAGGAAGGCGTCAACCGGTTCGTCAATCTGCCGTTGCGGTTTCATTACTTCTTCGTCCGAAAGACGATGTTCGCCAAATACGCCAACGGATTCGTCTTCTTCCCTGGCGGCTTTGGGACGATGGACGAGATGTTCGAGATCCTGACCCTGATGCAGACCCAGAAGCTGGGGTCGATGCCGATCGTGTTGTTTGGCTCGGTCTTCTGGAGCGGGCTCCTCGAATGGTTCGATACGATGCTCATCACCGAGGGGAAAGTGTCGCCGGGAGATCTGAAGCTCTACACCGTCACCGATGACCCGAACGAGGTAGTCACGACCATGATCGAGGCAATCACCAGGTCACGCAGCGGGTAACCCCTCGTGGTGACATTCAGGCACAGCATCCTCGCAAGCCAAGGCAATACCGGCGAAGGACGAGGTCGCCCCAAGCGCGATTGGCGTCAAGATGGTATCGTACGTATGCACCTTTCACATCCGCCAGCCTCCAGGCCCTCTCCATGCCGGACGAGGACTCGAAGTCACCGGAAGCGGTCCTCCGGGCTAGCGACGACGAGGTGCAAGGGGTATGATACTGTCCGCAAGGCGAGACGGATTCGATCCACGACAGCGACGCGTGTGGGGATGTCGTCGCTGTTGATGTCCTGTCTTGAGAGGGTTTGGGGAGGTATTGTTGCATGCCACAACATCGTGGTACTGGTGTGTGGGCCGTTGACCGGCAAGACTCACGCACGCCGCTGCTGCCATTGAAGAATGTCGTCATCTTTCCGCGCAACGTGGTGACCTTCCTGGCAGTGCGCCCGCACTCGATCCACGCCGTCGAAGAAGCGATGCTCGGGAATCACACGATCGCGGTGACCACGCATCGCACCAGGGATGTCGATGATCCGCGGACGGACGACCTCTTCGATGTCGGGACCCTGGCGAACATTCTCTCGGTCGATCGGCAGCCGGACGGCAACCTCCAGGTCGTGCTCGAAGGGATGCACCGGGTTCGCCTGAGCGGGATCGAGAACTCGCGGCCATTCTTCATGGCCTGCATCGATGAGCTGGCGGAGCCCCCGGCCAATCCGGACGAGTCGATGCTACTGATCCAGCACATCCAGGATCTGACCGGCCAGATCGCCGAGTCGCGAAATCTCGTTGCCAACGAAGTCCTCGACATGGTGCGGCGGGCGACCAATCCCGGCCATCTCGCCGACCTGCTGGCGACCCAGGTCGTCAACGAGGTAGAGACGCGTCAGAACCTGCTGGAGACGCTGGATCCGCTCGTCCGTCTCGAGCATCTCGGCGCCTACCTCTCCGGCGAGCTCGAAGTGCTCGAACTCGAGCAGAAGATCCGCGATCGCGTGCGCGACCAGATGGACAAGACGCAACGCGAATACTATTTACGCGAGCAGCTCAAGGTGATCCAGGAAGAACTCGGCGGCGAAGATGGCAACGAGTTCGACCACCTCCGCGCCAAGATCGCCGGTCGGGGAATGCCGCTCCATGCCCGCGAAAAGATGGAACGCGAACTGGTCCGGCTCGAACGGATGCCCGGCGTGTCCGCCGAATCGACGGTGGTCCGGACCTATCTCGAGACGATGCTTGCACTCCCCTGGCACGAGCAGTCGGACGATCGGATCGATCTCCTCGAAGCCGAGCGCATCCTCAACGAGGATCATTACGGGCTCGATTCCGTCAAGGAACGCATCGTCGAGTTCCTGGCCGTGCGCAAGCTGACGCTCTCGGCGGGGGCGGCCACAACCGCCCAGATTTTGTGCCTCGTGGGTCCGCCGGGCGTTGGGAAGACCAGCCTGGGCCGTTCCGTCGCGGAAGCAATGGGGCGCCAGTTCGTCCGCGTGAGTCTCGGCGGCGTGCGCGACGAAGCCGAGATCCGGGGCCACCGCCGAACCTACATCGGCGCGATGCCGGGGCGCATCGTCAACGCGATGAAGACCGCCGGCACGATCAACCCGGTGATCCTGCTCGACGAGATCGACAAGCTGGCGGCCGATTACCGTGGCGATCCGACGGCGGCGATGCTGGAGGTGCTCGATCCGGAGCAGAACCGCACGTTCACCGATCACTTCCTCGACATCCCGTACGATCTTTCACAGGCTTTGTTCATCACCACCGCCAACTACGCCCAGCAAATTCCCCGGCCACTTCGAGACCGGATGGAAATGATCGAGATCTCCGGCTACACCGAAGACGAGAAGATGGAGATCGCCCAGCGCCATCTACTCCGGCGCCAGCTGACCGCGAGCGGTCTTGGCTCGTCGACGATCGACGTGCCGCAGGCGATCTGGCGCCGCATCATCCGGGACTACACGCGCGAAGCGGGGGTCCGTGGCCTCGATCGCGAGGTCGCGGGATTCTGCCGCAAGATCGCGACACTGATCGTGCGTGGCAAGATCGACCAAGCCGACCCGATCGAGGTCGATGAGGCTCAGCTCGAGCTCTACCTCGGCCCCCGGAAGTACGGATTCGAGCAGGATCTCGGGGGCAGCCAGATCGGCCTCGCGATCGGCTTGGGGACAACGGAGATCGGGGGCGAGATCATCCCGGTCGAAGTCCTGTCGATGCCAGGCAAGGGTGGCTTGACGATCACCGGCCAGGCGGGCGACGTGATGCAGGAGTCGGCCCGCGCGGCGATGTCCTACGCCCGGTCGCGGGCCGATGAGCTCCGAATCGCCCGTGACTTCCAGGATCGGTTCGACCTCCACATCCATCTCTCGGAGGGGGCAACCCCCAAGGACGGACCCTCCGCCGGAATCACGATGGCGACCGCCGTGATCTCGGCGTTGACGAGACGCCCGGTCCGCAACGACACCGCGATGACCGGGGAGATCACGCTCCGGGGCCGTGTGCTCCCAATTGGCGGCCTGCGCGACAAGACGCTCGCGGCGCACCGTCACGGAATCAAGCGGCTGATCGTGCCGGCCGACAACCAGCGCGATATGCGGGAGATTCCCCAGAACATCCGTGACGAGATGGAGTTCATCTTCGTCCATAACATGGACGAGGTGATCCAGGCGGCGATCATGCTGGATGTCGAGCAGGCGGATCACCTGCAGGACGCCAACGAGCGAGTCTATCCCGAAGTTCCCCGGATTCTGCCGGACATCATCGACGCTCGCGGCCACCGCTAACCGCGACGTCAAAGATCATCCAACACCACGGCGGGGCGATCCGGAATCGTCGTCGGTAGGGGCAGCCCGGAGCCTGCCCCGCAAGGGGTTTGGCTGCCCGGTGAAGCGAAGCTTCACGTTGGTCCCCGCATCACCAGCGAACGTCCCGGTCGCAGTTGCCGAGCGTTTACGACCTACAGGCGACCGAACCCATTCGCTTCGCTTCAGGGCAGGCTCCGGGTCGCCACTACATGAAGCGGGCGACACGTGCCGGTGCTGGTCTGGAAGAATCCGTTGTCGAACAATCCAGGCTAGCGGCGCTCGGCGACCGCAATTTCCACCGGAACCGACTCCATCGGCGCATCCTCAGTCATCAGCATTCGCGCGATCGGGCCGACCGTCGCCGCGTCGTCGCTCGTCATCAGGCGCAACCAGCCCACCGCGTCGTCCTGGCGGGCGAGGCCGAGCTGGCTCAACACGGCAAGGCTGCGACGGGCGATCGCCACGCCGGAATCGATCACCGCTACATCGCTTCCGACGTACCGCTCGATCTCCGGCCGCAGGAACGGATAATGGGTGCAGCCCAGGACGACGACATCGACCCCTGCTTCCAGCATCGGGTCGAGGAGGGGCCGCAACGCCGCCGTGACTCCCGCCCCCGAGAGCACGCCCGCCTCGACCAGCTCGACCAGCCCGGTCGCCGCCACCGTCCGCACCTCGACCCCATTGGCATGGGTCTCGATCAGCCACCGCAGGCGCTCCCCGGCGACGGTGCGGGGCGTCGCGAGCACCCCAACCTTTCCCGTCCGGGTGAGTTTGGCCGCCGGCTTGACGGCCGGTTCCAGCCCGATGAACGCGATGCCGGGGAAGGCATCCCGCAAATGGTCGATTGCCATCGCGCTGGCGGTATTGCAGGCCACCACGATCGCCTTCGCGCCCCGGTCGAGGAGCAGTTGGGAGATCAGGACAGTTCGCTCCTGAATTTCCCGCGGGTCACGGAGGCCATAGGGGCAATAGGCGTTGTCCGCGTAGTAGCACACATCCTCGGAGGGCAGCATCGTCCGGATTTCGCGGAGCACGCTGAGACCGCCAAGTCCGGAGTCGAAGACTCCCAATGGCTGCCGCCGATCCAGAACCCGGTCTGCCGCCATGATTGATTCGCCTTGCCGTGCGTGGTCGAATGCGGTTACGTCGTCGATCGGTCGCCCAGCTTCCAAGCGTGAAGCAATGACCATTCCAGCGTACTCCACCACTCTCCCGCCCAATCGTCGCTCCGGAACGCGATGAGATGAAAATACTCGGCCATGAACCGGCGCGGTCCGATCGGCTCGGCCTCCTGGAGAAAGGTGAACAATTCGTCGAACAGGAAATCCGGGATGTCCGCCATCGCCAGCGTGAGATGGGCGAAGAACCGATCCAGCGCGCCCTCGCGCGGGGTGAAATCGCAGGCCGGATGCACGAACCGGGCAAGTCCGTCGAAGATCGCCTCGTGCGTCGCCTGGAACTCGCGGTTGAGCTGGCCGCGCTCGTCGTGATGGACATTGAGGGAGACCCCGCCGCGACCGAACGGCACCGGCCCGTTGTTGACCACGGGAAACGGCTCTCGCCCCGCCAGCGCCCGGTCGACTGCCCCGGTCAGCTCCCCGATCGACGCATCCGACCGGAAGAAGCCCTTGACTGTCGCGTGGGGCATGAACACGCCCGCCGTCACGAACCCGAACTGGCGCTTCAGCAGGTCATGAATCTCTGCCTGAGCCCGGCACATCGCGAAGGAGGGCCGGAGATAGAGACCGTAGCGGATGCCGGGGTTGCCTTCGATTGCGGCGTCGATCACGGCGTATCCTCATCGGTCGCGTTGTAGAGTTCATCGAGCAGGTTCTCAGGTTCGGGCTCAGGCAAGTCAGATGCGCGGGCGCCGGGCACCCGCATCCCCCGCTGAATCTCGGGCACCACCGCCCAGAAGTGACGCGCCCGCTCCTCCCTTTGGGGCAGCAGATGCCCTCCTACCAGCGTCATTGTGTTGACGAGCAGCTTGTCGCCGGAGCGCTCGTGCATCCGCACGTCGTAGAACCGGTAGTCCCCTTCCTCGATCCGGAACAGCGCGATGTCGGCCGGCTTTCCCACCGCCAGCGTGCCAACGTGGTCGAGCCGGACCGCCCGCGCGGCGTTGACGGTGGCGCAGGCGATTACCTCCGGCAGGCTCATTCCCAGATTGAGAAACTTCGAGAGGGTCGTCGGCAGATCGAACATCGGTCCCTGGACCGCCAACTGGTGAATGTCGCTCGAGATCACGTTGGGGCGGATGCCCTGGGCGATCATCGACTCCGCGATCTCGTAGCCGAACGATCCGGTCCCATGGCCGACATCGAGGATCAGCCCCGCCTCCTGGAGCTGCCTGATCTCCGGCAGCACGGTGCCATCCGGTTGGGCGATCGCCATGTCCTGCCAGGTGAAGCAGTGGGTCAGGATATCGCCGGGCCGGAGGTGCGGGATCACTTCCCCGATCGACGGTGGGGACATGCCGATGTGCGTCATCAGCGGGAGCCCGACGCGGTCGGCGAGCTCACGAGCCCTTGCCAGCGGCTCGATCCCGACGCCGCGGGTCGTGCGCCGGTCGATCCGGGCCTTGATCCCAAGGATCACGTCGCGGTTGCGCTCGATCACCCCGGCGGCGAGATCGAGATCCCAGTAGTCGGGATTGGCGAGCTCGTACGTCGGCGCGACAAGCCCGATCGAGGAGAGATTGAGCAGGGCATAGACCCGGACGTCGCTGGGTTCGATGATGTATTCGCGCAGGCCGGGAAAGCTGTAGCCTCCGGCACTCCCGACATCGATCCAGGTCGTGACGCCCGTGCGCGCCGCGACCGGATCCGGCTCGATTCCCCAGTACGTCGCGCCCCAATAGACATGGGTATGGAGATCGACAAGCCCCGGCGTCACGATCTGGCCGCTGGCGTCGATCCGGCGACGGGCGCGCCCGACCGGGATATCGGGCTCCACGGCGGCGATCACCCCATCGAGGATCGCGACATCGAAGCGCCCGACCGTGTTCGCGCCGGGGTCGATCACGTCCCCGCCGGTGATCACGGTGTCGTAGGTGTGCTGTCCGAACTGATCCGCACCATCGCCCACGAGACCCTGTGCCTTTCGCGTCGCTCGCTCGCCGCCGCCATGCACCGGGCAGTGTATCGAACATCCTCTCGTAGCGGCGACCCGTGTAAGCGGCATCGGTAAGCGGCATCGGTGTTCGCCCCGGCCAGTCCGCCTTAAGCCAATGGTTCCCGTTTCGCCAGTCACTTTACGAACGGTCTCCCCCTACGAGCACATTCAATAAATCCGTAGGGGCGGCCCCTGTGGTATTGGTCACAAGTTAAGGCCGGTGGGGGTGGTGTCAAGCCGCTCGTGGGGGGCATCATGGGCCTGGGCCGGATCCCGTCCCCGGCTCTCGCATCCCGCCCCGGAGTCCCGT
>JAABUN010001092.1_pt1 | contig 64052 bp, 61 predicted proteins | sample 5559311 | NCBI WGS metagenome assembly JAABUN01 (sample SAMN10711877, study PRJNA513370) | rock metagenome | isolation source: Antarctica rocks | place: Antarctica: Victoria Land, Siegfried Peak sud
GGGCAGGTGGGGGGTTTAGGTGCATCTCGCCCCGTAACGACCGGCGACAGGAGAACGCATAAGCCCAACCGTGTACGGGGAGTGCGCACATACGGCAGCGCGATAGGGCATCTATCGCCCCGCAACCGCGAGGGAGGCGAGCAGGCGGTTCGCCGCCCGTGGGGAGCGGAGACGAATCACCGCGAGGTGCGCATACTCCGGCTGCGCGACGAGCGCAGAAAACTCGCGCCGCCTGCGTCGGTGGGTGCGCAGGATGTAGAACCAGAGGTTGTCGCGGCTACACACGTCCCGCCATCTCTCGCGGTTGCCGTTCCACAGTTCCACCTGCCATATTATACGCCAGAGGGTACGCCGCGTAACGCGCCAGAGCGGGACTGCCATCGGGTAATCGAGCCAGATGAGTGCGTCCGCACGCTCCCAGATGAGGTCGCGCACAGCGGCATAGTTGCCGTCCGTCACCCACCCGTCGCCCACAATCCATGCCGCAACGATCTCCCGGAACTGCTCTCTCGGAATAGGTGTCCAGTTCGGCCCGTGTTCGACACTATCCAGTTCGAGGTATGGCACGCCAAGATGCGCCGCAAGAACCGCCGCGAGCGTGCTCTTACCCGACGCCGACGTGCCGACCACCGCAACCCTGCGCCCGATGCGGGGTACATCTTCCATCATCGGTGCCTCCCTCGCGCCCACCCTTGTCGCACCGGAAGAACGCACGGGCAAGGGCGCGGTTGCGGGCAATGAGAAAGGCGGGCCATACGCCCGCCTCCCTGTTTCGCTGCCGACTGCCGACTACCGGCTACCGACCGCTCCCTAGACGTGGCAGGCGACCATGCCGTGCTTCTCGAAGTACTTCTGGTGGTACTCCTCCGCCTTCCAGAAAGTGGCGGTGGGGACAATCTCGGTGACGACCGGGCGGCGGAACCGACCGCTCGCCGCGAGCCGCTCCTTCGAGGCGCGGGCCGCCTCCTCCTGCTCCGGGCCGTGGAAGAAGATGGCGGAGCGGTACTGCGTGCCGACATCCGGCCCCTGCCGGTTCAGTTGCGTCGGGTCATGGTTCTCCCAGAAGACATGCAGCAGCTCGTCGTACGAGACGCGGTCGGGGTCGTACGTCACCTCCACGCTCTCGGTGTGGCCCGTGCGCCCGCTGCACACCTCGCGGTATGTCGGATTTTCCTTCGTGCCGCCCGCGTAGCCGCTGTACGCCTCGATTACCCCCGGCACTTCGCGGAACGCCGCCTCCACGCCCCAGAAACACCCCGCCGCAAACGTCGCGGTCTCGGTACGGGTCTCACGGTTCTCCATGCTATTCTCTCCTCGTCTGTGATAGTTGCCGGACGCGATGTTGTACCCTGTGTAACAACACCTCCTCGCGCCCTGTTCCCAAAGAATACCGCCGCGTCCTTACCGTTTCCTTACCCCCGCATCGCGGCCCGCGAATATAGGGGATCGTGCTGCGTGCTGCGTGCTGCGTAAAATCGAATGCGCCACGAGTGGATGCATTTGCATTTCACGCAGCACGCAGCACGACCCTTATTCGTCCCCCAGCACCACCGCCGGGGTGTAGGAGACGCACGCCATGCCGAAGTACGTCGGGTGCTCGTAGGAGAGCAATTCGCCCGCCCACGCGGCCCCCGCCAACGCACCGGAGAGCATGAGCATCTGCCACCAGCTATCGGCCTTCGCCTCCGCCACGAGCGCGGGCAGGATCTCGCGGAAGCGCGTCACGTCGCCCCCCTGTATCACGCGCAGCACGGAGCGGTCGTACACCTCGGCCTGCGGGCTGAAGCCGTAGGGGCCGTTCGGGTCGTGCGCGTGGGCGTGATCGGCACTGGCAATCAGGGCGACGCGCTTGCCGCTCTCCCGCGCCATCGTCGCAATCGCCTGCCCCGCGAGCACATGCACATCGGGCGAGAGGTCACGCGCCGGGGTGAGGACCACGAGCGGCACGGGCGGCTGCGTGCGCCCGCCGAGGAACCAGTACGGCACGAGCGTTCCCCAGTCCATCGGCATCGTGGCAGAGGCGGGGTCGTTGCCGCCGTAGCTCACCTGCACCGTCGGCACCCCCGCCGCATCCAGCGCGTCGTGCAGCGCGTAGGCGAACACGCGGTCCACCTCCCCGCGCAGCGTCACAGGCCGCGCCGCCCCCGCGAGGTTCCCCGCCATCGTTCCCGCGTCTATGATCGCCATGCTCCCCTCGATGTGGACATTGTGCGGCGTCAGTACGAGTACCACATCCGGGCGGGCGGCGACGAAGCGGCGGGCCAATTCCTCGAACCCCTCCCGCGTGCCGAGGGCCACATCGCGCTCCTCCGGGTCGCACGCCTCCGCGATGGCGATGCCGCCGTGCGGGGCAATCGCCGCGAACACCAGTCCGTTCATCTGCACCGATGGGCCTCCTTCGTGGAAAATGTCGCGCACCGAGTGTCGAACACGAAGAATCAGTACCGCAATCCGCGAACCAATGCGAACCGCTGCACGTAGTACCCGGTAGTCGGTGTCCGGTACTTGAGTTGCGGCACCAATGTTATGTATACTAGCCACAAGCCGCCCCTCGTCCGGTTCGCGCACGCGGCTTGCGATACTCGCGCCATCGGTGAAGCGACGTTGAATGTACGTTCAGCAAATGCTCAGGGTGGCTTCAGACAGGATTCAGGCGGGAAATGCAAGATACAACCAGACGAGATCGTGGGGCGGTCATGGTGACGGGCGAACGGATTAACAGGAAGCCGCACCCACCTGCCACACAACCGGAGCCGGAAACCAAGCCGCGACTCGTCCCTTCCTCCCCTTCTCACCGGAACCGGAAGGAAGCGCACATGACGACCGATTCACGACGACACGGCGGCACTCGTGCCGTTTTTTGCGTGCTGCTCGCGGCGTTCGCGCTCGTGGCGGGCCTGCCCATCGGGGTACGACTGAGCAGCCCGGTCGCCATCCCGGTCGCAAATAGCGGCTTCCGCCCCGCCTACTTCGCGGACGTGACGACGCCGAAGCCTCCCTCCCCCCCATCTCTCCCAACAGGGCGCAACTTCTTCGCCGCCACCGCCCCGGCCTCCGGTGGCAATACCGCGTCGAACCAGACGGGCGCGACCGCGACGCGCACCACATCTCCGTCAACCCCGGCAGCGACGCCCACGCTCTCCGCCGCCGCCCGTACCGCCGTTGCGAGGAACGCGGGCGTCGGTGCCGCCGCCGTGGCGACGACCGCTCCGACCGCTCCGACCGTAACTGCCCGTACGACGATCACCGCGACCACCGCCCGTACGACGACCGCCGCGACCGCGACCACGGGCGCAAGCACCGCTCGCGCCGCCGGTACGGGAACGGCGACAGCGGGCGCGACCGCCGCCGTTGCGGGCAACGTCAGTGGCCTGACGGGGGCGACGCCGACCGCTTCGCAGGTCGCCGTCGCCACGAATGCGCCTGCCGCGACGGTCGCGCCGACCGTCACCGCCGTTCCCGTCGCCACGCTGCCGCCCACCGCCGCACCGATCAGCGACGCCTCCGACCTCTACGCGAAGGTCGGCCCCGCCGTGGTGATGATAAGCAACCCCGCACAGCGCAACCCGCGCTCGCACAACGACGGCATCGCCAGCGGCCTGATCTACGACGCGCAGGGCTATATCGTCACCCTCGGGCGCGTACTTGTCGGCGGGCGCAACGGCGAACTCGTCAAGCAGGTGGACGTGATCTTCTCCGACGACCGCAAGACGACCGGCACGGTGATCGGGCGCGACCCCGTGACCGATCTCGCCGTGGTGAAGATCGACCCCGCGAATATACCGGCGGTCGCCCCGTTCGGCGACGCCAATGGCGTGCGCGTCGGGCAGGCGGTGATCGCCATCGGCAGCCCGATGGAGTTCTCCGGCTCGGTGACGCGGGGCGTGATCTCCGGCGTCAACCGGCCCGTGGGCGAGCGCAGCGGCCTCTTGCAGACGAGTGCTGCGGTGAGCGGCGGTACCCACGGTGGCCCCCTCGTGGACGGCACCGGCTCCGTAATCGGCGTGCTGACGCTGAATATCCACGACGACGCCACGGTGCGTCTCGGTTTCGCGGTTCCCGGCGGCACCGCGAAGGCCGTGACCGCCGCCCTCGTGCAGGGCAATGCGGCGTCGCGCCCTTCGCTCGGTGCCACGACCGAGATGCTCACGCCGACCCGCGCCGTGGCCCTCGGACTCGCCACGAACACGGGGGCGTACGTCTCGTCGGTGTTCAAGGACGGCCCCGCCGAGAAGGGTGGCCTGCTCCCCGGCGATGTGATCACCGCGATCAACGGCACCCCGGTCACGAACGCCACCCCCCTGCACGACGCGGTTCGCCCCCTCGCCCCCAAGCAGAGCGTGCAATTCACCCTCAATCGCAAGGGCGCGACGCAGCAGGTGATGGTGACATTGGGGGAGGGGTAGCCCGTACCGCTGCGGCACCCGTGGAGGGTGGGCCAATGAAGATTCGCAACTGCATCGGGGAGTGTGCGGCGTTCCTTGGGGCGCGGGCTGATGAGGGTTCACAACTGAATTGGGTACCGCATTCTCTCCCGGTAGGATGGGCTTCAGCCCGTCGTCCGGGATGACGGGCTGAGAGCACCATTCCACCAGTACCCGATCCAGTTATGCATCTTCATCAGCCTGCCGCATTGACCGATTGAATCAATCTGATTCGATCAATGCGGCGGGCTAAGAAACACCGCCCCCACGATGGGTGCCAAACCCTCCGCAAGGGTTGCGAATTGCAACGGTGCGATCAGGGAATGAGGGGCTGAGCGTCCGCCGTGCCGTGACCGCACACGGGACAAACGGCGTCGCTGGCGCGAAGCGGCGTGCGGCAACGGGCGCACTGGCGCGTGAACTGACGGCTCGCGCTCCCGTATGGCGCGGCGACCGGGGCGGCTTGCGCGGGCGCGGTCGGGCCGCTCTCCCATGGCTGCCGCGCCCCCGGCCCGGAAATAGGCGGCAGCGCATCGGGGGCGGGTTGCGAGCCGTGCGACCCGTAGGTGCGCAGTGCCGACTCCACGCGGAACATCTGCTGCTCGATCTCGTACAGCGGGCGGCACACCGCGATGATTGCCGGGTCGCGCACCTGCCCGCTCATCACCATGCGGTAAACCTGCTCACCGACGCCCGCCGCGAGCCGCCCCCGCTCCTCGCGCAAGGCACGCAGGTTCGCGTCGAGCGCGGCGGGCGATTCGCCCCCCGGCCCCGCGTTCGGGGGCTGATTCGACCAGTAGGGGGGCGCGGACATCGCCACCTCCGATAGAAGTAACAAGTAAAAGGTAACGAGTAGCGAGTAGCGAGTAGAATCCGGGGCGCACTTTGCGTAGTATAGCAGACGAGCATCAAGGGCGGTGTGTTGCATGAGGCTGCTCATTCGCACCGACGATTACTCGCTCCCGTGTTCTACTCGTCATTCGTCACTCTCACCGGAGGTGGAATTATGGCGGCGCATCGGGCGATCATGGTCGGCACGGGGGGCATCGCACGGTCGTGGCTGGAGCGGTTCCTGCCGCCGTTCGCGGGGCGGCTCGATGTCGTCGCGGTGGTGGACATCAGCGACGCGGCACGGGAAGCGGCGGGCAACCGTCTCGGCCTGCCCGCCGCTTCCCGGTTCGCGGACATGGACGCGGCCTTCGCCGCCGTCGGGCGTCTCGGCGTGGACTGCTGCATCGTCACCACGCCGCCCTCGGTACATCGTGCCGCCGCCCTCGGCGCGATGAGCGCGGGGCTGGCGGTGCTCTCCGAGAAGCCCATCGCCGACACATGGGAAGCGACCGTGGACATCTACCGCGCCGCGATGCGCACCGACACGAAGATGCAGGTCATCCAGAATTACCGCTACGACCCGAACATCCTCACGATGAGGGGCGTGATCGAAAGCGGACGGCTAGGCCGCGTGCGCTATGCCGTGGGTCGGTTCATGCGCGACTACCGCCTGCCGCTCTCATGGGGCGCGGCCTTCCGGCACGAAATCCCGCACACGCTGCTCATCGAGGGGGCGGTGCATCACTTCGACCAGTTGCGGCATCTCACGGGGGCGGATTGCCTCTCGGTGAGCGGCGTGGACTGGCGACCGGAGGGGGCCGACAGTTTCCGGGGCGAGTGCGACGGCCTCTACACGCTGCGGATGACGGGCGGTGCGATGGCCCAGTACGAGGGGTCGCTCGTGGCGGCGGGGCGGCAACAGGGCTGGCACGGCGAGTATTACCGGGTGGAATGCGAGGGCGGCGCGGTCGTCACCGACGGGGCCGCGAACGACGGCGTGGGCCGCGTCTGGATCGAGGAACACGACACCGCGAAGGGGCTGACCGAGACCGACGTGCCGCTCGTGGCGGTGCAGTACCCCGGTCATCAAGCAATGATCGCGCAGTTCGCGGACTGGCTCGACGGTGGCCCCGCCCCGCCCACGGCGATTGCCGACAACATCCAGACCGCCGCCCTGCTTTTCGCCGCCATCGAAGCGAGCGAGACGAATCGCGTCGTGGATGTGGCGGCGAAGGTGCGCGAGGCGCGGGGGGAGTGAGGGAGGCCCACCCCCCCTGCCGCTCATCAGGACAATGCCTACGCCCTTGCCGGGGGAGGTTCCCACCGTCGCCCCGAAGTATGGTTTACTCTCGCCAATGAGACACCGACCGCAGCGAAGGAGACGACGCCGATGACCGCCACCGCGAACGTGCCGACGCGGGCCGAAGCCCCCGCCGAATCCACATGGGACCTCGCGCCCGTCTACGCCGACGATGCCGCGTGGGAGGCCGATATCCCCGCCCTCGAAGCGGAGGCCACCGACCTCGCGGCGATGCAGGGGCGGGTGGGCGAATCGCCCGCGAGCCTGCTGCACACGCTCACGCTGCGCGACGCCGTGGGCGACCGCCTCTACCGCCTCTACGTCTACGCCTCGATGCGCAAGGACACCGATCAGGGCGACGCGGCGGGGCAGGGTTTAGAGGAACGCGCCGGGTCACTCGCCGCCCGCATCGGGGCGCAGGTCGCCTTCGTGGAGCCGGAGATTCTCGCCATCGCGGACGACCTCCTGAACGAGTGGCTGACGCTCGAACCGGGGCTGAATGTCTACGGCTACGACCTCAGGAAACTGGCCCGACAGCGGGCGCACATCCGCTCGGCGGAGGTGGAGGCGGTACTCGCGGCGGTGAGCGACGTGACCCGCGCCCCCGGCGAAATCTTCGACATCCTCACGAATGCCGACCTCGTTTTCCCGACGATCACCGACGAGAACGGGGCCGAGGTGCACCTCTCGCACGCCCGCTACGGTCGCTACATGGAGTCTCCGGATCGGCGCGTGCGCCGCGACGCCTTCTCCGGGCTGTACGGTGCCTTCCGCCCGATCCGCAACACCATCGGAACCACGCTCGCCGCGAATGTGCGCACCCATGTCCTCAATGCTCGCGTGCGCGGCTACGGGTCGTGTCTGGAGGCGGCACTCGATCCGAACGAAATCCCGACCGGGGTATACACGAACCTCGTCTCCACCGTGAACGCGAATCTGCCGCGCCTGCACCGCTATCTGGCGTTGCGCAAGCGCATTCTGGGGCTGGACGAGCTGCGCATCTACGACCTCTACGTCTCGCTCGTGCCGGAGGTCGAGGTGAAGGTGCCGTACGCCGAGGGGCGCAAGATGGTGCGCGAGGCGTTCCGCCCGCTCGGTGCCGCGTACGCGGCGGCCCTCGAACGCTCCTTCGGGGAGCGGTGGATAGATGTGTACGAGAACGCGGGCAAGCGCAGCGGAGCATACAGCGGCGGGGCATACAGCACGCCGCCGTATATCCTGCTCAATTATCAGGATCGCCTGAACGACGCCTTCACGCTCGCGCACGAATTGGGTCACTCGATGCACTCGTACTTCACGCGGCAGGCCCAGCCCTTCGTGTACGGCGGCTACGGCATCTTCGTCGCCGAGGTCGCCAGCACGCTCAACGAGGCGTTGCTGACCGATTACCTCCTGAAGTCCCGCGACGACGCGGCCCTGCGGCGGCGGCTGATCGTGGAGCAACTGGACGGCATCCGCACGACGATCTTCCGCCAGACGATGTTCGCGGAATTCGAGCTGGACATGCACACCCGCGCCGAGGCGGGCGAACCGCTCACCGCCGAGGGGCTGACCGAGTGGTACTACGAGATCACGAAGCGGTACCACGGCCCCGGCGTGGCATTGGACGACGAGATCGGCTTCGAGTGGGCGCGAATCCCGCACTTCTACTACAATTTCTACGTCTACCAGTACGCCACGGGGCTGAGTGCCGCCCTCGCCCTGAGCCGCGATATCCTCGCGGGGGACAGCGACGCCACCGAGCGGTACCTGCGCTTCCTCGCCGCCGGGTCGTCGTTCTCCTCGATAGACATCCTGCGCCACGCCGGGGTGGACATGACCACGCCCGCCCCCGTGGACGCCGCGATGGTTCGCTTCGGCGAACTGCTCGACGAATTGGAAGCGGTCTCGTAGCGGCGAGCCGGTAGCCGGTAGCCGGTAGCAAAATGCAGGGAACATCGGCACCGCATTTTGCTACCGGCTACCGGCTAACTGCTACCGGCTTCCGGGGTGATTGCCCATGTCATGGCTCTCGATCAGCACGGACTTCGCGGTCGCCGCCCTGAGCCTCTGGCTTGGGGCGGTGGTGGCGACGCGGGCGGGGGAGCGGCGCGACGCACACGTCTTCGTATGGCTCGCCGCCCTGCTGGCCCTGTGGAGTTGCACCCGCGTGGTGCAATCCTTCACGGCCTCCGCCGCCGTGCGCGACACGGCGGACGGGGTGCAGATCGTCGTCGCCCCGTTCCTGATCGCCGCCATGCTGCATTTCGCCCTCGTGGTCGTGAGTACCAGACCGCCCGCGATCTTGCGCGGCCTGCTCGTCGCGGCGTATGGCCTCGCGGCGGTTGTCGGCCTACTCCATGCGACCGACCGGGGGCGGGCCATCGCCATACGCCCCCCGTACCGCCCCCTGTTCGGTGTGGAGACGCCGCTCGTCGGCTGGCTGTGGCTCGCCTTTCGCGCCGCCGTGATGCTGCTCGCGGTGTGGTGGGTGTGGCGGGCGTGGCGGGCGACGGGGCCGGGTGGCACGGGGCGCGAGCGGCTGACCGCCCTGCTCTGGGCGGTGGTCGGCGGCGGGGCCGGTGGGGTCGCCACCATCCTGTTTGCGGAGACCGGCACCGCGCAATGGCCGGGGGTGGCACTGATCGCCGCCGGGGCGGGGTGCGCGGCCTACGCGGTCTTCGCGGGGGGGCTGTTCCGGCCCGTGGGGGCGGCGCGTCGCTCGTTCCGCGTCTCCATAGGCACGGGCGTGCTGACGGCGGGGTATGTCGCGGCCCTGCTCGGCCTCGAACAGGTCGCCCGGAGTGCCTTCGCTATCGAGACGCCGCTGCTCTCCGCTCTGGCACTCGTGCTCACCATCGCCCTGTTCGACCCCGTGCGCGAGTGGGCGCGGTCGCGCTTCGCTCGCCGCGACGAACGCCGCGACCGCGTCTACACCGTGCTACTCGGTGCCATCGGCGGCGAACTGCTCACCGCCACCCGCCCGCGTGACGCCATCGCCCCCGCCCTCACGCAACTCTGCCGCGCCCTCGGTATCGGGGCCGCAACGGTGCGCGACGCGAACGGCACGATCCTCGCCGCGTACGGAGGGCAGGGTGAAGCGCGGAGCGAGGACATCGCGGACGCGCTGGAACTGCCGCTCGTGGCGGGGCCGCACGGCGTCGGTGTCCTCGCGTTGGGGGCAAAGCGCGACGGCACGGTGTATACCCCGGCGGAGGTGGACCGCCTCAATCTTGCCGCGTCGTACATCGCTACGAGCCTGCATGTGGACGCCCGCCTCACGGCACAGGCGACCGCCCTCACCGCCCTCACCGCCGAGCGTGCGACCCTCGCGGCGCGGGAGACCGCCCTTGCGGACGCCCTCGCCGCCCCCGACGCGGCCCCGACGCGCCCCCTTGCGCAGGTGGCGGGGTTGCGCGTCTGGGCGTTGGGGCCGCTACGGGTGGAGCGCGACGGCGAACGCATCGAGCGGTGGGGCGGCGCGAAGGCCGGCACGCGGCAGGCCGAGGCGATGTTCGCCTTCCTCTACGACCGCGCCGAGCGGGGCGTGGCGAAAGAAGAATTCCTCGAGCTGATCTGGCCCGAAATCGAGCAGGAGAAAGCCGACCTCGCCTTTCACCGCACCCTCGGTGGCCTGCGGCGGATGCTCGAACCGCACCTGACGCGGGGTAGCGAGGCGACGACGATCACGTACCGCAACGACCGCTATCGCCTCAACCCCGCCGCCGTGGCATGGAGCGACGTGGACGAATTCCGCGCCGCCCTCGCCGCCGCCAGTGCCGCCCCCGACGACCGCGCCGAGATCGAGGCGTACGAGACCGCCCGCGCCCTCTACCGGGGCGACTACCTCGACGACTGCCCCATCTACGGCGACAGCGAGCATGTGGAGGAGCGGCGCACGCTCCTGCGCGGGCAGTGCGCGGACGTGCTCGTTGCCCTCGGCGAGCGGCGCGAGGAGCGCGGTGACCTTCCCGCCGCCGCCGCCGCCTTCCGCGACGCCCTCGCCCTCAGCGGCGACGACTGCCCCCGCGCCGAGGTCGGCCTCGCCCGCCTCGGCGTCGCGGCGTGATCGCGCTACAGAGCGGTGTTTAGTGACGTCGCGGCATGTATCGAGGTCGGTGGAGGGTGGTGCTCTCAGCCCACCCTCCACCGGACTCCGTAGCCTCACTGCATACCGCTCCATAGAATAGGACGGGCGACGACTCGACGGATACCGCGAGCATGGAAAGGGGACGCCCCCTGTAGGAAGCGTCCCGATACCGCTACCGACGATATACGAAAGCGGTTCAGGATGCCGCGCCGTAGAAGCCCTTCAGGCCCGCATCGCCCGTGACCTGCGAGGCCGCGCCGGGAACAACCGAGATGTCGTTCTCCGCTTCGAGTTCCTTCACCACCACGGTGGGGATCGTGCGGGCGATCCACTGGAGCATGGCGACGGTCTCGTGCTGCTGCGTCTGCGCGAAGGCCGCCGTCTCGGTGTCGCCGCACGCGAGGGCGGTGGTGCGAAGCATCGTGTAGCTGACCGCCGCGAGGCTACCCGCCGTGTAGTCGTCGCGCAGGTTCTTCGAGATCGGGTGCGTGCGCACCTGATCAATCGCGCCCGCCGCGATGCCGAACAGCGTGGCGATGCCCTGCTTCGCCTTGTCCGCGAGACCCTTCTCGTCGCCGAACTTCTCCAGATACTGGTTCAGCCGCTCGACGTGCCGGTTCGTGGTGGCGAGGAACCCCTTGATCGCGCCGCTGATTTCGGGCTGGTCTGCGGTCTGCTTGACCTGCTGCTCCAACGCCTGCGCGATGTGTCCTTCGAGCGCGAGCATGTCCGAGACGTACTGCGCCACCGTTTCCTGTCGCTTCCCCGTGAGATTCTGCGCCATGTCGCTGTACCCTCCTATACGAAACGTCCGCCAACACTTCCCCGTATCGCAAGACGTTTGCCGACGCACCGAGGCCTACGATTCGCCCCGCCGCGTTGAGGCACTCGATCAATTCATGCGGCAGGCGGGAAGCACACCCGCCGCCCGTGTTATACACGACGGTGCGCCGTTTGCGACGCGGAGGCGGGGCAACGGATTCACTCGCGGTTCCAGCGGCGGTAGGTCTTGCTGCCCCACGCCACGTTCCACGCCTTGCCGTCGTTCGCGGCGAGCGAGCACCCCTCGATATGCCCGCCGCCGCCCCGCGCTACGGTGACGCCGCTGCCGCCGTTATGCTCGATGGTGCAGCGCACCACCGTCGGATTGCCGCCCGCCGCGACGCGCACGCCGTCGCTCGCGTTCGTGGCAATCGTGCATTCGCGTAGCGTACCGAGGCTTCCCGCCTCCGCCACGACCCCCGCCCCCGCGCCGTCAACCACCGTGCAACTGGTCAGGAGCGGGTTCGACCCGCCTCCGAGCACGACCCCCGTGACGCCCGACTGCGCGATATGGCACCCGTCGAATGTGCCGCCCCCATCCAGCAACACGATGCCCCGCGCCGCGCCGCGCACGAAGCAATGGCGCACCGTGGGCGACGCGCCGCTCTCGACGCGCACCCCCGCCTCGCGCTGCGAGAAGATGCGGCACTCCTCCAGCGTCGGTTCCCCCCCCTCCGCGATGCGCACCCCGACCGCACCATCGTGGAGGATGCAGCGACGGAGCAGGGGTCGCGCATCGCCCCCGGAAATCTCCACGCACGTCGGGCCGGAGACTTCGCAGCCGACGAGTTCGGCACTGCCGCGCTCGACACGCACCCCGACGCCGACGCCGACGCCGCCCGGATAGTCAGGTTGCGCACAATCGCGTGATCGGCAGCGAGCGTGAGTACCGCCGACTCCTCAGCGACGAGGCGGATCAGGCGCGTGGGGCCGTCGCCGACGATCTCGACGGGATGCGTCACCACGACCGGCCCGCCGTACGTCCCCGGCAATACCCGCACGCGCATTCCGGGCGTCGCCGCCGCGAGGGCTTCCGCGAACGTCCGGTACGCCCCCGGCTCGGTCGGGGAAACCACGACCTCCGCGAACGACGCGAAGGCGACGGGTGGCGGCGCGAGCGACCGCGAACGCAAATCCTCGTCGTAGGCCGCTCGTGCGGCAGGGTTGCTGAGGGTGGTGAACGCCTGCTGCACCCGCGCCAGCCGTTCCCGCGCCTCGAAACGGAAGGCCGTCGTCGCGCCGCCGTCGCGCACTTGACGCCGATACGCGGCCTCGATCTCGTACGATTCGGCACTCGGCTCGACCGCGAGCACCTGATAATGGTTCATCTCGCCCATCCGTTTGTCGGCTTTCCGTCGCGTCGCGGCGCAGAGATTACCACATTATCGGATGTAGTGTAAATAGCGAATCATTGTAATCCCTTTTTGTTTCTGCCCGCGCGTTATTCTTTTGCAAGACTCGTACCGCGACCTGTCTTATTTTGCACACAAATGAATTGCGGCGTCAAGATAGTGTGCGTTCGGATTATTCGGACACGAAACGACGCAGACCGCCGACAGGATTCGGGCAGGCACCTGCCCGAATCCGCCGCTGTCTACAGCCGTGTGCGGACCTGCTCAGCGGAACGCGGGTACGACACGCTCCGCGAACAGACGCAAGTCGTCGGTTTCCGTCCAGCCCGCGAACGCAAGGGCGAAACGGCGGAATCCGAGGGCGACAATCTCCTCCAGATAGGCAACCAGAGCGGCGGGTTCGCCCACGAAGGCGGCACTGTCGCCGCCCACGCGCCCCCCCGCGAGTGCCTCCGCCGCCGCTTTCGTCTCCGCGAGGTAGACCGTGAGCGGGTAGACCTTCTCGACGGTGGCGTAGTCGCGCCCGACATCGGCGCAATGGCCCTGCAACACCTCGATCTTGTGCCGCAGGGTGGCGAGGTCACGCGAGAAGGGGAGCCACCAGTCGCCGTGTTCCGCCACCGCCCGCAGCAGGAAACGCTCGCCGTCGCCGCCGATCATCACGGGCGGGGGCGGGGCGGGGCGCGGCTCGCAGTAGGCGTCCTGCACACGGTAGTACCGCCCCTCGTAGGTCGCGGGGGACCGCGTCCACAGGGCGCGGATCGCCTCAATCCCCTCGACCATCTGCGCGATGCGGATGCGAGCGGAGGGGAACTCGTAGCCGTAGGCGCGGTACTCGTCCTCCAGCCAACCCGCCCCGTAGCCGAGCACGAACCGCCCACCGCTGAACGCCTGCACGCTCGCCGCCATTTTTGCCAGCAGCGGCGGGTGGCGGTACGAGTTCGCCATCACGATGCCGCCGAGGGTCTGCGCCGGGTAGCGGGCGGCGAGCCACGTCAGTTGCGTCCAGCACTCCAACCGGAAGCCGTCGCCGCGCATGAAGTGATCCGGCACCCAGAAGGTGGAGGCGAAGGTACTCGCCACGTCGCACACCGCGTGCAGGTCGCGCACGAAGGTCGCGGGGGCGATGCGCTCGATGCCCCGGTCGCCCGCCGGGGTGTTGTAGCCGAACTCTACAGGGGAAAGCGATGCCATGTCGGCCCTCCTTGTAATCGGTAGTCGTCAGTCGTCAGTCGCTAGTCGTCAGAAATGCAAAAGTAGCATTGATTTTACTGACGATTACCGACTACCGACTACCGACTATTTCGCGGCGTGTCAGGGATGATGACGCCCGTGCGCGGGATGAAATCGGGGTTGTCGTAGTCGTAGAAGACCATCTCGCGCACGGGTTCGCTGCCGAACCGCGCCATCTTCGCGGCATCGAGGGCCACGCCGAGGCCGGGGGCGGTCGGCACCGGCACGATGCCGTTCGAGAAGTCGAACGGCTGCGCGATCAGGTCGTCCGCTTGCAGGGTGTAGTGGGTGTCGCTGGCGAAGGTGAAGGCGCGGCTGCTGGCGATGGTGTGCAGGGCGGCGGCGGTGGCGACGCCCGTTTCCGCCCATGTGCCGAGCACGCACGAGATACCGGCGGTGTAGGCCAGGTCCGCGATGATGCGGGCCTTGCGCGGGCCGCCCGCCTCGGAGACGTAGATCACGAAGACCTCGCACGCCCGCGCCTCGATCAATTTCAGCGCGTCGTCAATCGTCGCGCAGCCCTCGTCGGCCCCGATAGGCACGTCCACGGCGCGGGCAACTTCCGCCATCGCCCGCACGTCGCGCCGGGGCGTCGGCTGCTCCACGAACAGCACGCCGTACGGCTCGAAGCGGCGGATCGCCCGCACGGCGGTGCTGACCGACCAGCCCATGTTCGCGTCGAGGCGAATCTTCACGTCCGGCCCCACGGTGTCGCGCACGGCGCGGAGGCGGGCAACATCGTAATCGGTGTCGCGCCCGCACTTCATCTTCAGTTCGGTGAAGCCGCGCTCCACATACGCGGCGGCATCGCGGGCGTTCTCCTGCGCGTCGGCGATGAAGAGGTAGCCGTTGAAGCGCACATGCGCCTGGTAGACACCGCCGAGCAGTTGCACGACGGGGGTGTTCAGCACCTTGCCCTGAATGTCGAGCAACGCCATCTCCACCCCCGCGAGGGCGTAGAGGCCGATCTCCGGCCAGTTCACGGCGTATTCTTCCAGTTGATGAGCGATGAATTCGCTGCGCATCGGGTCCTGCCCGATCAGAAAGGGGCGGAACTCCTCGTCGAGCACGGTGCGGATGACGGGGATCGTCGGCCCTACCGCCTCGCCGAGGCCCGTGATCCCCTCGTCGGTCTCGATCTGTAGCAGGCAGCCCGGTGCGCTGCGCCGCGTGCCGCCGGAGAACTTGCTCGGCTTGACGAGCGGAATCTGCGTCGGCGTCACCGTGATCCCCGTGATCTTCACGCGCCCCTCCGTTTCGGTGCGATCCCATGTATCCGTCTCGCGTGTGCGTTGCGGCGATTGTACGCACAGCAGGCGGCGAAAGGAAGGGCAAACAGGGGCAATAGGGCCATGCGTTTTCCTGTGGGCGGGTGTTGCGGGGCGCATTTTATGAGAACGCATACGCCTTGAGACAGTACGACAATACGGCAATACGGCAATACGGCAATACGGCAATACGACAACACAGCGGCACGCCCCGTGCGGCACACTCCGGGGACACGGGCGGGTAGTTCCTCGCTGCGAGAATGCGAAACGGAAAGTCCGGGATATGCCAATATTGTTGCACGCGCTAAGCGGGCTGTTGGACATGAATTGGCTGGTGCAGGCATGGTCGCTGGCGGGGGCAACCCTCGCCTTCGCCGCACGGCGCGACGAGTTGCGCCGTGAAAGTGCGCAAGAACGGGGAAGGGTCGCGCCCCGCCGCGCCCGCCTCTCGCCCACCTTCACGGCGGTCCTCGTGGGCATCGGGGCGGCGGGCTTCGTGGACGAGGCGGTGTTCCACCAGATTTTGCAGTGGCACAACTTCTACTGGGACACGAGCCAGAACGGGCGCATCCTCAGCGACGGGCTGTTCCACGTCTTCAGCACGTCGCTGCTCCTGTGGGGAACGCTCCGGCTCTGGTTCGGCACGCGACCCGACGGGCGCACGCTGCTCGGCGGCGCACTGATGGGAGCGGGCGGCTTCAATGCCTACGATGGGCTGGTGCAGCACGTCCTGCTGCACTTCCATCTCGTCAACGAGCGCGTCTGCCCGTTCCCCGAAAGCGGCGGCAACTCGGTGTTCACCTGCCCGCAGGACGTGCCGTTCGAGGTCGCATGGATCGCGGTGGGCATCGGCGTGTTCCTCGCGGGGGTGTACATCTGGCGGTCGGCTCGCGCAGGGGGGTAAGGTTCCCCTCCCTAGCGCGGCGCGGCGGCGAGCAGGGCGGCGGCGAGGTCGCGGGCGTCGGTCGGCCAATAGGTTTCGGGACGCGGGTGGCGGATGCCGGGTACGTCCGCCGAGGGTCGGCAGGAGAGAACCGCATCGCGCCATTGCGCGGGAATCGCGCCCCCGCCGTGCAACGCGCCGAGCAACGCCCCCGCGATGGCGGCGTTCGTGTCGGTGTCGCCGCCGCCCATCACCGTGGCGACGATGCCCGCCTCGAACGACGGCGCGTGCAACGCCTGATACCACGCATTTTGCAGCGCGACGAGGACATGTCCCGCGTGGTATCCGTGGTCCGGGGGCGTCTCGCGGGCCGCTTTCAGCGCGTCCGTGACGGTGGGACTTGCTCTGTACATGGCATCCCACTGGCACGCGAGAGCATATGCGGTCTCGACATCCAGCCCCTCGCGGAGTATCTTCGCCACGGGCAGAATCACCGCGCACGAAGCATCTACGCATACCCGGTTCGGGTGCGTGAGCGTGGTGTCGCGCCGCACGGCGTCTGCGAGCACTTCGACGGGCAGGGCGTGGCCCCAGATGGCGAGGGGGCTTTGGCGCATCAACGCGCCGTTCGCTTCGCTGTCCGGGTTCGCGTGCCGCCGCGCCCCTTCCGCCGGCGAAATGCCGTCGCGGCGGGCGTCTGCCATCGCCTGCATCGCCTGCCGCGTCGTGTTGCCGATGTCGAACGGCGGGCTGTCGTACCACGCGAGATACGCGGCGGCGACCGCTTCATCGTCGTATGTCCCATCGCGCACGAGCGACCGCGCAAGCCCAAGAGCCATCTCGCTGTCGTCGGTGGGCTGACCCGCGAGCGTTCCCCACACATCGCTCGGCCCGATCTCGCGCAGGCCGTTCGGGTATCGCCGCCCGATACTCGCGGCGGTCTGGAACTCGACCATGCTACCGAGGGCGTCCCCCACCAACTGACCGAGCCAGCAGCCCCGCGCTCGACCGAGAATATCGTCATCCGCTATCACCGCGTCTCCTTCGTGTGCATCACATTCGTACGGTATCATAGCAACATGACGAAGCGGGAGAAGCGCGAGGCGAAAATTCGGGGATTGGGCAGCCTACGGTTCGAGGAACTCGCGGAGTGGTTCCAAGACGAAGATTTTCTGAGGCAACCGGGAGGCAAGGGCAGTCACGTTCGCTTCACACATCCGCTCTACGTCCCCGTGCTTGTGATCGTGAGGCCACACGGCGGGAAGAATGCGGTGCCGGAGTATCAGGTACGCGAAGCGATCACCGCCGTGGACGCGGTTCGCGCTGCACGAGGAGAGGCACGATGAAAATGCGTCGGTACCGACCATCACGGCGGTTCTACTTGTCACCGGAAGTAGCGGCACTCGCGGCTCGCCCGTATACCGCCATAATCGAACGCATTCCGCAGGGCTACCTCGCAATCTTTCCTGATCTGCCCGGATGCAGCACATGGGCGACGACGTGGGAAGATTTGCCGCGCATGATGGAAGACGCGAAAGCGACGTGGATAGAAGGGGCGTTACGGCGGGGACAGTCCATACCGGAGCCGCGTTCGTGGCAGACGCCGCAGGAGATGCCCGCCCTCGCCGCCGACTGAGGACGATTGCGCGGCGGCGTGGCGTGCGGTACACTACGCTCGCGGTTCGCTCGTCGGGCCGCGTGCGGAGAGGTGACAGAGAGGCCGATCGTGCTCGTCTCGAAAACGAGAGTGGTCTAACAGCCACCGTGGGTTCGAATCCCACCCTCTCCGCCAGTTTTTCCTTCTCGATCTCGATCACAACGCACGGAGGGGTCGCATAGTGGCCTAGTGCGCGCGCCTGGAAAGCGCGTAAGGGGCAACCCTTCGCGGGTTCAAATCCCGCCCCCTCCGCCACATGCAAACGACAAGGGCGGGCTACATGATGTAGCCCGCCCTTTCTTGTTGCCGGAACGCCGAAGCCGGGGGTGGGGGCGTCACACCAAAGACTGTATGCACAGTGCACACGGCTTGGTATTACCCCATCGGGCGGGCGATGACCACGAGGCGGTGGTCGTCCACGCCGTAGGGCCAGCAGGTGACGAGGGTGAGTCGGTCGTCGCCCGTGCCGGCGATGTATTGCGCGTTCGAGAGGCGTTGCTCCAGCGGCACGCCGACTTCCTTGAGCAGCACCACATCCTCCACGTAGTAGCTCCACTGGCGTTCGCCCGTCCAGAGCGTGATCCGCGTCCCCTTCATCTTGCCGAGCTTCCACAGGTCGCGGAAGACCTCGCCCTCCCAGTCGTTGTGACCGCTCAGCACGATGTTCTCGCCCTCGCCGGGACTGCCGCTGCTGAAGTGGTGGCCCACCGCGTAGCCCGCCACGTCCCAGATGTACACATCCTGCCCCTCCACCCGAATAGGCGAGATGCCGACCTCGACGATCTTCGAGTCCACGCCAAGGGCGGGGATGGCGATGCGGTTCGGCACCGGCATTCGCGGCGCGACGGGTATCGCGGTCGGCTCCGGTTCCGGTGTCGGCTCCGGTGTCGGTGCGAGCATGGGCATCGCTTCCGGGGTCGGCTCCACCGCCGCCACCACCTGAGGTTCGGGCGTCGGTCGCGGCGGCATCTGCGGCGGCGGTGCCACCATCCGGCGCGGCGTCGCGGTCGGCACCGCCATCACCGGGCGACGGACGGCGGTGGGTGTGGGCGTCGCCACCCGCATCGGTGCGGGCGGGTTTTGCATCGCCGCTGCGGTGGCGGTGCGCCGCCCGTCGGGCGAAACCGCGTCACCGGCGATCACGGCGGGCGCACCGGGCTGCTGCGCGGCCCCGGTGGGCTGCACCACACGGGGGATGTCGGCGGTCGCAATTGCGAGGAGCGCGGGTCGCGTGGCGGCGGGCGACACCGTGGCCCCGCCCTCCGGCACGGCGAGGGCCGCGATTGCGGCGGGCGTACCCGTGGGGAATACCGTCGGCTGTTGCTCCCCCGTGATGCCGCCCGAACTGGGGCGCGAGATCGGCAGCACAGCCCCGGCCCCACCGGGGGCGATGCCGACCGCCACGGTCGTGGCCCGGAGCGTGAGCGGCGTGGGCGTGGGGCCGAGGCTGGAGAGAAAATCGTCCTGCTCGCTCTGCTGCACGCGCTGCGTGAAGTAGGTCGTTCCCACAGCCCCAACGGCGATGAGCAGGCCCATGGCGATCAGCACGTTACCGAACCATCGCCCCGCCCGCCCCGGCTGGCGGCGCACGGCGGGGGCGAGGATCGTGCCGCCGGGTTGGAAGCGCGTGGTGCCGCGTGGTCGCGCCTTCGGGTTTGTGCGCACCGCGCCGACCGCGCCCATAGCGGGAATCGCGGGGACGGGCGGGGCGGACGATACCCGCGTCAGGGGGCCATCTTGCCCGCTCATGCGCAGACGGGGCGGCGGCGGTGGCAATGCCGAGAGCGGCGGCAAGGGCGGGGCGGACGGCGCAACCTGCGGCGAGCCATTCGCGGCGGGGAGATGCGCCCGCACACCGTTCGGGCCGGGGCGGGAGGTGCCACGCCCATTTGCCGCCGCCGCCGCCGCCGCTCTCGTACCGGTCTTGCCGGGGGGCGGGGCGGCAGCGTCCTGCTTGCGCTTCCACGCGGTACGCAGGCGCGGCACGGGCGGCGCGACGCCGTTCTGCTGCACGAAACTCGGCACGGGCGCGGGCATCACCGGGCGCACGAGCGGGGCGAAATCGCGTCCCGGCACGAAAGCCCGCCGCATCCCCGGCGTCGGTGGCACATCCGCTATCGGCGCGACCGCCGGTGAGGCGACGGGATAGGCGGCTCCGGTCGGCGTCGCGTCTGGCTCGCTCGTCATTGCCCTTATACCCACCCCTCGTGCTGTGCTTGCGGCGTTACCCCTGCGTCGCACGCCGACACATCATTGCCGTGTTGACGTAATGGACGATACCGGGAAGTGTCGCTTCCGTCAAGCGGCGGGGCGAATATTCACGTACGTACACGTCGCAGTATCCCTTGACGAGGACGATATGCGGGTACATACTTCGATTGTCTAACAGTGAGGGGTTCTCGCTGTGTGAATGTCTACTGGTACGACCTTCGTATCAACGCCGTCTGCGCTTCGTTTTCGTTCGAGAGGGAGGATCGCCGATGCTCGTGATGGAAGATGAGCGGGTGGCAGACATAGCCGAGCCGGAAGGCAGCGACGCACTGCTTGTGCGAGCGATTGACGCGACGATGGCGCGGTACAACCACACAATCCGGCGGGCGATTGAGGCGGCGGAAGGGCCGGGGCGGCTAACGATGCCGCAACTGCGCTGCTTGCAGGCGATGGATCGGGCCGGGGCGTCGCTCACGTCGGGGCTGGCCCGCACGCTGAATGTCACCGCCCCGACGATGACGAGCATGATAGACGGATTGGTCGAGCGGGGGTTGGTGGCGCGGCAGCCGCACCCCACCGACCGGCGGCAGATGCACCTGCTGCTCACCGGCGCGGGGCGGGGCATCCTCGCTCGCTACCGCGCCATCACGCACGACCGGCTGATCGCCTCCGTGTCGCGCCTCGACGCCGCGCAACGCGCCCGCCTGCTCGCGGCGATGTCCGACCTGAACGCTGCCCTCGATGCCGACGACGACCCCCGCGACGAGCGGGAAAAGGAGCGACCATGACCGCCGTTCTCCCCGCACCCGGCGTCGCCCCCGCACCTGCCGCCGCGACCGCCGCGCACGGCCCCGCCGCGATTGAGGTGGACGGACTCGTGCGGAAGTTCGGGGCATTCACCGCCGTGGACGGCATCAGCCTGCGCGTGGAACACGGCGAGGTCTTCGGCTTCCTCGGCCCGAACGGGGCGGGCAAGAGTACCACGATCAAGATGCTCTGCACGCTGCTGAAACCGACCGCAGGCACCGCTCGCGTCAACGGCTACGACGTGGCCCGCGAACCGAGCGGCGTGCGCGAGAGCATCGGCATCATCTTCCAGGATTACAGCCTCGACGACCGCATCACGGCGATGGAAAACCTGCGCTTCCACTGCATGATCTACCACGTCCCCGCCCGCGAGCGCGAGGCCCGCATCGCGCAGATGCTCGAAATGGTGAACCTGAGCGACCGCGCAAACGACCGCGTGCGGCAGTTCTCCGGCGGCATGAAGCGGCGGCTGGAGATCGCACGCGGGCTGCTCCATCGCCCCGTGGTGCTGTTTCTGGACGAGCCGACGGTGGGCCTCGATCCGCAGACGCGGGGCAATATCTGGGAACACATCCACGAACTGCGCAAGCGCGAGGGGATCACAGTGTTCATGACCACGCACTACATGGACGAGGCCGAGAATTGCGACCGCATCGCCATTATTGACCACGCACAGGTGATCGCCCTTGACACGCCCGCCGCCCTCAAAGCCGGGGTGGGCGGCGACGTGGTGCGCCTGAAAACGGACGACGACGCCCGTGCGATGGAGGTGCTGAAAACGGAGTACGGCGTGTCGCCCACCGTGGAGAACGGCGCATTGCGCTTCGAGATCGCGGGGGGGAACGCCTTCGTGCCACGCCTGCTCACAACGTTTCCCGTGGCGGTGCAGAGCGTGGACATCGCCCGCCCGACGCTCAACGACGTGTTCCTGAACCTGACCGGACGCCGCATCCGCGAAGAAGGCGCGGACGGAACCGAGAAGTTGCGGTCGGCCCTGCGCCGTCGCGGCGGGAGGGCATAGAGCGCATGAACCCGACGGCAGGCATCACGACCGCACCCCTCGTCCCCGATCCGTCGCCTCGCACCCCCGGCCCCCCCGGTGCGGTGCCGCGCCCGCTGGCCCGGTCGCCGCAGGGCATCGGGCGGTGGATAGACCTCGATACGATCCGCATGATGTGCCAGCGCGACCTCGTGCGCTTCGCCCGCGAACGCACGCAACTGTACGGCTCGGTCGCCCGCACGGTGCTGTGGCTGTTCATCTTGGGGGCCGGGTTGCGCGGCTCGGTCACGGTGCCGGGGGGCATCTCGTACCTGCAATTCGTCTTTCCGGGGATGCTGGCCCTGACGATCATCTTCACGAGTATGCAGAGTGCCATCAGCATCATCTTCGACCGCGAGTTCGGCTTCCTCAAGGAAATCCTCGTCGCACCCGTGCCGCGCACGTCGGTGGTGTTCGGCAAAGCCCTCGCGGGGGCGATCATCTCCACGATCCTCGGCACGATCCTGTTCGTGTTCGCGCCGTTCGTGGGCGTGTGGCCCAACCCCCTGCAAATCCTCGCGTGCATCGGCGTGATGCTGCTCACGGGCGTGGGGCTGACGGGCATGGGCATCCTGATCGCGGCGCGGATGACGAGTTTCGAGGGCTTCGGCACGATCAACAACTTCGTCGTGCTGCCGCTCTACTTCACGAGCGCGGCGCAGTTCCCCATCACCAATGCCCCCGACTGGCTGAAGGTGCTGGCACTCTTCAACCCGCTCTCGTACGCGGTGGACCTGCTGCGCGGCATCCTCGTCAATACGTGGACGTATTCCGCCCCGCTCGACCTCGCGGTGCTGACGGGCTTCGCGGTGGCGACCATCGCGGCGGCGACATGGGCATTCACGCGGCAGGAGTAGTGCGGCAAGTGCGGCAAGGATACTGCAATAGCGGTATCCGTCGGCGGCAGTACAGATCAAAAGGAGTCATACGGGGTGTCTACCCGCCCCGCGACCACACGACAGGGAGTGCGACGCATGGCCACGAAAGCAACCGAACCAGCCGCTATCGTCACCGCCGGGAAGGTAGCGGAAACGGTGCCATCGCCGCCGCAGGCGCGGGGGATGTGGGCCGCCCTGCGCATCCGCGATTACCGCTACCTGTGGATCGGGCTGATTATCAGCAGCAACGGCATGTGGATGCAGATGGTGGCACAGGGCTATCTCGTCTACGAAATGACACGCTCGCCCGCCGCCCTCGGCCTCGTGGGCCTCGCACGGGCGGTGCCGGTGCTGGTGCTGTCGCTCTTTGCGGGGGTGGCGGCGGACCGGATAGACCGACGCAAGCTGCTGCTCGTCACGCAGTCGCTGGCGGGCATGTTCTCGCTGATCCTCGCGGTGCTAACGAGTACGGGGCAGATACAGGTGTGGATGATCTTCGCGCTCGCCTTCTGCACGGCCTCGGTGATGAGCTTCGACAACCCGACACGGCAGGCACTGATCCCCGACCTCGTGGGCCGGGAGTACATGGCAAACGCCATCGCGCTAAACTCCACCGCATTCAGTGCGTCGCAGGTACTGGGTCCGGCGGTTGCGGGCGTTATTCTGGCGACCACGAGCGTCGCGGCCTGCTTCTACCTCAACGCGGTGTCGTACATCGCCATCATCGTGGCCCTGCTCGCCATGCGACCGACGCCGATGAAGGGGCGCCGCGGCACGGGTAGCGTGCTGCATAACCTCGTCGCGGGCTTCGCATATGTGCGCAAGAACGCGGTGGTCGGGGCGTTTCTCGTGCAAATAGGCGTGCTCTGCCTGCTCAACCGCTCGTCGTCGCAACTGCTGCCCGCCGTACAGCGCGACGTGCTGCACGTCGGCGCGGACGGCCTCGGTGCGCTCAATGCCGCCACAGGCATCGGTGCGCTGATTATGGCCCTCGTGGGGGCGAGACTGAGCGGCTTCCGGCACCGGGGCTGGCTCGTGATCGGCGCGTTCACGGCGGCGTCGCTGGCCCTGATCGGCCTCGCCTTCTCGCGCTCGTTCCCGCTCTCGTGCGTCTTGCTGGCAATTATCGGCGGCGGCGGCGTGATGACGATGAGCGTCTCGAACATGATCGTGCAGGGGCGCATCCCCGACGAACTGCGCGGGCGCGTGATGGGCATCTGGACGATGCTCATCATGGGCGGGATGCCGCTCGGTGCCATGCTGCTCGGCACGGTGGCGTCGTTCGTCGGCATCACGACGGCATTCGCCCTCGGCGGCGCGGCCTGCCTCCTCTGCCTCGTCGTCATCAATGTGCGCGTCCCCGCCGTGCGCGAGCAGGCGTGATGCCGGGTGATACACTGGCGGCGGGAGGACGATTGCTGCGGCGGCTCCGCGCCCCCGCGTTGCCGGAAGACGAAATCCCCCTCGTGCGCACGCTCCACGCGCTGCGGTGCGTGGCGGAGGGCATCGCGCCCCCGCGCCGCCGAACCGCTGCCCCTCTCGGCGCATGATACACTCGGAGAGGAGGGCCACGACGATGGACGAAACGATGCAGACACATGAATCGGCAGTGGATATTCTGCCTCTCGCGGACGACGCCAAGGACGAACCCCACGTCCATTTCCTCACCGACGACGAGGCGCGTGTCATGTTCGACGAGACAGCGCGGTACTACATGGGCATCAGCGGCGACGAGTTCCTGCGCCGTTGGGACGCGGGCGAGTGGCAAGACGACCCTGACCACTCCCCGGTGATGCATGTCGTCTCATCCCTCGCTCTCGTGCGATGAGCGATCAGCCACCCGCATTCCGTACTCCGCGTGCTGCACTCGATGCGGTGTCTGCGTCTGTTGCTCGCACTTGTCGTTGCGTCACGAGCGCGTATCTCGATGCTCGTGTAGGTGGGTCAGATCGGAATGCACCGTTTTTCATCGCACTCAACAACAATCAACCTGTAACCCTCCGTGCACCCTTACCGCTTCGTTTCTCGATGCGGCAAATGTACCGGACACACCGCGACGAAGACGGATGGCGTGCAATCCTTGTCGGCTACTGGTACGCGCTGCACGACGAACGACACGAGATATTCGCGTACCATTGGCACCCGGAGCAGACGCCGAACGTCGTGTTCCCGCACCTGCACCTCGAAGCGGGTTCCGGCGTCACGCGGGCCGAACTGACGCGGGCGCACCTGCCCACCGGGTTCGTGCCGCTCGCCGCCGTGCTGCGCCTGATCCTCGCCGACTTCGGCGCGGAGCCACAGCGCGACGACTGGCAAGCGACGCTGGCCCATGCCGAGCCGACGACGGCTTTCCCTTCCCCCGAATGATGCCCGCCACATCCGGGTTCCTATGCTATCCTTCGTGGCGAAGGGTGCGTACGGTATCCGGTCGGTGGCCGGTGGCGGGCAGCGGACAATTTCCGGGAGCGATCAATGCGTGTGCTTGTGGTGGAGGATGACCCGCGCCTGAACACGATCATCGCCACCGCCCTCAGCGAGGAGGGCTACGCCACCGACACGGCGGCGGACGGCGACGAGGCGGCGTTTCTCGCCGACGTGAACCCGTACGACCTGATCGTGCTCGATCTGGGCTTGCCGAAGCGGGACGGCCTCACGCTCTGCCGCGAGTGGCGGGCGGCGGGCAGCGAGGCGGCGATCCTCATCCTCACGGCGCGGGATGGCATCACCGACCGCGTGGCGGGGCTGGACAGCGGGGCCGACGACTACCTCGTCAAGCCGTTCCACGTCGCGGAGTTGCTCGCCCGCACCCGTGCGTTGCTGCGGCGCGAGCAGGGCGGGCAGCGACGCGCCCCCGTGCTGCAACTCGCCGATCTGACGCTCGACACGACCACGCACGAGGTGCGGCGGGGCGGGCGCGTGCTGCCGCTCACCGACCGCGAGTTCAGCATCCTGCGCTACCTGATGCACCGGGCCGAGGCGGTGGTGAGCCGCACCGAACTGCTGGAACACGTCTGGGACGAGCAGTACGAGGGCTTGTCGAACATCGTGGACGTGTACATTCGCCGCCTGCGCCAGCACATAGACAGCGACACCGACCGACCGCTGATCCAGACCGTGCGCGGGGCGGGCTACCGTATCACGGCGGGCCACGCGGACGAGGGGCGATAGCGAATGCGCTCGCTCGGTCGCCATCGCGGCACGATCACGACGTGGATCGTCGGGGCATTGGCCTTCGCCGCCGTGGTGATCTGCCTGCTCGTCTACGAGGTACAGGCGACGCGGCTCGAGGAACGCTTCGTGACGGCGATGTACCAGCGGGCGAACGACGCCACCGCCGTGGTGCTGCGGCCCGACGGCACGCTCGACATCTCGCTCCTCGAAACGGCCCGCGACCTGAACACGGGCGGGATGGACATGTACCTGTTCGACGCGAACGGGCTGCAACTGCTCGTGTCGCGCCTCACGAACCGGAACCGCGTCGCGGGCCTCCCCGCCCTGCTCGCCGTGCCGGTTGCCATCACGGGGCGCGACGACATGCGCACCCTCGGCAACGACCCGCCCGCCCCGAACGCCCGCGTGCTGACGCGCCCGATCTTCGCGGGGGAGGCGGACGACCTCACCATCGTGGCGGTGGTGCAGGTGGGGCGGGCAGAAAGCGACCTCACCGCCGCGCTCAATCAGTTGCGCCTGACGATGGCCCTGATCGGGGCGGGCGTGGTGGCGGCGGCGGCGGCGGGCGGCTTCCTTCTGGCACGGCAGGCGATGGTGCCGGTGCGGCAGTCGCTGGCACAGCAGCAGACCTTCGTTGCCAACGCCGCGCACGAACTGCGCACCCCCCTCGCGGTGATACAGGCCGCCGCCGAACTCGCCCTAATGCGCGAGCGTTCGGGGGCGGAGTACCGCGCCGCCCTCACCGAGATCGCCACTGCCGCCACCGAAACGAGCACATTGGTGGACGACCTGCTCACCCTCGCCCGCATAGACGCGGGCCGACAACCGCTTGTGCGCGTCCCCGTGGCCCTCGACGACCTCGCCGCCACCGTGGCGGAGGAGGCCATCGAGACCATCGGCGGGCATCCCCTCACGGTCGAGGCCGAGGAGGAGGCGACGGTGCGGGGCGACGCGGCCCTGCTGCGGCGGGCGTTGGGGAACCTCGTGGAGAACGCCTGCCGCTACACGCCCCCCGGTACCCCCGTGACGATCAGCGTGCGGGCCGAGCGCGACGGCTACGCCCTGCGCGTGCGCGACGGTGGCCCCGGCATCCCCGCCGACGAACTGCCGCGCCTGTTCGAGCGGTTCTACCGGGGCAGCACGGCGCAGGGCCACGCGAACGGGGCCGGCCTCGGCCTCAGCCTCGTGCGGCAGATCGCGCAGGCCCACGGCGGGCGCGTCTCGCTCACGAGCAGCCCCGACGACGGCACGGTCGCCACGATCTTCCTGCCGCGTCCGGCGGCGCGGGCGGTAGTCGAGAGCCAAGAGTCGAGAGCCGAGAGTCGAAAGTAGCGAACCGAAACCGTCACTACCGCGCTATTACCGGCACTTTCGACTTTCGATCCTCGAACGAGGTGAACGATGGGGTAATTCGCGTCAGATATAGTGACCGAGCGACCGCTCGTTGGGCAGGAACAGCTCGTTATAGAGGTCTATCGCGCCCCGGTCGGTGAGCGAGGCGAGGTAGTACGAGGCGGCGCACTCCGGCGACTGCCCCGGCACGCGCTCGCGCCACGGGCGCGGCATCAGGCGCGGGTCGTCCACGAGGGCGCGGAAGACCCCTTCGAGGACGTACCGCGCCTTGTGTGCCTGCCGCGACACCACGGGGCTGCGGTAGACGTTCTCCAACAGGAACCTAATCAGGGCGAGCACGTCCGCCTGCGTCCCCTCGGTGAAGCGCACGAGCGGCGCGTCCATGTTCCGGGCGGCGTCCAGCGAAGCGATGCCTTCGCGTGCGGCGGCGGCGCGGGTCTCGGCGTATGCGTCCCCGATCAGGGCGTTGATGAGGTGCCGCCGGATGCGGCGCACGCGCAATTGCTCCCGCGCCGCGTCCGGCACCTCGCGGGCGGCGTGCGCGGCGGCGGCGAGCCAGACACGGCACCCCTGTGCCTCGGCCCACGCTTGCAGGGCGGAGAGGGTGAGCATCCTCGATTCAATAGCATCCTGCACATCGTGGGTGGCGTAGGCGATCACGTCCGCGAGGTTGCACGCCTGCGCCTCCAGACCCGGTTGCGGCGTGCGCACGTAGTCGCCTTCCGTCATCGGGTTGTCGAAGGGGGTGGCGTGGCGGGCGATCCCTTCGCGGCAAGCCCATGTGAGGTCGAGGCCGGGATAGTCGGGGTAGTTGCTCTCGATCTCCTCGACCACGGTGAGCGAGTGCTGGTTGGAATCCCACCCGCCGTGGTCGCGCAGGAGGGCGTTCATCGTCGTCTCGCCCGTGTGTCCGAAGGGGGTATGTCCGAGGTCATGCGCGAGGCAGATCGCTTCCGTGAGCGGCTCCGACAGCCCCATGAGGGCAGCGAGGCTGCGCCCGATCTGCGCGACCTCCAAGGTGTGCGTGAGGCGGGTACGGAAGAAATCGCCCTCCGAGACGACGAGCACCTGCGTCTTGTGTTGCAGGCGGCGGAAGGCGTCGGCGTGGACGATGCGGTCGCGGTCGTGCGCGAAGGCGGAACGCGGATCGTCGCCCTCCCTCGCGCCCGCGTGGCGGCGGTCGGTGTAGGGGGCGGTCTCCGGCGTCCGTAACGCCGCGAGTTCCGAGTTCGCAGTTCCACGATTCACGTCGAAACCCTCCGTCAATCGTCGCTGCCACCGCCAACGAGAACTGGCTCTGGTTTGACACTTGGAACGTGGACCTGCGAACTCGGAACTTGCCTGCCGCGCAGTTTCCGCTTGCCGAGGCCGTGGATGAAACAGGCGTGGTGGGCGAGTTCGTGCGCGGGGATGCCGGTGGCGACCACGTCCCAATGGGCGAGCACACAGCCCTTGACGACGCGAATCCCGGCGCGGCGGTAGATGGCCTGCTCCTCGTCGTCGTAGCCGTTGATGATCGGGCCGAACATGCGCCAGAGCGTCGGTACCCCGGCGTGGGCCATGTCGTCCGCGAGGGTCTGCGACAGGTGGCTCGGCAGGAAGGAGACGACGCACTCCACCGGGCGACCCGGCACGGCGGCGAGCGACGGGTAGGACGGATCGCCGTTCACGGTGTCGCGGTCGGGGCAGACCGGCACCACGTCCAGACCCCACTCGCGGCGCATCACATCGTACGCTTTGTAGGCTTCGTACGGCGGCTTGCGCAACAGGCCATAGAAGTTGGCGTCGGCACCGGGATCGGTGGGGGGGCGATTCGGGCTTGCGGGGGCGTGGGGGGCGGGGCCGAACTCCCGTCCGAGGGCGTAGACCGCGTAGCGCATCGCCGTTGTCAAGCCATCGCGGATTTCCGTCATGCGGGCCTTTTTCTAGCGCATATCGCGTTCGCGGGGCGCGTGCGTCGAGCGACGCCGTTATCGCGGAGTGTACCACGCGAGTGTGAGGGGAACACGTCTCTGGCTCCCCGCTGCAGCGTGTTCATTGTCATGACAGACGGTGTGGTGCGGAAATGCGCCCACCCCCCGGCCCCTCCCCCGAAGGGGAGGGGGAGCGTAGGGCGAGATCGAGACCTTCCCCATACGCCTCGAAGCTGCGACACGTCACCCCCTCCCGCGCCGGAGTGACGGGAGGGGCCGGGGGGTGGGTGCATTTGGGGAAAAGGCGCGTCTACTCGGTTGGCACGAGTTGCTTGAGCAGGGCGAACTCGTCGAAGACCATCCATTCCTCGATGATCTTTCCGCCCCCGATGCGGTGCTGCGTGATACCCATAAGGTAGACCTGCCGCCCGGTGGGAAGGCCATAGGGGCCGGGGCCGCTATGCGTGCCGACCAGCGACCAGCGCACAGCGGTGCGGTAGCCGCCGCGCCCGTCGGGCATCGCGTAGAAGTGATCCACAGTCAGGGCGGCGTCGGGGAAGGCACCGAGCAGGCCGAGGATGTAGACTTTCAGATCGCCCGTGCCGCGCACTTCGCGCCCGGAGGGCATGTGACCGAGGGTTTCAGGGACGTAGAAATCGTTGACCATATTGAGCATCCGGCGGTTCCAGACCTCGTGCATCATCCGGCGCACGAAATCCTCCGCGTCGAATTCGCCGCCCGTTGTGGCCTTTGCGGGATATGACTGCGGCACGAGTTGCCCGACGGTGCGCTCGTCTTGCCCGACGCGGGGGCGGCGCGTCCCGGCGGCAGTTTCGGCGCGGGCGAGGCGAGCGGCTTGCGCGAACGGGTCGAAGCCCAATTGCTGGATCACCGAGAGTTCGTCCTGCACCAGCCACTCCTCGACGATGCGGTTCTCGCGCACGAGGCAGTTGGCGATGGCCCGCCGCACGACGCGCCGCCCGGTCGGGGGGCCGTAGTGCGAGTGGCCCGTGTTGATGCGTATCGAGGTGGCGAGCATCGAGGTGTGATAGCCGTCGTCCTCGTTGCCGCTCCACACGACCTCGTCTATGAAGATGCGGACGTGCGGGAACGCCGAGAGCGAGCCGAGGGTATGGCTCACCACGTTCTCGCGCCCCTTCGACAGCCCCTCCGTGCTCCACACCGAGACGTTGTGTCCGTAGGTGTCGTAGATGAGGCCGACCGCCTTCTCTTCCCAGATGCGGTGCGTGATGCGCACGATATAGTCCACGATGTCGGTGTAGTCGGGGTCGAAGCCGCGCATCGGGTGCAACTGCCCCGACCCCGCGTTCGCGTACATGTCCACGATGTCGCCCTTGTCGCGCAGGGTGATCTGCGTTCCGGGCGCGGCCTGCTGTTCGAGCATTGTATCTCCTCCTCGATGTGCGACAACGGCGCGACGACCGCCCTTATCCCTGCGTGTAAAGTGACGCACCCTAGCACCGCTCCCACGCGCACGCAAGCGCGGGCGATATGCAGGCTGCCGCTTTCCGCCATCGGCTATACTGTCGCCCGGATGGCGGGTACGGCGGTGCGGACGAGCATACGGGGGCAGGGATGGGCGCACGTATTCCGGCAGTAGGTGTGCAGCGCGACACTACGGGCGGGGGGTGGCTCCCGCGTTGGTGCGTGGTCGTGCCGTGGTTCGCCGCGCTGGCACTGGCGGTCCTATGGTTCCCGCTCGTCGGCACGACCGATGTGGTGGACCGACTAATGTGGATGAACGACATCGCCGACCGGGGCGTGCGCGACGCCTTCCGCACGAGCTACGCGCAGTACCCGCCGCTCTCGTTCGTGCTGCTCGCCGCGCCGACGGGGTTTGCGCGGGCCTTCGCGCTCGACCCCCTCGTCGCCTACAAAGCGTCGCTCGCCGTGGCCCTCGCGCTCACGGGCGTCGTGTGCGCGTGGTGGACGCGACGCGGCCTCGCGGCGGGCCTGCTCACCCTCGCGCTCACCCCCGGCACGATGGCCCTCGGCTACAACGATGTCTACTACCTGCCGCCGCTGCTGCTCGCGCTATGGGCGGGGGAGCGGCGGCGGTTCGGCATGTTCATTGCCTTGCTCGCCGCCGCCGCACTCGTGAAGTGGCAACCGCTCGCCCTCGCGCCCCCGCTGCTGCTGTACATCGCGTTCGCGCTGCGTGGGGAGAACGCCGGACGCCTCCCGCAGAGTGGGCGGTTCGCACGGGCGATGCTGCCGGGTGCGCTGATATGCGCCGCCGTGCTGCTCGTGTTCGGCATGGAGACGGTACACGCGCTGCTGCGGGCGGGGGCCGACCCCTATCTGAGCGGCAACGCCCCGAACGCGAACTGGCTGCTCGGCCTGCTGCTGCGGGCGTGGCAACCCGACGTATACGCCGCGAACCCGCTGCCGTACCAGCAATACGTCGTCGTCACGGATCGCTCGCTGCTCCTGCTACCGAAGGCAGTGTGTGCGGCGGCGTACGGGTGGGTGCTGTTCCGCTTCTGGCACGGCGGGCGCACGTACGGCGACGCGCTGTTCGCGGCCCTGCTCGGTTATCTCGCCTACTGGCTGTTCAACACGGGGGTACACGAGAACCACCTCATCCCGGCGGTCGTCTTCGCCGCCGCGCTGTGGGCGCGGGAGGGTCGGCTGTGGTGGCTGTTCGCCGCCCTCGCGCTGCTCCTGAACCTGAACCTCTGGCTGTTCTACGGCTTCGATGGCGGCAACCACGTCCCGCCCGCCGCCGTGACCGCGCCCCTCGCCCTCGTCGTCGTCGCTGCGGGCGTGGCCCTGCTCACCTACGAATCGCGTTCCCGCCCCGCCTTCGCGTCGCCCCTACATCCCGTACCGCACGAAACGTAGCCTTGCTACCTCTCCGGCGAAAATGGTTTTTGCCATTTGCGTATTGCTGCATTTTGCGGGTATATTTCCGCTTGACCACCTACGAAGCGATTGTGAGCAACAGGCCGTCACAAATCTGGTGTGCGATTCGATAAATATGGTGAGGCGTGATTTTGAATAAGGGGGAGCACCCACATGGATACATTCAGTAAGCGTTCTGCACCGCCCGGTATGCCTATCATCGAGGAAACCACGCGACCGCTACTCACTGTGGTGCGCCCAGAAGACGTGCCCCCACCAACAGACAAGAGCACGCAGCCGCGTACTGGACCGAAGTGGGAATCAGAGGCCCGCGAACGGGTGCGGGCCGGTATCCGTAAATTCAGTAAGCCACTCGCTGATCTTGCCGCCCGTGACGCGAACGAGGGCGACACCCGTGTCCTCGTCACGGACATCTTGTGCGACGCGCTAGGCTACGACAAGTACAGTGACCTCACGACGGAGTATCAGGTGCGGGGCGAGTTCGCAGATTACGGCATCCGTATTGACAAGCAACTGGTGGCCTTCATTGAGGTCAAGCGCGTCGCTACGAAGCTAAACATTCGCCACCTACGCCAAGTTGAGATGTACGCGGTGAATGAAGGAATTGAGTGGGTGGTTCTCACGAACGGTAGCGAATGGCAGGTGTACCACATAACAGGCGGAATGCCCGTATCTGTTGACCTCGCCTTCGTGGTGAACTTGCAGAGCGATGACACGGTGAATCAGAAGGCGGACGCGCTGTTCTTCCTCACACGCGAATCGCTCAAGCGTCGCCAGATAGATGAACTGTGGAAGGCGAAACGAGCCACATCGCCGAAGTCGCTCGCACAAATACTGCTGGCAGAGTCCGTCATCACCGAGATTCGCCGCGAACTGAAGCGGGCAACGGGCCATGCAGTTGAGGACGAGGAAATCACGCGCCTGCTCCGAGAAACCATGCTTCGTCCAGAATGTCTTTAGGGAACCGAATGCCCTTGTAGATCACCGATACATCGCTACCCGATAGGACGCGCCCCCGCGCCATCGGCTATACTGTCGCCCCGACAACCGGACAGGCGGGGCGGCGGTAAGACGGCAGGATAGATCGGGGGCAACGATGCGACCATTGGCGACGCGGATGCAGCGGCTTGGGACGGAAACGGCGTTTGAGGTGCTGGCGAAGGCGCGGAAGCTGGAAGCGCAGGGGCGGCACATCATCCACCTTGAGATCGGTGAACCGGACTTCGACACCCCGGCGCACATCGTCGCGGCGGGCAAGCAGGCTCTCGACGAGGGGTACACGCACTACGGCCCCGCCGCCGGCCTGCCCGAACTGCGCGAGGCCATCGCGCACGATGTCGCCACGAGCCGGGGCATCGCGGTCACGGCGGAGCAGGTCGTCGTCGCGCCCGGTGGCAAGCCGATCATCTTCCTGCCGATGCTCGCCCTGATCGAGGAGGGCGACGAGGTGATCTACCCGAACCCCGGCTTCCCGATCTACGAGAGCATGATTGACTACGCGGGCGGGAAGTCGGTGCCGCTGCCGCTCTTGGAAGAAAAAGGCTTCACGTTCAGCCTCGACGACCTGCGGGAGCGCATCACGCCGCGCACGAAGATGCTCGTTGTCAACTCCCCCGCGAACCCCACGGGCGGCATCATCCCCCGCGAAGACCTCGCGGAGATCGCCAAGATCGCCGTGGAAAACGACCTGTGGGTGCTCTCCGACGAAATTTACAGCCGCCTGATCTTCGAGGGCGAACACTACAGCATCGCCGCCGAGCCGGGGATGGCGGAACGCACGATCATCCTCGACGGCTTCTCGAAGACGTACGCGATGACCGGCTGGCGCATGGGGTACGGCGTGATGCCGCTCGATCTCGTGCCGAGCATCACGCGGCTGATGGTCAACGCGGTCTCCTGCACCGCCTCGTTCACGCAGCGGGCGGGCGTCGCGGCGATTACCGGGCCGCAGGACTCGGTGGAGGCGATGCGGCAGGAGTTCCTGCGGCGGCGCGACATGGTGGTCGCCAAGCTGAACACGATCCCCGGCGTGCGCTGCGAGATGCCGAAGGGCGCGTTCTACGCCTTCCCGAATATCTCCGGCACGGGCCTCAGCGAGCGTGAGTTCGCCGACCGCCTGCTACAGGAAGCGGGCGTCGCGGTGCTGGCGGGAACGGCCTTCGGGCAGTACGGGGCGGGCTACCTGCGCCTCAGCTACGCGAACAGCACCGAGAACCTCACCGAAGCCCTCAACCGCATGGACGCATGGGTGCGCGAACTCGCCGCCGTTCCCGCAGATTAGGGGATCGTGCTGCGTGCTGCGTGAAATCCGGGTACTGCCATGAAAGCAGGGGTATTTCTACGCAGCACGCAGCACGCAGCACGCAGCACGATCCCCTAGAGCCAGCGTCGCACGCGCCCCTGATAGGCCCGATACTCGTCGCCGAATGTGGCAGTGAGGTAGCGTTCCTCGCGCTCGACCACGCCCGCTTCGAGGGTTTTCAGCATCGCGGGCCAGAGCAGCAGGGGCCAGCGGCTGTTGATGAGGCACGCGATGCCCGCGTAGATCAGGTTGAACGAGAGGTACGCCGGGTTGCGCGTGAAGCGGTACGGCCCGCTCGTGACGATGCGCCTCGTCGGTTCATACGGGGCCATTGGCGTGTCTGCCGCCTCAAGCGTGCGTGCGAACCACCCCACTCCGGCGAATCCTGCAACGATGAGCGCGATGCCCACGGGATAACGCACCCGCTCCGGCAGCAACGGCGCGGGCAGCAGCCGTTGCAGCACCCCGCCCGCGAGCAGGAACGCGAGCGGGATCGTGGGCGGCGGGGCGATCACCTCGGCGGTGTCGGTCGTGTCGGTCGTGTCGGATATGTGGTTCTCCAATTCGATTCCCCCTTTATAGCCAGCACGTAACGTAGCGCACAACGCAGATACGCGAAAACGTGAAGCGGCCTCTCACTACAAACACCGGATGCACCCCCTCGTGTGACGCCATCCGCTGCGCTATACTGCGAGCCATGAAGAAACGCACGCGCTACCGGGGCCGTTCACTCATGGGGGGCAAGGGCTACCGTATCTGCGTGCGGTTGTACGGGGCCACCGTGCGGGCGGTGGAAGCCCGCGCCGCGACGCTGCGGGCGATGCGGCGCATCGGTCGCATCCTCACGGTGGCGGGGCAGACGTTCGACTTCGACGCGGTGCGCAACCTCTACGTGATCGGTTTCGGCAAGGCGTCGTCGGCGATGGCGCAGGCGGCAGAAGCGACGCTGTACGGCCCGATCACCGCCGGGATCGTCGTCACCAAGTACGACCATGCCCTGCCTACACAGATCGTCGCGGTGCGCGAAGCGAGCCACCCCACGCCGGACGAGGCGGGTATCGCCGCCACCACCGAGATTCTTGCCCTGTGCGACGCGGCGGGGCCGGACGATCTCGTCCTCTGCCTCGTTTCCGGGGGCGGTTCGGCCCTGTTCGAGTGTCCCGTCGAGGGGCTGACCCTCGAAGACGTGCGGGAGACCACGCGGGTGCTCCTCGTCGCCGGTGCGCCGATCACCGCCCTGAATGTCGTGCGCAAGCATCTCTCCGCAGTCAAGGGCGGACAACTCGCCCGCCGCGTCGCCCCTGCGGCACTCGTCACGCTCATCCTGTCGGACGTGATCGGCGATCCGCTCAATGTGATCGCCAGCGGCCCGACCGTGCCGGACAACACGACGTTTGCGCAAGCCCTCGCCGTGCTCGACACCTACGGCGTCCGCGCCGAGGTACCGGGGGCGGTCTACCGTCACCTGCGCGACGGCGCACGCGGCCTGTTCCCCGACACCCCTTTCGCGGGGAAGCCGTTCTTTGCTCGCACGCACACCGCGATCATCGCCAACGCGCAACGCGCCCTCGACGCCGTGGCGCGGGCCGCGACCGCGATGGGCTATCCCACGCTCGTGCTTTCGGGCGGCATGGAGGGCGAGGCGCGAGTGACGGCACGGCTCTTCGTCAGCATGGCGTGGCAGGCGCGGCACTACGGACAGCCGGTGCCGGGGCCGGTCTGCCTGCTCGCGGCCGGCGAGACCACCGTGACCGTGACGGGCAGCGGCGTCGGCGGGCGCAACACCGAGTTCGCCCTTGCCGCCGCGCTCGCCCTCGACGGCACCGAGGGCATCGTCATCGGCGCACTCGCCACCGACGGCGGCGACGGCCCCACCGACGCGGGCGGGGCGGTGGTGCATTCGCACACCGTCGCTCGCGCCCGTGCGCGGGGGATGGACCCCGCCGAATATCTTCGGAACAACGACGCCTACACCTTTTTCACCCACGTAGGTGGCCTCGCACGTCCCGGCCCCACGAACACGAATGTCAACGATCTGATGGTCGCGCTGATCGAGGAGAGCGAAACCCGGTGAAAACGATTGGCCTGATCGGTGGCCTCAGTTGGGAGTCGTCGGCGGAGTACTACCGCATCGTCAACGAGGCGGTGAAGGCGCGGCTTGGCGGCACGCATTCGGCGCGGTGCCTGCTGTGGTCGTTCGACTTCGCGGAGATCGAGGCGTTGCAGCACGCGGGCGAGTGGGACGCCGCGACCGACCGCATGGTCGCCGCCGCCCGTGCGGTCGAGCGCGGCGGGGCGGACGTGATCGCCATCTGCTCGAACACGATGCACCGCATGGCGGACGCGGTCGCGGCGGCGGTCTCCGTGCCGTTGCTGCACATCGCCGATCCCACGGGGGAGGCCATCGTCGCCGCCGAGGTGCGCACCGTGGGGCTGCTCGGCACGCGCTTCACGATGGAGGAAGCATTCTACCGGGGGCGATTAGCTTCGCGGTTCGGCCTCGACGTGCTCATCCCCGACGAGGCCGACCGCGCCACCGTGCATGACATCATCTACCGCGAACTGATCGTGGGCGACTTCCGCGAGGAATCCCGCGAGCGGTACCGGGGCGTGATGGCGCGGCTCGCGGCACGCGGCGCGGGTGCGATCATCCTCGGCTGCACCGAGATCGGGCTGCTTGTCGGCGCGGCGGACAGCACCGTGCCGCTGTTCGATACCACGCGCCTCCATGCCGAAGCGACGGTGACATTCGCCCTGTCGGATGAACAGGTGGCAACGGCAATGTAAGAGCGGTGTGCGGCATCTGTCAGGTTCGGTGGAGGGTTAGGTTTCCGACACATGCCGCAACGCCACCGAACACCGCTGTAGGGGCGATTTGTACACCGCCTGCATTCGGCGGGGAGCATACAGCCCGCGCCCTTGAACAAAATCGAGGGCGCGGGCGGTGTCATGCTCCTGAGTGCTACGTATGCTCCGGGGTGGGAGTGCCGAGGGCGGCGGGTTTGTTCTCGCCGAGGTGCGCGAGCGACTTCTGCACGCTCCATACCGCGAGGACGATGAGGACGAAGGCGAAGGCGATCAGCCCGTTGAAGCCGGCGAGGTCAATGGAGATGCCGCCGATCCACGTACCGAGCAGTTGCCCGCCGCCGAGCAGCAGCGAGTACAGGCCCATGATCGCGCCGCGCTGCGACGGGTCATCTTCGGAGATGGCGGCAAGTTGCGTCAGGGCGGCGGGGGCGAAGCCGCTGGCGATGACGATGCCGAGGGCGACCATCGGCAACAGCACGTACAGTGCCGTGCGGTCGTCGGCCGTAAGCGACTGCGGATTGTCCGCCAGCCGGTTGATGAGCAGGAAGGCGATGTCCACGATGAACAGGCCCATGAGGGAGACGCGCATCGCGTTCGCCCGCCCGATACGCGGCATGATGAAGGTCCACAGCAGCATCCCGACGATCAGCATCGCGCCGAACGAGGCGAGCAACCGCCCGATGTCGCCTTGCGCGAAGCCACCCACGAGCAACTGGTCGGGGAAACGCACGTCGGCGTCGCGCTGCCCCGGCCTCAGTGGTGCACTGGCGGCGGTCGGGAGGCTGAGCACAAATTGCAGCAGGCCGAGCCACGCCGCCAAAAGCGCGTTGATCGCCAGCCACGCGGGTACGAAGGCGATGAGGCGCGGGTTGCGCAGCAAGTTGCGGTAGACGCGCAATGCCTCGCGGCTCAGCCCTTCAGCGTGCTTGTCGCCCTTGGCGGGAACGGCGACGGCCTGCGTGCGGCTCTCCTGCACGAAGAAGAACAGCACGGCGATGGAGACGAGGTAGATGGCGAGTACCCCGAAGAAGCCGAGTGCGCCGAAGTTGCTGTACAGCACGTTACTGATCGGTGTGCCGATTACCACACCGAGCACCGTGGCGATCTCGAACGCGGTCATCACCTGCACGCGCTTGCGTTCGTCGCCGCCCGTCACGTCGGTGAGGAAGCCGAGGCTCGCGGGCGTGATCGCCGCCGCCGAGATGCCCTCGAACAAACGCCCCACCGCGAACAGCAGGATGAGCAACGCACGCTCCCAGCCCTGCTCGGTGATCGCCGACCCCGGCAGCAGGGCCACGAGGCCGAATACCGCCACCGCCACCGCCGCGAACACCGGGGCGACGATGAGATACGGCCTGCGCCCCTGACGGTCGCTCAGATTGCCGAAGATCGGCGCGAGGCCGAGTTCGCTGATATAGAACACCGTGGCGACGATGGCCGCGACCGTGGCACTACCCGTCACCTGCTGCGCGAAGAAGGTGAGCAGGATGCCGTAGCTCGCCCGCGAACCGATGCGGGCGATGAAGTAGCCCGTGAGACCGCCGACGATGCTGCGCGTGGGATGCGGGATGTGCGTCTCCGAAGTGGCAAATTCCGTCGTTGTCTCGCGTGGGCTGGTCGTGGATGTCACACCCTCACTCCTTTAAACGGAAAGGACGTATTGCCGCATGTCGCAGACCAGTATACCGCACATCGTGTCCGTACTCGGAGGATGCTATTTTTAGCCTGACGCTTGCGTTTGCCCCCCACACGACTATGCCATACTATCGCTTCCGGTATGAACGATCCGTGAACCTTCTTGTGATGCCCTTCGCTTCTGCCCCGCGAACGCGGTGGCGCGGTAGAATAGGGACGGCGGGCGCGTGCCTGCGAGAGAGGAGCGAACCGCGATGTGCGAATTTCACAACGACCTGCCCGTCGTGCCGAATGGCGAGGACCTGTACATCCTCGACACCCCCGCGATGCATCGGTTCATCGGCGCGGTGCGGGAGGCCCAAGCGGCGGCACCGGACGCGAAAAGCGCGATGGAGCGCATCCGCCCGCACTTCGCCACGCTGTTGGCGGACCCGGACTGGTTGCCGCCGGAGTATCAGGAACCCGCGCAGCGCAGCGGCATGGGCAGCAACACCGGCATGTGGCTGCTCTTCCGCGCCGGGGACGGTTCGCTCGCCTTTTCCGCCCTCGTGCTGGCACCGGGGCGCGAGACGCCCGTGCATGACCACCTCGCGTGGGGTCTCGTGGGGCTGTATCGCGGCGAACAGGACGAGATCGTCTACGAGCGGCGCGACGACGGCAGCCGCGACGACCACGCCGACCTGCACATCAGCGAGCGCAACAGCCTCACCCCCGGCGACTTCTACACCCTGCTGCCGGAGAACGACATCCACCGCGTGCGCACCACCTCGGACGTGACCAGCGTGTCGCTGCACCTCCTCGGCAACGACAACGGCTGCATCGCCCGTCGCCAGTACGTGCCGGACGAAAGCCTCGCCAAGCCCTTCCGCAGCGGCTATGTCAATGTGCGCTGCACCGCCGAGAGCGACCGCCCCGCCCCCTCGTGGGCCGAGGTGCGCGAGTCCGTGGGCCGGATGGCGGCGGATTAGGGAACCTCACCCCCCGGCCCCCTCTCCTGAGTACAGGAGAGGGGAAGAACCGTCGCAATATCCGGACTTCCCTCGTAATACCAAACGTGGGTGAAGGTGGCGTAGGGGCGGTTCGTGAACTGCCCTCTCGCCGCGCCCGGTGCTTGCCCTTCGGCTCCGCGCATACCGGGGGTGGGCAGTTCACGAACGCCCCTACTGCCCACACCGCCGCCACCCTCACTCACGTTCGGTATAAGCTTGATGCTTGCCGTAGTTCACACCCTCTCTACTCGTGGAGAGGGGGCCGGGGGGTCAAGGTTTATTCCGGCACCACCCGGATGTGCAAGTCCTTCAACTGCCGCTCCGAGACCAACGTGGGCGCACCGAGCATCAAATCCTGGAAGCTGTTGTTCTTGGGGAACGCGATCACCTCACGGATGTTCTCCTCGCCCGCGAAGATGAGGATCGTGCGGTCAATGCCGGGGGCGACGCCGCCGTGCGGCGGTGCGCCGTATTCGAAGGCGCGGAGGAAGCCGCCGAACTTGGTCTGCAACTCCTCCTCGTCCATGTTCAGCAGGCGGAAAACGCGCTCCTGCAAGTCCCGCCGCGTGATGCGGATGCTGCCGCTGCCGAGTTCGTAACCGTTCGCCACGAGGTCGTACTGCTGCGCCCGAACCTTGCCGGGGTCGCTGTCCAAGAGGGGGATGTCGTCCTCGAATGGCATCACGAAGGGGTGATGCACGGCGTCCCAGCGGGCTTCGTCGGCGTTCCACTCCACGTACGGCTGTTCGAGAATCCACGCATAGCCGATGACGTTCCGGTCCGCGAGGCCGAGGGTCTTGCCGAAATGCATCCGCAGGCGCGAGAGCACATCGCCCGCTTTCGTGCGCTCGTCCGCCACGAAGGCGATCAGGTCGCCCGCCTTTGCGTCGAAGCGGTCGAAGATTGCCCGTTGCTCCTCCGGGGTGAAGAACTTCGCAATCGGGGAGCGGGCCGCGAGCACCCCGTCGGTTTCCTCCACGAGGAAGTACGCCAACCCCTTCGCCCCGAACCCCTGCGCGAGGGCGATCAGGCCGTCAATCTCCTTGCGCGTCATGCCGCCCTGCCCCGGCAGGCAGATACCGCGCACGGCCCCGCCGCCCGCAACCGTGCCGCTGAACACGCCGAATTGCGACGCCCCCGCGATGTCCGAGATGTCGCGCAGTTCCATGCCGTAGCGGAGGTCGGGCTTGTCGTTACCGAACCGCTCCATGCTGTCCGCGAAGGTGAGGCGAGGCCACGGCTTCGCCATCACCTTTTTATCGGTGACGGCCTCGGTCATCTCGGTGTAGAGGTCCTCGGTGAGGTTGAGCACGTCCTCCATCGCCACGAAGCTCATCTCAAGGTCGAGCTGCGTGAACTCCAACTGGCGGTCGGCGCGTTGGTCCTCGTCGCGCATACAGCGGGCGATCTGGTAGTAGCGATCCATGCCAGAGATCATGAGAATCTGCTTCAGTTGCTGCGGCGACTGCGGCAGGGCGTAGAATTCGCCCGCGTGGATGCGGCTCGGCACGAGGAAGTCCCGCGCCCCTTCGGGCGTCGCCTTGATGAGCATCGGCGTCTCGATTTCAAGGAAGCCCCGCGCCGAGAGCCAGTCGCGCATGAACTTCACCACGCGGTGCCGCAGGATGAGTTTGTCCGTCATGCTGCGGCGGCGTAGGTCGAGATAGCGATACGTGAGGCGCAGAGATTCGTCCACCTCGCCCGTATCGGTGCCTTCCGCGACGGGAAAGGGCGGTGTCTCGCTGCGGTTGAGGACGCGCACCGCGTCGGCGATCACCTCCACGTCGCCCGTGGCGATGGCGGGGTTCTCCGCCCCGGCGGGACGACAGACGACCTCGCCGGAGACCTCCAGAACGTACTCGCTGCGGGCCTCGCTCGCGGCGGCGTGGGCCTCGGCGTTCACCGCCGGGTTGATCGTGCATTGCGTAATGCCGTAGCGGTCGCGCAGGTCAATGAAAATCAGGCCACCGTGGTCGCGCCGCCGGTTCACCCAACCGCGCAGCGTGACGCGCTGCCCCGCGTGTTCGGCCCGCAAATCGCCGCAGGCGGTGTAACTCCGGTAGGCGCGGTGCGAGGCACCCCGCCGGGTCTCGGTTTGCATGATGCTCCTGTCTTTCGCGCCCCATAGTAAGCGCGGGGGCAAAGCGGCGTTCCGGTTCCATTGCGGGCATTGTACCGGAAAACCTCACCCCCCTGCCCCCTCTCCGTCAAGCGGAGAGGGGGTAACGTATGGCGAGATCGAGGCTTACCGTGAATGCCTGTACCTCCCCGCATTTGCTCCCCCTCTCCGCTCGACGGAGAGGGGGCAGGGGGGTGAGGTCTTACGACGCCCGCTTGCGCCCGTACTTCGTGGCGGCGACGCTGCGCCCGATGGGGGTCGGACGCGGGACGACAGCGACGGCGACGGGCGCAAGAGCCGCGACGGGTTCCGGCATCGGCTCCGGGGTCGCGTCTGCAACTGCCGTGGGGATCGGTTCGAGCGGCGTGGGCGTGCCAAAGGCCGCGAAGTTCGCCATCTGCTCCGAGGTCACAGTGGTGAACGCGGGGGCCGAGGCGGACACCGGGGCGAGGGCCACGAGGTCGGCGAAGGGGTCGGCCTTCGTTGCACGCGCCGGGGCGGCATATGCGGTGCCGTTCGTGCCATTCGTGTACGCGCTGTCGGTCGCGCCGTTCGCGTAGCCGCCATTCGTGCCGTTGAAGCCGAACGGGACACCGGCGGGGGACAGGGCGGTTTCCGGCGCGGTGTAGGCGACCGGCTCCGGTGGCGTGTACATCGGCGTCTGCATGGCGAGCGGGTTGGCCTCGTTCGTGAATGCAGGCGTCGCCGCCGCCGCAGCGAAGGCCGGAGCGGCGGCGGCCACGGGAACAGGTTCGGCGGTCTGCGCGGTCATCGTGCCGAGCGGATCGCGGAACACGTCGGTGAGCGGGTTCAATTGGCTGCGCAAGTCGGTTTGCGTCTGCTCGATCTCGGTGCGCAGGCCGCTCACCGTATCGTTGAACTCCTTGCGGATGTCGCCCGTGGCCTCGTTGAACTCCTTGTTCATCTCGTTCGTCCAGCGGCGGAAGTCGCGGATGAACTTGCCCACGGTCTTCACCATCTGCGGCACCTGATCGGGGCCGAGCAGCACGATGGCGATCACGAGGATGAGGATGATCTTCGCGGAACTGATGCCAAAGAACTCCATGCGTCGCCTTTCCCTGTTCTCGTCTATCGTCGGTGTGACGGCGATGATGCATAGTCGCGTGTCGTGATGCAGTATATCATGGCAGCGGGGGACGAATCGAATCCCGCCCGCCGCGCAACACCGCGCAGTATCGCGCAACAGGGGTAAGGGTCTTTGGCACACATCGGCTTCGATGCACGGCTCGCGGGGGTGCGGCGCGGGGGCATTGCGACCTATGCGACGCACCTCACGCCCGCCCTCGCGCCCGTGCTGGCGGCGCGGGGGCATCGCCTCACGGTGTACCACGCACCGGGGGCGACGCTTGCGCTACCCGAAGGGGCGCGGGGCGCGACGCTGCGCACGCCGCCGCACAATGGCCTCGAACAGGTCGCCCTGCCCGCCGAACTCGCCCGCACGCGGCCCGATCTCGTGCATCACCCGGATTTCATCCCGACCCAGATGGGGCGGTGGGGCAAGGTCATCACCGTGCATGACCTCGATTTCCTCCGGCAGCCGCACCGCCTCGCCGTGGACGCCCGCAAGTACTACGCGCAGATACGCTGGGCGGTGCGCGTGGCAGACGCGATCATCGCCCCCTCGTCCGCCACGCGGGACGACCTGCATTCGCTCCTCGGCGTGCCGGGGGAGCGCGTGACCGTGATCCCCGAAGCGGCGGGGCCGGAATTCCGCCCGCCCGCCCCCGACGACCCGCCGCCCGTGCTGCCGCCCGGTTGCCCCCCGGCGGGGTCGTACTTCCTGTTCGTCGGCACGGTGGAGCCGCGCAAGAACCTCGACACCCTGCTCGCCGCGCACCGCGCCTACCGCTCGCAATCCGACGACCCGCGTGACCTCGTGATCGTGGGCGTGGAGGGGTGGGAGAGCGAGCGCACCGCGAACCTGTTGCAGCGTAGCCCCGGCGTGCATTGGCTCGCAGATGTCGGCGGCGACGCGCTGCCCGCGCTCTTTCGCGGCGCGATTGCCCTGCTGCTGCCGAGTTGGGACGAGGGCTTCGGCCTCACGGTTCTTGAGGCGATGGCGAGCGGCACGCCCGTTGCGATCTCGTCCGCACGGGCATTAGAGGAGGTCGCGGGCGGGGCCGCCCTCGTCGCCCCGCCCGACGAGCACGACGCATGGGCGATGCTCCTGCACACCCTCGCCGCCTTCCCGAATGTGCGCGACGACCTGCGGCGGCGCGGACTAAAACGTGCGGCGCACTTCACATGGCACCGCGCCGCCGAGATGACGGCGGATGTATACGAGCAGGTACTGGCGGCGAGCGGCGAGCGGCGAGCGGTGAGCAAATAACATGCGTCCGAATGGTTGCGACCGCAGCAATCGGGAAAGACCAATTCTGCTCGCCGCTCGCCGCTCGCCGCTCGCCGCTCTCAGGAGGACTGGTGAGTACGGACGCGCTGATCGTGGGGCTGGGCAATCCGGGTAAGGAGTACGAGCGCACGCGGCACAACGTCGGCTTCATGGCAGTGGAGACGCTGGCGAACCGCCACGGGTTGCGCTTCAGCACGCGGCGGATGCAGGCAATCCTCGCCACCGGGCAGGTCGAGGGCAAAGGCGTCGTCCTCGCGGAGCCGCAGACGTACATGAACGTGAGCGGCACGAGCGTGGTGCAATTGAAGAACTGGTACAAGGTGCCGCTCAACCGCATCCTGATCGTCTATGACGATGTGGACATCCCCTTCGGCACGGTGCGCATCCGCCCCGGTGGGTCGTCGGGCGGGCATAACGGCATCAAGCACATCATCGCCCAACTCGGCACGCCGGACGTGCCGCGCATCCGCATCGGGGTCGGTCGGCCCCCCGGTGGCGGCGACGCGCTCGGTCACGTCCTGAAGCCCTTCGCCCCCTCCGAACGCGACGAACTCGCGGACGACATCCTCCCCCGCGCCGCCGACGCCATCGAGACATGGCTCACCCTCGACGACTTCGAGGCCGTGATGCAGCGCGTCAACGCCGCGAAACGGGACTAACCGCCAAGACGCCGAGACGCCAAGAACGCTAAGGGGGAACCAAAAGAGGGGCCACAAAGGTATAAAGGAGGCACAAAGAACATAAGAAATTGCTTTGATTTTCCTTTATGTTCTTTGTGTCTTTGTGGTTCGTTTGCCAATTCCTTGGCGTTCTTGCGGGCGCCCTCTGGGCAGTATTGGCGGCTCAATTTCCGGTACAATGGTCGCACGAGGAGGCGAAGATGGAGATCGGGCGGGTGGTCGTGGTCGGGGCGGGGACGATGGGTGCGGGCATCGCGCAGGCGGTGGCGGTGGCGGGCGTGTCGGTGGCCCTCGCCGACCCGCTCCCCGGCGCGACCGAGCATGGGATAGCGAGTATCGCGGCGTCGCTGACGCGGCTCGTGGCGAAGGGGACGCTCACCGACGACGACGCGACCGCCGCCCGCGACCGTGTGACGCCCGCCGCCGATGCCGCAGGAGCCGCCCTCGATGCCGATCTCGTCATCGAGGCGGTGTACGAGAACGAACAGGTCAAGCGCGACCTCTTCGCCACCCTCGACGCCGAAGCACCCCCGCACGCTATCCTCGCCTCGAACACATCGAGCATTTCAATCACCACCCTCGCGGCGGCAACGAACCGCCCCGCACAAGTGATCGGGATGCACTTCTTCAACCCCGTGCCGGTGATGGCCCTCGTGGAGGTCGTGCGCGGCGGGCGCACGAGCGACGCCACGCACGCCGCCGTCGTCGCCTTCGCGCAGCGGCTCGGCAAGACGCCCGTGACGGTGAACGACTACCCCGGTTTCGTCTCGAACCGCGTGCTCATCCCGATGCTGAACGAGGCCGCCTTCTGTCTGATGGAGGGCGTCGCCACGCGGGAGGCGATAGACACCGTGATGAAGCTCGGCATGGCGCACCCGATGGGGCCGCTCGCCCTTGCGGACTTCATCGGGCTGGATGTCTGCCTCGCCATCATGGAGACGCTGCACCGGGGCTTGGGCGACGACAAGTACCGCCCCTGCCCCCTCCTGCGGCAGATGGTCGCCGCCGGGAAACTGGGCCGCAAGAGCGGCGAAGGCTTCTACCCCTACGACAAGCAGCGATGAGCAATGAGTTCCAGCCACCTTCAATACCGGCCACCGACGAAGGACGAAGACGCCCGTTTATGCGGCGCGGTCGTGGCGGTCGTCGCGGCGTTCCTGCTCCCACAGGTAGAGGGCGCGGGCGACCTCGCGCAGCAGGCGGTCGTCGAAGTTGGGGTAGCTGCGCAATTCGGCCTGCGGAGCGGCGGCGAGGTGTTCGGCGGTGTGGTAGCCGTGCCGGTGCAGCATCGCCCGCACGCGCTCGCTGACTTCCAGACGATCCACCGGTGTGAGGTGGCGCGTGAGCAGCCATTTCACGAGCGCAACCACGCCCTCAATCGCGCAGATGAACAGCACGATCACGCCGAAGACCATGCCCGCCCATGTGAGGATCGAGAGGGCCATGAACACGCCCACCACCCCGGCGATCACGGGGTTCGCGGCGAGCAGCGTCTCCAGCAGGCGCGGCACGAATGTGAGCGTGGCGGCGGGCAGCCCTGCGCCGATCAGCGCGAGCGACTTCGCCACGGGGTACGTGGCGAACGGATCGGAGGTGGTAGCGACGCTCATCGAGCCGTACGGGTATCGGGAGGCGGCGCGGGCGGGGTTCATCATGCCGTTCGTACGCGCTCCCTCTCGCTCGTTGCCGCCGGGGCAGGCCAGTTCCGTTGCGTCAAGTATACCGTAGGACGTACGCAGTTGACGTGGTGTGACCGTACGTTGCCTTCACCTCTCAACGTGCAACTTGCGAAGGTTCTCCCCCTCTCCACGCCTGTAGAGAGGGGGAGGGCGGGTGAGGTTCTTCGGCGCGGCAACGACGCTCGCGGCCAATCGCGTACGTCCTATGCCGTGTACATGGGCAAGGAATCTGCCACAACGGGCGGCGAAATGCCGTGTGGGGCTACTTCAGCGTGTCGTAATTCACGCTCAGGCGGCGCGGCGGCTCTGCCCGCTTCGGCGCGGCGGCCTCCGCCTCCGATGCCACGTAGGTGATGAGGGCGTACAATCGCACGCGGTCGCCGAGCGGCGCGATCATCTGCACCTGCGGGCGGGCCGCGAGCGGAATCGCCGCGAGGGCCGCGTTCACCGCCCGCTCCAGTACCACCGCGTCGGTGCCGCTGATGATTCGCGCCACGAGCCACTTGTCCTTGTCCGCCTCGACCGCGCTTCCCGTCTCGCCCCCCGCCCCGCCATCCTGCTGCGCCATTACTCCCCCTTCGATTCAGTCGGCAGTCGGCAGTCGGCAGTCGTCAGAGAAACGCGAAATGCTCGGACGCGACGCCCCCGCATTTCTCTGCCGACTGACGACCGGCGACCGGCGACTATTCTTGCGCCCCGGCCCCGCGCCGTATATCGTACCCTATGGACGTATCGTACCGCCCGCGCCGCCTCCGTGCGTCGCGCTCACGCCGGAGCCTGCCCCCATGACCGCCGAAACGTCGCCCGAAACCGCGCCCGCCGCGCCTGCAATGCCCGCAATGCCCGCCGTCCCCGCGCACGACTGGTCGGCCTCGCTCGCCGCACGCGCCGCACGCATCCACCTCACGGCGGTCTCCGGCCCCTCGTATCCGCCCAACGCCGCGCCCGACTTCATCTCGTTGCGCAGCGGTTCGCCCCCGCCGGAGTATGTGCCGCTCGATTGGCTGGAGCAGGGGGCGCACCGGGCATGGGCCGACGATCCGACGATCCTCGGCTACGGACCCGCCACGGGTAGCCCCGCCCTGCGCTCGGCGGTCGCCGCCCTGATGCGCGAACGCGGGTGCGCCGACGTGACGCCGGAGCATATCACGCTGCTCACGGGGGCGCAGCAGGGCATAGACCTGCTCGCTCGCCTGCTCCTCGACGAGGGGGAGACGGTTGCCGTCGAGGAACCGACCTATCCGGGGGCCACGCAAGCCTTCGACCTCTTCCGCCCGCGCTACCTGCCCGTGCCGATGACCCCGCACGGCCTCGACCTCGAAGCACTGGAAACCGCGCTCGCGGGCGGCGCACGCCCCAGGTTCCTCTACACCATCCCGACCTTCCAGAACCCCACGGGAGCGACGCTGCCCCGTGCCGGTCGGGTGCGGCTCGTCGCGCTGTGCAAACAGTACGGGGTGCCGGTGATCGAGGACGACCCGTACGGCGAGTTGCGCTTCCGGGGCGAGACGGCGGCACCGCTCCGCGCCCTCGACGCCGACGTGCTCTACCTCGGCACCTTCTCGAAAACGATTGCCCCCGCCGTGCGCACGGGCTGGCTCGTCGCGCCCCCCGCCCTGTGGGACAAACTCTACGCCCTCAAAGAGGCCGTGGACATCAACTCCGACCGCATCACGCAGGCCACCGTGGCAGCGACCCTCGCCACGGGCTTCTACCCCGCCCATGTCGAGCGGCTACGCGACCTCTACCGCTCGCGGTGCGAGCAGATGTGTACCGCTTTGCGCGAGTACATGCCGCCCGATGTGACGTGGGCCGAGCCGGAGGGCGGCTTCTTCGTCTGGCTGCGCCTGCCGCCCGGTCTGACGACGGATGTGGTCGAGGTGGCGGGGCGGGCGCACGGCGTCGGCATCGTGCCGGGTGCGGGCTGCTCCGTGCTGCCGGGGGGCGAAGCAAACACGCTCCGCCTCGGCTATTGCGCCATCCCCGCCGACCGCCTCGCGGAGGGCGTACGCCGCCTCGCCGCCGCGATTCGGGGGTTGCGGTAGGATGCGGTAAGGAAATTGCCTCTCTGTCCCGCGCCGGGTCGAACCGAAACCGTACACATCCCTTGGCGTCTTGGCGTCTTGTCGGTTCTATTTACCACGGCGCATTCATTGTTCCCGAATGCGCCCACCCCCGGCAGTTGCGCGGCGGGCGCGGCGCGGCTACCATGCGGGCGGCGCGGGCAGTACGGACCCCCGTGCGACGGGTGGATGCAGGGGGACACGCGAGGCATGGCGACGATCACCGCATTGAGAGCGATTCCGCAGCGAACCGAGGCGACCGAGCCGTCCGCACCCGGAACGCCGCCGCGCCTGCCGCGCATCGGCAGCATCGTGCGGCGGCGGTGGCCCGTGCTTGTGCTGTTGCCGCTGCTGGCCCTCGTGATCGCCGGGGTGAATTATGCCCTGACGCCGCGCACCTTCACCGCACGCGGGCAGATGACGGTCACGGATCAGTCGCCCCGACCCGAAGACGCGCAGTACGCGGCGTACTACCAGAACCTCAGCAGCGAGGCTGCGACGGACGATCTCATCCGCATCGTACCGGGGAGCGTGTTCGCGGCGGATGTGTCGGCGCGGCTGGCGACGCAGGGGGTACCGCTCACGCCGGAGCAGGTGCAGCGGTCGCTGGACACGAGCCGCGTCTTCCGTGTGCTGACGATAGACGCCCGCGCCGACGATCACGGGCGGGCGGTGATGATCTGCCGCGCCGCGATAGACACGCTCGTGGCGAGATCGCCCGACTACTTCCCCAACCGCCCCGTGCGCGTGCTGCCCACCGACGTGCCGACGAAGGCCACGTCGCGCTCGCTGCCCGCGCAGGTGATCGCGGCGGGTACGGTGCTGGCGGCGATCCTCGCGGCGGTCGTGATCGCGCTGCTGCTCGAACTGCTCGACACGCGCCTGCACGACCGGCGCGACGCGGCGGAGTTGCTCGGCGTGCCGCTGATGGGGACGATCCCGCGCCGCTCCGGAAAGGCGACCTGACGTGCGCCCGGAGGCGTACCTGCGCCCGCTCGTTGCCCGCTGGTGGGCGGTGCTGCTCGCCGCGCTCGTGGCGGGGCTGGTCGGGTTCCTCTCGCAAGCGGGGCAGGCCGCGACGTACGAGGCGAGCACGCGCCTGATCGTCACCGCGCAGCCGCCGGAGTATTTCGCCGATCAACTGGCGGCAAACTTCACGCAGGTGGTGGAGCCGCTCGTGCGTGCGCCGAACGCTGTGGACACCGCTGTAATGCGCGGCTACCTGCCCCCGGAAGACGCGACGCACGCCTACCGCGTCGTCACGCGGGCGAACCGCGACAATCGCACTGTGGCCCTCGCCCTCACCGACACCGACCCGGCGCGATCTGCGCGGGTGGTCGGGGCGTTGACCCGCGTGGCGGTCGAGAAAAACGCGGCGGAACGGGCGAAGATCGCCGATCAGGACCGACAGGACAGCACCGGGGCCGCGAGCGGGATGCAGAACAGCAAGCGGTCGGGCGTGCTGCTCATCACGAGCCTCGACTGCGCCACGGCCTCGGCGGATTTGACGAGTGCCGAGGTACGCCCGAACTGCCCCACCCCGCCCACGGTGGCGAATGGCCCGCGCACCCGCCTGACGACCGTCGCGGCGACGCTGATCGGGGCGGTACTGGGGGCGATCCTCGTGCTTGCCCTCGCGGCCCTCGACGATTCGCTGCGCGGGCGCGACGACGTGCGGCGGTATCTCGACGGGTTGCCCGTGGTCGCCACGATCCCCCGAAGGGGAGTAACAAGTAACAGGTGACAGGTAACAAAGACATGGCTGTGATTTCGTACCTGTTATTTGTCACCTGTTACTTGTTACTTGTTACTGCATGGAGGGACGAATGGGGAAGGCGATCCAGCAAGGGGCCATGACCGGCGCGGGAAAGCGGTTGGCGATGCTCGCGGACGCGGACGGCCCCGTTGCCGAGGCGTACCGCGCCCTGCGCACGAATCTCCGCTTCGATCCCGCGCTTGGCATGGGGGGCGGCTCCGGGCGGGCGGTGCTGCTCGCGGACGCGGGCGGCGTGCCGGAACGCGCTCAGGCAGTAGCGAACCTCGGCATCGCCTTTGCGAAGGCGGGGGAACGCACAGTGATCGTGGACGCGAACCTGCGCCCGCCAACGGCGGCGGGCGAGATGACCCTCAGTGCCTTGTTCGGGCAGGCGGACGCGACGGCGGGCCTCGGTGCCGCCGTGCAGGGGCCGGAAACCGGGCGCAAGATGCTGCTGCCGCTCGTGGAGACCGAGATTCCCGGCCTCCTGCTGCTGCCCGCCGGTCCCCGCGTGGCGAACCCCGCCGACCTTCTGGGCGCGGACGCCTTCGCCGCCCTCGTCGCGGCCCTGCAGGCGGAGGTCGAGGTCGTGCTGTTCGATGCCCCGCCCGTAGTCGCCTATGCCGATGCCCGCGCCATCGCCGCCCGCATGGACGGCACGCTCCTGCTCGTGGCACAGGATACGACGCGCCGCCCGCAGGCCCAAGCCGCCCTCGCCGCCCTGCGGCAGGTCAGCGCGACCGTGCTCGGCGTGGTACTGACGGAAGCGCGGGAATAGGCGGCGGTAGCCGATAGCCGATAGCCGGTAGCCGACAGAGGAATGCGGAAGCATCCCGTTTGCGCATTTTGCGTTTGCTACCGGCTACCGGCTGTCGGCTACCGGCTACCGGGAATAGCACGACAGCACGCGGCCTTTTCTCTCGTGACGGAGTGTGCGCGAGGGTTCGCAGGGTGTCTGAACGAGGGAGGCGGTTCCATGATTCTCGTCACGGGCGGCACGGGGTACGTCGGGTCGCGCATGGTGCAGAAACTGGTGGAAACGGGCAAGCCGGTGCGCGTCCTCGCCCGCGATCCCGACGCGGCGCGGGCGAAACTCCCCGCCGGGGTAGAGGCGGTGCGCGGCGATGTCACCGAGCCGGACACGCTCCCCGCCGCCCTCGCGGGGGTGGACACCGTGATTCACCTCGTCGCCATCATCCGCGAGACGGGCGGGCGCACCTTCGAGGAGATCAACTATCGGGGCAGCGTGAACATGGTGGAGGCCGCGAAGGCGGCGGGGGTGCGCCGCTACCTCCAGATGAGCGCGTTGGGGGCCACGCCCGACCCGAACTTCCCCTACCACGACACGAAGTACCGCGCCGAGGAGAAGGTCCGGGCGAGCGGCATGGACTGGACGATCTTCCGCCCCTCGATCATCTACGGCCCCGGCGATCAGTTCTTCCGCACGCTCTATGGCCTCGCCAGGATTCCCGGCCCCTTCCCGCTCCCCGACGGCGGCGTGGCGAAGTTCCAGCCCGTCTGGCTCTGGGACGTGGTGGACGCCTTCGTCTACAGCCTCGACAAGCCGGAGACGACCGGCGAGACGTACGAGATCGGCGGGCCGCAGGTGATGAGCTACAAGGAGATGGTCGGCATCATGATGGACGCGACCGGCACGCGCCGCCCGATGCTGCCGCTGCCCATCCCGCTCATCCAGCCCATCGCCTTCCTGTTCGACAAGGTGCTGCCGAACCCGCCCGTGACGCCGGAGCAACTGAAGATGCTGCAACTTGACAACAGCAGCACGCACTCCGCCACCGCGCAACTGATCGGGCGTCCCCCCAAGCCGCTCGCGGAAGGCTTGGGCTACCTCACGGCGAAGTAATTCCCCGACCGTATGCGGGCGGCACTCCCTCATGTACAGGGAGTGCCGCCCGTTTCTGTTTCCGCGTCCGCGATACTGGCGATACAACCGCCGCTTACCGGGGAGGACGCATATGGTCTCCACACGCCGCCGCTACCAGTTCACCGCCGACCTGTACCACCACATCCGCGACGCGGGCATCTTCCGCGACGTGAACGCCGTGCGGTTCGACAACGGGGTAATTACGAAACTGTCGCCGAGGGCGGCACGCCGCGCCCGTACCACTTCACGAGCGACGAGTACCAGCGCATCGCCGAATGGGGGATTATGGGGCCGGACAACCGCGTGGAACTGCTCGATGGCGAGATGATCGCCAAGCCCGCGCAAGAGCCGCGCTACGTACGCTGCCTCGCGTAACTGAATCGCGTCGTCCATCGGGCGACACCGGACGGTTTGTCGGTCGGTATCCGCACCCCGGTACGCCTGAACGGCGACACCGAGCCGGAGCCTGATCTCTCCGTGATTCGCGGATGGGAGCGTTTGAATACCATTCCCACGGCGGCAGACGCGCTGCTCATCATCGGGGTGGCGGATTCCACCACCCACGCAGACCGGGCCGAAAAATTGCCCCGCTATGCAGCCGCAGGCATCCCCGAAGTGTGGCTCGTGGGCCTGACGACTGACACCGTGGAGCGGCACACCGACCCGCACGACGGGCAGTACCGGCAGAAAGTGACGGCGCGACCGGGCGAAACCCTCGCGTCGCGGGTCGTGCCGTCGCTCGTTATTCCCGTGGCGGAGATTCTGCGCTAAAATCTCCTCGTCCGGGCAAGCGCGGGGTCGTCCCCGTGTAATTGCGCCTGTATCCGGCGCACGGCCCGCGCCGTCCGCGCTTTTCTATCCCGTTACTTGGGGGTCCGCGATGAACATCTCTGCGATCTGCCACCACAATGTAGCCCCCCTTGCGGCGGGCGGCGCGATCACTGCGTCGGCTCCGGCGACGTAACCCCTCGGCTTCGCGTCCCGTTCACCGCCACGCTCGTATGCGCCACGGAGCGAACCCGACACGGGGTGTTCGCTGGTTTTCGTGTGCGCCACCGACGAGAATGGAGGAACGCGATGGAGATTCGGAGCGATTTCGTGAAATACCCGCGCACGCCACACCTCGCGGGGTCGGGCATCCAGCGCGGCGATGAGGAGATGGACACGGTGCCGTTCGCGGTCCTGCGTGGGCTGCATCTTGTGGTCACGGAGAAGATGGACGGCGCGAATTGCGGCATCAGTTTCGCGCCCGACGGCACGCCGCGTTTGCAAAGCCGGGGGCATTACCTGACCGGGGGTGGGCGCGAACGGCAATTCGACCGCCTGAAGGCGTGGACGGGAACACACGCGGCGGCGTTGTATGCGGCCCTCACCGACCGCTACATTCTCTACGGCGAGTGGCTCTACGCGAAGCACACGACGTTCTATACGCGGCTGCCCGACTACTTTCTCGCCTTCGACTGCTACGACCACCAGACGGGCATGTTCCTCGCCACGCCCACTCGCGCCGCGCTGCTTGCGGCGGTGCCGTTCGTGCGCTCGGTGCGCGTCGCCCACGCGGGGCCGCTCGTGTCGCCGGAAACGCTCCCCCGGCTCGTCGGCCCGTCGCCGTTCGTGGGCGCGGACGCGGCAGTGCGGTTACGGGCGGCGTGCGCGGCACGAGGATTAGACGCCGAGCGCGTCCTCGCGGAAAGCGATCTCTCCGGCGCGATGGAGGGCGTCGCCGTCAAGGTGGAGGCGAACGGGGTGGTGCAGGCGCGATACAAATACGTCCGTCCCGGCTTCCGGCAAACCCTCGACGCGAGTGGCAGCCACTGGGCGAGTCGCCCGATTATCGCCAACGAATTGGAAGGGGGTAAACGATGAACGCGACAACCGAGAACATACCCTTTCCCCACGTCCCGGCCCCGCCCGCGTGGAATCTCGCTGCAAGCAATTGGGACGCACTCGTTGCCCGCTTTGCATGGTTGCGAACGATGGCAGGTGTGCCACAGGACCCGGAGTACCACACCGAGGGCGACGTATTGACACACACGCGCATGGTCGTTGCCGCAACGGTGGGGAGCATGGCATGGCGAGACGCGCCGGAGGGCGAACGGGCAGTGCGTTTCGCGGCGGCTCTCCTCCACGATGTCGCCAAGCCTGCCACCACACGCGAGGAAGGCGGGCGTGTCGTCTCGCCCGGACATGCGCGTCGGGGCGAAATCCTCGCCCGCGCCGTGCTCTACACGGGCGACGGGTTCGACGCACCCGTACCGTTCGCGGCGCGAGAGCGCATCGCGGCCCTCGTGCGCTTCCACGGCCTGCCGCTCTGGTTCCTCGACCGCGACGACCCGGCCCGTGCGATCACCACGGCGAGCCAGCGCGTGTCGCTCGATTGGGTAGCCGACCTCGCGGAGGCCGATGTACGCGGGCGCATCTGCGCCGACAGCGCAGAACTCCTTGCCCGTGTGGGCCTGTTCCGCGACTACTGCGCCGAATTGGGCTGTCTCACGGGACCGCGCCCCTTTCCGAGCGACGCGGCTCGGTTCGCGTACTGCTCCGGGCGGTCGGCCTACCCGGACTACGATCCATACGACGATTCCCTCTGCGAAGTCGTGCTGATGAGCGGCTTACCGGGGGCAGGCAAGGACACGTGGGTGGAGACCCACCTACCGGGTTTGCCCGTGGTTTCGCTCGATGCGATCCGAAAGGAGCGCGGTATCGCCCCCACAGGGCCACAGGGAACGGTGGTGCAAGCCGCGAAGGAAGCGGCGCGGGTGCATCTGCGACAGGGGCGGTCGTTTGTGTGGAACGCGACGAATATCACCCGTGCGCTGCGCGGGCCGCTCGTGGAGTTGTGCATCGCCTACCGCGCCCGCGTGCGTGTCGTCTACGTGGAGGTAGCATACGCCACGCTGCTTGCCCGCAATGCGGCGCGTGGCGCGGACGCCCTGCCCGACGCCGCGCTCCGCCGCCTCGTGAACCGTGTGGAGTTACCCGACGCAACTGAAGCCCACGCCGTCACCCACGCCGTGCAGGGGTGAAGGGCGACAAGCATTACACCGCGAGGCGGGCGAGATCGTCCGGCACGCTCACGGGGCCGGGAAAGGCTTCCTGCGCCTCGGCCCGCACGTTTTCGGCGTCCGCGAAGCGGGCGAGATGCACGAGGGCCAGTGCCTTCGCACCCGCCTCCCGCGCCAGCGTCGCCGCCTCCCGCGCCGTGGGATGCATCAAGGTTCGCGCCTGCGCCGCCCACCGCTCGCCGTCGCGCTCGGCACACAGCGCGTCGCAGACAAACAGGTCGGCGTTGCGGGCGCAGTCGCGCATCGCGGCGTCGGGCAGCCCGTCGGCACTGAACGCGAGGGTAGACCCGCCCGCCGTCACGCGCACCGCGAGCGTCGGCACGCGATGCGTCACCGCGACGAACGCCACCGCGAAGCCGCCGATCTCGCGCCGCTCCCCCCCCGCAACCGTGACCCGTTCGCGCCCCGCCACCGGAGGCCACTCCGGGTAGGTCGCGGCGACGAGCGCGTCCAGCCCCGCGTGCGTGTCGTCCGAGGCATACAGCGTGAGGGGGAGGTTCGCCAGCAAGAGCGCGGGAACGCCGCCCGCGTGATCCATGTGCCGGTGCGTGACGATCACGTTCCCGATGTCGGTGAGCGCGAAGCCCGCCGCGACGATCTGCCGCGCCACCTCGAACCCGCCGCAGGTGTCAATCAGCAACGGGGCGCACCCCGGCGCGGTGACGAGCAACCCCGTCGCGCAGCGCGTGGGCGCGAGCGGTGCGCCCGTGCCGAGGAATGTCACCTCCACGGGCTACGAGACCGCGAGCGGCGCGGGGCCGGGAACGAGCAGGCCATCGAGCGTCAGCAGCGTGCGCACCTCCGCCACCACCTCGCGGCTGCGCTCCTCGTGGACGCAATGCCCGCCCGGTAGCAGCGTCACCGTCGCTTGTGGGAACCGCGCCACGAACCGCTCCGCCAGATGCATCGGCAAGAGCGTGTCCTTGCGCCCCCAGATCAGGTGCAACGGGCAACGGATGTCCTCGGCGTGCGCGGTGATGCTGAAGGCACCGGGCGTGCGCATCGGCGCGGAGTACGACCACGTCGCCCCCTTCGACCGCAGTGCCGCCCGCAATGCCACCTCGGTGGTCGGGTCGGTGGAGGCGGGGTCGGCGTATGCATTGTGGATCAGCCACTTGTACGGCAGGCGCACGGCGGTGGTGTACAAGAGTCGCGTCAGGCCGGGGCGAGCAAACACGTTCAGCACGCGCTGCTGCCGCCGCGTCACCTCCACGGTCGGCCCCATGCCGCCGGGGGCGATGGCGATCACCGCCTCCACTGCGTCGGGGTGCGCCCCGGCCCACTCGATGGCGACCATGCCGCCCATCGAGTGACCGACCACCGCCACCCGTTGCCAGCCGTAGTGCGCCCGCAGATGTTCCAGTTGCCGGATGAAGAAGGCCCGCCCGTACGGGACGCGGCGCGGCTTCGAGGACTGCCCGAAGCCGATCAGGTCCACCGCCACCGCCGGGACTTCCGGCCCGATATCCCGCAAAAACCGCCCCCACTGCTCCAGAGACGCCGCGTACCCATGCACGAGCACGAGCGGCGGGGCGTCGCTCCCCGGCACCAGCCGCTCCCACACCCGGTAGCGCATCCCCTCGTACGTCAGCCATCGCTCCCGCACCGTTACCATGTATCGTCGCTCCTTTGTCGCGCAGTAACAGGTAACAAGTAACAGGTAACAGGTACGATGGCTCATCGCCCGCCTTCATACTCACCGTAGTACTTGTTACCTGTTACTTGTTACTCTCATAGCGAAGCCAGCCACGCCCCCGCGATGCAGATCGCGCAGCCAATCAGCACGCCCCAGTTGCGTTGCAAGACCGGCACCGTGGGGCGCACGAGGGCCGCGACCGCCGCCCACAGGAGCAACACCGCCGCCGCCACGAACAGCACAACCGAGGCCATGCCCGCCGTGTCCCACGCGAGCAGCACCGCCGCGACGAGCGCGAACGCGAACGCGCCGAAGCACAGCACGAGTGACATACGACGCCCCGCGACCTGCACGAGGCCGCGCACGCCCGCCGTGCCGTCACGGTCGGCGTCGGGCAGGGCGTTGGCGAGGTGCAGCCCGAAGCCGACGAGCACGCCGAGCGGGTACGTGAGCCACAGCCGGGGCGGGGCGTCGCGCACGCAGACCCACGCCCACACAGGCAGGATCGGCAGGCCGAGGATGTACGGCAGGAACGACAGGGCGGTGCGCTTCAACCACAGGTCGTACACCAGCCCCGCCGCCGTCATCGCCGCCACGAGCAGCAGCGACACCGGGCCGAGCATCGCCCCCGCCACGGACGCAACCAGCAGTGCCACGCCCGTGCAGACAGACGCCCCCGCCGCCGACACCTGCCCGCTGACGAGCGGCTTGTGCGGCTTGACGAGGGCATCTATGTCGCGGTCGCGCAGGTCGTTCACCGCCCCCACCGCCGCTTGTGACCCGACGATTGCCAGCACGAGCAGGGCCGTGGTGCGCCACCCCGCCCACCCCCGCGCCGCCACCGCCGCGAACGCCGCCGCCGCCACGCCGTTCGCCGCCACCGGAAAGGGGTGCAGCAGGCGCAGATAGCCGACTAGCGTGCTGCGTGCTGCGTGCTGCGTGCTACGTGCGAGAGTTGACACCGCGAGTTTGTCTGCCACATTCCCCCCATCGCCGCGCACGAAGCATCTGTTCGGCACTCTTTCGTTGTCCCGGAATACACCCACCCCCACGGCTTTTTCATCGTCATGAGAGTGCGCCGAAGCGGAAATGCGCCCACCCCCCCGGCCCCCCTCCCCTGCAAGGGAGGGGGCGCATTTGGCGAGAACGCATAAGCACGCAGCACGCAGCACGCAGCACGTTCCGCGTCGGTGCTATCATACGCGCCAATGTGCGATTGCGCGATTGACCCAGAACGAGGAGGCACCGCCCGATGGCAACGACGATGGAACCGGCAACGACGACCGCCGCACCGGCGAGTACGCGCCCGATCACCGTGGAGGATTTGTACCGGCTCCGCTTCGTGCATGAGGTGCGGCTGTCGCCCGACGGGTCGCGGGTCGTCTTCTCGGTGACGCAGGCGGACGGCACGGTGAACCGCAACCGTACCGCCCTCTGGCTCGCCCCGGCGGACGGCTCCGCCCCCGCACGGCAACTGACGAGCGGCGAGAGGCGGGACACGTCGCCGCGCTGGTCGCCGGACGGCACGCACATCGCCTTCCTGAGCGACCGGGGCGGCGAGAAGACGAAGGCGCAACTCTACGTGCTCGACCTCTCCGGGGGCGAGGCCCAACCCCTCACGAGCGTCGAGGACCAGACCGCCAGCGACGCCGAATGGTCGCCAGACGGCACGCAGATCGCTTTTCTGTACAAGGTGCCGAGCGTGCCGGAGCCGCAGCACAACGTCGAGTACACGGACGACACCGACAAGCCGAAGATCATCGCCCGCGCCAAGTACAAGTACGACGGTGCTGGGTTCTTCGACACCAAGCGCACCCAACTGTTCGTGGTAGCCGCCACCGGGGGCGAGGCCCGACAGGTGACGCACGGCACGATGGGCGTGGCGCAGATCGCATGGTCGCCGGACGGCACGCATATGGCTTTCGCCTCGAACCGCGACGACAACGAGGACCGCACGATGGAAACCGACATCTGGACGGTGGAGGCGGCAACAGGCACGCTGGAACAGATCACGACGCACGACGGTGCCTATGGCAACCCCGCGTTCTCGCCCGACGGCTCGCAGATCGCCTTCACGGGCCACCCCTTCCCCGCGAAGGGCGGTGCCGGAGACAAGCTCTACGTCGCGCCCGCAAAGGGCGGCACCACGCGGCAGGTGACGGCGTGGGATCGCAACATCGGCGGCGGCGTGATGAGCGACACGGGCGCGAACGGGCGGAGCGGCCCCGTGTGGGTGGGCAACGACCTCTACGTGCTCGCGCCGGAGAAGGGTACGGCGCAGGTGTGGCGCATCCCCGCAAGCGGGGGCGATCCGACGCAGGTGACATTCGGGACGCACGCGGTCGCCGGGTGGGACATCGCGCCGGACGGTTCGGTACTCGCGTACGGGGCTTCGAAGACGACCACCCCCGGCGAGGTCTTCGTGCAGCCGCTCACTCGCCCCGGCGAGCCGACCGTGGCTCTGACGACCTTCACCGAGGAGACGCTCGGCGGCGTCGAACTGCCGGACGCCGAGGAGTTCTGGTTGCCCGCAGGCGACGGCACGGGCGAGAGCGTGCAGGGCTGGATTCTCAAGCCGCCGGGGTTCGACGCGAGCAGGAAGTATCCGCTCATCCTCGAAATCCACGGCGGCCCCGCCGGGACGTACGGCACCGGCTGGTTCCACGAGTTCCAGTACTTCGCGGCGCAGGGGTACGTGGTCGTGTACTGCAACCCGCGTGGCTCGCAGGGGTACGGCGAGCAGTTCTGCACGAGCATCTATCAGGACTGGGGGACGAAGCCCTTCATGGATGTGATGGCGGCGATGGATCACACCATCGGCAAGGGCTACATTGACGAGTCGCACCTCTACGTGACGGGCGGCTCGTACGGCGGCTACATGACGAACTGGTGCGTGACGCACACCGACCGCTTCCGCGCCGGGGCGACGCAGCGGTGCGTCTCCGACATGCGCACGCTCTGCCTCGCGGGGGACATGGGGACGCTCTGGCTGAAGAACTACACGGGCGGGCAGCCGTGGGAGGTACCGGAAGTCTACACGCGCATGTCGCCGATCACGTACATCGCGCAGTGCAGGACGCCACTGTTCATCGAGCACGAGGAGGAGGATCACCGCTGCCCGATGGATCAGGCGGAGCAGGTGTACAACGCCCTCAACGCCCTCGGCGTGCCGACCGAACTGATCCGCTACCCGAAGGAGCCGCACGGCATGAGCCGCGACGGTGGCCCGTTGCACCGCGCCGACCGCCTGCGACGCATCGTCGGTTGGTTTGCGCGGTTCGAGTAGCGGCCCGCCGCCACGCCACACGACAGGAGGGGACGCGCAGCTATGTGCGTCCCCTCGTCATGTCGTCATGGCCCGCCGAGATGCACGGGTTGATGAAAGGTAACGACTGAATCGGGTAGTGATGGGATGGGCTTCAGCTCGTCGTCCGGGGATGACGGGCTGAAGCCCATCCTACCCAGAAAATGCGCACTACCCGATCTGGTTGTTACCCTTCATCAGCCCGTGATTCGTCCGGCGGGGAACAATCGCGGGCTATTGCCCGCGCCACAGGGGATACCACCGATGGTGCCAATGCCTCTGAGAACCGCTCCAACCTTCATCGGCCCGCGCCACGACATCCCCGCCCATTCCCGTTCGATCCGCGCTAACCGCCGTTGAGCAGGCGCGACGCGAGGCCGTCGAGGTCGGGGATCGTCAGGTCGGCCTCGTTGTCGGGGCGGTCTTCGCCCCTGAGGTTCAACCACACGGTGCGGATGCCGAGGGCGTGCGCCGCCTCCACGTCGTAGCGGTACGAGTCGCCCACATGCACCACCTCCTTCGGTGCGCATCGGAGCAGGTCGAGCGTGTGGCGGTAGATGCCGGGGTGCGACTTGTAGTAGCCGCACGACGCCGACGACACCACGGCGACGAACGCCTCGCGCAATCCCCACTCGGTCAGGCACCATTCGAGGAACGGGTGATAGACGGCACTGCTGACGACCGCCAGCGGCATCCCGGCGTCGCGCAATGTGCGCACCGCTTCGGCGATGCCGGGACGCGGGTGCGCGTCGGCGCGGGCGTCGCGCATCAGGCGATAAATGGTGGCGGACACGATCTCGTCTGGCACCGCCACACCCACGGCGCGAAGGGTGTGTTGCGTGCCGTCGAGGGCGTCGCGCTCGATGCCGCTCACGGCGACGGCGGCACGCATGGCCCGATAGGCCGCCGTGGCCTCGTCGTCGCGGGCGGCATCCCACGCGACCTCGCCCGCGTCGCGCAGGGCGTGCAGGGTGGCGGTGGGCAACTCGCGGACTTCGAGCGCGAACCAGCGCGGTGCCACCGCCACGGTGTCGTGGAAGTCGAAGGTGACGGCGCGGGGCGGCGCGGGCAGCGGGCGCACGTTGCGCATCACCGCACGCATCGCATCGCCCGCGCCGCGCACCCCGCCGCTCAGATCGCTCGAACCACTCGAACTGCTCGAACTGCTCAAAAGGGGAGACCGAGGCCACCCGTGATGCTACCGAGTTTGGCCTGCGCGGTGGCGTCCGCCTTCTGCATCGCGTCGCTCACCGCCGCAACGATCAGGTCTTCGAGCGTTTCGGCGTCGTCCGGGTCTATCGCCTCCGGCTTGATCGAGACGCCGCGCATGTCCTTCAGGGCGGTCATCTGCACCGTGACGAGTCCGTTCCCGGCGGTGCCGGTGATGATCGTCTCGCCCAATTCCTGCTGGATGCGCTCCATCTGCTGCTGCATCTCGATCAGCATGTCCATGTCCGGTTGCATGTGGCTCACTCCGTTCGCGGTGATTCGTGGTCGGTAATCGGTGGGCAGCGACCTGTCGGGCGCAGGGTGCGGCACGCGGTAGCGGCATCTACCGCCACCGTTCCACCGACCACCCGCTGACCACCGACCACCGCTCGCAGTATACATGCCCCCGGATGTACGCCCCCCTCGGCGGATGCGCAGGGTTTATGCGTTGTCCTAGAATGCGCCCTGAGCGGATGCAATCGGCGCGTTGACAGCGCACGGGGCGGGCGTCAAGATGGGCGGCACGTCCGGTCGTCCCCGCTGCCCCATGAACACGAACGAAACGGAGCATCGCCATGTCGCCCCGCCCCCCCTCCTCGTCGTCTTCGCGCACGGGTCCGGCCCTGTTGGCATTCATGGTGGGGGCGTTGCTCGCCCTGAGCGGCTTCGCGCTCGGCGTCGTCACCGACCGCGCTTTGCGCCCCGCGCCCACGTCCGCGCAGGATTCCGTGCCGCCGGAGTTGCGCGAGGAGTTCGCGGAGTTCTGGCGGGCGTATGGCCTGCTGCAACGCGACTACTACTACCGCCCGCTGGACGAGCAGAAGATGACGTACGCCGCGATCAAGGGGTTCGTCGGTGCCACGGGCGACGACTACACCACCTTTCGCACGCCCGACGAGAGCCGGATGTACAGCGACGCCCGCAACCGGAACTTCGTCGGCTTAGGCGTGTACACCGAGATCACGCCCGACGGCATCCGCCTCACCGGGATCATCCGGGACAGCCCCGCCGCCGAAGCGGGGTTGCAGCCGGACGACGTGATCGTCGCGGTGGACGGTTCGCCCGTGGGCAAGGATTTGAAGGCGGAGGACGTGCGCACCCTGCTGCGGGGGCCGGAAGGCTCCACGGTCGCGCTCGTGGTGCGGCGCGTCGGCGGCACCGACACCCGCGACGTGTCGGCCACGCGCCGCCGCGTCTCGGAACCCGCCGTGACGCTCACGGTGCTGCCGGACAACACGGCGCATCTCGTCGTCACCGCATTCAACGACAACGCACGGGTGCAACTGAACGACGCCTTCCGGCGCATCCGCGACGAGAAGATGCGCGGCGTGATACTCGACCTGCGCGACAACGGCGGCGGCTACGTCAACGAGGCGCGGTTGCTGCTCGGTCAGTTCCTGCCGAAGGACACCGTGGCGATGCTCGACGACCGCCGCCCCACGGGGGGGAAACTGACGCCGATCAATGTGGAGTCGGGGACGGACGCGCCGCTCGACATCCCGCTCGTAATCCTCGTGAACGGCGGCACCGCCAGTGCCTCGGAGATCGTCGCGGGGGCGGTGCAGGACTACGGGCGCGGCGAACTGATCGGCACGAAGACCTACGGCAAGGGATCGCAGCAGGTCGTCACGCCGTTCAAGAACGGGGCCAGTCTGCAAATCACGGTGGCGAACTGGTACACACCGAAGGAGCGCATGGTGCAGAAGCAGGGCATCCAGCCCGACGTGACCGTGGAGCAGCCCGGTGCCGTCACGCGCCGCGTCGGGGCCGACCCGCAACTCGACCGGGGGCTGTCGGTGCTGCGGGCGAAGATCGGGTGAGCAGTCACGTCGCTAAGTGAAATGCATTCCGTCTTCACTTGGCGACGTAGCCACTATTGGAGGAAATCATGACCCGCACCATTCGCGTGCTGCACGGGCCGAATCTGAACATGCTCGGCACGCGGGAGCCGGAGTTGTACGGCTCGACCACGCTGGCGGAGATCAACGCGGCCCTCGCGGAACGGGCAGCGGGGGAGGGTGCGACGCTCACGGCGTTCCAGTCCAACCACGAGGGCGCGTTGGTGGAGGAGATACAGGCCGCGACGGGGCTGGCGCGAGACGAACCGGCGGCGGACGGCCTCATCATCAACGCGGGTGCGCTGACGCACACGAGCGTGGCGGTGCGCGACGCCCTCGCCATGCTCCACTGCCCCGTGATCGAGGTGCATATCTCGAATGTCTACAAGCGGGAGGCGTTCCGCCACGTCTCGCTGCTCTCGCCCGTGGTCACGGGGGTGATCGCCGGCCTCGGCTGGCGCGGCTACCTCGCCGCCCTCGATTACGTCCTCGCGCAGTTCGCGGAAACCGAAACGGGAACGGGAATGGGAACGGGGGAGTGAACCGCCAAGACGCCAAGACGCCAAGATAGGAAGAGGGAAAAGATCTGTTCCGTATTCTCCTCGTTTGTTCTCCT
>JAABUN010001093.1_pt1 | contig 64033 bp, 67 predicted proteins | sample 5559311 | NCBI WGS metagenome assembly JAABUN01 (sample SAMN10711877, study PRJNA513370) | rock metagenome | isolation source: Antarctica rocks | place: Antarctica: Victoria Land, Siegfried Peak sud
TCAGGTTTGACTCCACAATATCGTTTGAATAGTTCGGGCGAAAGCGATTTAATTTGTTCAAAGCTCATCAAACTATTGATGAGCAAAAATACTTTCGTTGTCAAATAACTTATGCAAGAGGTCTAATGTCCTGCCCGATGCAGACGATTTTGCAACTATCGCTTTGCCGGTCGTATATTTTTGAAACCGAAAGCGAAACCGGAAACGAGCTGCCGTCCTTTCTCAAACACTCGGTTTCGAGTTCGCGGGCAAAAGTCTTTTCGTCCAGCCTTCCGTCGATAAGCTCCGCGAAAAACCTTCTATTTTTCGATAAAAATTCTATTGGCTGCCCGTTTAATTCTTCTTCGCCGAATCCGGTCAGCTCAAGAGCCGCCTGATTAACGCGGCTAATCGTCATATCCGCGTCTATAACGATTAGCGCGTCGGCTATCGAATTGAAAATATCGTCTCCGAAATTTTCCGCCGCCGTTTCAGCCCGAAACTTTTTCAAACCGTCCGCCGTTCGGTCGAAAGAACGAGCGCGATTATTCGTATCGCCGTCAAATTTTATTTCAATATTGATTTCCGGCTGTTGTTCTGCAATTATGCCTTTACTCACTCTAGATAAAGTCCGTGTTTTTTAGATTTTGAAAACTTTTCGAGGTTTTGTGCCAAGGGTTTTGTAAAACTGAAATGAGGCGTCGAGAAACACCAGATTCATCTTGTATTAAACCTTGTTTAATGTCAACAAATATTTTTTGTTATATGAATCAAAACAGCCGCCAGGTAAAGCCGAAATAAAAAAGCCCTGCAAAACAGGGCGACGGTCGGCGTCGCCGGCTTCAACCGTCGCAAAAGCCACTTGCCAATAAAAAGAAAGCGGACAAAACACCCGATAAAGTTATTTTTGTAAATTTTCTTGTTTTACTATCGCCGCTCGTATTTGTTTTTACCTGTAATTTCATTTCTCCGAACTCCCGTAATTTGTAAAATGCGGGCTGCGAGTTTGCGCCGCAAACCTATTAACCTTTAACCGCACTTTAACTTTACAAAGACGGACTTGAGAAAAACTTGAAAGAAAATTTGAGCCGGTAATGACGGACGAATGCGCGCTTGAATGTATAAAAATGTATAAAAGCATTCGGATAATCGGGCAGTGTAAACCGATTCAATCAAAATGAAATAAAAGCCGTTTTTTGGCTTCGACGCGTAAAACGTCAGCTGAATAAATTTTTGATGTCGGCGGCGGTCAGAGATTTGAAAAACGATGCTTCAGTCGAGATAAGCTGGCTGCTCAGATTACGTTTTCGCTCCTGAAGGTGAAGAATTTTTTCCTCGACCGAATCGCGCATTACGAATTTATAAACAAAGACGGGTTTGTCCTGTCCGATGCGGTGCGTGCGGTCTGTCGCCTGCTGTTCGACCGCCGGATTCCACCACGGGTCAACGTGCAGAACGTAATCGGCGGCGGTCAGATTCAGCCCGACGCCGCCCGCTTTGAGACTTATCAAAAAGAACGGAATTTCCTGATTGTTTTGAAATTCGTCAACTTTTTCCTCTCGATTTTTGGTTTTGCCGTCAAGATACGCGTATGGAATTTTTCTGGCTTTCAATTCCTTTTCGATGAGTTTGAGCATCTGGACGAACTGCGAAAAAATCAGCGCTTTATGTCCTTCCGAATGCAAAGTTTCGAGCGTCTCCAGTATCATTTCGAGCTTTGCCGATTTGCCTTTGTAGCTTTTTTCGACTAAAACCGGATGATTGCAGATTTGCCTGAGCCGCAGAAGTCCTTCGAGAACCTGAAAACGCGATTTCTCCAAGCCTTCTTCTTCAAACATTTTCAAAAGAAGCGAGCGGTAATAATCGCGTTTGTCGAGATAAAATTTGCGCTGTTTCTCGTCGGCTTCGCAAAAAATTTGCCGTTCGGTACGCGGCGGCAAATCCGACGCGACCTGCTCTTTGGTTCGGCGCAGAATAAACGGGTGAATCATCCGGCGCAGAGTTTTGACCGAGTTTTCATCGGATTTTCGTTCAATCGGATTGGTGAAATTTTCGCGGAAATAATCGGCGCTGCCCAAAAATCCCGGATTTAGAAACGCGAATTGCGACCACAGTTCGAGCGTGTTGTTTTCAATCGGTGTGCCGGTCATCGTCAGGCGATGTTTCGCCCGCAGCAGACGCACGGCTTTGCCCGTTTCGGAGAGCGGATTTTTGACTGCCTGCGCTTCGTCTAAAATTACGTAATTATATTCGCGCTGAACGAGTTTTTCAATGTCGCGCCAGACGAGCGCGTAAGTCGAGACGACCAAATCGTAATCGTCAAATTCGGTTAAATCGCCGGTGCGGTCGGGCGTCGAATAATCCAGAATTTTCAAGCGCGGCGCGAATTTTTCGGCTTCGCGCCGCCAGTTGAAAACCAGCGAGCGCGGCACAATCAGCAGATTTCCGCCGCGTAAATCTCCGCGTTCTTTTAAAGACTGCAAAAACGCTAGAACCTGCACGGTTTTGCCCGTTCCCATATCGTCCGCCAGACAGCCGCCGAAATTGTATTCGTGCAGAAAATACAGCCAGTCAAAACCGTGTTTTTGATACGGGCGAAGCTCGCCGACAAAGTTTTTCGGCAGCTTGCGTTCTTTGATTTGCTCGAAACTTTTCAGCTTTTCGAGTTTCTCACGAAATTCGCGGTCGGCTTTGACGGCTTGTTCATCGTCAAAAAGCTGGTCGAGCAGGCTTAGATGAAATTTGCCGAACCGCAGTTTTTCTTCCGTTTCCGCGCCCAAACCGAATAGATGTTTGTATTTTTCAATCCATTCGGGCGGAATTTCGCCGATTGAGCCGTCGGCTAATTTGATAAAGCGTTCCTTTTTCCGAAACGCCTTGCGAAAATCTTTCAGCGACACGGCAATCTCGCCGAATTGGACGACCGCATCTAAATCAAACCAATCGATGCCGCTCGTGATGCCGAATGAAATCGTCGGGCGATTACGATTTATTTTCACGCTTTTCAACGCTTCTTCTCCGAAAACTTCAAAGCCTTCGCCGGTTAAAAGCGGAATATATTTCGTCAAAAAATCGAACGGGTGAATTTTCGCGCGCAGCAGAAAAACATTCGCGTCGGCGGTTTTTTTCGTGCCGAAACGTGCATCGGCGAGCATTTCCCGAACGTCGTTTTCGGCATTTAAATCGCGGTTGAAACGATACAAAACGCCGCTTTCCGCGTCGCGCCGAATCGCTTCCGGCGCGGGATTTTTCTCCGCCGAAACTTCCAAATGTGCGTAGCCGAAACGCAATTCGATTTGCAGAATCTCATCTTTTTCAGTCAAATAAAGGCGCGGCGCGGCTTGTTCGTAATCCAAATCTCGCCAGTTTATCGCTTCGCCCGAAACCTTGTAATTTTCCGCCAGATTCGGCAGAAACTTTTCCCAGAAAATAATTTCATCGGACGGCGGAACTTTCAAACTGGCATTCGCTTTCAGCCGTTCAAAACCGTATGAACTCCCCGGCAGATGAAAAATTTTCTGTCCCGCCAGCAGCCACAACGGATTCGTGTTCAAAATTTCGGCGGTTTTTAGTTGAATCCTTTCTTCCGTTTCGTCAAGACGGGCGAACGGACGCAAAATCAATTCGCTTTTCTCGCGCTGCAAATCAAACTCGACGCGTCCGGTTTCGTAATAAATTTTCAGCGGATTTTTGAACGGATTGACTGCCGAGCCGCGAAAAAACGGCAAATCGCCGACGAGTCCGAAAAACGCTTCAAAACTGAAACCGTAAGAATTGAAATTATAGCCGCCGAATAATTTAAGCAGAGACTTTTGTTTAATTTGCAGATTGACAAAATTCTGGTCGCCGTAATAAGCCTGCGAATTTAGCTTTTTAGCGTTCTGAGTTAGATTTTCGTTCAAAATTATTTCTTGAATTTGTTCGGCGTTCTGCCGGATTTCAGCGGAAAAATAACGCGCGGGCAATTGATAAGGAATCACCTGCCAGCGCGAATTTTCCCATTGCAGGCTGAAGACGAGAAAATTGTTTTCAGCCGCTTTTTTCGGCTGGTGCTGCAAAATTGTCTCCAACGCGCCGCGCCAGCTTGGAAGCGGATTCGAGCGCAGATGATTTTCCAGATGCAGAGCCGCCGCGACTTTGTGTTTGCAGACGATTTCCTCGATTCCGTCGGAATACGGGCAATCGCAGTCGGCAAAAAATTCGCCGTCTTCGACAAAAATTTCGACCTTGTAATCGTGCGTGCCGCGCACCGTATAATGAGCGCTTTCGGAGCTGAAATTTTGCAGGCGGCAGCGATTCCAACCGTTGTAATAACCTTTCCCGCGGTTAATTATTTCGCTTTCGGCGAAATCGAGAATGAAACGAGCTTTGAACTGTGTCAGAGAATTGAATTTGCCTAAATGATTCATAATCGCGCGCCAAACTTTGCAGCTGTCTGCCGTCATCTGTAAAGCCGTTGAATAAACAACGCCATTAAAATAAAAACAAAAAATTAACGGTCGAAAGATTCCAAAAAAATAATGACACGTAAACTCTAAACAAATTATTCAGTCGAAATCTTCGCTGTTTAACTTAATCGAAAAACGTCGTTTCGGCAATAATTATTTTTGTCCCGAAACACGCGTTTGTTTTCGTTCAATCTAACTCGCTGTTAATTATACTTTTGGATTTTTCAATCAGCTCGATATTTCGCTCATAAGATAACGGCGTCTGATTTTCCTCTGCTTTCGGCGGATAAAAATGTTTTTGATAAACCGGATAAGCCTCGGTTCGCAGGTGCGCGAGCAAGGAATGTCCGCGCCGAATATTCCGTTCGTGCCGCAAAGCCGAAACGTCAATCGGCGCAACAACGATTTTTTCGCCCGCGCCTTCCGATGCTTTAGTTAAAATTCTGCCTTCAAAATCAACAATCATCGAACCGCCCGACCACGAATACGGCGGATAATGTTTCAAGCTCGCGGCTTGATTGGCGGCGACGACGAAAGCCGTGTTTTCGAGCGCGCGGCAGCGATTGATAATCGTCCACCAATCCATCGGTTCGGTCGCGTTCCACGGGTCCATATAAGCCGAAACTCGCAATAAAATTTCCGCGCCGTTCGCCGCCAGTTGCCGCAAAACTTCGGGAAACAGCCAATCGTAACAAATCGCCGTGCCGATTTTCCCAATCGGCGTGTCGGCAACCGGAAACAGCGGCTCGTCATAACCTTCGATGTCGTGCGGACTGGTGTGAACTTCATACGGAATCCACGTATTTACCTTGCGATATTTATACAAAATGCCTTCGGGCGCGATAAGGCAAGTGGTATTAAAAAGCGCGTTTTTGTATTTTTTATCAACTTCGAGCATCGAGCCGGATTGAATATAAATGTTATGTTCCTTCGCTTTCTGCCAAATGCGTTCGGTGTGTTCGTTCGGAATTTCAACTGCGAGTTTTTCGATTAATTCTTTTGCGGTCGCAAAAACCGGCGCGGCGTGCGCGAATTCTGGAAAAACAACTAATTTAACCGGCAGAAACGGCGCGTTTCCCGCAACCGCCGAATCAATCAACGAAAGAATGCGGTCGGTATTTCGGCTCATCTCGCCGCGCTTCGCCGGATTCGGAAAATTGGTCTGGCAGGCGGCGGCTGAATATCTGATGTGTTCCATATTTAATTTAAATCTTCAATCGGCGGATGGCGGCTGACAACAACATCGGCTTCACGAATAAATAAAATGCGTTCTCGATTTAATTCCAACAATTCGGCTGTCGCCCGACCAATCGAAGTTTTAGCAACGATTCGCAGTCCGTCCGCCGACCAGTCAAAATGGTCTTTCCAAATGTGTTTTCGCGGATTAAAAATTTCAGCAATCTCGCCTGTTTCAGGGTCAAACGCAATTGTTTTGTCAGACTTTCGACGATTACAATGAAAGCAAGCCAGAGCTAAATTTTCCGGGAAATTTTCACCGTTCGGATTAATATGGTCGACGGTAAAACGAACGTATTGCCAGCGTTCGTTAGTATGACAGTATTCACAAAGAAGGTTTGCCCGCCGTCGTATCTCTTCCCGAATTTCATCGGCGATTTTCCGCGTCATTACGAAGCGTCTCCGTTATGAGATTCGGCTAAATTTCTGGTTAGACGATTTAAGAAACTCAAATAATCGTCAATTTCTTCATATTGCCGCAATTCTTTTTCTTCAATTTCGTCGAGACCCGATTCTTTTTGTTTATTCAATAAAACTTCGATTCGGTTTTGCGTATTTTTGGTCGCGCGAAAAATTAGAACATTTTGCTCAAGTTCAATTTCTACCGCATTCTCACGCGACAAACTGCTCGGCAGACGATGTAATTTTGGAATCGATTCAACTAAAACCGCCATAATCCTTATTTTACTCCTAATTCAATAACCGGAAAACCGCCTTTGACGGTTCGCGTCGTGTATTGGTCATAAATGCGGCGTTTTTCTTCGGTCATCGGAAATTTTTCGTTTGCGCCGTATGGATATTTGCTCATTCCTTTAAAAGGAAGCGGAAAAACCGCGTCGGGCGAGCCGGAATTGATGTCCATTTCCTTGCTGTAACCGTCGGCGTAAAGCAGAAATGTGTATTTTTTATTTTTCGGCAATTTGGGCAGAGCGTCGAAACTTAAAACAAGCTCGTCGCCGCTTTTCGAGATAACGAAAACGTCGTCAATCCGGTTTAACAAGGGCTTTACGTCGCCGGTGCGCGTAAAATTTCCCGAAAAATATTTCCAGCGTCCGTCGTTTGAAACTTTTTCGTAATCGGGCGCAGTCATTTCGCCGTATCTCGTTTCTTCAGAAAATCCGCGCGTCCGCAAATCGGCTGTTCGGGGGTTTAATTCGATTGTTTTCAAATCCGCATTCTGCTCGCTCGTATCAACCGCGATTTTGTCCCAGAATGTTTTAAAGTTCGTAACGATGCGCGCTTCCCGCGAATCGGACAAAAACTTCCCGGTTAAATCGACGACGACCGTTTGCGGGCGACCGATGGAAATCCCGATGCTGCCGGCGACGGTTTGCCATTCGCCGCGTTTATTTTTAACTTGAAGTTTCGGCAAAAGCTGAGATTTTCCGCTTTGCGACGCGGCGAGATTGTCCGACGAAAAAGCGTAATCCGTCCAGCCGGTCAAAAGCAGCAGCGTTCTGCCTTTAAAACCTTTTTTGTCGTCCAGATTTAGGGTTAAATTGTGCGTTTCGGCGTAACCGCGAATGTTCAGCGATTTGAAAGAATCGTAAAATTTGCGGTCGAGATTTTCGATTTTCGGCAAAACATCGCGCCCGTCCGTATCGACGGCGGAAAGCGGCGCGTGTGAGTTTTTCGTCGTGTATAAAATTTTTCGTCCGGCGGTCGGAATGCCCAAACCTTCGTTCGGAAAAACTTCCTCTCCGGCGTCGTGTTCGACGGCGACGAGCTTTAAATTATCCAGAAACAAAACTTCTTCGAGTTCGTTTGTAACGCGGATTTCGTATTTGCCGTTTTTCGGCTTCAATTGGTCGGAAGTGATTCGCACGAATTCATCCGCTTTCGGCGAGTTATAAACGCCAGCCGATTGCCAGCCGCCCATTTCGCCGCCGCCCAAAAAATCGGTTACAAACTCGAACTTTTCGCCGTTCCAGGTGTATAAATACGGACACGACGACGGTTTTCGGTCAAGTTCTTCGATTTTGAAAGGCTGAAAATTATTTGCCGTCCGGTTTTTCGACTTTTCTGGAAATTCGAGTTCCGCCTGCACGACGCCCGAAGTCCAGATGACGCGCACGGCGTCGGGTTTTTCGCGTTTTCCCAGACCGAAATGAATTTCCGAAGGCGCGGGCATCGGACTTGCCGAATAACTTTCAAGTTTCTGCGTCAAACTTCCCGCCCGCATATCAATTTTCGCGCCGACGGCGGTTCGGTTTGAAACGCGACCTTGCAGACGCACGATTTCCGAATTGTTGATATTGCCGCCGTCATTGCGCAGAAAACGACCGTCCGCGAGCAAATCCAAATCGCCGTCGTTATCGAGGTCGGCAGATAAAATTTCGGTCAAGTTCGCAAAACTCGCCGATTGTTTGAAAGGTTTAGCTGTCGCTTCGGCAAATTCGCCGCCTAAATTACGGGAAATCAAAAGACCTTTCGATGTCGAAACGATTAAATCCAGCAAACCGTCGTTGTCGTAATCTAAAAACTGCGAAGCGGTCGCGTTTTCCGTTCCTTTCGGCGCGTCCTTAATCGTGAATTTTCCGTTTCCGTCCGAGATTGCCAAAATTCCCTTCGCATCTCCGCCTGTCAAACCCGTAACTTTGCCAAAGAAAAAATCGACGAAACCGTCTTTATTAAAATCGCCGACGGCAAGACAACTCCAATTGTCGCTTATGTTTAATCCAACTTCGCTTGCCGCGTCTTTGAAAGAGCCGTCGCGCAAATTGCGCAGAAGATTCGGCTTGCCCTGATGATTTAAGACAAGCAAATCAACATCGCGGCGATTGTCGTAATCGAGCGGCACAACTGAAATTGATTTGCCTTCAAATGCTGCTTTTTCATCGTTTCCCTTTGATTGATTGATTTTCGCCGAGTCCGAAACGTCGGTAAAAGTTCCGTCGCCGTTGTTTCGCAAAAGCAAATTGGGAACACCTTCAAATTCACTCGGAAAGCTAAAATCATTGACTTCCGATTTGCCGTCGCCGATATCGGTAAATCCGGCGATAAAAATATCCAAATCGCCGTCGTGGTCGGCATCGACGAACGCCGAGGAAATAGACAGATACGGATATTTCGGTAATTTCGCCGCTTGCGAAACGTCTTTGAATTTCCCTTTTCCTTCGTTACGGTAAAGGCGCAATTCCTTATAACCGACCAGCAAAATATCGGGCAAATTATCGTTGTCGAAATCTCCGGCAATAACGCTCGTGCCGATTAAATTAACAGGCGTTGCCAAATCTCCCGAAGAAATCGAAACGTCGGTAAATTTGCCGCCGACGTTTCGATACAAAGATATTTTTGCGGAAGTTTTCGCCGGAGAAGTTTCGCCGCGCGACGCCTTTTGAAAATTCGTCAGCGTGTTGTCGATTCTCGCTAAATCCAAATTGCCGTCGCCGTCAAAATCAATCAATGTTTCGCCGCCTTCAAACGCTTTTAGGATTTGATATTTAGATTGCGGTTTGCCTTGAAAAGGCTTAAATGCGGGAAGTCGTAAGGCAATCGAAGATTTATTTTTGATACCGGCGGCAATTTCCTGAAACGAAATCTTCGGCTCGGTTTTATCAACCAAATCGCTTTCCGCGCCGGTCGAAGCAATCGCTTCGGCGTAGCGTCCCTGTTCGAGATAATTCTGCCCGACGCTCGTCGCCGCGCCGCTTTGCCGCAATGCCTGAAAGCGCGTCATCAATTGCTGTCCTTCTTCGCGGGCATTATTGCGCAGAAGCACAGTCGCCAGATTATAAACCGCCGTCGCGTTATACGGTTCGGCTTCGAGAGCGCGGCGCAAGACGATGCTCGCCTGCTCGTAATTTCGCCGGGACGCGTAAATTTGTCCGAGATTGACGTTCGCGCCGACATCGTTTGAATCGATTTCTAAAACTTCTTTAAAGAATGCGGCGGCGTCTTCCGTGCGATTTTGATTTCTGGCGACGAGTCCGAGAATATAAAAAGGCTGCGGTCGTTCGGGCGATTTTTCGGCGGCGATTTGCGCGGCTTGCAGCGCGCCTTCGGTGTCCTGAGCGTTAAAAAGCGCGATTGCCAGATTGATTTGCGCGATTTTCAATTTCGGGTCGAGCGCAAGAGCGCGCCGGAAAGCGTCCGCGCCTTCCTTGTAATCAAACTGTTCCAATCGGGCGACGCCGACGTTATTGGCGCGATACGCGTCTTCGCGCTTCGCCGCAGAAACTTCCTTGTCTGACTGAGCCGAAACCCGCGTGAGATTATTTGAAGGTAAAACCAGCCAAATTGCAGTTAAAGCGGCGAACAATACAAAAGCGAAAACAGAAAAACGCGAACTTATTTTCATTCCATTATCATAGCAGTTTTGCCGCCGGAAACAACAAAATCACCTTTCCGTTTGACGAACGCTTTCAATCGATTTCTCCAGCGTTTCGCAAACTTCTTCAATCTGCGCGTCGGCTATTCGATTGAAAAAAGGCAAGGCGATAACCAGTTCGGCGGCGCGTTCGGCAGCGGGAAAATCGCCGGTTTTGTAACCGAAATTTTCGACGTAGAAAGGCTGCAAGTGAATCGGCGCGAAATATCGCCCGCAGCCGATTCCCGATTGATTTATTTGATTGACAACCGAATCGCGCTGTTTTCGCGTGAAATTTTCGTTTAACCGGACGACATAAACAAACCAACTGATTCGACCATTAGGGAAATCAATTTCCGGCAAAACAAGATACGGATTGTTTCGCAGTCGTTCGTTATATTTTCGCGCAATCGATTCTCGCCGCCGCAAAATCCGTTCGATGCGTTCAAGCTGTCCGATGCCGAGCGCGCAATTGATTTCGGACAAGCGATAGTTATAGCCGAGTTCGACGTGTTCAAACCATTCGGACGACGCGTCGCGTCCCTGATTACGCAGCATTTTCGCTTGCCGCGCAGTTATTTCGCTGTTTGTAACAATCATTCCGCCTTCGCCAGTCGTGATTTGCTTGTTCGGATAAAACGCGAAAACTCCGGCGTCGCCGATGCTGCCGACTTTTTTGTTTTCAAATTCCGCGCCGATTGCCTCGCACGCGTCTTCGATGATTTTCAAGTTGTAACGCGCGGCGATTTCGCAGATTTCGCGCATCGGCGACGGGCGACCGAAAACGTGAACGACCATTATCGCTTTTGTTTTCGGCGTAATTGCCGCTTCGATTTTATTCGCGTCGATGTTGAGCGTCTGTTCGTCAATATCCACAAAAACCGGAATGGCTTTTTCGTAAAGCAGAACGTTGGCGGACGCGACGAAACTAAACGGCGTGGTGATAACTTCGTCGCCCGCTTTTAACCGCAGAGCGCGAACGCAGAGATGCAAACCGCTCGTGCCGGAATTGACGGCGACGGCGTGTTTCGCGTCGGCAAATTCGGCGACATTTCGCTCGAATTCTTCCAGTTTCGGACCTAAACTGAGACGCGGCGAGCGCAGAACCTCGACAACGGCGCTGATTTCCGATTCGGAAATATCGGGCGCGGAAAGCGGAATTCTCATAAACTTTCGACCTTTTTATTTTGCCGAACAGCTTCCGCAATCGGTACGGCTCGTTTGATTAAAAGCTCGTCGCCCAATGTAACGTTCGCTAAAATTTCGACGATTTTTTCCGAAGCGTGTCCGTCGCCGTAAGGATTCGTCATACCGTCGAGCGATTGGCGAAAAGCCGCGCTTAATCCTTTTTCAATCGCCTGTAAAATCACATCGGTTTCCGGCGCGGCGTCAATGACGTTCGGCGGTTTTTCACGTCCTTTCTGGCGCATTCCGATGTTGACCGTCGGCAGCTCGAGCGACGCTGTTTCCATAATTCCGCTGCTCGAATTTCCCAGAAGCAAATCCGAATATTTCAGCAAACTCCAGTATTTCAAATGATTTAAGTTGACGAAAAGATGCGCGCTCGCGTGATTTTGACAAAAAATTTCGGCGCGTTCGATTAGCTGAAAACTTCCCGCGTCGGAATTCGGATAGCAAAAAACAATCTGCTGCGGCAGTTTTTCGAGCGCGGCGAAAACCGCGTCGGCTTCCGCAAGCGTATCCGGGCGAATCGTTACCGGATGATAGGCGACGACAACTGTTTGCCGGTTAAATTTTAATTTCAAATCGGCTTCGAGTTCTTCGCGCGAAAAAAGTTTGCGGCGGCGCGGATTATCGAGCGACGGCGAACCGACCAGATGCACGCGCCACGCTTCTTCGCCCATCGCCAAAACTCTTTTTTTGGAATTTTCATTCGTCGTAAAATGCAGATGACTCATTTTCGTCAGCGCGTTTCTTACGGCATCGTCAATCGCGCCTTCGCTGACATCGCCGCCTTCGATGTGCGCTATCGGAATTCGCAGCGCGAGCGCGACCGAAGCCGGCGCGAGCATTTCGTAACGGTCGGCGATTAAAAGCAAAATGTCGGGTCGCATTTTTCCGAGAACGTCCGCTAAACCGAGCGTCGCCACGCCGATTGTTTTCGCCATTCCGACATCCGAATCCGAACTAATCAGACATTCGACGCGCTCGTCAATCGTGAATCCGTCCGTTTCGATTTCCTTAAAAGTATTGCCGAATTCGGGTGAAAAATGAGCGCCGAGCGCGATGAGCCGAAGATTGATTTCGGGACGAGATTTTAATTCTTTCAGCGTCCAGTAGAGATGTCCGTAATCTGCCCGCGAAGTGGTGATGACCGCGATTTTACGCCGCGTGTCCGTTTCCTGATTATTCATTTACAAGATTTTTTGCGCGCCTTCGACGATAAAAATTTATTGTTCGCCCGATTTCGTCCGAACCGTTTCGGCGGTTTGTGTTTCTCCGGCGAGCGCGGCGAATTTTCGCCGCGTCTCCTTTGACCAGCCCGGAAACAAATCCGTAACGATGCCCTTTTCGTCAACTAAAATCGTCAGCGGAACGCTCAACTCGTCGGTCGCGTAAATCTGCTCGATGGCGGTCGTGCCGCCGACTAAAATCGGATAAGTAACGCGCTTTTGGGCGGCGTAACCTTTGACGTTGACATTCTTTTCCGCGTCAACATTCAAACCGATTAAATCAACGCCGCGAGCCGCGAATTTAGCCGACATTTTTTCCAGTTCAGGCATTTCGGCGGCGCACGGCACGCACCACGTCGCCCATACATTTATCAGCGTCTGCCGTCCGGCTTTCATCTGTCTGCTCAACGAACTCGACGCGCCCGCCAGCGTTTTCAGAGCGAAATCCGGCAGCGGTTTGCCGATTTTTATTTTCAAATTCTGCGCGAAAATTTCGGCTTTGGTCAGCGGATTCGGCAAATTCACCTTTGCTAATTTCACCATTTCGGCTTTGCCCGCGCCTTCTTTCAAAACGAGTGTCGAACCGGCTGACATTTCCCCTTCAAACTTTTCGACTTTACCGTTCGACCAGGTTACTTCAATCGATTCGGCGCGCTCGTCTTTGCCTAAACCGAACAGCAAGCGCGGGTCGTTTTGCGAGATAAAACCCGAACCGCCCGATTTGATTTTCGTCAAAATTCCGGTGGAAGTTTTCACGCGCGCGACCGAACCGAAGGCGTCGCGCGAAACGGTTTTGCCGTCGCCTTCCAGAATAATTCTCAAAAAGTTATTGTCCTGCCCGACATTATTTCTAAAAAGCAGGTGCGTCTGATTTTGAATCGTCGTCGAAAAAACGTCCAAATCGCCGTCGTTGTCAAAATCAGCGAAAACTCCGGCGCGTCCGTCGGTTATCGAATCGATGCCGGAGACGCCCGAAATGTCTGTAAATTTCTTGCCGCCCAAATTCAAATAAAGCGGGTCGCGCTCGTAGCCGCTGAACGAAAATCCCTGCCCGAACATCAATTGATTCTGGTCTGAGCGAAGCGCACCTTTTTCATCTTTTCCGTCGTTCGATTGCGTCACAACTTGACGCCAGAACTGACTTCAGGTGTCCTTCATCGACTTGCCGGAAATAAAACCGTTCGGCGTGTAGATGTCTTCCCAGCCGTCGTTGTCGAAGTCGATGAATCCGCCGCCCCAAGCCCAGCCGCCGCCGAAACCGCCGACTTCCGCCGTTACGTCTCTAAATTTCCCGTCGCCCGTATTTTCGTAGAGATTATTGCCCGCCGCGAGTTTTTTTAAGACGTTATCTTTCGCGCTCGAATTCGGAAACAGTCTTGAAAGTATGCGGTTGCCCGCCGTCGAACTCATATTCGTCGCGTGCAGATCGAGCCGTCCGTCGTTGTTGTAATCGCCGAACGAGACGCCCATTCCATTTCCTGAATCGAGAATGCCTCTTTCGGCGGCTTCGTCAACAAATTTATCGCCTTTGTTGATATACATCGCTTTTTCGCCGAAATCGTTGGCGACGTATAAATCGATTTTGCCGTCCGCGTCGATGTCGGCGAATTCCGCCGCGTAGCTCCAGCGTTTATCGTCAACGCCCCATTTCTGCGCTTCTTCCCGAAAGCTGCCGTCCGGCTGGCTGATGAAAAGCAGATTCGGCGTGCCGTTCGTCGCTCTGAACCACGAATCCGGCGTAACCTGTCCGTAACGATTATAAGAAGTTACATAAACGTCGAGCCGCCCGTCGCCGTTGACATCGCCCGCAACCGCCGAAAAACCAATCGCGTCCTTTGCCACGCCGCTCTCCAAAGATACGTCGTCGAATTCGAGTTTGCCGGTTTGCTTAAATTTATTTTCCAGCAAAATCTGCTGACCGACGACGGAAATAAAAACATCTTCGTCGCCGTCGTTGTCGTAATCGAAAATGAGCGGCGCAGTTCCGGCAGCCGTAATTTTCACGCCCGCTTCTTCGGACGCGTCGCGGAAACCGCCTTTGCCGTCGTTCAGATATAAATAATTGCGGTTCGCGCTCGTAACGAACAAATCAATCGAGCCGTCGTTGTTAAAATCGCCCGCCGCCGCGCCGTGCCAGACGAAACCGCTGTTTTCCGGCGTTCCGAAGCCGGGCAAAGTCGCGCCGACACCGGCGGGAACGGCGACTTCGGAAAACAAATCCTTTTCGGCAACCATCGAATCAAAACTGATTAAATCGAACGAATCGAATTGCCAGTGTTTATTTTTATCGGCGCGAACATTCGCCCGGAAACTTCCGCGCGCCCATTCGCGCTTGCCTTCCAAATCGCGCCCGACGACGTAGAAAGCAACACGCGCGCGTCCGGTCGCGCCCACTGCGGCAGTCGGCTGTTCCGCGCCCGCGACGGATTTTGCGGAATCGTCGAAATTGGCTTCTTTGACTTTGAATCGAGCGTCTTCAATTTCCGAAAAATGCTCTAAAAATTCCGACCAGCCATTAAGAAACGTCTTGCCCGAAATTTTATTCGAGGCATTTGCCCGGACATTTTCCTTCGTTTCCCAATTGTGCAAGCCGACCCATTTGATTTGATTTTTAACCGCCGCCGGACGCGACGGAAAAGGCTTGGCGATGATTTCGGCGGGGAAAAATTCACCCATCAGCCGCAAATCCCGGTCTCGCGCGTCAACCGAAAGTTCGAGCAAATCATTTGCCAGGGACTCGGACAATTCTTCGACCGTTTCCAGACGATTGCGGTCAACCGCCGCCGTTTTATCGTTTGGCGGCGCGCTTTTGTCGTTCTGTCCGTAAATTTTATGTGAACCGACGAAAACGACTAATAAAATCAGCGTCGTTATTAAAGCGGTTCGGTCTGCACAAAATCGGTAAAAACTTGAATAATTCATTTTCGTGCTTTGCCGTCAAACGACCGTTATCAAAATGGAATTTGTATTAACTGCGATTTTTCCCATTATCCGCCGTTTCTTTATAATTAAATTTTGTTTTCGATACTGTCGGAGATTGCTCTGATGAAAAAATTTTATCACAAAACTTTTGTCCGCTACAACGACAAAGCATTGCCGCAGCGGATGAAATCATTTCAAATACGCGGATTTCAACATCGAAATTATCTACCGAAATATAATTACTACGACGATTTCTTTCCGAACATATCGAGTCCGACCGCGGCGACCAGAATCGAGCCTTTGATAATGTCCTGCATATAATCTCTGACATTTAAGAGCGACATTCCGTTGTCGAGACTCGCCATTATCAGCGCGCCCAGACACGCGCCGAAAATCGTGCCGCGCCCGCCCATCAGGGAAGCGCCGCCGATAACACACGCCGCAATCGCGTCGAGTTCCTTTAAAGCTCCCGCATCCGGCGCGGCGCTCCCGACACGCGCCGTGAAAATTAAAGCCGCCACGCCGGTCAGCGCGCCCAGAAGCACGAAAACCTTTACGATATTTTGTTTGTTGTTGATGCCCGACAATCGTGCCGCGTCCGGGTTGCCGCCGATGGCGTAAAGGTAACGCCCGAACGTCGTAAAATTGGTGATAAAAACTCCCAGAAGCGCGACGGCGAGAAGAATTAAAACCGGAATCGGAATGCCCGCGTAGGAATTCATCACGTAGATAAAAATTATTATCGCGGCGACCGGCGGAATCGATTTTAACATCTCGCCCGCGTAATTTGCTTCGCCGAGTTCGTAGGTTTTCTGCGTCCGGGCGCGGCGAAACGCGACGAATAAGACAAACAAAACGCCCGCGCCCGCCAGAATCCAGCCTAACTGCGGCGAAATATAACTTTGCCCGATTGATTTAAAAGTTGCGTCGGCAATCGGAACAGTCTCCGATTTGGTAATCGCTTTGACCGCGCCGCGCCACGCCAGAAGTCCGCCCAGGGTTACGATAAACGCCGGAATGTTGAGATAAGCCGTTAAAGCTCCCTGCGCCAGCCCGATAAGGCTGCCGATTATAATCGCCGACAGCAGCGCCGCCGGCAAACCGAATTCCCAGCGCGCCAGCGCGATGGCGGCGACCGCGCCCGCAAAACCCAGAACCGAGCCGACCGACAAATCAATCTGTCCGGCGATAATCACCATCAGCATTCCGACGGCGATAATTCCCGTTACGGAAGTTTGCAGCATCAGGTTCGATAAGTTGCGCGGAGTTAAAAAAATCGAGCCGGTCGCCCAGTGAAAATATACCCAGATTAAGGCGAGCGAGGCAATCATCGTATAAGCCCGCAGAGACGGAGTTTGTATTTTGAAAATGTTTTCTTTTGTTTCGCTCATTTTTATTTATTTTTTCACCGCAGAGGCGCGGAGTTCACGCGGAGTTCGCGGAGATTATTCATTAAAATTTAAGACCCTTCGACGTATTCCGTGTTTTAACACGGCGACGTTAAAATTTATCAAAAGCCCGATTTTCCAACCGCCGAGTTTCAAATAAGTAATCAATTGCGCTTCGTGAACCGGAGCTAAAGATTCGACCGATTTAATCTCGATAACTACTGAATCGGCAGCCAAAATATCTAACCGATAGCCGCATTCAAGTTCCAAACCTTTATATTCCAACCGCAAAGGTTTTTCGCGTTCAAGCGGGATACCTCTCAAACTCAACTCTTTGCACAAACATTCCTGATACGCCGATTCGAGCAGTCCGGGACCGAGATTGCGATGAACTTCGATTGCCGCCCCGATGAGAGCATCCGTAATTTTGTTCAACCCCAAATCAAACATCTTCTCCGCGTCCCTCAGCATCTTCACTCCGCGCCTCTGCGGTAAAAAAGTCAAACATTACCCGTCGCCGCCGCCATTACTTTTTCCGGCGTAACGTCGGTGCGCGTAAATTCGCCGGTCGATTTTCCTTCGTGCAGAACCAGAATTCTATCCGAAAGTCCGATGATTTCCGGCAATTCACTCGAAACCATCACGATTGCCAGACCTTCTTTTGCCAGCGCGTTAATATTGGCGTAGATTTCCTGTTTCGCGCCGACATCGATTCCGCGCGTCGGCTCGTCGAGAAATAAAACTTTCGGTTTGGTTAAAAGCCATTTTCCAAGAACGACTTTTTGCTGATTTCCGCCTGAAAGCGTTCCGGCTGCGGTAAGCGGCGAATTGGCTTTGACGTGCAAATCGGTCATCGATTTTCTCGCCGCGACCGATTCGCGTGCGCGATTGGTTAGAAACGCGCCGCCGATTTGTTTGAGTCCGGCAAGCGTCATATTGTCGAGAATCGTCTGGTCTAAAATCAAGCCGAAACGCTTGCGGTCTTCGGTTACGAAACCGATGCCGTTTTTGATGGCTTCCGCCGGAGAATTTATCGAAACCGGTTTGCCTTCGACGTATATTTCGCCCGATTTTCGTCCCGTGTGCGCTCCGAAAATCGACATCAAAAGCTCGCTTCGTCCCGCGCCCATAAGACCGGAAATTCCCAGAACTTCGCCGCGCCGGACGCTGAACGAAATATTATCGACCAGCAGCTTATCGGTGTCGGCATCATACGCCGTTAAATTTTTGATTTCCAGAGCCGTCTCGCCGAATTCGTGGCTGCTCGCCGGAAAAATATCGCCGACCTCGCGCCCGACCATCAACGCGATGACTTTTTCAATCGTTAAATCCTTCGCATTCTGCGTTCCGACCGTGCGCCCGTCGCGGAGAACGCTGATTCTGTCGGACATCGCAAAAACTTCGCCGAGTTTGTGCGAAATATAAATCATTCCGACGCCGCGCGCTTTTAAGGCGCGCAGAATATCGAACAAAGTTTCGACTTCTGATTCGGTCAGCGCGGCGGTCGGCTCGTCGAGAACTAAAATTTTCGCGTTCTGCGATAAGGCTTTGGCGATTTCGACCAGCTGCTGCGAGCCGATGCCCAGATTTTTGACCGGCGTTTTCGGATTTATCGGCAGATTCAAATCCTTCAAAAGTTTCCCCGCTCGTTTGTAAAGCTCCGTCCAGTTGATTACGCCGAATTTGGACGGCTCGCGTCCCAGAAAAATATTTTCGGCTACGGTCAATTCCTTAATCAAGGAAAGCTCCTGAAAGATAATGGCGATTCCGGCATTTTCGCCATCGCGGACGGTTTTAAATTGTTTGACTTCGCCGCCGATAACAATATCGCCTCCGTATGTCCCTGCCGGATAAACGCCCGACAAAACTTTCATCAGAGTTGATTTTCCCGCGCCGTTCTCGCCGACGAGCGAATGAAATTCACCCGCGAAAAGGTCGAGCGTTACGCCGTCCAAAGCCTTTACGCCGGGAAATTCTTTGGTAATCGAACGCATTTCAAGAATAGGAGTCATAAAAGTTTTGATTGTTTGCCGAACGAGCTTAAATTTCTAAATCGTCCGACAAAAATAAATCGAATCTATCGGGCGGATTAAAAAAATTGCCGGAATTTACCGCTTACGTAATTGAAACCGACGTGAATTTATCGGTTAAAATCAAGCTAATCGCGCCCATTAACGTCGGGTAACTGCCGAGCGTCGAGGGAATAATTTTGACTATCGGATAACCCTGACAAGTCGCCGATTCAGCGCCCGCCATCACGTCTTCGATAATCAGCGACCACGCCCGAATAATCGCGCCGGTAACGATGGCGACTTCCGGCGACAAACCCTGAAACAAATTAGCGATGCCGACGCCGATATAATGCGCCGTTTCTTTTAACGCCGCCCGCGCTTTTTCGTCATCTTCGAGCGCCAGATTAATCAATTCGGTAAAACTTATTTTGCCCGCGCCGTTTGGTTTTTTCAGCAGTTTGACGTAACGCGCGACGGCGGAACGCTCCGACGCAAAGGCTTCCCAGCAGTTATATTTGCCAGCCGCGCAGGCGACGGGCGCGTCCGCGCCGATTGTCATATGTCCGAATTCACCGGCGATTCCGCCTTTTCCGCGATAAATCTGCCCGTCGAAAACGATTCCCGTCCCGATTCCTTTATTGATAAATACAAGAACAAAATCGCGCACCTGTGTGATTTCCGGGCGACCGAACCAGAGTTCGGCGAGCGCGGCGGCGTTGGCGTCGTTGTCGATTTTAACGGGCAATCCGGTAGCGATTTTTAATCTTTCGGCAATCGCCGGTTCGCGCCAATTCAAATGCGGAACAAGCAAAACCTTGCCGCCGCGCGGTTCGACCATCGCCGGAACGCTGACGCCGATGCCTTCTATCGAACCGCCGTTTTTACCGACAAAATAACCGACGGATTTGATGATGCGGGCAATCGTTTTTTCAAAGTCCTTATCGGTCGCAAATTCTTCCTGTTCGAGAATTCGACCGGCTAAATCGCTTGCGGCGACAATCGTTCGCTGCTTTCCTAAATCGACGCCGACGGCAACGGCGTCCGCCGTCCGCAAGGATAACAATTGCGGCGGTCGTCCGCCCGAAGATTCGCCTTCGATTTCTTCGATTAACCCGATGCTTTTCAATTCTTCGACAATAAGCGACACGGTTGACCGCTGCAAAGCCGTAACGCGTGCGATTTCCGCCCGCGAAATCGGGCTTTTCTCGCGGATATGATTAAGTATGATTTGGCGGTTAATATCACGAATCGTACTCGACCGCGCCACATTCGCGCTTTTTAGGTTTATTCGTTTGACCATATTAATTATGATTATCGAAAATTTCCAAATTCGGTAAAACTTACAAAAGTATATTCCAATATCTTCTTTCGTAAAGCGCGAACTTAAAAATAATCAAATCCGAAAACCTTCAATAAAACGCTCGCCTTCTCAACACCCGCTCAATCGCCGCGTATTTGTAAAAACCAATCCGCAGCTTTATCTTTCCGCCTGCGCGCCCGCCAATGAAAAAACCAGCGGCGCGTTCCAGTTTATGGCTTTGCAGGTTTATTTTCCCGATTTTTTCGCCGAAAATTTCAAAGAGCGTAAAATCGGCGCACAAAACCGACAATAAAACGACGTATTTCATAAAGAATAATCCGAATCAAAAGGCATCAAGCGGCGAGTGAAATACAAAAAAGATTTTACCGCAGAGGCGCAGAGGTCGCGCGGAGAAACGCAGAGAAAAAATCCGCGGCACTCTGCGAAATCTCTGCGTCTCTGCGGTAAAATCGCCCGTATTTCATTCGACTGAGAATCCTTCTAAAATTCTTTCACCGCCGATAAACGCGCACAGCGCCGTCGTGATAAGCGTTTTCGATGTCGTTCGTATAATACTGCAATTCCTGATTTCCCCAGCCCGCGCCGCCGATTTCCGCCGTCCATTTCGTCGAATCGACGGGAGAATTTGCAGCCTTGTTGAACTCATCTTTAAAGGCGAGCTTGCGATAAATAACCTGTGCCTGCGCCAACGCCGTATCGCAAAACAAGCACGCGAAAGATAAAAACACAATCGAGATTACCGGCAATTTTCTGCTCGTAAATTTTCTTTGCTCAAGCCGAAAAAGCGGGAATTAATTTCAAACAAACCGGCGTCGGAACTTGCGCCGCGTTTCCGGTCGAAGCGAGCTTTCCGCTTTTTTCGTCAATCCGAAAAACGACAATCGAATCCGAATTTTGATTTGCCGCGAGCAGAAATTTTCCGGTCGGGTCAATCGCAAAATTACGCGGCGTTTTGCCCTGTGTCGGTGTATGTTCAATAAAATCGAGCTTGCCGGTTTGCGCGTCAATTTTATAAGAAACGATGCTGTCGTGTCCGCGATTCGAGCCGTAAAGAAATTTTCCGTTCGGCGAAACGTGAATGTCGGCGCACGTATTCTCGCCCGAATATCCGGCGGGCAAAGTCGGCACGGTTTGAATTTCTTTCAGCGTTCCGCGTGTCGCGTCAAAATCAAGTAATGTAACGCTCGAATCGAGTTCGTTGATGACAAAGGCGAATTTTCCGTTTTGATGAAACGCGAAATGTCTCGGACCCGCGCCCGCTTTCGTTTGATAAAAGGCTTGCGCCGCGTTCGGTTTCAACTTGCCGGTTTTTTTGTCGAATTCGTAAATAAAAATTTTATCGACGCCCAAATCGCAAAGGTATGCGAAGCGATTTTTGCCGTCGAGATTTATCGAATGCGCGTGCGCCGATTCCTGCCGTTCTTTATTCGCGCCCGCGCCGCTGTTTTGCTTTAAATCAATTGACGCGCCGATTTTTCCGTCCGTTTGAATCGGAAAAGACGAAACATTGCCGCCGGCATAATTGGCGACTAAAACGAATTTTTCATTGTCCGAAACGGTAACGAAACACGGCGCGCCGCCCAAACTCGGCTGTTTATTGAGAAATTTCAAGTCGCCGGTTTTCCGGTCAATCGCAAACGCGCTGACCGCGCCGCTTTTTTTGCCCGCGTATTCGACGGTTTCGTTGACGGCGTAAAGATATTTTTTATCTTTATCAATCGCCAGGAAAGACGGCTCGACGACGTTTTTAACCGTTTCATACGGCTTTAATTCGCCGGACGCGAGATTCAACTTGTAAATGTAAATTCCTTCGCTTTTACTCTTGCCCGAAGTGTAAGTTCCGATATAAACCAGCATTTCCTTTGCCTTTTTGTCGCCCGACGCCTGCCCGAAAATCGAACCGGAAGACATCAAAACCGTCGTTCCGGCGGCAAATTTCAAAAAATCGCGCCGCGTGTAATCGTTATTATTATTAGACCGCATAATTATTATTAGACCGCATAAGTTTAAAAAGAATTTAAATAGGCTTCTTTCGCCAGCGCCAGCGCTCCGCAAACTCCGCTTTCGCCCGCTTTTCGCCGTCGAGCGTTTCGAGCGCGACGGCGATTTTTGTTCCGCCGATGTCTATTCCGGCAATAACTTCGTTTATTCGTTTGGGCAAAGCGTTAAATTTAACTGTTGTAACTTATGTGTAAAAAATTCGATTCGCAACTATTTCTTCGGCGCTGCGCCCGGAAAAGCGATTTTTCTGATTCGCTAGCGTCTTTCCGTCGGCGAAACGCCTTTGAGATTGTTATTCGTCTGAGCGAAACTTTGTTGCAGTAGCGTGCAAAAGGTTTCGGCGAGCAGCGCGATATTTAATAAAAAAGCTGTAACTTTCATTTGATTTTGAATGTCCTTTAGAAAAGTCGGGATTGGAAAACTTTCGAGTATTCTATTTTATTCGCTCTGATACTGCAAGCAAATTAAATTAGGTCTGCTAGCAATCGGGAGCTTCCCAATTTCCCGATTCGGCAGCGCGAAAGACGGCTTCGATGACCGACATATTTTTTACCGAATCTTCGAGAGAAATCGGCTGTTCCGTATTTTCGAGTATGGCTTGCGAAAACAAATCGCCTTGAATCGTATATTGATTGGCGGCGGGAATTTCGATTGTTTCAGTGTTTTTGCCGTATAAATCCGAGCCGTCGTCAATAAAAATTCGTGTTGCGGTTTCCGGCGGAATATTAAACGGAATTTCGACTTCGACGCGCCCGTTCGCGCCGAAAAACTGCATTCGCTGATACGGCACAAGCTGCGTGCCGCACGTAAAAGTCGATTGGCACGACGGAAAATCGAGAATCGCCGACGTTAATTTATCAATGCCGGAAACAGAATCGCGCTCAATCAGCGCCGAAACTCTGCGCGGTTCTTCGCCCGTAATAAAACGCGAAATGTTGATGCAGTAACAGCCGATGTCGTAAAGCGCGCCGCCGCCGGTTTCCGTGTTATTGCGAATATTGCCCGCGTCGTCGTTGAAATAACTGAAAAATCCGTTTATTGTTTGCAGCTTCCCGATACGATTTTCTTTAATCAAACCGCGCGCGGCGAGCCATTGCGGATGCGTCCGAACCATAAACGCTTCCTGAATTTTCACATTCGTGCGCCTCCGCGTTTCGACTAGTTTTCTCGCTTCTTCCGCCGTCAGCGCAATCGGTTTTTCGCACAAAACGTGCTTTCCGGCTTCGGCGGCTTTCGTCGTCCATTCGACGTGCAGATTATTCGGCAAAGGATTGTAAATCGCGTCAATTTCCCGGTCGGCGAGCAGTTCTTCGTAAGAGCCGTAAAATTTCGGAATCTTCAAATCATCGGCGGCTTGTTTCGCTTTTTCCAAATTTCTCGACGCAATCGCCGCGACTTCGCAAAACGCGCCCGCTTTCATTGCCGGAATCACTTTTTTAACCGCGATATTTGCCGCGCCCAAAACGCCCCAGCGGATTTTTTTAGACATAATTTCCGTCGCCGCGAATCGAAATCTTTAAAGGTGAAAAAGTTTCGTTTTTCAAAGTCGAGCTTTTCACTTTTTTTAATTTCCGTTCGCCGTCGTCCTTCGCGCTTCCGCGTCGAGAAGCGCGCTCAGTTTGATGATTTTTTCCAAATCAAGTTTGGCTTTTTCGGAAACCGCCGCGTCAACCATTCTCAAATTCCGGAACATCGGACTCGTCGCGAAACTGCTGATTGCGTTATCCAAATCGACGATTAAATCCCGAACGCTTTTCGCCGGTTTCATTTCTTTTTTCGTCTTTTCCTCTTTCTTTATTTCCTTTTTCGCATCAGGATTTTCAATCCCTGGCGCGGGAAACAGATTTGAATTCAGCGCCCGTCCTTGGCGCGGAGTTTTCGCAGAGAAACGCCGCGAAAATACAAAAGCCCGGCGAAACTCCGCGTCTTTTCTCCGCGCCTCGGCGGTGAAAAATCATAACCGGCAGCTTAGGTTAATTTAGCTGAATGCTTCAAGATATTTGACGCCCGCGCCGGTGTTGAAAATTACGACGGTTTCGTTTTCCGCAACCAGATTCCGCTCAACCATTTTTCGCAGAGCGGGCAGACACGCCGCGCCTTCGGGAGCGCAGAATAAACCTTCAGCCGCGCCAATTTCGCCGGTTGCGGCTATCAATTCTTCGTCCGTTACGGCGACGGCTGTGCCGTTCGATTTGCGCAAAGCGTCGAGAATCAGAAAATCGCCGATTGCCTTCGGAACTCTCAAACCCGACGCGACGGTTTCGGCGTTAGGAAATTCGGCGGCGAACGTCTCGCCTTCGTGAAACGCTTTGACAATCGGCGCGCAGCCGACCGATTGAACCGAAACCATTCGCGGGCGTTTTGAGTCAATCAAATTCATCGCTTCCATCTCGTCAAACGCCTTCCACATTCCGATTAAACCCGTTCCGCCGCCGGTCGGATATAAAATAACATCCGGCAAATTCCAATCAAACTGCTCGGCAAGCTCGTAACCCATCGTTTTTTTGCCTTCGACGCGATACGGCTCTTTTAATGTCGAAACGTCAAACCAGCCTTCGGCGTCCTTGCGGTCAGCAACGATTTTTCCGCAGTCGGTTATCAAACCGTCAACCAGAGTTACATTCGCGCCCGTCTGCTCGCATTCGACGATATTGGCTCGCGGCGTATCTCGCGGCATAAAAATAAACGTCTCCATTCCGGCGCGTGAAGCGTAAGCCGAGAGCGCGCCCGCCGCATTTCCAGCCGACGGCGCGGCAACTTTTCGCACGCCCAGCTCTTTCGCCATCGAAACCGCCGCCGACATTCCGCGCGCCTTAAAGCTCTGTGTCGGATTTGTCGATTCGTCTTTGATAAATAGATTTAATTTGATTGGAAGCGTTTCAGCCAATCGATTTGCCGGCAAAAGCGGCGTCCAGCCTTCGCCGAAACTGACGATGTTTTCCGCGTTTTCAACCGGCAGAACTTCGCGGTAGCGCCACAAATCGGACGCGCGCGTCTTCAAAGATTCTTTCGTCAAAGTTTGCGCCGCTCGTTCCAAATCATATCGAACCAGCAGCGGTTTTCCGCATTCGACGCACAGATTATGCAGTTTATTCGCCTCGTAAGTCTTATGACAATTGGCGCATTCGAGATGTATTACGTTCATAGACTGAAAGATTAGCGAAAAATAAAAGATTTAGCCACGAACAAACGCGAAAATTCACGAAAGGAAAGAATAAAGGAGTGAAAAAGTTTAATTGACGAAAGACGGTCAAAGCCTTTCACCTTTTCACTTTTTATACTTTTCTTTTGTTCGTGTCTTTTCGTGTTTGTTCGCGGCTGAATCTTCATTTTTTTAATAAAGATTTGAGTGCCGCGTAGACATTATCGGTCATAATCTTTTCACCTTCGGCGTTCGGGTGAATGTTGTCGGCTTGATTTAATTTCGGATTGAGCGCGACGCCTTCGAGCATAAACGGCATAAACGGAAGTTTATATTGATTTGCCAAATCGGGAAAAACAGAAACGTATTCGCGCTGATACTGCGCGCCCATCGTCGGCGGCGCGAGCATTCCGCACAGCAGAACCTGTATATTTTTCGCCTTTGCTTTTTCGATAATTTTGCTCAGGTTCTGTTTCATTTTCGCCACCGGCAAACCGCGAAGCAAATCGTTCGCGCCGAGTTCGAGGACTAGAATCTGCGCGTTTTCCTGCTCCAAAACCCAATCGACGCGCTCTAAACCGCCAATCGAGGTTTCGCCCGAAACGCCCGCGTTTATTACCTCGTAATCAAAACCGTCGGCTTTCAACCGCTGCTGAAGCAGATACGGATACGATTCCTTTTCCGTCAAACCGAAGCCCGCCGTCAAACTGTCGCCGAACGCGATAATTTTCGGTTTATCCGAAACCGGCGGCGGCATCGCGGCGGTTTTCGCCGATTTTTTATTCGCCTGCGTCTCGGCTGAAGAAGTCGCCGCCGCGCCGCCGCACGCCGAAAATAAAACGGTTAGAGAAATGAAACTTAAAACTGCTGCCGTCCGAATAAAATAAAACATAATATTGATATAAATAAGCTGAAATTTTTGCTTTCTCTGAGATGCGATTTTCGCCGAACTTGTTCGCAGGTTTTTGAACGGCTATCATTGATTTTCACATCTAAACCAAATATAAACCAAACGGTTGTCTAATTTCGAGATGAGCAGAGAAACAAATTGGCGCGAATACGACGAAGGCTTTTCAATCGGGACGAGCGGCTCGGATGTCGGCGTAATCGTCCGCGACGAAGAACACGCGGGCGGCGCGCGCATAACTTTGGAAGAAGACGGCAGCTTCGCGCCGTTTTCGATAACCTGCGGCATTTACGGCTGGATGTTTCACACGCGCTATTTTTCCGACGAAGCGGAAGCGAATGAGGAATTTGAACGAATGAAGGTTGATTTGGACGAAATTCTGCAAACGATTCCGGCGGACGAAGACGACGAAGATGCGCGCGCCGCCGTTTCCGAACAATTAAGCGAGTTTGTCGAAAAATATCCGTAAATATTTATGATTGAATTAAAAAACGTATCGAAAATCGTCCGCTCCGGCACGGAAGATTTGACGATTCTCGACGATGTTTCCTTTGCGATTCCCGACGGGCAATTTGTCGCCGTAACGGGCGCTTCGGGCAGCGGAAAATCGACGCTATTAGGTTTAATCGCCGGACTCGACGCGCCGAGTTCGGGCGATATTTTAATCGACGACCGGAGCGTTACGACGATGAGCGAAGACGCGCTGGCGACTTTACGAAGCGAGAAAATCGGATTTATTTTCCAGTCATTCCATTTAATTCCGAGTTTGACAGCGTTTGAAAACGTCCTGATTCCGATGGAAATTCTCGGATTAAAAGACGCCAAAAATCGCGCCGGAAAACTTCTCGAATCAGTCGAATTAACCAATCGCGGGCATCACTACCCGACCGAATTATCCGGCGGCGAACAGCAAAGAATCGCCATTGCCCGCGCCTTCGCCAACAGCCCGAAAATCCTGCTTGCTGACGAACCGACCGGAAATTTAGATTCGCGCAACGGCTCGCACATATTCGATTTAATGACCGAACTGCACCGCCGAAACAACGTAACTTTGGTTCTGGTAACGCACGACCAAACTCTTGCCGATAAAGCGCAGCGGCAAATTATCCTGAAAGACGGGCAGGTTGTCGAAGACAATCTTAAAAAAAATTTATAAATAAGGAAACTTTTCCGCCGGATTGCCGATAACTTGTTTGTCAGATACAAATTTTTGCGAGGTCAGACAGATGGGAAAAATCGGCAATGTTTCCGCCGCTCAAAATCACGCGCCGGCGGGCGGCAAAGTTTCGGACAATTCCGGCGATAACACTCTTTACAAAGAAAAGCTCGTCTTTTCGGCGTCCGAATTGGGTTTAAACGGCAAGCGTCCGGCGACGATTGTTTTAACCGAGAGACAAGTCGAGACGAAAATCTTTCAAAAATACGGCTTCAATCCGAACAACCGTGTGCAGAACGAACTGCTCAAACTGCGCTTCGACACGAAAAAAAGCCCGTTCGAGGAAATAGATTGGGGAAAAGGTCAGTTCGCCGCCCGACTAACTTCAGGCGGTCAATACGAAATCACCGTCAACCTGCGCGAAAAAACGCTCGAAGCTCTTTCGGGACGCCTTATAAACGCTCCGGCGACTTCCCGCACGACCGCAATCGCCGACCCGAACGCTGCGACCGCTTCGCGCATCGGCATCAACTCGGCTGATTACCGACGCCTGCAAATCGAAAATAAATTAAGTCCGTCGCTCGAAGGCTTAACCGCCGAGCAAAAGGAATTAGTCGCCGATTTAACTCAAGTCGGCTTGTCAGTCATCGGCATTTTCGACCCAACCGGCATCGCCGACGGCGCGGACGCGGTAATCTCTCTGGGACGCGGCGATTATTGGGGCGCAGGCATCTCGGCTTTAGGAATTATTCCGTATTTGGGCGATTTAGCGAAAATCGGGAAACTACCGAAACTATTGAAAGTTGTCGAGAACGTCGTTTCGATGGCGAAAGCGGATGCGCGATTTGCCAAAGTCGTTACGCCGTTGCTCAAAGGATTGAAAAATGCGATTGATAATCTGCCGATACATAAATTGCCGAACTGGGCGAAAGAACCGATTGAAAAGTTAAGCTCGAAGATAGACGAGTTTTTCGGCATCCGAAAGATCACCAAACCGGCATTAACGCCTGGTGGACAAAAAGCCGTAACGCTTGATACTTTGAAGCACATTTTTCACGGTGAAGTAAAAACCGGAAGGAACGGAGCGCGGAGGTCAGTCGGATTTCATTATGAAGGCGCGGAAATGCAAGCTATGAAAGGAACAAAACCAGCTACTATCACCAGACAACCGGATGCAAATGGAATTTATGAAGCGGTAGTTGATATTGAGGGAACGAGAAAAAGACTTCCTTCATCCTTTTTTCCCAAGAATTGGACAAAAAACGATGTTGTCAATGCTGTCAACGACGCTTATACTAATGGAAAAAGTGTTGCTGGAAAACCGGCAAATTATATTGAAGGAAAATCATCTTCGGGCGTTTGGGTTGGTATGTATTTAAATCCAGGTAAAACTATTGCGACTGCGTTTCCTTTGTATGGAAGATAAAATTATGAGAGTTGAATACAAATCCGTAAATAAAGTTTTCAGACCAAGAGTTATAATGGAAAATTCTCCGCAAGCAGAAGTTCTAAACTGTTTTTTAGAAGATGCAGAAAATTCCCCAACAATATATCTCGACTTAATCAGAAGGGCTGAAAACGGAGAGGAAATATTGGGAAGCTCATCAAATCAAGTTGGCGTCGATTTTTATCCTGACCGAATTTCAATTGAACATTTATGGTCAGACGATGAAAATGGCGAACCTCTTTACACGGAAATTTCTTTGTCAGAAGCAAAAAAATTACTTCAAAATCTACAATCGGCAAAAACCAGCCTGAAGTAAAAATTCAATTATTTAGCGAGCCTTAAGACGAGAAGCGCTTCTCGTCTTTTTATTTTGAGTAGAACATTTATTGGGCGCAGGAATTTCGGCTTTGGGAATCATTCCGTATTTAGGCGATTTAGCGAAAATCGGAAAACTGCCGAAATTTTTGAAGGTTATCGAAAAAACTGTCGAAATGGCAAAAGCCGACGGCAGATTTGCAAAAATTGTCGAACCACTTTTGAGCAAGCTCAAAGGCGCGCTCGATAATCTGCCGATACACAAATTGCCCGATTGGGCGAAGAAGCCGATTGAATCTTTGAAGAATAAGGTTGATGAGTTTTTTGCGGCGAGAAAAACCGGCAAACTCTCTATTGAAGCCGGCAGAACGCTTTCCGCATCCGAACAAAAAATTGCCGACAAACTTATCGCCGAAGGAAAACACGTCAAAGCGCGAGTTGAAAGCACGGTCAAAGGCGTGAAAAATCCTGATTTTGAAGTTGACGGAGTAATAACCGAGTTTAAACACGTTTCCGACCTCAAAGGCGTTGATGCGGAAAAACTTTCCAAAGGACTTTCGGGCAGAATTCTGGACGGTGCGAGTCAAGCCAAACATATTATTCTAGATGTCGCCGACCAGCCCGGAATGAGCAGAGAGATTACTGAAAGAGCGGTTGCAAGAGCATATGGGCGGCTTCGGCAACTCGGAAGCGACGCTGTGACACAGGTTAGAATTATCGGAAAAGATTTTGATGTTACAATCCCATTTACAATTTCAAAATAATGTGAGGTAAAAATGGCAACAAAAGAAGAAATTGCAATCGAGATGGAAAATCGAATAAAAGCGGATGTCAAATATTTTAACAGCGCGTTGCCCGAACGATATGCTTTAGCTTGGCACGGCTACTTGGCTGGCATTTTTGAATGGGGTCTAATTGACATTCCTCTTTACGACCGCTTGCTTAATTTACTTCCTGAAATTTCTGTTCCTAATCCTATTCTGGAAATATTCGAGGGAAGACCCGACGAAGATTGAGTCAAGCCAAACATATTATTCTGGATGTCGCAGACCAGCCCGGAATGAGCAAAGAGATTGCTGAACTTGGAATCAAGAGAGCTTTTGGACGGCTGAAACAGCTTGACACCGACAAAGTTGAAAACGTCAGGATTATTGGAAAAGATTTCGATACAACGGTTACATTCGTCAAATGAGAGCAAGGGGAGAATTACAGCGATGACAAAACAAGAACTAGCGGAAATGATTGAAATACGAATCAAATCAGATATAAGACATTTTCAAGGCGAACTGCCGGAAAGGTATGCTTTAGCTTGGCACGGATACGTTGCCGGAGTTTTCGAGTGCGGCGGGGCTTGATGTTTCTTTATACAGTCATCTCGTTGATTTATTACCCAAAATTGAAAATCCGAACCCGATTCTGGAAATTTTTGAAGGACGCGACGATGATTGATTTTAAACTAATGAATTTTTAAATGAAAAAGGCGAAGTGATTCATTTCGCCTTTTTCATTTAAAAGGGATATTTCGGCACTCGGCATTATTCCTTATTTGGGCGACTTGGCGAAAATCGGGAAATTGTCGAAGCTAGCGAAGACTAATGCAAAGTTTGCCAAAATCGTTATGCCGCTTTTGAGCAAACTCAAGAACATTATTAAGAAAATCACAATAAAAAAACTACTTTAACCGGCGGAAAAAAGTGTCGAGTCAAAAAATTAGGTAAGATTGATAGGAAGCCGTATTTGTGGTTTCCTGTTTTTATGGGTTTTGTCTTTAATTTGACTTTGCGCGAAATTCGCTCGTCGTGGCGGCGTCTGCTTTTTTTCTTTCTGTGCATCGCCGTCGGCGTCGGCTCGGTTGTCGCTTTGCGCTCGCTGATTCAGAATTTGAGTCAGTCAGTCGGCGGCGACGCGCGCGCGCTGATGACTGCCGATTTTGAAATCAGCTCGACAAATGATTTTTCGCCGACCGACATCGAGAAAATCGAAGCGGTTATTAGTAAATCAAACATTATTGAAGCCAGAAACGAAGCGATAACCGCATCGGCGATGGCGCGACCGGCGAATCGAGAAAGCGAAGGCTTGCAGTTTGTCGAACTCAAAGGCATCGAGCCGCCGTTTCCGCTCGTCGGAAATTTTACTTTAACCGGCGGCAAGCCGTTTGACTTTAAACTTCTCGAAAAGCGCGGCGCAATCGTTCCGCCGGTTCTGCTGGAAAAATTAAACGTCAAAGTCGGCGATAAAATCCGCATCGGCGAATCCGATTTCGAGATTCGCGCAACTTTTGACGAAGAACCAGGCGGCACCAGCGGTTTCCGGCTCGGCGCGCGAGTCTTTATCGAAAAAAAAGCGTTCGACGAAGCCGGAATCACGCGCAATAACGGTAGAATCAGGCGCAGAATTCTTTACCGAACGTCGGAGAATCCGACCGAGCTTGTCAAAAATTTGCGCGAAGCCGTTAAAGGCACGACAATCGGCGTGCAATCCTACCGCGAAACGCAGGAAAATCTGAGCGAGCAGTTCGAGCGGACGGAAAATTATTTGTCTCTGACCGGCTTGCTGATTTTAGTTTTGGGCGGCGTCGGCGTCTGGAACGTGGCGCGTGTTTTTGTCGAGCAAAAGCGCAAATCCGTCGCCGTTCTAAAATGTCTGGGCGCGAGCGGCACGCGCATTATCACGGTTTATCTGCTGCAAATTTTAACGCTCGGATTCTTGGGAAGCCTTTTCGGAATCGTTTTAGCGCAAGCATTTTTATGGTTTGCCGAATGGCGTTTCGGCGCGGTTTTGCCCGAAGCGATGAGTTACGCGGTTCATTTATCGACGGCTTTGCAGGGCATTCTTTTGGGCGTTTTGATTTCGCTTTTATTTTCCGGTTTGCCGCTTTTGCAGGTTCGCACCATTAAACCGAATCTTCTGCTGCGCGATGAAACGGGCGAAAAATTGCGGCGACTCGATTGGACGAAAACCGTTTTCGGCGCTCTCTCGCTTGCCGGACTTCTCGGTTTGTCGGTCTGGCAAGCCGGCTCGCTGAAAGTCGGCGCGTTTTTTCTTGTCGGCTTGGGCGCGACCGCGCTTTGTTTATATTTGGCGGCAATTGTTTTAACTTTACTCTTAAAAAGAATCAAAAGTTTCGGCTCGTTTGCAATCGCGCAAGCGGTCAATTCGCTGTATCGTCCGGGCAATCAAACGCGCGTAATCCTTTTGGCAGTCGGTTTGGGCGCGTTCGTCGTTCTCGGAGTTCAATCTTTGCAGTCGAATCTCGTTCGGGAATTCGACTTTACGCGCAGCCAGAAACTGCCGAGTATGTTTTTTATCGACATCCAAAAAAGTCAGATTGAACAATTAAAAAATATAGTTTTGGCGGCAAGCGGCGAAGCGGTGCAGGTTGTTCCGACGATTCGCGCCCGAATCGCGTTCGTCAACGGCAGCGCGTTCGACTTTCAGCAGCGCGAAGTTCGCCAGCAGCAAGGCGTCATCGGACGCGAATTTGCCGTAACGTATCGTCCGAATCTTGACGAAAACGAAACAATTGTTTCCGGTAACTGGTGGAATGAAAATGATTCCGCCGACGCGCCGCAAGTGTCGGTTGAAGAAGGAATGAGCAAAACGCTCGCGGTTGCCGTCGGCGATTCGATAACTTTCGACATTTCGGGCAGGAAAATCACCGCCGAAGTCGCCAGCATCAGAAAGCTCGATTTGCGAAACACGCGCACGGCTTTCGTCTTCGTTTTTCGTCCCGGCGTTCTGGAAAAAGCGCCGCAGACTTTCGTCGCCACCGTTCTGAAAAAAATTTCCGAAGTCGAACGCGCCAAACTTCAACGTCAAATCGTCGATGAATTTCCGAACGTCCAGATTTTCGACGTTGCCGATATTGTCGCGGCAGTCCAGAAACTCATCAACAATTTCGTTTTAGCGATTTCATTTGTCGGCAGCTTCGTGATTTTAAGCGGAATGCTGATTTTAATCGGCTCAATCGCGCTGACCAAATCGCAGAGAATCTACGAAAACGCGATTTTGAAAACCTTAGGAACGCGCCGCAAAACTTTAGCCGCGATTCTGTTTGCCGAATACGGGCTTCTCGGACTTCTGGCGGGAATTATCGGCGCGGGTTTTGCGGTTGTTTTATCTTTTGCCGTCTCGGTTTATATTTTCAAGATTGATTGGGAATTCGATTACGGCTTAACATTGCTCGGCATTTTAATCACAACGCTGCTCGTAATGATTGTCGGCGCAATCGCCAGTTTCGACGTGCTTTTCAAAAAGCCGCTGGCGACTTTGCGTTCTCAGTAAAACCAAAGTTAATAGTCGATAATTAAACAGAGAATTAACAGGGATTAAGAGGATGGACAGAGATAAATACAAATGATTTTTGGAAATTTTTTTATCCTCTAAATCCTCTAAATACCTGTTAATTCTTTTTTCTGTAAATCTTTGTTTATCCGTGTTCATCTGTGGTTAAATTCTCTTCTTCATTCTTATCAAACACATTAAACCATTGAGGCTCAATATTTTGCAGAATTTCGCAATCGCAATACGCGCCGTTTTCATTTAGCCAGCTCATAAACTTCGGCATATCAAGCCGGTTTTCCATCAAAAACTGCATCGTAAACTTTAAATCGTGTTCGCAATCGTTTTTTTGCAGCCGCACGTCGAGATAATCGAATAAATCTTCGATTCGTTCTCTGCCGACCGGTAGATTTCCGATAAACCGCTCGCGCTCGCTGCCGCTTAAGTTAGTCCAATTTTCAAGCTGTCGTTTTTTTATTAAAGGCATATATTTTCTCTTTTCTTTATAAAATTATATTCAACTCGACGCAAATTCTTCCGCCTGCGCGTCGCGCAAACCTTCTTCGAGTTCTTTCTGTTTCAAACCTTCGCGCCCGTCGTATCGAATAAATTTCGGAATCAGCAGCGAAACCGCGACAGTTCCGACGACGCATAAAATTCCGCCGGAAACAATCGAAGTCCGCAGGCTGAAAAGGCTGGCGACGATTCCGGCTTCGGCGTCGCCTAATTTCGGTCCCGACGTGTAGCTAATCATCTCAAGACCGGCGAGACGCCCGCGCAGATGATTCGGGATTGTCTGATTCCAGATAACAAACCGGAAAAGCGCGCTGACCATATCGAATGCGCCCGCCAGAGCGAGAAAAAACAAAGCGGCGTAGAGATTCGTCGCAAACCCGAAAAAAATAATCGAAACGCCCCAGAGCGCGGCGGCAATGGCGACGAACAAGCCGTGCCGGTTGATTTTTTTCGTCCAGCCGCTCGTCAAAGTCGCAAAGAGCGCGCCGACCGACGGCGCGGCGTAGAAAAAACCGACAGTTCCGGCGGTAAACTGCGCGGCGATTGCGGGGAAAAGCGCGCTCGGCATACCGAAAAACATCGCGTTCATATCAATCAGATACGTTCCCAGAATTTCCTTGCGCCGCCACGCGTATTGCACGCCTTCGACGACGGTTTTTAAGCTCGGACGGTTTTCGTTCTGCTTCGGCGCGGGAACGGATTGAATCAAAAAAACCGCCGTCAATGAAGCGATGAAAGTTACTAAATCAATCGAATACGCGACGCTTGCGCCGAACGCCGCTAAAATTATTCCGGCAATCGACGGACCTAAAATCGTCGTTACGTTCCAGCGAACCGAATTAAGCGCGCCGACCGCCGCGAGCAAGTCGGGCGGTATGATTTTCTGCATCATCGATTCAAACGAAGGACGCTGCAAAGCGGAAAGTCCGGCGTGAAACGCGGCGCAGACGAACAAAACCCAAATCCGCGGGCGCGGCTGAAACGCGTTTAAAACCAAAGCCGTCGTAACTAAAGTCTGCCCGATTTCCGTCAGCCGCAGCATTCGCCGCTTGTCGATAAAATCGGCATACGCGCCGCCGACGAAGGCGAAAAATAAGATAAAAACAAACTCGAACGCGCTCAGCAGTCCGACCATTACAGTCGATTGCGTAAGTTGATAAACCTGCACCGGCAGAACGACGAAACTCATTGCCGTGCCGAATGCGGAAATCAACTGCCCGAAAAAAAGCAGACGATAATCGCGCGAGATTTTGAGCGGCGTGATGTCTATAAACATAAAATAACCTTTGAATATTGATTTTGACCGAATACCCAAAGGTTCAGAATAATGAATATTTGTCGAACGGATTATTCCGCAATCATCTCTTTCGCGTATTGAATGGCTTTTTCTAAATTAGTAACTTTTCCGTCCAACTGCAACTCATAAACGGCTTTGAGAATTTCGCCGAATTCGGGCGACGGTTTCAAGCCGAGTTCGATTAAATGCCGTCCGAGCAGAAACGGCGGCGGCGCGCTTTCCTCGACGCTCAACTCTCTGGCGCGTTCGATAAACCATTCCTGCGCTATGGCGTCAAACCATTTCTCCGGCGGCAGCCAATCGGGATTTCTGCCCAGCGTGTCGGCGCGGGCGACGCGGTAAAGCAAATCCGGCTCGACCTTTCGCGCCAAACGTCGAAACGCGCCGTCGCCCAGATTTTCGCGCTGGTTGTAAAACATTCCCGGCAGCAGATGATACCGAACGAGCTGGACGATTTGCCCGCGAACGTCGTAACCGTCCAGAGTAAAGATTCCGAGTTTGTCCAAAAAAGAAATCGTCGGCGCGACTCCGGCTTCGTCGTGCGCGTGCGAACGCCATTTGCCGTCGAAAAATTTCGTCGTTGCCGGTTTTCCGAAATCGTGGCACAACGCGCCGAGCATCACGGTTACCTTTTTCGCGCAACTCAAATCGTCAATTAATTTACGGGCTTCGTCGACGACCATAAGCGTATGCACGTCAACATTTCCCTCTGGATGCCATTCGGCTTGCTGCGGCACGCCGACGAGCGCGTCCATTTCGGGAAACAATTGTTTGACCGCGCTCAAATCATAAAGCCGCTGCAAACCGATTGAAGGTTTTTCGGATTTCAATAATAATTTTTCAAGCTCGCCCCAAATGCGTTCTTTCGGCAAATCGGTTAAATCAATCGAGCGGCAAAGCTCAACGGTTTCGGCTTCGATTTCAAATTCAAAACGAGCGGCAAATTGCGCCGCTCGCAAAACTCTTAACGAATCTTCGGCGAAGGTTTCACGTGAAACAAAGCGCAGAATTTTCTTTTCGATGTCTTCGCGTCCGCCGTATAGGTCAACGATTTCGCCGCTCAAAGCGTCCCGCATAATCGCGTTGACGGTAAAATCGCGCCGTTTTGCGGCTTCGGCAAACGACATTTGCGCGTCGCCTTCGACGACGAAACCTTTATGCCCGCGCCCGACCTTTTTTTCGCGGCGAGGAAGCGAAACATCCAAATCGTTTCCCAATTTATAAACCGTGAACGCTTCGCCGACGGCATCGACTTTGCCGAAAGTTTCAAGGATTTCCCTTAATTTCTGCGGCTCGACGCCGTATACTTCGACATCGAAATCCTTCGGCTTGACGTTCATCAAAGAGTCGCGCACGCAGCCGCCGACGAGCATCGTGCGACCGCCGTTTTGGTTGATAACTTCAGCAAGTTTAATGATTTTGTCGGGAATGTTTTTCATAAAAAACGGGCGCAGACAAACCGTCGCCCGTATATTCAATTTCGCGTTTTCAAATTAACTCAAACGCTTTTGCAGATATTTCTTCAAGTCCGAAATTTTAACTCTCTCCTGTTCCCAAGTGTCTCTGTCTCTTACCGTTACGTGGTTATCTTCGAGCGATTCGTGGTCAACCGTTACGCAGAACGGCGTGCCGATTTCGTCCTGGCGCGCATACAATTTTCCGATGCCGCCCGTGTCGTCGTAAACGGTTCGCATCGCGGGCAAAAGCTGTTTCTTCAAATCTTTCGTCAGCGCGACGATTTCCGGTTTGTTTTTGGCGAGCGGCAGAACGGCGACTTTTATCGGCGCGAGTTCCGGTTTTAATTTTAAAATAACGCGCGTCTCGCCTTTGTCGTTCGTTTTTTCGGTGTAGGCGTCCATTAAAATTGCCAGCAAAGTTCGATTGACGCCGACCGCCGGTTCGATGACGTAAGGATAAAACCGCTGTTTCGTCGCTTCGTCAAAGTATGATAAATCTTCCGTTGAATCGGAATTGACGCGCTTGCCTTCGGCGTCTTCCGGCTTTTTCGAGTGCGCTTTTAAGTCGAAATCTTTTCTGTTTGCGATTCCCATTAGCTCGTCAAACTGCTTTGTTTCGTCGTCTCGTTCAGGGAAAAAGCGATACAAAATATCGACCGTGCGCTCGGCGTAATGCGCGAGTTCTTTGGCGGTTTGTTCATACAATTTCAAATTTTCGGCGGAAATTCCTAGACTGTAAAACCATTGTTGAAACGCGTCGATAAATTCCTGCTGAATGCGCGGCGCGTCTTCCGGTCGGCAGAAATATTCCATTTCCATCTGCTCGAATTCGCGTGTGCGGAAAATAAAATTTCCCGGCGTAACTTCGTTGCGAAACGCTTTGCCGATTTGCGCGATGCCGAACGGCAGTTTGCGGCGCGAAGTGTCGAGAACGTTTTTGAAATTGATGAAAATTCCCTGCGCCGTCTCCGGTCGAAGATAGGCGAGCGCCGTTTCGTCTTCGTCCGACGACGCCGCGCCGACCGTCGTTTTGAACATCAAATTAAACGGACGCGGTTCGGTCAAATCAAGTGAACCGCAATTCGGACACGGAAATTTTTTCGCTCTTATTAAATCTTCAACCGGCGTATTCTCAAACTCTCTCTGCTGTTCGGCGTCGCCGGAAATTTTCGGGTATTCGAGTTTGTCGGCGCGAAATCTTGATTGGCAATTGCGGCAATCAACCAGCGGGTCGCTGAAAGTCGTTTCGTGTCCCGAATATTTCCAGACCAGACGGTTTTGAATAATCGAAGAATCCAAGCCTTCGATGTCGTCGCGTTCGTGAACCAGCCAGCGCCACCACGATTTTTTGACGTTATTGGCAAGCTCGACGCCGAGCGAGCCGTAATCCCAACTGCTGCCCAAGCCGCCGTAAATGTCGGACGCGGGAAAAACAAAGCCGCGACGTTTTGATAAATTGACGATTGTTTCGATATTCGGTGCTGCCATATTTCGATTTTAGATTTTGGATATTGGATTTGCCGTAAATCAAGCGCTTCCTTTATTCGTCTGCTTTTTAAAGTTTAAAGTGAACATTCTACATTTACGGTTGATATTTAACAATTACCGAAAATAAAAAAGAGAAGAGAAAACTTCGCGTCTCCTCTCCTCTTTTTCCGATTTTGGCTGCGGCTCTTTTTTTACTGCGGCACGGGCGGCATCGCTCCGGGCGGCACAATATAAATTTCGTAAGAAGTTCTGGGGCGCGTTCCCCATTTGACTATCTGGATACGGCGCGGGTCGATGCCGCGTGTTCTGACCAGATAATCGAGCGTTCGTTTACCGAGCTTGTCGGCGTTGTTGACTCTGCTCAGTTTATCCGTTCCCTGATACAAAATAATGTAAAGCTGTGAATCAGGGCTGTTTTGCAGCGAGATGGTGCAGTTGTCGAAACGCGCCTTGTCGTCGTCGAACGACTGCGACTCGAAAATATCACAGCGAAGCGGCTGCGGCAATTCCGGCTGTTTATCGACGTTGGTTACTACTTCATTTTTCTGCTGGCACGTCGCGCCGTAAACGTCGTCGGTTACGTCGAGCGTCGCCGTTATCGGCTGTCCGCCCAGACCTTTTGAATCGACCGTAATGGTCGGCGTTCCCAAACCGCTCGTGATGACTGCCGTTTCCGGCGTAACCGTCCAGCGATAATTAACCGGAATCGAATCGTTGGTTACCATATTCTGCGAAGTAAAAGTTATCAAATCGTTTTCCAGAACTCTGTCCGGCGCGTCGACGCGAATGTTGTATGGACAGGCGCGCGTCGTCGTCTCTTCGATAACTTTCAGACAGACACAATTTCTTTCGTTTCTTCGTATCTCGATCGGCATCAGCTTTTTCTGCCCGTTCGGACCTTCGATTTCGAGCTGGTGCGTGCCGGGCGCGAGATAAAACTCCGCCGCCATCGCCACTCCGCTCATACCGACAACCTGCCCGTCGATTTTAATCGTCATCGCCATCGGCGCGGTTTTCACCGTCAAAGTTCCGGTATTTTTCGGCTGCCTGTTTTTCTTGTCTTTGGTGTCGGCAAAAGCCGTCGTCATTCCCAAACTCAGGACAAGCCCAATTACAAATAAAAAATTGAATTTGATGTGTCGCATCTTTTTAACCTCAAAACTCCAGATTCACAAAGCGATTATTTTTATATCAGCCTTTGCTTTTTCTATGATTTATTCAAAAAACCGTTACAAACATTTCGCCGGTCGAAACCATTTCAGGCAGATGTTCGCCTATTCTTGATTTTTTTCCTTATCCTTCTTACCCAATTTCTTGCGAGCCGCCATTCCGATGCTCGCCAGTCCGGTTCCGAAAAGAAGTATCGTCATCGGTTCAGGCACGGGTTCGGGCGGAGTCGGGGTAACTATCGGAGTAATGGTTGGAGAAACACTCGGCGTTACGGTCGGCGTTACGGTCGGGGACGGTGTTTCGTTTGTCGGTATGGTCGGCGTCGGCGTCGGCGTTTTATTTCCTCTCGGAATCAGGAAAAGAAGCGGAATCGCGCCCAAGCCGAGAAGCGCGAATTTCGGAAAACCGCCTCTCGTCTCGACTACCGGATTGGCGCAGTCGCAAACTTCGTCCTGCACAATTTCCGTCGTCGTCGTCGTAATTACGCGGTCATCGTCCTGCCGCGGCGCGGGAGCGCCGACTTTATTTTTATCGTCTTTGTCGTCGCCGTCCGTGTCGATGTCGTCGCTCGCCAGACGAAGCTGCGAAAAAGCGGCGGTGCTTGCCTTTCCCGGTTTTGCGTTGATAATCTGCCGAATCTGCTCAAGTTTGACGGGCGCGGCGACAGCCGGCAGCGAAATCGTCAAAATCGAAAAAAGCGCAGCGGCTGATAAAATTAATCTGAATTGTAAATTTCTCATCTCTTTAACCTAAACGCATTTATTTGCCGTGTCGGAAAACACAGTGCCGCAAGTTCTTTTAACTTGTATTTGTAAAGTTTTAGGAATTGTTGGCAAACTATATCAAAAAATCAATCTAAATGCACCATTTTTTTTAATTCTTCGCTTTAATTATTAACCGAAAGATTTTTATCGCTTGCCGTTCAACCTCAAATCAGTCGCAATGCGCCGCTGTTTCCAGAATTTGTTTAAACTTTTCTTTCTGTTTTGGTTTCAGTAAATAAGCGTCTTAAATTATTTCCAATCTATAACCGGTTAAAAATTTAATTATCCGAAATAAGTAAGCGCGATTGAAAATCTGTGTCTTCAATCGCGCTTACTTATTTTTTAGTCTTCAAAACCATTACTGCCGGTCGCCGTTTTCTTCGGCAGCCGTTCCGCCTTCTTCCTGCAAAACGGATTTGCGGGAAAGTTTTATTTTATTGCCTTCCTTGCCGATACATTTGACCATTACCTGCTGACCTTCTTTCAGTTCGTCGCGCACGTCGCGGATTCTTCTGTCGGAAATTTCCGAGATGTGCAGAAGTCCGTCAACGCCCGGAAAGATTTCGACGAACGCGCCAAAGTCAACGATGCGGTTGACCGTTCCGAGATACGTTTCGCCGATTTCGGCTTCGGCTGTCAGAGCGCGAATACGGTCGAGCGCCGCTTGCCCGGCTTCGCCGTCGGCGGTTGCGATATTTATCGTTCCGTCGTCGGACACGTCGATTTTCGCGCCCGTTTCTTCCGTAATCGAGCGAATCATCTTGCCGCCCGGTCCGATTATGTCGCGGATTTTATCAGGATTGATTTTAATGGTGATAATGCGCGGCGCGTACTGCGAAATTTCCTCGCGCGGCGCTTCAATCGCCTGTTTCATAATTTCGAGAATATGCAGACGACCTTTTCTGGCTTGTTCAAGCGCTTCGGATAAAATCTGCGCGTTGATGCCGCCGATTTTTATGTCCATCTGCAAAGCCGTAATGCCTTCGGTCGTTCCCGTAACTTTGAAATCCATATCGCCGTAATGGTCTTCAGCACCGGCGATGTCCGACAAAATCGCGTAACGATTGCCTTCCATCACCAAGCCCATCGCCACGCCCGCGACCGAGCGTTTAAGCGGAACGCCCGCGTCGAGCAAGCTCAGACAGCCGCCGCAGACCGACGCCATCGAACTCGAACCGTTTGATTCGGTAATGTCGGAGACGATTCTAATCGTGTATGGAAATTCACTTTCATCCGGCATCACCGCTTCGAGCGCGCGGCGCGCCAGATTTCCGTGTCCGACTTCGCGGCGGCTCGTAAAACCGACGCGTCCGGTTTCGCCGACTGAATACGGCGGGAAATTATAATGCAGCAGAAAGCGTTTTTTCAGCTCGCCTTTTTCCAAATCGTCGATAAACTGCTCGTCCATCTTCGTTCCTAAAGTCGAAGTTACAATCGCCTGCGTTTCGCCGCGCGTAAAGAGCGCCGAGCCGTGAACTCTGGGCAGCCAGCCGACTTCGCACGAAATCGGGCGAATTTCCGAAAATCTTCGTCCGTCCGGTCTCCGTCGATTGCCGAGCATATCTTCGCGGAAGATTTTTTCCTTCAAATGTCCGAAAACCTTTCCCGCCATCTGGCGTTTGTCCGATTCTTCAGCCGGATAGCTTTCGACGATTTCTTTTTTGAGCGCATCGACGGCGGCGTAGCTCGAAATTTTGTCTTTGCCCGTCGTGTCGAGCGCGTCGCGCAAGCGGTCGGTGTAAGATTTTTCGACTTCGCCGAGAATCGTTTCGTCCAACTGTGGCACGGTAAATTCACGCTTTCCGATGCCGAGCGCTTTGCCCAATTCTATCTGCCACAAACACAGGCGTTTTACTTCCTTGTGCGCCAGCATCAGCGCTTCGACCATTATTTTTTCTTCGACTTCGCGCGCTTCGGCTTCGACCATCACAATCGCTTCTTCGGTTCCGGCGACGATTAAGTTCAATTCCGATTCGCGTCTTTCTTCAAAAGTCGGGTTGATAATGTATTTTCCGTCAATCAAACCGACGCGAACGCCCGCAATCGGATTTACAAACGGAATATCGGACAAATAAAGAGCGCACGACGCGCCCGTAATGGCGATAACGTCCGGGTCGTTTTCGCTGTCGGACGAGATGACCGTGCCGACAATCTGCGTTTCAAATTTGTAGCCTTCCGGGAAAAGCGGTCTGATAGGTCGGTCAATCAATCTACAGGTTAAAGTTTCCTTTTCATTCGGACGACCTTCGCGGCGAAAATAATTTCCCGGAATGCGTCCCGCCGAATAACTCGATTCGCGGTATTCGACCGTCAGCGGAAAAAAGTCGAGTCCTTCTTTCGCCGTTCGGGCGCTGACGGCGGTTACGAGCAGCATCGTCTCTCCGTAGCTGATAACCACCGAACCGTCGGCTTGTTTGGCGACTTTGCCGGTTTCAACCGACAATTCCTGGTCGCCCAGTTTTATTGTTTCCTTCAAATATTTTTTTTGTGACATATTTTCCTCACTCGTTAGTAGTAATTGGTTTAATCGTAAATAGAAAGTGATTTTTTAACTTAAATTTCCCGATACAATAGTCGTTCCTGATTTTATATTTACGATTTCAAAACAAAAGGCGACAGATGCTGTGCCGTGAAGCCATCCTGCCGCCTTTGGAATATTTAATTTTTGGAAAGTTCTCTTTTGACCCGGGTTTTACGCTGTCACGTTCAGCAGCCGAAGGCAAATTCTTCGAGAGAACCGATTTGTTAATGACTCGAAGCCGTCAGGTTTGAGTTTATAGAGTTTATAGAGTAAAAGAAATTCCTTCAACTCTATAAACTTTAAGAACTTTATAAACTCTCGAAACTATCTTCTCAATCCGAGTTTTTGAATAATCGTGTGATATTCCCCGATGTCGCGGCGTTTGAGATAATCGAGCAGTTTGCGGCGGCTCGAAACCATTTTCAAAAGCCCGCGCCGTGAATGATTGTCTTTTTTGTGAACCTTGAAATGCTCGGTCAGTTCGTTGATGCGCTGTGTCAAAAGCGCGATTTGCACCTGCGACGAACCCGTGTCGCCGTCGTGCGTTTTGTAATCGGTAACTATCGTTTCTTTCAGTTCTTTCGGTGTTGCCATAACTTGAAAATGATTTCTCCTTGCTCGCAGTCGTAACCGCAAAATTTATTTATTTGTAAATGCTAAACGCTAAACGCTAAATAATCAATCGAAACTTTAATATTTTTCTTTTTATTTTTGACTTTCAGTTATCTGAAATTCTTCCATAAACTTGGTCGAAAAATTTCCCTTTTGAAAATTCTCGTCGTTCATTATTTTGATATGCAGCGGAATCGTCGTCTTGATGCCTTCGACGACCATCATTTCGAGTGCGCGCCGCATTCTGGAGATGGCGACATCGCGCGTTCTGGCGTGAACGATTAATTTCGCAATCATCGAATCGTAAAAAGGCGGCACGACGTAACCCGGATAAACCGCCGTATCGACGCGAACGCCCGGACCGCCCGGAATATTAAAAGCCGTAATTTTGCCCGGCGACGGCGTAAATTTCACCGGGTCTTCGGCGTTGATGCGGCATTCGATAGCGTGTCCGACAATCTGCAAATCGCTCTGCTCATAACCTAATTCATCGCCTTCGGCAATACGGATTTGATTTCGCACAATGTCGGCGAGCGTTACCATTTCCGTTACCGGATGCTCGACCTGTATGCGCGTGTTCATTTCCATAAAATAAAATGAACCGTCTTCGTCGAGCAGAAACTCAAAAGTTCCGGCATTTGAATAACCGATTTCCTTACAGGCTTTAACCGCGACCGCGCCCATCGCGTCTCGCTGTTCCGGCGTAATGACGGGCGACGGCGCTTCTTCCAGCAATTTTTGATGGCGGCGCTGAATCGTGCATTCGCGCTCGCCTAAATGAATACAGTTGCCGTATTCGTCGGCTAAAACCTGAATCTCGATATGGCGCGGGCGTTCGATATATTTTTCGATATAAACGCTGCCGTTCTTAAATGCCGCGAGCGCTTCGGTCTGCGCGGTTTCGAGATTCGTCTCCAAATCTTCTTCACGGCGCACAATTCGCATACCGCGCCCGCCGCCGCCTGCCGCCGCTTTAATAATTACGGGAAAACCGATTTCCTTTGCAAGTCTTATAGCTTCTTCGGCGCTTTCAATCGGTTCGGGACTTCCGGGCAGAATCGGAACTCCGGCAGCTTTCATCGTCCGTCTGGCTTCGACTTTATCGCCCATCATTCCGATAATTTCGGGGCGCGGACCGATAAATTTGATATTGCAGTCTTCGCAAATCTGCGCAAAAGTTTCCGATTCGGCAAGAAAACCGTAACCCGGATGAATCGCATCGACATTGGTGATTTCCGCCGCGCTGATGATTGCCGGAATATTAAGGTAACTTTGCGAAGAAGGAGCAGCGCCGATGCAAACCGCTTCGTCCGCGTAGCGAACGTGCAGCGCGTCTTTGTCGGCGGTCGAATGCACGGCGACGGTTCTGATGCCGAGTTCCTTGCACGTCCAGATTATCCGGCACGCAATTTCGCCGCGATTGGCGATTAAAATTTTGCGAAATTCTCGCTTTTTCATTTAGAAAATTTTTAGCCACGAACAGACACGAAAGAACACGAAATTTCTTTATTTTTGTTCGTGCTGTTTTGTGTTTGTTCGTGGCTCAAACTTTTACTTCTTTATACCGAAAAGCGGCTGACCGTATTCGACCGGCTGACCGTTTTCGACGTAAATTTTAACAACTTCGCCCGAAACTTCGGCTTGAATTTCGTTCATCAGCTTCATCGCTTCGACGATGCAAACCGTTGTTTCCGCCGATACGACGCTTCCTTCCTTCACATAAGGCTCTTTATCGGGCGCGGGCGAACTGTAAAAAGTGCCGACAATTGGCGAAGTGATTTTGTGCAGATTGTCTTCGGCGACGGTGTTTTCGGTCGAAATCGATTCGGTTTGATTCGATGTCGAAGCCACAGTGCTTGATGCTGAGACCGACGGCGCATTTTGAAACGGCATCTGCGCCGCTTGAATATACTGCGGAGCGGGATTTCTGCTCAGACGAATACGAATTTTTTCGTTCTCGAATTCAAAATCCGTAAAGCCGTGTTCTTCAATCAAATTTGCAAGCTCGCGAATTTCGGCTATGTTAAGCGAAGATTCCGAAGCGGACTGAGTTTTTTGCCCGACGCGATTTTTTTTATCGTCGTCGGAAGCAGTCTGCTCTTTGCTTTTTTTTGATGTCGAAACCGGGTTTTCACTCATTTTGCGTTCCTCGTTTTATCTGCTATTTCGCTGCCGTCGCCGCCAGTTCGCGCGCGCTGTCAACCAACTCGATAACCGCCATTTCCGCGTTGTCGCCGCTTCTGCGTCCGAGTTTTACAATGCGCGTGTAGCCGCCGTTGCGGTCTTTGTAACGAGTTCCGAGTTCGCCGAAAAGACGCTGAACGGCTTTGACGCCCGCCGTTCTTTCAATCGCTTCTTTCGGCGCTCCCTTAGCACCGCGAAAACGGCTCTGCTCGTTTTTGAAATTGCGGTTTCCGGCGTGGAAAAAGCGTGTCGCCTGGCGGCGAAGATGAACTTTTTGAACCGCCGCGTCATCGCCCGTCAGATTTTCGGCGCGTCTGGCTAAAGTAATAACTTTCTCGACAAACGGGCGAAGTTCTTTTGCTTTTGAAATCGTCGTAATAATATATTCTTTATCCGCGATAATTAACGAAGTCGCCAGGTTGCGAAGCAGCGAAATACGATGCTCGGTGGTTCTTCCCAATTTTCGATGTGCTTTTAAGTGTCTCATTTTTATAAAATGATGAATGATGAATGATGAATGATGAATTTATTTTTATTCATCATTCACCATTCATCATTCATCGTTACTGAATTTAATCTAAGTTTCGTTCGCCCGAACCCGGAATCGGATTGCCCTGCTCGTCAAAATCCATACCGAAATCTAGTCCCATTCCGTGCAACAAATCCTTGATTTCCGTCAAAGATTTTTTGCCGAAGTTTTTCGTGTGCAGCATTTCGTGTTCGCTGCGGCGAATCAAATCGCGAATCGAGCGAATGTCGGCGTTTTTCAAACAATTGTAGGAACGAACCGACAATTCGAGTTCGTCAACCGGACGGTCGAGCAAATCGTTGCGCAGAAGCGGCGGACGCGCGATGTCTTCGTATTTGAATTCGTCTTCTTCTTCTTCAAAATTAACGAAAATCGACATATGGTCTTTGACCAGTTTTGCCGCCAGACCGATAGAATCTTCCGGTTTGACCGAGCCGTCCGTCCAAACTTCGATTATCAATTTATCGAATTCGGTGTTTGAACCCTGCCGCGTGTTATCGACGGTATAATTTACTTTTTTAATCGGCGTATGCACCGAATCAATCGGAATATAGCCGACGGATAAATCTTCGTCGTTATTAAATTCGGCGGAAACATAGCCGCGCCCGCTCTTTAAGCGCATTTCGATATTTATTTCGCCGTTGGCGCTGATTGTCGCCAGATGAATCGTTTTATCGAGAATCTCAACATCGCCGTCCGCTTCGATGTCCGCGCTGGTAACTTCGCCCGCGCCGCTTTTGCTGACAGTCAAAGTTTTCGAGCCGCCGCCGTGCAGTTTGAAAGGAATCTGCTTGACATTCAAAATCACGTCAGTAGCGTCTTCGACAACGCCTTTGATAGATGAAAATTCGTGTTCGACGCCTTCGATTTTGACGGCGGTTACGGCTGCGCCTTCAATAGAAGACAAAAGCGCTCGTCTGAGTGAATTACCGATTGTCGTGCCGAATCCGCGCTCGAACGGCTGCGCGAAAAACTTTCCGTATCTCTCGGTTAAAGTTTCCGATTCGACATTCAGGCGATTGGGCATTTGAAAATCCGTCCATTGATTATTTTGTGTCATATTCTTTTTTAAAAGTTTGCAGAGTTTGCAGAAAGTTGCAGAGTTGCAGAGTTTTTGTTTTTAACTCTACAACTCTGCAACTTTCTGCAAACCCGGTGAACTATTTACTGTAAAGCTCGACGATTAGCTGTTCGTTAATATTTGCGTCAACATCCTGACGCGTCGGCAGCGCCGCGACGGTAATGCTCAAATCTTCGCCGCCCTGCGAAATCCAGGTTGGGCGTCCGCGTCCGACGGCTGTCTGCCACGCGCCTTCGACGTGAACGTTTTTAATGCTTTTTTCCACTACGACGACGACATCACCGATTTTCACCTGAAAAGAAGGAATATCGACTTTGCGACCGTTGACCTCGATGTGTCCGTGATTGACAAGCTGCCGCGCCTGTCTGCGGGAAGTCGAAAATCCTCCGCGATAGACGACGTTATCAAGCCGTCGTTCAAGCATAAACAGCAGGTTTTCGCCCGTAATGCCTTTTTGACGTGAAGCCTTTTCAAAATAATTTCTGAACTGTTTTTCGAGTATGAAGTAAATGCGCTTGACCTTTTGTTTCTCGCGCAATTGCTGACCGTAGCCGGCAAGAACTTTGCGCCGCGCCGTCGCGCCGTGCATTCCCGGCGGCTGTGTGCCGCGTTTTTCAATCGTGCAGTTTGACTTAAAGCATTTATCGCCTTTAAGAAATAATTTTCCACCTTCGCGGCGGCACAGACGGCACACCGCATCTCTATATCTAGCCATATTATTTTATTGTCGCTTCCTGACGAAAATGATTTTGGATTTCAGATTTTTGGATTTCAGATTGTCTTAATCTAAAACTCGTAAAATCAAAATCGGCTTTTCATTTTGCCGGAAAAGTTTACAGGCAATTACAAATCGCCCTTCATCCTTTTGATAGTTTAATTAAAATTCAATTATCGATTTCAGACTTTCAGTCTAAAATCCAAAATTGCTACACTCTGCGGCGTTTCGGCGGACGGCATCCGTTGTGTGGAATTGGCGTCGTGTCGCGGATTGATGTAACGCGAATGCCCGAATTGTTAATTGCTCTGATTGCCGATTCGCGACCGCCGCCCGGACCTTTGACGCGAACTTCCGCTTCGCGCATTCCGACTTCCGTCGCTTTTCGAGCCGCTTCCGAAGCCGCCTGCTGAGCCGCAAACGGAGTTCCTTTACGCGAGCCGCGAAATCCGCGCGCGCCCGAAGAAGACTGCGCGATTAAATTTCCGTCGGCGTCCGTAATCGAAATCATCGTGTTGTTAAATGACGCCGCGATATGAACAATGCCGAACGGAATATTTTTTCTCTCTTTCTTGCGAAATGTTTTTTTCTTGCCTGTTGTTGCTTTAGCCATAAATTGATTAGTCCTTAGTCCTTAGTCCTTAGTCCTTAGTCAGTTGAAATCAAATGAAAATTCAATCTGCAAATGACTAAGGACTTGAGGACGAATGACAACTTATTTCTTGCCCGGTGCTTTTTTCTTGGCGACGGCGGCTTTGCGCGGACCTTTTCGGGTGCGGGCGTTGGTGCTGGTGCGCTGTCCGCGAACCGGCAGACCGCGCCGATGGCGAAGCCCGCGATAACAGCCGATGTCCATCAGACGTTTAACATCCATCTGAACGCGCTTTCTCAAATCGCCTTCGATGTTGCCCTGCGCGTCGAGAATTGCGCGAATTCTGGTTAAATCGTCTTCGCCCAATTCTTTAATTTTCATATCGAGACTAATATCCGCTTCGTTCAAAATCGCGGTTGCGCGCGACTTGCCGATGCCGTAAATATAAGTCAAACCAATCTGCGATCTTTTGTTCGGTGGTAAATCCACGCCTGCTACACGAGCCATAATTTCCTTTTATTTTGGATTTCGGATTTGAAATTTCAGACTAAATAATCAACCGCATTTCCGCATCGACCTGAAACCTGAAAATCTGAAATCTGTCTTATCCTTGTCTTTGTTTATGCTTCGGATTTTCGCAAATCACGCGCACGATTCCTTTTCTGTGAATAACTTTGCATTTTTCGCAAATCTTTTTTACTGAAGGACGAACTTTCATAATGTTTCCTCGCTTTATTTTATTCAGCGATTTCTAAAACTGCGCTTTATTTATAACGATACGTGATTCGCCCGCGACCCAAATCGTAAGGCGAAAGCTCGACTAGAACTCTGTCGCCGGGCAGAATACGAATAAAATTTTTCCGCATTTTGCCGGAAATATGCGCCAGAACCTGATGCTGGTTGTTTTCGAGCGCAACCTTAAACATCGCGTTCGGCAATGTTTCCAGAACGGTCGCCGTTACTTCTATTGCTTCTTCTTTTGACATAAATCGGAATCAAACACGGCTGAGTTGGCAAACTGCTAATGTTACAGTTTTTCGCCCTGCTTTTCAAGTTAAGCCGTAACGCTTTCTGATTTTCCGGCTTTCGCACGGTTTTTCTGTTCTTTGGTCAGTGTTAAAATTTCAGGACCGTTTTCGGTTACGGCGACCGTATGTTCGCAATGAGCGCTCGGTTTTCCGTCCAAAGTTATAACCGTCCATTTATCAGCCAGAGTTTTCGTTTCGTGCGTTCCGAGATTAAGCATCGGCTCGATAGCGAAACAATAACCGGCGCGAATCTTTTCCTTTGTTCCGGCACGTCCGTAATTGGTAATCTGCGGCGCTTCGTGCATATTGCGTCCGATACCGTGTCCGGTATAATCGCGAACGATTCCGTATCCGTAACGTTCGGCGTGCTGCTGAATCGCCCAGCTGATGTCGCCGACCCTTTTATTCGGATGACACTGCGCGATTCCTAAGTCCAGACATTCTTCGGCAACTTTTATCAACTGTTTCAAGTCGCCTCCGACTTCGCCGACCGCAACGGTCATCGCCGTATCGCCGACAAAACCGTTATAGCTCGCCGCCAAATCAATTGAAATGATGTCGCCTTCCTTCAATGGAACGGCGTTTGAAAATCCGTGAACGACCGCTTCGTTGACCGAAGCGCAGATGGCGAACGGAAAAGCAATCATACCCGCCGGTTTATAACCGATAAAGCTCGGAATCGCGCCCGCTTGCCGCATCATTTTTTCGGCGGTTTCGTTAAGCTCGATTGTCGTAATTCCCGGTCTCACCATTTCGCGCAAAGTCTCGCGTATTTCGGCAACCAGCTCGCCGGCTTCGCGCATTCTGTCCAAATCCTTCTTCGACTTTGCAATAATCATTTTCCTACCCAACAGAATTTCGGTAAAACCTCTGAAAACAGCATCGATTTTAGAGTTACCAAACACGTTTTATTTAAATCAAACTCGCGACGTTGCGGTAAATTTCTTCCAAATCGCCTTCGCCGTTCACCTTACTTAAACGTCCGGTTTTTTCATAATATTCGAGCAGCGGCTTGGTTTCTCTCTCGTAAGTCGCCAGGCGCGTCGAAACGCTTGCTTCGTTGTCGTCGGCGCGGTGCGTTAATTGCGCTTCGCGGTGAAAATCGCATTGATTATCATTTTTCGGCGGTTTTGAATAAATGTTATAAATTTCGCCGCAAACCGGACACGACCGGCGACCGGTCAGACGCTTTCTTAATTCTTCTTTCGGCACGTCAATTTCGATTGCCTGAATTACTTTTTCCTGTTCTCCGGCTAATTCTTCGAGCATTTCAGCCTGAACAGCCGTTCGCGGAAAGCCATCTAAAATATAGTTTCCCGGCTCGCGCGACGTTCTGTCTTTAACAATTTTATAAGTCAATTCGTCCGAAACCAGTTTTCCCGCCGCCATAGTCGCCTGAACTTCACGCGCCAGCGGCGTGTCCGATTTTCTCATCTCGCGAAACATATCGCCGGTAGAAATCTGCGTAATTGCGCGGCGTTCTTCTAAAAGCCGCGCCTGCGTTCCTTTTCCCGCGCCGGGCGCGCCGATTAAAACGATAATTTTATCCATAGATTGAATTACGAATTACCAATTGAAAACTGTTCTTCAATTGGTAATTCGTAATTGTCTTAGCTTCGTCTTCCGCGCAGTTGCGAACCCGAACCCAAAAAGCCTTCGTAATTCCTCATTACCAGCTGCGCTTCAATCTGGGAAATCGTATCCATTGCCACGCCGACAAGAATTAAAAGCGATGTTCCGCCGAAAAAGAATTGATAACCTAAACCCGTCGGAATCCAGCTCAAACCCGGTGTTGCCGTTAGAAAATTATCGACCGCCGTGCCGACAAAAGGCAGCCGCGCAACCTTGAAACCGCTTAAAAGCAGTTGCGGAACGAACGCGATAAACGCTAAATAAATCGCGCCGACGGTTGTCAGTCTGGTTAAAATCGTATTTAAGTAGTCTGCCGTCTGCGCGCCCGGACGAACGCCCGAAACGAAACCGCCGTGTTTGCGCAGATTATCCGACACTTCGTCGGTATTAAAAATAATCGTGATATAGAAAAATGTAAATAAAACAATCAACGCAATAAATACCAGTTCATAATACGGATCGCCGCCGTGAAACTGTTGGAAAAATCCGTAAACTCGGCTCCAGGTTGTGTCGGGCGCGTTCTGGTCAGGCGGGAACGCGGAGAAAAGCGTTTGCGGCATCGCCAGCACCGACGAAGCGAAAATCACCGGAATAACGCCGCTCATATTGATTTTCAACGGCAGACTCGTTTCCTGTCCGCGAAAAGTTTGGCTGCCGACACGCCGGCTGGCGTAGCTGATAGCGATGTTTCTACGTGCCGATTCGACGTAAACAATTAAGGCAATCAACGCTACCAGTATCACTACAAGAAAAATCACGCCTAGCGTCTGGAGCGGGTCGCCGCTTTTGACACGTTCGGAAATCTGCACGATGCCGCGCGGCAGACCGATGACGATTCCGGCGAAAATCAGCAGTGAAATTCCGTTGCCGATTCCGCGCTCGGTAATCTGTTCGCCGAGCCACATTACAAAAATCGTTCCGGTCGTCAGCGTTACGATAATCATTAGAGTAGCCGTAATATTATCGGCGATAACGCCTTCCTTTCTGAGCCAGGTAGCGACGAAAAATGTTTGCACGGCGCACATCGCAACCGTCAGATAGCGCGTCCACTGATTCATTTTCTGCCGCCCGACTTCGCCTTCTTCCGTAATTCTTTTCAGCGAAGGATAAAGCGTCGGCAGAAGCTGCATAATAATCGACGCCGTAATATACGGCGTTACGCCGAGCGCGAAAACCGAAATCGTACGAAAGTTTCCGCCGGAAAATAAATCGAGAACGCCGAGCAGCGTTCCGGCAACATTACTCCAGACCTGTTCGAGCCGCCCTTTATTAATTCCGGGCGCGGTAATATGCGCTCCCAGACGATAAACCGCCAGCAGTCCCAAGGTAAAGAGAATACGTTTTCTCAATTCCGGGACTTTGAGCATATTTTGGACGGCGGCAAAAAACTTTTCCATATTTTTCCTCTGCGTTTATTTTCAAGGTCGGAAATTTATGCGGTTAGATTTTCCGTTTTCACGTATTTTTCAATTGCAATCGCGCTTCCGCCGGCATTTTCAATTTTTTCGCGCGCGGCTTTCGTAAAACGATGGGCGGAAATTTTCAAGGCTTTCGATATTTCGCCCGTTCCCAAAATCACGAGGTCGTGCTTGGCTTTTTTAACCAGTCCGCGAGTATGCAGAATTTCCGGCGTGATTTCATCGCCGGCGTTGAAACTTTCTTCCAGTTTGGCGAGGCTGACTTCGACCCATTGTTTTTTGAAAATATTGGTAAATCCGCGTTTTGGCAAACGGCGCTGAAGCGGCATTTGTCCGCCTTCAAAACCGATTTTTGAACTGTAACCGGAACGCGATTTTTGTCCTTTATGCCCGCGTCCCGCCGTTTTGCCCAAACCCGAACCGGGTCCGCGACCGACCCGTTTCTTTTTGTGCGTCGAGCCTGTCGCCGGGCGCAGATTATTTAATGCTAATGCCATTTTAGTTTCCTCGTAAATAGTAAATCGTGAATGATAAATCGTTAATAGTTTAACTTTTGATAAAAAGTTTGGCTATCGACGAGAGACGATTCACGATTGACGAATCTTATTCAACAATTCTTAAAAGATGCGGGATTTTCGCGACGATTCCGCGCATCGACGCGTTATCCGGGCGCGTAACGATTTGGTTCATTTTGGTGATTCCCAAACTTTTAACAATCGTTTTCTGCTTTTTGGAATAACCAATCATACTTTTATAGTATTGAATTTTGATGCTTCCGCCGTTTGTTTCTTTATTTTCTTCTGCCATTGCTTTATTTGAGTTTATAGAGTTTTAGAGTTCAGAATTACAGAGTTACAGGAATTTCCTTTACTCTATAAACTCTAAGAACTCTCCAAACTCGCAACTATTTATAAAAGTTCTCCAACCTGTTTGCCGCGCAGACGAGCTACTTCCATCGGGTCTTTCATTCTCAGAAGTCCGTCGAAAGTTGCGCGAATGACGTTATGCGGGTTGTTTGAGCCTAGAATTTTTGTTCTGACGTTGTGAATACCGAGAACCTGCAAAATCGCGCGCACCGCGCCGCCGGCGATAACGCCCGTTCCGTCTTTTGCCGGTTTCAACATAACTTTTCCGGCTCCGTATTCGCCAATCATCTGATGCGGAAGCGTTCCGTCAACCAGCGGCACACGAATCAGATTTTTCTTTGCCGCTTCGATGGCTTTTTTAATCGCATTCGGAACTTCCTTCGCTTTTCCCGTTCCGAAACCGACGTGTCCGGCTTCGTCGCCGACGACCACAAGCGCGGCGAACGACATATTTTTACCGCCTTTGACGACCTTCGTAACGCGGTTGATGGAAATCAACTGGTCTTTCAAATTCAAACTATTGGCTGAGATCGGTTGTCTGTTCGTTTTCATTATATTTTTCCGTTACTTATTTCTCTTCCTGCGGTTTCTCGTCTTCCGGTTTGTTGCCGCCTAATAAATCGCCGATGACTTCGCCGACGCTTTTGATTGCCGATGAAACCGTATCGCTGATAGTTTCGCTGATGGTTTCAACAATCGAATGTTCTTCCGTAGCGGCTTCACCGTTTGAAGAAAATTCGAGCGGCGCAAATTCGCCCGAAGAATTTTCATTCTTGTTCAAACCCGATTGGCGCGTTGCATCAAGCAGAGCTTTAACCCTTCCGTGATAGACGTAGCCGCCGCGGTCGAATACAACTTGCGAAACTCCAGCCGCCAGAGCGCGTTCGGCAATTGCCTGCCCGACTTTCTGCGCCGCTTCGATATTTCCGCCGGTTGCAATATCTAAACCTTTTTCGGTTGTCGAAGCCGCCGCCAGAGTTTTGCCGTTATTATCGTCGATAACCTGCGCGTAGATGTGATTCAAACTTCTGAAAACTGCCAGACGCGGGCGTTCTTGTGTGCCGCTCACTTTTTTGCGGATGCGCGTATGGACGCCGCGGCGAATTTCTGCTTTGTTTTTGCTTGCCATAAATTTGTTAGTTATAGAAAGTTGCAGACAGTTTGCAGATATTTTGCAGATAGTTTTAACCCTGCAACTTTCTGTAACTTCGCAACTCTCAACTTATTTACCTGTTTTACCCGGTTTTAATTTGTATGTCCGGTCTGCATAACGCACACCTTTGCCTTTGTAAGCGTCCGGTTTACGCAACCGGTTTAATTCCGCCGCGACTTGACCGAGTAATTGCTTATCAATTCCGCTTAAAGTCAAAGTCAGTTGATATTGATTGACGCTTGCTTTTGCCGCTTGTCTTTCGGCTTTGGCGTCGATGCCGTCCGGCAATGGAAATTCAATCGGATGCGAATAACCGAGCGAGAAAACAATCTTCTTGCCCTGCACGTCGGCTTTATATCCGACGCCGACGACATCCATATCTCTTTTGAAGCCTTCGGTTACGCCGACAACGGCATTATTCGCCAGAGCGCGCGCCAAACCGTGCAGCGCCGACAAATCGTCGTTCGAGCGTTCGGCAACCAGCGTTCCGTCTTCCATTCTAAAATTGACGCCTTCGGGAACGGGAGTTTTCAGAATTCCTTTCGGACCTTTTACTTCCAGTTCTTTATCGCTAATCGTAACGCTTACGCCTGACGGCAGAGTAATCGGTTTTTTTCCTACACGAGACATATATTTTGTGTTCGGGATTAGGAATCAGGTTTTAGTAATAAACAAAAGTCTATCACCTATCACCTATCACCTATCACCTGTTTAATAAATTTGTGCTATAACTTCGCCGCCGATATTTTCTTTGCGGGCGCGTTTTCCGCTCATCAAACCCTGCGATGTCGAAACGATGTTTACTCCGTAGCCGCCGAGAACTCTCGGAATCTCGGTTGCGCCGACATAGACGCGGCGACCGGGACGAGAAACTCTCGATAAGTGCGTAATCGAAGAAGTTCCTTTGGCATCGTAGCGCAGGAAAATGCGAATCGCATATTTTACGCCTTCGCCTTTAGTCGAAAAGTTATTGATATAACCTTCTTCCTTCAGGATGCGCGCCACTTCCAATTTAAGTTTTGAACCGGGAATATCCACGCGCGGATGATTTGCGGCAATCGCATTGCGAATTCGCGTGAGCATATCGGCAATTGGGTCTGTCATTCTTATTAACTCCGTTAAAAATATTTCGGATTTTAGATTTTAGATTTTAGATTAAAAATTTGCTTTAATCACTAATCAAAGATTCAAAATCGAGTTTACCAACTTGATTTAACCACGCCCGGAATTTGTCCTTCCAAAGCAAGCGAGCGGAAAGCCGTTCGAGCAACCCCGAATTTGCGCAGAAAAGCGCGCGGGCGTCCCGATTGTGAACAGCGATTGCGAACCCGAATCGGGCTTGCGTCGCGCGGAAATTTTTGCAGTTTGATAACCGCTGCGTCAACTTCTTCAACCGTCGAAACCGGATTATTGATAATTTTCTTCAAATCCCTGCGGCGTTCGGCATATTGAGCAACCATTACTTTACGCTTTTCGTTTTTTACTACTTTACTAATCTTAGCCATAATATTTTAGTCATTCATTCCTTGTCGTCTGTCCTGGAGATTCAATAGTTATTTTTTAACAAATGACTATTGACAAAGGACAAATGACAAATTTTATTGTCTGAACGGCATTCCGAGCGCTTTCAAAAGAGCGTGCGACTGCTCGTCGTTTTTCGCCGTCGTTACGATGGAAATATTCATTCCGCGTGTTTTATCGACTTTGTTAAAATCAATTTCAGGAAAAATCAACTGCTCGCGGATTCCGAGCGTATAATTTCCGCGCCCGTCAAAGGCTTTGCCGGATATTCCGCGAAAATCTCGAACACGCGGTAGAGCAACCGAAATAAGACGGTCGAGAAATTCATACATTCTTTCGCCGCGCAGAGTTACCATCGCGCCGATGTTCATTCCCTGACGCAATTTAAATGACGCGATTGATTTCTTTGCTTTTGTTACAACCGGCTTTTGTCCGGTAATTACGCGAAGCTCTTCGACTGCCGTATCGAGAATTTTGGCATTAGCGATAGATTCGCCCATACCCATATTGATAACGACTTTTTCAATGCGCGGAACAGCCATCGGATTTTCGATGCCGAAATCTTTGGCAATCGCCGGTGCAATTTCGTTTTTATATTTGTCTTTTAATCTAGCCATTGTCTTGTATTTGTTTGGGACTCGCCTTTTGAATACAAACTCAAAAATTTGACTTTCCGTGCGTTTCCAAACCTTAAACCATTTTAACTTTCTTCTTCCGATTCTCTTTTGCTGCTCACACGTCTTTCCGGTTCAGCAATCAATTTTCCGCTTTTGGCGACGCGAACTTTTTTCCCGTCTTGAATTTCATACTTGATACGCGTCGGTTTTCCCGTTTCCGGGTCGATGTGCGCAACGTTCGACATATCAATCCACGATTCCTGTTCGATAATTCCGCCTTCGACGTTCATCTGCGGAACGGCTTTGCGGTGTCGTTTCATAATCATCGCGCCTTCGACCTTGACTTTACCTTTGCGCGGGTCAACGGCAATAACGGTAGCGCGAAGCGGCGTTCTTTTGCCGTTTGAATCGTAGCGGTTAAATTCTCTGCCGGAAATAAACACTACCTGGTCGCCGCGTTTTATTCTGGAGCGGATTGTTCCTTTTTTCTCTGTCTTCGGCATTTTTTAAATAACCTCCGGCGCTAAAGATACGATTTTCATAAAATTCTTCTCACGCAGTTCACGGGCGACCGGACCGAAAACACGCGTCCCGACCGGCGTTCCGTCGTCTTTAATTAATACGGCGGCGTTTTCGTCAAATCGGATATAAGTTCCGTCTTTGCGACGCACTTCTTTGCGCGTTCTGACGATAACGGCGTTGTAGACTTTACCTTTTTTTGCCGTTCCGTCCGGCGACGCTTCTTTCACGGTAACTTTAATTTTATCGCCGAGACGAGCGATTTTGCTGGTCGAACCGCCAATCGGCATAATCATTACCACGCGTTTTGCGCCTGAATTATCTGCGACCGTCAGGCTGGTCTGCATCTGAATCATATTTGTTCACTCCGTTTACAGTTTGTAGAGTTCAAGGAATGCCTTTTACTCTATAAATCTAAAAACTTTAAAAACTCTATAAACTATTTCTCTGCTTTTTGAATAATTTCAATCACACGCCAGCGTTTACGCGCCGAAAGTGGTCTGGTTTCAACGATTCTGACTTTATCGCCGATGGTCGCGCCGGTTTCATCGTGCGCCATAAATTTCGTGCGGCGTTTGATGTATTTGCGGTAGACCGGATGTTTGACAACGCGGTCAACACGGACGACAACTGTTTTCGTCATTTTGTCAGACGACACTACACCGACTTTTTCAGCGCGTTTCGACTGAGTTTTTCCTTTATCTCCGCTTTCGTCCGAAGAACCGGAAACGGCGGAAATAATAGTTGATACTGCGCCGGAAACGCTGCCGACAACAGTTTCAGTTGTCGATGAAACGGTTTCAATCACACTATCGAGAATTGAAGGTTCTTCCCGAATTGCTTCCGTATTCTCGCTGTTAGCCGCATTTTGAGTTTCGTCAGCGTTTGATTCGTTTAGAGTTGCGTCCGTTGCTTCGTTTTCGCCGGTTTCGGCAACTGTTTCGTTTGTCGTTTCGTCTTCTGTCTTCTTTCTTGGCATTTTACTTTTTCAACCTTTTTAGGCTTGAGCCTTTTCCCCTGATTCTTTTTGTGTAATCAAGGTTTGAACACGCGCCAATGTTTTTCTTTCGCGGCGAATATCATTTACCGATTCGCCGACGCCTAAAGTTTTCTTAAATTTTAAGCGGAAAAGCGATTCCTTCAAACTGTCAGCCTGTTCGCGCAATTCGTTCAAATCCATATCTCGAAGCTGTTCGAGTAATTCTTTCTTTTTCATTGTCTTAAACTACGCCTCCTTCCAAATCGGCGCGATTGACGAACTTTGTTTTGACCGGCAGTTTCTGCGCTGCCAACTGCATCGCTTCACGCGCCAGTTCTTCGGGAACTCCCTGAATTTCGTATAAAACTCGTCCCGGTCTGACAACCGCGACCCAGTGGTCGGGCGCGCCCTTGCCGCTTCCCATACGGGTTTCCGCCGGTTTTCTCGTTATCGGTTTATCGGGAAACATCCGAATCCAGATTTTTCCGCCGCGCTTGATGTGGCGCGTCATCGCGATACGAGCCGCTTCGATTTGGCGGTCGGTAATCCAGCCGGATTCTAAAGTTTTGAGTCCGAAGTCACCGAAGTTTAATTTGTCGCCGCGAGTGGCGACGCCCCTCATTCGACCTTTCATTACTCTTCGGTGCTTGACCTTTTTCGGCATTAACATAGGAAAATTCCTCTAATTATAAAAACTGTGTAAAAAAAAATATTTATCTGCGGTTAAAGTTTCCGCCCGGACGACCGCCGCCGTCTCTATCGCGCGGCGGGCGGCGACCCTGATTGCGCGCGTTTTTGTCGATTTTCACTTCCTTCATCGGGTCTGTTGTTGTTCCCCGCGCCATCGAAGCGTTCGGGTCGAGAATTTCGCCGCGATAAATCCACACTTTTACGCCGATAATTCCGAATGTCGTCAACGCTTCGGCAAATCCGTAATCGATGTCGGCGCGGAGCGTGTGAAGCGGCAGACGACCTTCGAGCGACCATTCGGTTCGGGCGATTTCCGCTCCGTTCAATCGTCCAGCCATCATAACCTTGATGCCTTCGGCGCCCATTCTTTGCGATTCTTCCATCGTCTTTTTCATTGCGCGACGAAACGCGATACGTTTCTCAAGTTGCTGCGCGATTTTTTCGGCTTGCAACTGCGCGTTTAACTCCGGCTGGCGAATTTCCTGAATCGATATAATAACTTCGCGTCCGGTTTTCCTCGACAAATCTTCCTTGAGTTTTTCGATTTCCGAACCTTTGCGTCCGATGATAATTCCCGGACGCGCCGTATAAATAATGATTTTCAAGCGATTGGCTGCTCGCTCAATGTCGATGTGCGAAACGCCCGCGCCCATAAAGCGTTTTTTCAAATCACGCTTGAGCGATAAATCTTCTCTTAAAAAAGCGGCGAAATCACGTTTTGCATACCAATGCGAGTGCCAGTCTTTGTTGTAACCGACTCGAAAGCCGTATGGATGAACTTTTTGTCCCATAACTTTATTATTAAATCCTGTTTACTGTCTTTCCAGTTCGTCGTTTATGTTAAGCTGCGCTTCGTCGGCGGGCGATGTTTCGTGCCTTTCAGCCGGAGTTTGCGAAACAACATTTTTCGCGTCTGACGCTTCCGCCGTATTTTGCGCGTTTTCGGCTTCGACGGCTTGAGTATTTTCCATCGCCGCAACCGGGTCATTCACCACGATTGTCGGCTCGACGGCTTCTTCTTTTACTTCGGCTTTTTTAATCGCCGCCGGAATTTTCTCGCCTCGTCCGCTTGCCAGCGCTTCTTTGGCTAAAAGTTTTTTACCCTTTACACGCGGCTTGTTGCTTTCTTCAACTTTCGGCACGTCGCTCGAAACCATAATCGTAATATGGCAGTAATGACGCTGTTCACGAAATGCCCGACCTTGCGGCGCGGGACGCATTCGACTGCGGTTTTTGTGCGCGCCCATATCGACAAAACAGGTTTTTACAAACAAATCGTCCGGGTCGATGGCGATATTCTGCTTCTCCGCCTGAAATGTTGCGTTGGCAATTGCCGAACGCAAAGTTTTCGCAATCGGGTCAGTCGCTCTTTTATCGGTAAACCGGAGAATCGCCAGCGCCTGCGATACGTTTCGCCCGCGAATCAAATCAATGACGAGCCGCGCTTTTCGCGGCGAACCTTTTAAATGTCTTGTTTTTGCTATCGCTTCCATAATCTTTAGTCCTTAGTCTTTAGCCCTTAGTCCTTACAGCCTGTTGAATCTTGTTTCAACTCATTTGCAATGAACTAATGACAAAGAACAAATGACGAATTTACTTTCTCTTAGCTGATTTCTCCGCTTTCGTTCCCGGATGCCCTTTGAATGTTCTGGTCGGCGAAAACTCTCCGAGCTTATGCCCGACCATATTTTCCGTTACATAGACGGGAATATGTCGCTTGCCGTTATGCACGCCGAAAGTCAATCCGACCATTTCCGGCGAAATCGTCGAGCGGCGCGACCAGGTTTTAATCGCCTGCGGTTTGTTCGCGCCTTCCGAAATACGCTTCAGAATTTTCTGAACACTCAAATCAATAAACGGACCTTTTTTTAATGAACGTGGCATATCTTTTTAAGGATGAAGGATAAAGGATAAAGGATAAATAAATCAGTGTCTGTTTAATTTCCTAAATCGTTTTCCTTACATTTTTACTTTTTCAAATCGAGATTAAAGTTTCGGTTTTTTATCCTTAATCCTTTATCCTTTACTTACTTTCTCCTTCTGTCGCGCACAATCATATTCTGCGTGCGTTTGTTGCGGCGAGTTTTATAGCCGCGCGTCGGTTGTCCCCAGGGAGTTACCGGATGGCGACCGCCGGACGTTTTGCCTTCGCCGCCACCGTGCGGATGGTCGACCGGATTCATTGCGACGCCGCGAACTTTCGGGCGCAAGCCTTTCCAGCGATTTCTTCCGGCTTTACCGAGACTGACGTTTTCGTGTTCCTGATTGCCGACCTGTCCGACGGTTGCCATACAGACGACCGGCACGCGGCGAACTTCGCCCGACGGCATTCTGAGCTGCGCGTAATCGCCTTCTTTAGCGACGAGCTGCGCGAATCCGCCAGCCGAACGAACCATTTGCCCGCCTTTGCCCGGACGAAGTTCGATATTGTGAATCTGCGTTCCCAACGGAATGTTTTTAATCGGCAGCGCGTTTCCCGGAAGAATATCCGCATTTTCGCCGCTCATTACCATTTTTCCGACTTCTAAACCGATGGGCGCGATAATATAACGCTTTTCGCCGTCGAGATATGTAATCAGAGCGATATGCGCCGAACGATTCGGGTCATATTCGATTTGCGAAACTTTTCCGGGAATATCCGTTTTATTTCGCTTGAAATCGATAATCCGATAGTGGCGTTTATGACCGCCGCCGCGTCTGCGAACTGTTATTCGCCCGTCGTTATTGCGACCGGAAATTCTGGTCTTCGGCTCCAGCAAAGATTTTTCGGGCTTTGCGTTCGGAGTCAATTCATCGCGCGTCAGATATGTCTGATACCTTCGCGCCGGTGATGTCGGTCTTAATCTTTTGATTCCCATAACTTAAATAGTGAATAGTGAATAGTGGAAAGATTTATTTTTCGTTTTTCACTTATTAAATCGCTTCCGCGTAATCGACCATCGGCTCGCCTTTTCTCAGGGTGATATACGCCTTTTTCCAGTTGGCGCGGCGTCCTTCCTGGCGACCGCGTTTTTTCATTTTTCCTTCGTAATGAACCGTGCGAACTTTGGCGACTTTGACGCTGAAGATTTCTTCAATCGCTTTTCTGATGTCGGCTTTTCCGGCTTTGCGGTTGACGCGAAAAGTCAAAACCTGTCCTTCGCCTTCTTCGCTCGTCGCTTCTTTGAGAAGAACCGATTTTTCGGTTACGACCGGCGATTTTAAAATATCCCAAACACTTAACTCTGCCATTTTTTTACGCCGCCTCCGCTTCCGATTTTTCCGGTCTCTGCGGGTCGAGAAAATGATTTAATTCTTCGACCGCCGATTTCGAGATGATTAATTTTTCGTGATAAATAATATCGTAAATATTTAATCCGTAACCGTTTGTAACTTTTGTCTTCTGGACGTTGCGCGAAGCTAAAACCAGATTCGAGTTGTCGAGCGAATCGATAATCAAGGTTTTCGTCCGCTTTTTGCTGTCTTCAAATCCGAGCGTCGCCATTACGTTGATAAAACTTTTGGTTCGCGGATTGTCGATATTGAAATCTTCGATAACAATCAGATTTCCTTCACGAAGTCTTTCCGACAAAGCTGAACGAAGCGCGCCGCGCCGCATTTTCTTCGGCATTTTATATGACCAGTCGCGCGGCTGCGGTCCGTGAACGTTTCCGCCGCCTTTCCACAAAGGCGAGCGAAGCGACGCGATACGCGCGCGACCCGTTCCCTTTTGCTTCCACAGCTTTCTGCCCGAACCGGAAACGTTGCCGCGAGTTTTCGTCGCCGAAGTTCCCTGACGTTTATTCGCCAGATAATTCGTAACCGCCGCGTGAATCAACGATTCGTTGAGTTCGACGCCGAAAATGGCATCGTTTAACTCGACATCGCCGACTTCCTTATTTTCTAAATTGCGAACCTTTGCGGTAGGCATAATTTCACTCCGTTTGAAGTTTTGGGTTTGAGATTTCAGAGTTTAGCTTAATAACTCGAAACCTAAAACTCGAAACTATTTCTTCTGTCTGTCAGATTTTTTTACTACAACTAAACTTCCGTTCGCTCCCGGCACAGCGCCGCGAATCATAATCAGATTATTGTCGGCATCGATTTTGACGACGCTCAAACCTCTAATCGTTACGCGCTCGTCGCCCATATGTCCCGACGAGCGTGTTCCTTTGATAACGCGCGAAGGATACGCCGATTGACCGATTGAACCCGGAGCGCGAATATTCATCGAGCCGTGCGACATCGGTCCGCGCTTGAAATTATGCCGCTTAATCGTTCCGGCAAAACCTTTACCCTTCGATTTTCCGACAACTTCAACGCGGTCGCCGTCAGTAAATACATCGACTTTCACCTGGTCGCCGATATTTTCTTCCGGTTCATTTTGCAGACGAATCTCTTTCAAGATACGAGTCGGAGGCACACCGCCGCCGGTTTTCTCGAAATGTCCGCGCATCGGCTTGGAAACATTTTTGAGTTTAACCGGCTTATCTTCAACCAATCCAAGCTGCACGGCATTGTAACCGTCTTTTCCAGCCGCAGTTTTTGTCTGCACGACGACGCACGGTCCGGCTTTGATGACGGTTACCGGAGTTACCGTTCCGTCAGCCGCGAATATTTGCGTCATTCCTAATTTTCTACCGATAATTGCGCTTATCATTTTAGTTTTTCGAGTTTCTAAAGTTGACTGAGTTGACCGAGTTATAAAACTCGCAAAACTTACCGAACACGGTCAACTCGCCGAACTATTTATTGCCGAATGCTTTAATTTCCACATCAACCCCGGCGGGCAAATCCAATTTCATCAGAGCGTCAACTGTTTCCGCCGTCGGGTCGAGAATATCCATCAGACGTTTGTGCGTTCTGATTTCAAACTGCTCACGCGATTTCTTATCGACGTGCGGCGAACGCAAAACCGTCCATTTATTTTTAATCGTCGGAAGCGGAATCGGTCCCGCAATACGAGCGCCGGTGCGTTTTGCGGTTTCGACAATCTCAACCGTCGATTGGTCTAAAACGCGATGGTCATAGGCTTTCAGCTTAATGCGTATTTTTTCGTTCAACATTTCTTTTTAGTCCTTAGTCTTTAGTCCTTAGTCCTTAGATTTTTTGAAATCTAACCTTCAATTTACAAAACGTAAGGACAAGTGGCGAATGACGATTCTATTTACTCAACAATATCTGAAACAGTGCCTGCGCCGACCGTTCTGCCGCCTTCTCTGATAGCAAAACGCAGTCCTTTCTCCATCGCAATCGGCGCAATCAATTCGATTTCCATCGCGATGTTATCGCCCGGCATTACCATCTCGACTCCTTCCGGCAAATGCGCTACTCCGGTTACGTCCGTCGTTCTGAAATAGAACTGCGGTCGATAGCCGGTGAAAAACGGTGTGTGCCGTCCGCCTTCTTCCTTGGTCAAAACATACG